>Ga0179593_1485831_pt1 | contig 13778 bp, 15 predicted proteins | sample CZODoug2_1_08_16_FD_185931 | JGI IMG/M metagenome (GOLD analysis project Ga0179593, IMG submission 185931) | Vadose zone soil fungal communities from Angelo Coast Range Reserve, California, USA - CZODoug2_1_08_16fungal (PacBio error correction) | ecosystem: Environmental > Terrestrial > Soil >...
ACTCTCGATGATAGCTGGATATACAAAAAAACACACATCCCCTGACAAGACACATGGTTGGTCCGCAAGACGAAGGAGGGGGAACGCACGCACAGCCCGGCACAGTCGTTAGGGGATGAAAAATCCAGGAGAGGGAACACGTGCAATGACGCGGTACAGAACACGGGTCTACGACTAAATCTGGTGGACAGTATACAGGCATGCCACAAGGGGCGTTGGACCTAAGGGCTGAAAAACCGAAGTGAAGATAGTGGACGGGAAAGAAGGAAAAAAGGAAGCGGGTGACGTGACCGAAGAATGAAGGGGGAGAGAAGGAAAAAGGTGGGCTTGAGAAAAGAGGAAAGATGGAATCAAAGAAAGGACGGGGTTCCCCACGGAATAGGATATACTGAGCGCTCGCGGGAGAGAGCGAGAGGAGAGAAAAAGGGAGGGTCCGAAGGGGGGTCATAAGACAAGAGGAAGAAAAGGAGGGTTGTGGATTAAACAAAAGGAACATAAGGAAGGAGGTTGCAAGCTGGATAGAAACAGAGTCCGGGAATCGGCGAAGAAGGGGGAAAGGGAAATACGGGTGCTGCAAAAACTCGCGCGGTACCATTGGGGGCGAAGGCATCACCGGATGACTTATGAACGAGAAGGCTTAAGGGAAAGAAGGGTAAAACTAAAGGGGCAAGAGGAAAGGGAGAAGACCTTTAGCACTTCAGGGGGGGGTCAACATCACCAAAGAAAAAAGGAAGTGCCATAGGGAAGAAGATCTAAGAAGGACCGAGGATGTCATAAAAAACGGGCCTAATCGTTAAGTCGGGTGGGTAAAGTCACGGCAACATCAAAGGGGGGAGAAGAGCCGGAGAGAGGAGAGCGGGTTTAAAACAAAGAGAATTGTGGAGAGATACAGGAGCGAGAAGGGGCCTTATGGGGGAGCTAAGGGAAAATAGAATGGAGAAGGAAAAAAAAAACAGGGGGGGAAAGGGAAGGGAGAAAAGATTTCGAAGAAGAACGCAGATGACGCCTCTTGTCATTTCGGCAACGCAGGAGTCGAGAGGGAAGAAGAAAAGTGGAGGACGGGGAGGAAGGCTGGGTCCCTGGTTGAAACACGGGGTCCGCGGAATAGAAGTAGGGAATTTCCAGAAAAAAACGTGGAATGTGAAGGGAATGATGTTTAATTAAAGACAGTAGAGAAGAACGTCCTGTTTCCCTAAAAAGATCAAGAGGCACACGCGGGCAAAAGGGATGGGAGGATAGAATGAAGGGTCAGATAAAATTAAAAGTGAAAAAAAATAGGCGCAAAATCGGGTCTTATTCTAAGGAAACCGAGAGGAGGAAAAAAACTATTTAGTGGGGGGCGAGGGTTAGGACATAAAACTAAAGAGAAGGAACCCAGGCTTCAAAGTTTCACCCTCCGAGGCATCATGCGGCGGAGGGGGGTATGCCGGGGGTGGGGGGGGGAAACCAGGGGTATGGGCAGAGGGGTGGGACGGAATTCAATAAAAAAGATGGGGAAAGGATTGGGGTTCAGAGGGGGAGGAACCGGGAAGGGAGTAGGGGGGGGAGAGGGGGAATTACTGCAAAAGACGATGTGCTTACCAGGTTGAATAGCCGGATGGTTGTGCCTGGAGGAAAAGGTGGAACGAAGAATTAATCTACGCATGGGGTGGCGGTCGTGGGAGGGGGAGGGCCTCTAGCGAGAGGGGGTCGGGGGGCGCAAAGACAGTATCGAAAGGGATATCTCAAAGGGGAGATGTAGTGTTCGGAGAAAGGTGACTTGCAAAACCGCAATCGAAGGAGGAAGGGGAAAGGGGGTGCTCCGGGAACCAATCCGGTGAAACGGGTGCGCAGTTAAACAAGGGTTGCCACTTAAAAAAGTTATAGGGGGGGGGGAAAACGTCCTCGCGTGCGGATCAAACCGGATAGTAAAGGTTAAAGGACCCGTGTCGAGAAAAAAGGATAAACACCAAGAAGAGAAAGGACCTACGGGGGAAGTGATAAAAGCAGAGAAATCCAGACCCCTTATGAACGGGGGAAGCCGTAAAAGAAGAGCAATAAAGGTCAGAAACTTAGTGTGGGCAGAAGGAAAAGAGGGAGGACGGGAGTAGAGAACAACGGAAAGATAGTGCATACTAAAAAGAAAGCAAGAAACTTTACCTGTGAAAGGAGGGGAAAGGGCAAAACACGCAGGGACTAAAGGGCCGTTTATCTCTGACATAAGTACAGGAAAGCACCGGGGGGCGGGGGCAAAACCAGGGCGGTGAGGGTCAGAGAAGTGGGAACGCAGAGGGAGCACTCGGTAATACCTGGGGGAAGAGTAGGGAAAAAAGCGCTTATCAAAACAAAACCTAAAAGTAAGCGAATAGTTAGTCACTGAGGGGGGAAGAGAAGGATGTACCCTGTAAAGTCCGAAAGGGGCACTGCTGGGACATAACACTTGTGCCATGTGTGAACTGAGGGAGAGGTCCCGGAGATGGCCTTTCCTGCAGCACGGTAAGAAACAGGGTTCGAGGCGGGAATGGGGTAGCGAATCGAATAAGGGAGAAAAACGAGATATCCATCGACAAATTGGGTTGCGAGGGGGGAACCGCCCGGCATTGGCGAAGGTGGACGTCTAGGGAGCAGGCGTGGGAAAAGGAAACACTGGGGGGGTAAAGAAGGGGAAGGGAGCCTTGAGACAGCTCTTCCGCCTCCACAGTAAAGGGGGGCACCGAAGGCAGATGGCCGATCATTAGTCCGTCCGGGACTACACCAATTGGAAAGGAGCCCTGAGGGAGGGATAAGACTGAAAGCTCACGACCTCGTTTCAAAAAAAGGAGGAATCAACCTCAGCGAAGGGGAGGTGGCAAGCGTCAAAACCACAAGGAAGAGACAAATTATCCTCGGCAGGGACAGAAGCAGAACCAAACCAGCCCAACTTGTTCAAAAACTCCTCGTATGTCGGAAATAATTTGAAGGCGTTCCCCCCCATTAATCTCAGTATGGTGAAGATTACTCTTCGGCAAACGCGAAAAAAAACGGTGAGGGGGCGATCTGGTAGAATGGGTGATGTAACGAAAATATCGAGCCGGGGAGCACACAGGAGTGGAGAGATGAATAGACCCGGAAAAACCGAAAAAAAAAAAAAAAATTAAACGGAAAATAGGCCAAGAAAATAAAGAAGGGGGGAAATTGTGAGGGGAACTTAAAGAGGGGCAAAGGGTCATCGCTCCTCCAAATCGGAGGGGTATACTGATTCTCTTACTGGGTACGGCTTTTACCGGTGGGGTGGCTGAGGGGGTTCAGAAAATAGGCGGGGGGTGTAGGGGGGTGGTATCATTAAAGGAAACGAGGTTTTCGGAAAAACTCTGGGTCGAGGGGGGAAATATATTAGGAAGAGACCCGTAAAGGATCTCGGGGGGCTATCAAACTCTAAAAAAGGAAAAAAAGACGTAAAAGATAAAGTGGGGAACTGGATGGGTGGGGGAAGTATGTGCTCAAAACTTTGGCGGGACAGACTGCTCAGGGAGCAAACGTGGGGGGAGGGGGTCGAGTAGAACCTAACTAGCGATAAGAGCCTATTGGCAAAAGGTAAAAATCAAGTAGGGGCTAAAGTATTTAGGCATGGAGGAAACCGACTTTTCCTCAGGTCAGACAAAGGAAGCATTCTCCATAAGACAAAAGGGGTTGGGGGGGGGAAGGGGGGGGGAAGGGGGCAACGCGGTTCGAATCTCTTAGGGCAAAGGAGTTAAACAATCTTGAACCGGAGAAATCATTGGGTCGCATCAGGATAGTTTGGAAGGGAGGAGCAGAAAAGAGACAAGTGTAAAGGAAGATCCGTTCAGGGGAGAGCACAAGATACTTCGATCGTCAGGTCGTCCGCCATGTACTAAAACTGACGTGAACATCGCTCAGAGACAGAGAAAGCGAGGAACTATGAAACATTTAGAGCAGTGAAGGCGCAGCGTCAGGGGGCAAGGATATTTGGGAGGAGCGAAGGTCGAGTAAAGGTTACGGAAATTGGGAAGACATCAATTATAAAAAACGAGTGGAAGAATAGGATCAAAAAAGCACAAATCGTGGAGGAGACGGGGGATACAAGCGAGGAGGTTTGGGATAAAGAAAATTCGAGAGGTGGTAGGAAAATATTAACGACAGTAAAAGAAGCAAAGCGGGGGGGGTAAAGGAGACTCTGGTGGATAATAAATGTCCATAAAAATCCAAGGGGAGTTCCGACGGAGCTTAAACTGACGTGGGAAGAGATGCTGCGGCCAGCAGCCGCTATTCCCAAGGTCAGATTTTTGGGCGATAAAGGGGAAGGAAAGGAAAACAGTCCCTGCGCTCAAAGTAGAAGGCGCCGTGGGAAAACCTGAGGGGTGTCGACGAAGGAAGAGAGGGGCAGAATCGAGCATCCCCCCACCTTTGAAGTGGTACAGCGAAAAAACCTAAACAAGGGGGAGAGCGGGAACATGAGACGAAGAAAATGGGGAGTGTCGAACGAAATGAACCCAAGTTATCATGTGCGGGCGAAGGACAGAACCAAAAAATCTTATAGCAGAACGTACTTCCGGGGGGTGTGCTGGGACTGGCTGACGCGCAAAGAGGAGGGGCAGGTATTAGTATGGGTTCTCCGGAATAGTTCCACAAAAAATTCTGAGGAAACAAAGACAGGCAAGAACTGCGAGGCCGAAAGGGAAAGGTGTTGTGGCGGAAACCAACTGGGCTCGGCGCACGCAATAAAGGTACAAGAGGGGCCACAATGGGGGTGGGATGCTCTCAAAGGACGGGCAAATACTTCTTGGGCTTAGGAAATGATAACAAAACCAAAGAAAACGCTGGCACCGTAGGCTAGAAGCGCTCCCCAGCCCGCAAGGGACAGTGGAAAGGGGTGAAGAAAGGATTCTGGTCTGCTCGCGGGGGACAGGTCTCTTCTACGCTTCAGCTTTAGGACATGTCAGAAAGGGCGGGATGTGGCGACCATTCCAAGCGTCTATTGGGGAGGCCAGACGAGGGCCTCTCGGATCAGGAGGTGAGGACATAGCGTTCCGGGGGCGGGGAAGCGCGGCGGCAAGCTCTGCTAACACCTCGCTCGACTAGGGGATGGCAAACTGTAGGACATGAAAAGCGGGGGGGTCATTCCTCGGGCGAGCGGCGGTAGAGGGATGGAGGGAGGGGGCGCAGGGAAAGGAAAAAAGGAGTGGTCAACGATAGGGTGGCGGAATAAAGGCGGAAGGGACCAAGCTAGAATATGGAGGCACAGGGGGGGGAAAACTGAAAGTGGGGGGGAAACAAAGAAAAAGATGTATGGACTGATCACCATCATCCACGGAGCGGCTAAGTGAATGTCGCGAAATAGGGAAATCTCGGTGTCAGGGGGGGGGGAAATTAATACAGGGGAGAATTCAAAACATCTGTGGGGGGAAGCTGGGCCAGCAAAATCGGACGGCGCAGTTAAAATACGTCATTTAACGCTTGGCAGAAGGAAAGGGAGAGAATCATATGCGGCTTTAAGTTGCCGTTGAAAAAAGGGGGAAGGTCAAAGATAAGGAGAAATTCTAGAAATGAAGGAGAAAGGTGGGAGAACAGGTCGAGAGTAATGTGACGCGGTGGGCCATCCGTCTATTACAACCTGGCTGAATGAATGCGAAAAACAGGATTATTGAACGGCGGGGGTTGATACCGTAGGGAGAGACTTTTTCCAGACCCCAGGCCAAATTCGGTTTAAAGTGCGGATCCTGGGAATTGGGGAGTAGACGCTCTCTCTGGGGGATGCATCTCGCAGGTACCGGACATCACCGATTGAAAAAAAGGGGGGGGAGTAAGGGGCGGGGGGTCCCGGGGGTCAGCACTGCGAGCGTTTTTCTGGGGAGAGAAGGGCGGGGTCAAAGCGACGGGGAAGGAAGCCTGTTAATGGGCGATGGGGATCAAAGAATCGAGCGAGCAAACCTATCTGATATCCGAGGGCCCGGAAAAAATGCCGCCGCGAGAAAATGGTCCCGCGAAAAAGTCGTTGAACAAGAAGCAGGAAACGCCGGCAGGAGTGCAGGTTGGAAGTATACCTGGTAAAAAGAGGAACACGTACTTCGAAGGTCGCGGGATGAAAAAGTCCAAAATCAGGGTGCACAGTGTGCCGGGAGAAAAAAGGCAGCTACTCGGGGGCCCAGCAAAAAAAAACAAAGTCGATCGACCCCCCCACTATGTAAAAAGGAGAAGAGGAGAAAATAGGAGTTTGGGGGTAGTATGACGGAGGATTGGGGGAGGCGCGGATTCAAGCGTTCTACCTGGGTAATGACGGGCCCGTAACAAGGGGCGCATCGGAGTTTTGTGAACGGGAAGAGAGAAAAAGGAGCGTGTCCCACAGGACCCTCACGATCGAGTGTATTGGCCTGCCGGGGCCGAGGGCGGCTATACGGATGGCGCTTATCTCGGAAGGAATCACGGGAGGTATGGTGAGACGTAAGGACGGACAAAAACGGGCTTCTATAAAAGCAGGGATTGTAAAAAAATCGATCTTTGGAAAGAAAAAAAAAGAAAGAAAGAAACGGTGCTCGACGGAGAGGTTGGGACAAGCAAACAAATGAACAATTGGGGGAAGGGAAGAAGCAAAAAGACAAGGGATAAAAGAAAAAATGTACAGGCAGAGGGACGAGGGGCGAATAGTTCCAAGGGGACACGCTAGGCGTTTGGATAGGAGGCAGCCTGGAAGGGAAGATGCATGGGTGAGGACACAAGGGGGAGGAGATGATGCTCGCAGGAGGCGAAGGGAAACTCTCTAAACGGGTAGGCTTTGGGGAGGGAAGGAATACGAAAGGAGAAGAAAAACGGACATACGGCGAACAGGAGGAGAGACAGAAGGGAAGAGCAGAAGGATACAGCAACCTAGGTGATCAAAAGGATCAACGGCAAGACGAAAGAGAAAACGATGTGGGCTGGCGGGCTTCATGCCAGCAATACGCACGGAAACGACGCGGTCGAACGAAAAAAAGGGGTCTGCCGCCTATCTGAAAGGGGATAAATTCTGGCGCCGAGTTCACTTAAGACTGGCTAATACTGAGACGAAAAGGCCTGCAATGAAAAGGATGAGGAAGAAATAACAAAGAGAGGGGGGGGGGGGCGACAACAAAAGGGTGCTTAAGGAGGGCGGGGGCAGATGCGTGGGGCTTCGGCTAGCAGATGGCGCCAAGGAGCCTGGGGGAAAATCTGAGAAGAGGAGGCGGAATTGTTACAAAAAAGGAAGTGAGATTATACGACGAGAAGGCGCAGGAAGAAGGGATCAAGAAGCATGGAAGTGTGAAAGAGAAAGCCAATAAAATAGGGGGAGAAAATGAAATGTCATCGGCAGCGAAAACAGATCAAAAACCAAGAAAAAAACCGTTGGGTGATGCATAAGCTAAAAAGAAGATGGGGGGCCGAAAAGGAGGGAAAAAATGGAGAAAAAGGGGGGATGCGGACGACAGGAAAAAAAAGGAGAGACTACCTTTACTCGAGGGGCACGGGAATCGAGACCGGCGATCAACCGTCGGTAGGAGCCGGAAAAGAAAATAACTATCGATGGTGCTTAACAGAGGGGCAGAACTTTGGATCTAGGAAGAGCGAGATCTTGGGTAGACGTCTATAGTGCAGGCCAATATTAAGACGCAGGACGAAGAATCATCAGGGAGAGAAGGGAACTAGAGACACAAAAGAAGAAAGAGACTATGGATACAATGCAAAGGAACGTGGGCTCAGAAAGCAAACAAGAAAAGAAACATAGGGGGGGTAGGACAAGCAAAAAGGGAGGAGTCAGAAGGAAGGGGGTAAAAATACACGCCACGACTCTGGAGAAGCACAAGCGCAAGGAAAAAGGGGGTATGAAACGATGCGTCAATAGACAAAAACTCGCCAGTAAATCAAACAACAGCAAACTATCGCCGTGAAAAGTAGGGAGTAAAAAAGAGCGATGAGGGAACAGGATAAGGAACGAATTAAGCTAAAGAGAAGTAAGGTGTAGTATCAGGGGGTCCTCAATCGTGAAATAGGGTGGTGAAGCCGCCTGAAGCTACAAAAGGATGCGGCCGCGTATGGTATGGGGGGAACCCTTAGGAGAAAGAGCCGGGCGGTGACCGGGGAAAGTGGGGTTGGCGGCGTAACGAAAGACATCTCGGGTGGGGGAAGAAGACAAGATGGACGCGCCGTGGAGGACGGTAAGTTAGGGGGGGGGGGAGCTCGCGTTGGGCTCCAGTCAAGGCAAATCGAAGAGAAACTATAACGCGGGACAGTGGTGATGGTAGGACAGCAGGGGGAGGGTCAAGTCATCGGGGGGAAGGAAAGGGGCGGGGGAAACGGACTATAAGAATGTGGGAGGAGTATTAATAGTGGGTGGAAAAGGGAATCGCCATTCGATGTAGAACAACAGAAGGGGTGCAGGGGGAAAAAAATCGGTAACGTTGAGGGGGACAATAAGGAAAGGAAAAAAAAAGGGAATTATGCTGAAAATTCGAGAATGCTCTTCGATGTTGGCCGTGGGGAGAAGGTCGCCAGGTGGCCTGGAATGAAGGTTATTAAAACTAAAGCAGGAAAACATGCCGCAAAAGAAAATAAGGTTCTCCAGGAATTTCGTAGTCGTCTTGGGATTCGATTGACAAGACATGTCCCGGGGGGGTAGGTGGGGGAATACAAGGCACACAAGTATAATCCGCACTAAGAAAAGGGACACGGGTGGAAGGAAGGAGGAGCTGGCGTCTCAACAGACAAAGGGACAGCTCTACCAAACTTCGGAACGGGGGTAGAGGTAGGAGCAAAACGGGATAAATGCTCGGAAAAGGTGCGGATCAGCACAGGACTATGGACAAGGAAGGTGCTTCAGGGGGGGTCAGTAGAGGGAGGGAAAAATTCTCACAAGGGAGAAATGTTTGTGTGTTGGGGGACCTGAGGAGGAATCACAATAGGGGCCATTCAACACAAAAGATGAGTAGCAAGTCGAAGGAGTCTTTAGACGGTAAAAGGGGGGTACAAGCAGAAAGATAAATAAATATTAAAAGGTGTCCTAGGGTACAGGGCCTCTGCGACAACCGAGTAATAGCCCCGTGTAGCTCAGGCACAGGCGCATCAGTCGAGGTGCCGACTCATATCTCTAGATCCTTCATTTAGTCCTGACTTCAATTTCTACTACATATCAACATAAGAATGGCCTAATAGTAGGGAGGGAACTCACATTCCGCGCAAAGGGGAGGGGGGAAAACTTATTGGTCCACACCATCCTCGACAAGGGTGGCAACCAAGATTCTGGGGGGAACAACAATAGGTTACGTCTAGAAACAAAACTACAAAGAGATCAGAACACCGATCAAAAGCCCTACTCTATCAAACGAAAGTCTTCCCATCTTCTATAGGTACAAAAGACGACGTGACGTCAAAAAGGGAACCAAGAACGGCATACGTGAATCGTCGCCACTGGGGGGCTAGGACAGCGAAAAAATGCTGTCCGAAACGGAGAACACAAAGTTTGAAGCACTAGAAGAAGCACTGGGGAGGGCTCTAGAGGGGGGGCGCCAGCGGAAATTGGGATCAAACCAAACGGGATGCGTGAACGTCGGAAAAAGACATGGCTGTATCAAAGCTAAGCACAATGGATCGGAATCGAGAGTATTGATCACAATCTACTGAGGGGCGCAAAAGGGGGAAAGGGGGTCTGATCCCGGGGGCAAGCTTTGCAAGCTAAAGCAGAAGGGGGGCACCGTTCACGGACCGAGCCGATGCAGTCCATCGCTTCTTCTTACCAGGAGGGGGTTGCTGGCCACAGTCGTAAAAAGCGCAAAATCGGGTAGAAGAGGAGTATACTATATCCCGGCGCAGGTCGGCTTCACCATCAAACACTAAAAAACAGCGACGGGTTAAAGCGGCGCACACGTAACAAAAAATCCGGGGGGCTCCCAAGCAGATCATCTCACAGCCAGGGGTAACGCCGGAAAAAAAATGGGTTAACAATGACTAAATGTGTGTGGAAGAGACAGGCCGAGGAAGGGAGGGTCGGGGAACAGGGATCAATTACCAAAAAATTAAGGCGAAGAACATTGCTAAAAGTCGCGAGATGCGGAAAACAAATCGAAAAAATGGGAACGGGCGTTATCGGGGCGTGTCTGGAAAAGTGCCAGCAAGGAAGAAAAAGAATTCTCGGTGCAGCGGGGGAAGAAGCATACCTTATGGATAATACCTGCCGGTGACGATGGGCGGGAGCGAGAGGCGGCCGTAGCGACCACAAGATCCCTATCGGCTACGGCGCATGCCAGCGGGCGAACCGCGAAAAAGCGATGGAAGCGGGTGTCCGAAATACACCAACCGGGGAAATTCCTGCTCAGCAGACCGGATGCTCGAGGACCCAAAGTCAAAAACCAATCAAAATGGTTATAACGAGCAGTGCGTTTCGGAGGGGGAAACTCAGTAACTCCTAAAAAGGCTTAGGGCCAAGCTGCAGGGAGAGATTCCTACTGTCGCCGTCAATCTCAGGGATCCGGGCTCGAGGGGCTGCCGAAAGGCACCACGGTCGGGAGTGGGACGAGAGTCATGTTATAACACGCCGGGGAACGGGTTGGAAGAAAGGCAGGTGTTGAGGACCGGAATTTTCAACAGGGATAGGGGAGAGGTCATGCGTGCTCGACATAACCCTCAACTAAGGATAGAATAAAAATCACCAGAAACAACCAAAGGAGGAGGGTCACCTCTCTCTCTCCCTCATATTCTTCGGGTGGGACTCTTTCTTCCCCGGCCTCCCCCTCCTAAACTCTCCCTTTACCATCTCTCCTCGCTCCCCACCTTTCATTTTCTTGCACAATTGCCTGTTGTAGAGAAAATCTCTCCCGGAGGACTGGGGTAGTTCAGCGTTCTGGAGCGTACGCTTGGCTCCTCGGATATTGAGTTTCCTGCGAAAGCTGAAGCACTACCGGAAGAAGGAGAAATTTGAGGGGGCATTCACATTACGTGGTACCATGGCAAGGCACTGAAAGTGACGACAAAAAAATAATGTGAAAACTGGTGGAGGACTTGGAGTGGACGGGGGCCTCTATCCAGCGAATCTTGCCGAGGGAAGCGGGAATGGGTAGGAAAGGGGGGGGGGTCTTAGGTCTCAAACTCCATCGTCTGCGGGGCAGCATGGGAGGCCGCAGGAGGCAGAAGCACCGTATCTTTTCTGGTGTGCCTTCGGACTTAAAACGCGTCGACTCCAAGCCGATCACCGTGGCAGGAGCGAGACAGATAAGCAACGCCAGAAAAGGGCCCTACGCCATGCTGGAAGGAGGGCTGAAAAATACATAGACAAATTAGATCAACCTCCTAATCAATCAGGGGCGTGACTCTTTGGATTTCGCAGAAGATCAGAGAGTCGATGACACAAGCCCTAGTTCACGCGTGACCGCGTTGGTGGCGAGCTCCGTTCAACTTCCGTCAGGGGGCGGTCAGTGGAAACACTTAACTTCCTCTGGGGGTTTCCTTAAGGGATGGTGAGGTAATCCGTCGCCATGTCTCTCTACCGAAAGTGCCTCACATCAAGGCGAATGCTTGTGATGAGACCAAGGCCGTTGCCAGAATGAGAGGGTTCGGCAGCGCCCCTTGGGGGGGGGGGGGGGGGGGGGTGAAACGGCGGAAGCTTAAACCTTTGGCGTCACCAGACCCGGTTTCTTATGACGAGACGATAGGAGATCATGAGAGATAACCGGGAGAACGTAAAGCAAATTGACGGAAACTGGATGCTCAAGGGGGAAGACGCCCTGAGTCAATTTGTTCTCAGCAAGCGCAAGAGGCCCGGCAATGCATTAGTGTCGAGAGGAAATCGACGAGAATGAGGAGGGGGGGGCCAGGGGATAGTTCGACCTTCGAGAGAAGTCCAATGGCCGATTGGTGAAAAACAGGTGGAGAGGGTTTTTGGAATTAGGTTTCCTGCAGCAAGCCGCGCTGAGATCTGACCTAGTGTACTGAACTATCTTAAGGTAAGGGAAACCTTTGAAGATCTAAGTTCATGATGAGATAACCTTAAGCATGTTTCAGGCTCAGCTCTTGTCTATGGTCGAATTGAAAGTTGGCAGTTCTTGTTAAAATCTGAATCCGCCTGGTAAGCTCCGCGCATAGCCCTCCCGGGGGAAAGCGTAAGGTGTCAGAATAGAAAAAAGCGAAAGGGGGCCAAAACGAACCGGGGATCGGCATGGGGATGGATTCCTAATCCTTAGACGCGTCATGTAATTATGGGGGGGATCGGGACATTCCCTAAGACGTATTCCCGGAGTCGTTGTTAAAGCTCAATACTGAACACGGGGAGAACGGTTCGTCAAGAAAACCGTTGTTTTGCCGGGCCTGCCTAAGATCTGTATCGACTTCCTAAGCAAGGGACCAGCTTCCCCCGCTATCTTATCAACGAAGCCGTTAGAAATGGTGGAGGACGGGACCAGGGAAAGTAGGAAGAGGAAAGATTTGACCATCGAGGGGAATGGGGAACCTCCACTATTAATGAGATCGAGGGATCGGGAGCTTGCGAGTAACTGTTGGGGGGGGGGGTCGGTGGGTGTGAGGGGGGGGAAGGCAAGTCCCTCCCATATCTAGTCCGACGACGTTGTAGGAAAAAACGGGACAATCAAGTGCAAAAATCGCGAAAAAGGTGGGGGGTGTTGGGGTGGTGGGGTTGGGGGTTGTGGGGGGGGGGGGGGGGTGGTTTGGGGGGGGTGGGGGTAGATCACTCAGATGCCGTCCGACAGAGAAGCAAACAAGCACCGACTGAGAAAAAAACACCCAGGGGGTCAACGGTGGAGAAGGCACTTTCTTATGCTGTACGCCCAAGAGAGACGGCAGCAGGGACGAGGTCAAAAGGGAATTGGCACCAGGGACGAGAACGGCGTGAAAGCGCGAAAAAAACCTAGCACTCAGTAGATGAGCTGTCGTTCGCAAGACGGAAAGCGGCGCAGGCCTCGAACAGGGCTGCCAGTTCAAGCACAAGAAGCAACTCGATCGTAAGGGGGAGACAAGACTGCCGGAATCTATTTCGAGACGGAATAGAACGTGTACGGAAGTGGCTCACACAAACGGGGAAACCAACCGCCCTCACTGTGAAGTAAAGCGCCAGCCAAGCAATGGTGGCTCACCATCAGAGAAAAAAAGAAATCCGAGATAGTCGGATGGAAAAACTACAAATAATTTTTGGAAAAAGACGCGGACGCAGGGAGGGAAGGGGCAAAGGAATGGAACGGCAGGACAATCAAGAATTGGGAGAGTCAAACGGGGAAAGCGCGAGAAAAATTATGATATTAAGCCCGTCGGCGCAAGGGGGATCAGGGAGATAGAGTGAGAGGCGGCAAGCAGAAAGTCACGAAAAGGAGGATAGATGGGCAATGGTGTTAAAGTCTTTGAGCAAGGGGAATGCAGAGGGCAGGTATCGGCTTCATGGCCAATGCAAAAGTACCCAAAGGAGGACAGATCCGAGTTCAGGGGGTCTATCCAAGCTGTGATAATGAATCTAAATTTCCTCAGATCGGAATAGGATGTTTGTAAGCCGGGTTGCCCGCGACAGGAGGATAGTGAGTTGAAGATGGGTCCGCGACGTTGACCAGAGGTTGTGCTTGGGGGAATCGAGTCTAGGATCCATCTGATCAATCCGGAAAACCTGGCAGACCGGAAAGCAGACCGCATAAGGGGAACTAAAGAAACAGGCTTACGCCAAGGCCCATACAAGTTGAAGGGAGAGGGTCGAGGTGGCTCCTGGGGGAAAGGAGGCCCTTCAAAAAGAAAAAAGGGTCGATGCGCAACGTGCACCGCATACCGGCGCCGCAACCCCCCCAAATTCTGAAAACCAACTCATC
>Ga0179593_1259213_pt1 | contig 13777 bp, 13 predicted proteins | sample CZODoug2_1_08_16_FD_185931 | JGI IMG/M metagenome (GOLD analysis project Ga0179593, IMG submission 185931) | Vadose zone soil fungal communities from Angelo Coast Range Reserve, California, USA - CZODoug2_1_08_16fungal (PacBio error correction) | ecosystem: Environmental > Terrestrial > Soil >...
GGTTCCATGGAAGACAGGAATCTATCGCAACAGGGGAAAACAATGACAGGAAACCGGAAGCCCCCAAGGTAAAAAAACCCAACGGACAAGGTGAAAAAAAAAACGTCACAGGTAAAAAAGGGAAAGACCCCATGACTACCACTAGGGGCAAAGAGGAAGCGTTGTGTGGGGGGATCACAAACGGGTCTGGGGGCGCGGGGTTTCTTCAAAAGGGAAAAGAAAAGTCCCACACACGAAAAAGAGAAAGAGGAAGGGGGCTAAAGGGAACGTACCAAAAGGGAAGGGGGGGGGGGAATAAAAGTTAAAAAACGCTAGAAGAGGGGGGCAAGACTCATGGAGGAGGCGGGAAAGAACGGAAAAAAGTAAGGGAAAAATCAAAAAAGAGGGGGCGATCCACTGAGAGACAGTTAAGGAGGGAAAATGCCACCCTTTTTGAAGGGGAAAAAGGCAGAATGAAGAGGCAGTGGAAAAAAAACGCCCAACGAAAGTTCCGCCACCTTTAAGTTAACATCAGGGAGGCTCAAACTGTGGGGGAAAACGAAAATGGGTCAAGAAAAAAAGAGAAAAACCAAACCAAAAAAACAAAGGGAAAGATAAACTGGCTTGAAAAGAATAAAAGGGGGAAGATTCACGAAACCATCAAACGGGATGACCCGGAGAAAAAAGACTGTAAAAAACAAGGGGGATATGAAGAGGAAGAAAAAAACAGGAAGGAACGTCTCAGGGTGGGAGGGTCGCTGGGGGGTGGGGTGTGGGGGCTTCACAAGGCATCTAGGATAGTAGGGGGGAAAAGATAAAAAGGAAGGCTTCTACGGTAGACTACGGTGGGGGAAAGAAGTCGAAGGGGGTGGGAGAGGGGGGGGGGAAGAATACAAGAGGGCGGGTCTTCATGCAAGAAAGAAATAGTAACGGGGCCCAAACGGGGGGAGGGGAACTAGGAAAAAAAGGAGGTAGAATGACCAGGGGAAAAAACTATGAAATGAATTGGAAGGGAGACTAAGGGGTGAGGAGGGGGGGGGGGAGAAAAGGAGCTCCGAACAAAAAAAACAACTATAAATGACAAGGAAGACTTTGGGGGGAGGATGGGGGGAGAAGAAAAACGTTGACGCTACAAAAAAAAACAGAATGGGACTGGACAAAGGGGTGGGTGGGAATACTGGGGAAGAAGCAAAACAAGGGGGGAGAATTGACGTGGATGAAGGGGGGCAGTTCTAGGGGCCCTGGGTGCCTGGAAAAGGTTAGGGGGGGAGAGGTAAGCAGGGGGGCGTACGAAGAACTAGGGAGGGAAGTGGGAGATTCGGGTAAAGGGGCCGCCCGAAAGAAAAAAAGAAAGCTGATCAAGAAAAGGCTGTGACGGGGGGGGGATGGGGATCGGGGGGGAAAGTCAGATGAAACAGGGGGGGGTGGGTGGGAAAAAAGATCCAAAAAAACAATATGGGGAACGGGAAAAAGAAAAACTAGATCCGGAGGAAAAAGATTGTTACTTGGCGGATACAGAGGATTGGACCAAAACCGGAATAAAAATCGGGGAAAAAAAAAAAGGCTGAAGTGAAGCGGAGAAGGGGGGACGTAAAAGGAGGTAAAAGGGGGGGCAACGCCCTCTCTACTGAATAAAAAAACTGGCAGACAGGAAAAGGTTACCACCAAGGTTAAGGACGCCTGGAGAAGAAAGCGGTCACAAGATGAGGAAGGAGAAAATATAAAATGCAAATGGGGGGAAAAATTACGCGGGAAGACGGGAGAAAAAGGCCCACCCAAAAGATCAGTCAAGAGGAGGTATAAAGGGGGGCAAATTGGTAGAGAAGGACGTAAAAAAGGAAGGGCGTCACCATGAAAAACGGAAATAGTAGAAAACACAAGTTATGGGACCTGGGTAATAAAATTGAATAATAAATTGGAAAAAAAGAATGGACTACAGGTCTCGTGACATCTGCCTGAAAGGAACAGGCGGGGACTAGGGAACAAAAGGAGGGGGGTAACCCACCACGGAAAGGGGAAAAAAACGACGAGTCTGGGTTGGGAAAAACAAAAAAGAAGGACATGGAAAAAAAAGTCTCAGATCAAACAACAAAAAAGGAATTAAGATAATCGTCAGCAGCGGAATGCACTGTTTTTGAAAACCGAAAGCGTCATATTAAAAAGCGGGGGGGGGGTGAAATCATGACGAAGCAGAAAAGGGTCTTCATTAAGAAAAAAAAAAAGACGACTTCTGAAAAAGGTGATGAGACAAGATCCTTCCGGCGAGAATTGTAACGAAGCGGACGGTCTGTGCACAATGGGGTGATTCAAAAACTCTCAACAGAAAAAAAAGGAAGAGGAAAAAACCAAATCCCAGAAACAGGAGCCAGACTTTGCAGCCGAAATCGTCCGCACTGAGGTAAAAAAACAAAAAAACATTCCGCAAAAGTATAAGGAAACTTCGGGAAGTCAAATGGAAAAAAAGAGGGACAGAAAGGATAAAAATCAGGAACCCGTCAAGCCAGTTCGAAGGAGAGAGCAAAAAAGTAACAGGGAAAGACGGAATGAGGAACCAGGTGCAGACAAAGAGAAGGGGGGAAACGGAACATCTCAAACTGGCGCAAAGCCCTTTTGACAAAGGCCCGAGTTGGGGGGGGTGAAAAGCGGAAGGGCCCAAAAACACAACGGAAAGCGGAAACAGGTATGGAAAAAGAAAAAAAAAAATCCACGGGAGGCCGAACAGTCGCTCGAGGAAAACAGAGAAAAAAAGGGAAAAAAAGGAAATACACTCAAAAAAAAGAAAAGGTCCACCTAATCCTAGAACAACCCGTGCGACACGAAAAAAAGGAAGATACGGCCAAGAAACAAGACGCAGAGCCAGTGGAAGAAATTTATGAACCAAAGGGCAAGCCAAGAAATTTAGTGGGGGAGGGAAACCGAAAAGACACAACGCTTGACGCAGTGGAAGGTTTTGTGGATGAAAAAATTAGGGACCAAAAAGGAAAACATACCGAAGGGAACTAGGGCATCTTTTGCCCATGCGCCGCAGACGAAGAGAGTGTCGGACTGGAAAGGGACCAACTTTGAGGGGAAATGACTAACAAGAGGGAAATCGGAACCAAGAAAGAGGAAAAAACAAAGGAGCCTCTGATGGGTCAAGAAGACGAAACAGGCACGAGAAGGACAGGATCGCTAAAAGCCTCAAGAAACTAACCAAAAAAAAGGAACGGGTGCAAACCCACGAAATACCTGGAGGAGCTTAGCGAACGGGGAGAGGAAAATCCCCGGTACCCAAAAAAAAGGGGAAAAAGCTGTATGACTCCAGGGGGGTGTCGTCCGGAAAAAAAAAAATTGTTTGGAGTCGCGACCCAAGGGACGGTCACCATCCAGAAGAAGGTTGAAAACTGAAGGGATGTTGGAAACTTAGAAAAAAGAAAGCTAAAAAGAGTAAGGGGAAAAAAAAACCATGGGAAATCAAAAGCAGAGAATAGGATCGCCGAATTTGGAGAAACCGGAAGGGGCAAGCCTCGAAAAAAAAAAAAACAAAAAAAAAAAGCACACTTTTTGAAAAAAAAATTCGAAGGGGGAAAAAAGAAAAGGAAACAAGACGGCCGTCAGAAGCGCAGTCTGTGTGAAACTGAAAAGGATGAGGTAAATGGGAAGGTGGGAGGATCGAAACGAAAAACGGGACGACAAAAGGAAAAAAAAGAGTTGTGGGGAAGGACGAGGGGCTGCGGGAGTCAGGGTCGCGTGGGGCACCGGAGGACGAGAAAAAAGGGGGTGGGGAGCAAAAAAGGCCTCAACCAAAAAGGGGGCCTTTGAGAAAAAGGGGGGGGCAGCCGAAACGATGTGCGCGGGGGAGCGAAAACAGTCCGTTAACAAGGGCTGTGGAGCCAAAAAAAAAGGGCCCTCTGCAAACCGAGGGAACAAGACTACATCGTAAGAAGAGGGAACAAAACTGGTGGGGGAGCGTTATGCGGGGGGTTTTTTGTCGAGACGCCAACGCCGCGCCTCGAGACAACAAACGGAAAAAATCTGGGAGAGAAAAAGGAGCATGCCAGGGTACGATGGAAAGGAAGGGGCACTCTACGCAGGAAGCTCAACTTGGGGCATGGGGGGGAAAAGCTGTTCGTGGGGACTCAGGTGCCGGGCGGAAACAAAAGGCTCTCAAAAAACAACAACAACGGAGGAGGCTAAAAATAAAAATGTGTTTCCCGCAAGAAAAAAGCCTTCAATCAAAAGCCAAGGAAAAAAAAAGGGAAAGGGGGGAAAAATGCCTCGTAACGGCTAATCGAAAGAAAACTCACGGCGGTTTCGGAGGCATGTTCGGCGAAGACACAGGAAACGTCTGGAAAAAGAAAAGCATAACATTAAAAGAGACAACCCCAATATAGTGGGGGTCCCGGGTAGCCGATGGTAGGGGGAGACATTCGAAAAAAAAAAACAGCCAAAAAAAAAAACAAAAAAAACCAGAGGAGGGCGAACATTACGAAAACAAAAGGAGGGAAAAAGAAGGTCTCTTCTGACGCTCCCGCGCCAGAGGCGGCCCGGACAAGTGTAATAACGAAAAAAATCCTGTCAAAAAAAAAAAGCTAGACATAACCACGTGTCACAAAGCTTGAAAAAACAGAGACTGCCCAATCGCGAAACCACTAATCCAAGGGGAACACTTCTGTAAGTCATAGACCCCCATACAAAACGGCCACAAGACGTACGTAGTTGGGGGGTTTCCAGAAGCCCCCGGCGTTTAAACAAGGGTAAAGAAGGGGGGTGGGAGGACTGTAACACAGAATGGGAGAGCGTTAGAACCCGGCCCTTCCCATGAAAATTGATTGGAATGAACCCCTGACAAAATGTTAAGGAAAAAAGGGTCGATTAACTGGACAACGGCATGGCTCATCCAAGCGGCGTCACTGCTAGGAAGGTTCATTTCACAGACAAACTTTAAAGGAAGGCGCGGTACCGCTGAAGGGGGTAAAAAAATCTAAAATCCTACGACCAAATCCCGCAAATTGGGTCAACTTCAACCGGGAAACTGTATGTTAAAAAGTGGGGTTAAATAAAAAACTTAGAAAACAGCCAAAAAAAAAGGGAGGGGAAGAAGGAAAACGATTAAAACGTTCGGTTGGAATTAAAAAAAATCACGACGCGCCTGATGAAAACCGAAAAAAAAACAACGATAAGAGCTCATCACAAAGAGGAGTTGCGGATTATTCAAAAGGGTCAGGTTGTTTACTCAGGGGGGGACCGCAGTGGGGGGTGGGGGGGGGGTCAGTCGTGAAGTCCTCAGGGGTTCTGACGAAATCTCCGGAGCCGTCTCGGAAAGTTGGTTACAAAAAAAAAAGCAACCAAAGAGAAGGGTGAGATTTCGGGGTACGATCATCTCGTTTCTTCACCGAAAAAAAAACGGCGCCCAAAAACCGTCTTCAACTGAAGCCGAGCGGTTCTGCAGGTACAACACGATCTAGGGGGTACTCACTGGAGGAAAGCCGATCGAAGACGACAAAAACTAAACAGATTCAAAGAAGTTTGACCACTTTCTTGACACGCAACAGGAAAAAAACCATAAAGGGGACTGGTTAGAATACGTTCGATATCGGACACCGTGGACCCCCTGGCGTCTGGCGTAACAAAAAAACCGTGAAAGGGGAAAGGGTCCATAAAAAAAAAAAAAAAGGTAAAGAGGAGAAAAAGGGAGGGACTTCTCAAAAAAAGGGGCCACCTCAGTCGTCGCGGGCGCCCTCGAGGAAAGTCGAAAAACGTAAGGTAGGAGGGGGGAAATCGTTGACATTGGTCGTCGGGATTGTTTGGGCACAAACAAATCAAACACAGCAAAGCACGAAAAAAAAAAGTCTCCACAGAACAGAGATGTTCACTCCGCCTAATTGAAGAAACTTGCCCTCTCAACGTACCCTGTCAGTCGACGGGAGGGAGAAAACGTCGAACAGGAGGAGCCAAGCCCTCAGCCGTTTGAGCCACTTTGTGCCAAAAACCGAGAAGGGAAAGAAAGGACGCCGTGGCCGGCATGCCGCAACGCGCCTCGGGAGTACCTTAAGGACGCGGGGAAAGAGGCCTAAAGCCTCGGGAGTCCGGCCCTTCATTATGGGGAGGTGGCGGGAGAAAAAAGAATCAATTTTTAGGGAGGGCATTCACATAACCTGAGGGGAATAGCGCCAGGAAAAGTAGAACGAGCTTGCCTGTACTTTCAGCGCGTCTGCCCGCATTCAAATTCGAAAAACTCCGAAAGAAGGCAATTCTCCAATGGTAAAACACCACCCGCGGAAGAACTACAGACCGACAAACAAGCAGTCAGGTGAAAATGAGAGAGAAAAAAAAACCCGGAAGGGAAAAGGGTTCCAACGGCACCCCCCAGATCCGTGCTGTTAGCAAAAAAACTCGTCGGACGTGGTGTCAGAAAGAGGGGGGGGGGGGGGGGGTAAGCGGCTCGGCACAGTGGCTTCGCCAGCTCGACGAGATAAGGAAAAAACCCTCACGGAAGTGAAGAAAGAGACGTCTTCGACGAGAAAAGCGCACGCCTTCTTTCCGGTGGGGATTGAAGGGACTAACCCGCAGACCAAAGAATTAAGAAGAAAAAAAGGGGGGCTTGGAAGCCAAATCAGAGGTCACCTCAATAACACCGACGCAGCGTCCGGCAGATGTCGATGAGCCATTACAGTTGACCGGGGGGACGCAAAGTTGGAAAAGGTTCAGGAAAATAAAAGCAAAAGGAAAAAAAAAGAGCGGGAAAAACTTGAACGAAGTTCGACTGTCCAGTAGCCGACAGAAAATCTCGTGCGCGAACGTTTTTGCAAAAAAAAAGTTTGAGGTGGGGAGGGTAAACGGACGCGACGGAACTACGAATCACCGCACTACGGTCAGAAAATCTTCTCTAAAGAAACAGGGCGAGAAGGGAAAAAAACGGGGGGCCTCATAACAGGAGACTCCCCGACCGATCCCGCGAAATTACCAGGAACGAGCCGGGTACCCGCCACGCAGACACGGGTTCCGTGGGGAGAGGTCCCAGAAAAAAAAAAAGAGGGGCAGAAAGGGGGTCGACAAACAAAAAAAGCTTTTTCACACTAGTTTGCGTCAAAACGGGGCGAAGTTCGACAAAACCGTCGGGTACAACAAAAAATCGTGGGCAATGCAGGGAAACGGAAAAAAAAACGGAACATTAAAGAGGGGGACCTCCTTTAGAAGGGGGGACTTGCTCCATGGGACAAATCGGACCCATCGAATACACCACGGACGCCGCTGATGGCACGCGACAAAAACACAGGAAGGAGAAAAAATCAGAAATCAAAAAAAAGGGGGGGAAAAAGAAAAAGAAACGGCCCCAACACCCCCGAACGAGTCCCAACACAGATCGAACGAGGTTGATGACTTGCGACTTCGGTTAAACGCGGAAATCACAACACCAAAAAGTTTGGGGTTGGGGGAAACAAAGAGAAAGTCCTTATCGCCCGTTGTTTTCTGCACTGAGCCGGTGGTGAACGGTTCGCCCTGCCCACACGGTCATCAAAGATTGAAGGTGGGAAACTAAAAAAGGAGGGGAGGACGCAAAGAAGAGAACACTGCGAATACATCACCAGAAAGACGTCGAGCAGGATCGCGCTGAGGAAACTAAGTTGAAGCATGTACAATGGCTAAAAAAAAGGTTGCAGGAAAAAGGTGGGGGACAGTTGGAAAAAGTAATGAGCTCAAACGCAGATCAATCAATTATGTTACCGCAACAAGCGGTTGACATGTCAAATCAACGAGGGCGAGAAAAAAAAAAAACGGGAAAGAAAAAAAGGTGTGCAGTGGTGGAGCCTCTTGGCTCGGCCAGACGAAGTGTAAAGGGGATGGGCATCGAGGGACAAGGGACACGGGGACGTGGTGGGGGAGAGGAGACCGGGGAAAAGTCAAAACGAAAAGAGGGGCAGGTAGGAAAAGTGCACGCCGACGGCGCACCGGGGTGTGGCGGAGACAGTCCGTTTCCCGAATATGGAGCTCATGCCCCACCGCCGGCCGCGCAAAAAGAGGACTAAGGACTCAACAAGCATCAGAAGGGCAAAGGACACCTGGGGGCGGTTTTTTGTCTGCAAAGGGTGGTTTTTCGAAGATCGCAGAACGCCCCGCGCGAGCGAACTTCAAAAGGACCAGGAAAGTCAAAAAAAACACGGGAAAAAAAAAAAAAGAATAAGACGAAAGGCGAAACTGAAAAGTTTTTCCGCTGGGCGTGACGGTCTGGCGGGAAACAATACTCTCCTCAAAAAGGGGGAAGAAAATGGAGATGTGTTTTGAAAAACAAAAAAAAAAAAAAAAAAAAACAGGCAAGCAAACTCAGAAAAAAGACGAAAACTGGGTGTGACAGGCAGCAGGCGCGAGCAGGCAAGTGAATCGAAACGGAAGGCTTCGGTTCGAGAAAGAGTGTCAAACGGAACTGTCGCCGGCAGCTGAAAAACCCCATAAAAATACGAAAAAAAAAAAAAACCAGGGTTCATGGTCACGATGACGTCCCATGTACCCTCGCGGCCCGCGCCCGTGAAAAACGCCAGCACGTCAGTAAAGACAGGTGAACAGGACTAAAAAAATCTAGCCAGCGGGACGGGCCGGCAACCGTGAACAACCACGAAAGGAAGTTGGTTGCCAGGTCCCGGGTTCGAGCATATACCAACGACGCTCGGCCACCCCGCGTCTGAACAAAAGACCATGAACCAGCAAAGTGACGTCGTCCGGGGAACCACAGAATCTTCCGGAACCTTCTGGCCTACGGAGTTGAGCGGGGTTCAAGCAAAACGTGCAAGGGGTTTCAAAAAGGGTAAGAAAATCGGGGTGCTCGAAACACAGAAAATAGAGAGCTGGGGAAAAAAAGGCCGAGAAGGGGATAAATGATAGAAGTCACAAGAAAAATGTTGGGCTCAACGCGGTCGAGTGCGACAAACCCGGGGGGGTAAGCTCGCGAAGAAAAAACGCGGGCGGAATCGACTTGGATGGGTCGGAGGAGCAAAGGTTGACACGGAAGGCGGACAAAGGTCGTCGTTGAAGCCAGCCTTACGACCCCGTCGGCAGTGGGTTCAGATGGGGCCTCCTTAGGGAAACGAAACAGCAAAGGGGGGACGAACGGTCACCCAGTGAGAAGAACACGGGCCTACTACGACGTCCGGAAAGGGGAATAACGCGCTCCGGGAAAAAAAAACGTTACGCAAAACTGTCGGCTAAGCAAAGGATTCGATCCTGCGTCCGTTGGGGACAACTAACGTTTGGTGGGGGGCACGAGTCAAAAAATGGGGGCATGCGAATAAGAAGACAAAGGAAGACGTTCTTCCCGCGGCGGTGTCGAACATCGCGCGAAAACGGGAGAGAAGGGTAAAAAGCCACGTTCGTCAAAAATTGGATTCAAAACCAAAAATGGACTGCCCACCGTCTAACTCTTATCCGTCCAAAAAAGAAAGGGTCAACCATGGAAATTAAAAGATCTCGAAGTGTTACGAAAAGTCTTAGGAGGGAATAAGAGCCAAAGAAAGGGCACATCAGTACATTTGCTAAAGGGAAAGGGGGGATAGACGCACCAAACGATTTTCTTCTCTGGTGCGAGGCCATACAGGAAAAAGAGACAGGGGTAGAAAGGCCCAGTAGGTCTGGTCGGGCGTCCCGGCCACGTGGGCCCAAGTGGGCAAGAGGGGGAGAGGGTGTCAACGGGGCCCGCTGAAAGGTGCCCGCTTTCAGGCGGACCTCGGAGCGACTAAAAACAAGGCGAAACGTCGGGGCGGAATACTTGCGTGCCCGCTTGTGGGGGGGGGGGGAGACCTATCAAGCACGGGCAAAACGCAACGGGAAAGAGGGGAATGACCGCCCGGCTCCTGTACGCAAAAACGGAAAACTTGGGAAAAAGAAGGGGGAAACCCGGTTCGAGACCGGTTTCTGCGCGGGGACGGTTCGCCACCCCTCGCTATTTCGGACCGTGGGATGGGGAATCGAGGGGAAATCAGCCGCAGGACCTGGCGAGGGGGTACTTTGACTCAAATTCGCCTTCGTTGGCTGAGAAGCCTCAAGGCTCCTTCCATCGAATGGGAAGCGCGAGCCTTTATTAAAAAAGAAAGAAAAAAACAAAACCCAAGAATCCCCCCAACAATAAGTACCACCCAGGATACGCGCGATATCCTGAGAAGCGTAAGATACTTTGCTCCATTCCTACGAACCGATCTCTCTAGGCGCCATAAGAAAAAAAACTAAAAAATAACCGGTCACCAACACCCCGCGGGAAAGAGAACAGGGTGCCGAACACAGAACCGAAAGACCCTCCAACAACAAAAACTAAAAAAGGAGAAAGAGAGGCGCCAGGAGTGCTGTTTCTGCATCGTCCCGTTCTCAAGGGCGGCAGTTACGACAGCATTTTCATCCCGAGACGAGAGGAAAAAAAGAGGGGGGAAAGCGGGGGGTGAAGTGAAAAGGAGCCGAAGAGGACGGGCGAGAATTACCGCCGCCGTCCCCTTTCCATTGACGGGCTCGCTGCTTAGCAACTCCAAAAAGAAGTCTGATCTAAGGGAAAGAGGCCATTCGAAAATTAAGTATCGAGCCGAGGCATGCGAGGCACGTACAGGCATGACGTGACCAGTTCGGTCGCAAAGGATAACTCAGCGCGTGAGACCGACCTCCATGAGGACGAACATATTCGCGTGCTCCAGTAAGGACGAACTCGCTTGCGAGCCCGGGTTGGGCCCTTCCTGGGGGGGGGGGGATCACTTCTACACACCCACAAACGCCTCGGGAACTATCATATCCAATACGGGGGACGGGATAGGGGGACAAAAAAGGTATCAGAGAGGGTGTGGTGTACGAGGCCACGGCCAAAATACGGGTCTAACCACTCCTTCCCATAGAAAAGGGGGTGTTCAAAGACGCCGAAAGGCCGCAAACGCAGGACAGTCCCGGTATGGCCGGTCCAGAAAATAAGGGAAAAAAGAAAAAAGCAAAAAAAACGCTTTCGGCGGACTATGGCGGAGGCGCATTCGCACTCATAAACCGGTCGACAACATCGTTTTAATGGACCAGACTGACGGGGGGACAAAAAAGGAGAAGGTGGACTGGAGGGAGGAGAGAATGAATCATCATCCTCACCGGCGCAAGCCTGGATGTTGAACAACCGCCCGCTCAAACAAGAGATTCGAGAGCTAAATCACAAAAAAGCAAGAAAAACAAAAAAAAAGACTAAGAGGGACCACGACGAAAGACAATTCGTTGTTATGATCTTAGGACTTGCCACGAAGAGCGCAGTTGAAAATCAAAAAATAGAGGGACCGGGGTTACTTCCGAGCCTTTGGGACACCTCCACACGGTCTTCCACCGTCGCAAAGAGATGAAGTGGTCAAACGGGAAGGTCGTAGGCAGGGCAAGAAAAAAAACAGAGAACTTGAAGGAAAAAGGGGGCGCGACAAGGGGCGGAGCAGGATCGCGGAGCAGTTGAGGAAAGTCGAGCCACCAGTTTGGAGCGGTAATCATTTCATCACATGGACTGGCCGGTAGGGAAAGGAGCAAGGAGGAGTCATTCCTGTCGCGCCAACGGACGTGAAAAAACATGGGAAACTCCTGGGCTTGCTCGGAACGGACGTAGGGCCGTCCGCCCCCTGAAGGACGAAGTGGAAGGGGATGGGGGGGTACAGCGAGTGCACGACGTTGACACGTGGTTTTTATGTCGGCCGGCGGCCGCAACGTGGCGTTGCGCGCGTGCCGCCGGAACGAGGGCTAGAGACGAAAAGAAAGGACCGGGGTCAAGAAAAAAAAAGTGTGGAAAATGCACGCCTCCGCTCACCTGCCGGCGACTACTCGACCAGACAAATGGGGGGGAGCAGTGAAAGGGGGGGGTGACAAGACGCCCGGCCGCTCAAACACTTGATCTTTCTCGAAAAAAGAAGTTTCCTTTTCGATCCGGCGCGCCCCTTCCCAGGGTGGGTGGGTCTGGGGGGAATGAAAATTCCGTGAGGGGAGGGGAAAAAAAAAAAAAAAAAGAAAATATCTCCGAGGAGGAAAAGAGAGAATATTTGGTTTTGTCCCAACAGCCCGCCCGAAACCCCACAAACCGGTACCGGGTGAGCAGAAAACGAGAAGGGAAGGTGAAATCGAACGATGCTCCGCGGTAAATCATTGGGGGTCGTCTGCGAGCCGGGCGTTGGTTCGGCGTCTCCGAAAAAAAACGCAACGCTTGTCCCCCCCCCAAAGAAGGGGGGAAGTGCCCAGAAAAAGGTTAGTCGCCGCGGCAGCGAGCCGTGAGCTGAGGAAATTAAAAGAGCCAAGAAAGTGACGTAAAACGGAAAATCGCCGCTCCCCGCCCGGCGTGCACTGGAGGGAAGAGCCTTTTTTCGTCCCGCAGTTCCATACCGTCCAACACCAGACTGCCAAAGAAGAGAAAAAAAAAAAATCCCACATTAGCTATTCACGTCGTCCGAGCCAGCTGGCCGTAAGTTGAGCGTGGTGGGTTCGACCAAAAACCAGGCGGTTTTCCCGACCCAAATTCGGGTGCGCGGAACACAGAAAGGAGCGAGCTTAGGAGACGTCCATGCAGTTGATTAAATTAGCGCAGAAGGGGGGGGGGGATCAACGCTGTGAAGCTTATTCCGGGGTCTCAAGCCTCGCGGCGAGATCCTGGCGACGTTCCCCTTCCATGGGGTGACCGGAAGGCAGGGTGGGAAAAAGATTCGGGCTCCCGGAGCCGTCAGGGCAGTGTCCCAACTCATTGGACGGCCGGATGTAACTACCGGGAGCAGGAACGTCAACCAACGCTCAAAACGAAGCAAAGGGGCGACTACATAGGAAGGCCAAGGAGGCAAATTAAGGGCGCAACAACGAAGTCGCTAGCTCAAGCCCACCTCGGATGATCTCGTCGATACTCGTTCCGCGGTTTGGGGTGGGGGCAGGTCGAGGGGTTACCAAAAAAACGATGCACTAGGAAATCAGGACCCTGCGCATTTCCGCCGGTGTCAACATCAAGCTCAGGAAAGGAAATTGACGAGGGCGAATATCCTGAATTCTTGTTTTAACGCGCCACGTCAAAGACTCTTGATCGTCGCGGTGCATGGAAAACGGGAGTGTACGAAGGGGTAATTCTTCCCGGAAAAACAAGGCAATCAAAGGTTTAATGGGCGGGAAGCCAGAAAGGGCCCACCTACTTGGGAGAAAGTGGGGAAAGGGAGAAAGTGGAACATACACGACCCGTGCTGCGGAAGGGGTGTCCTGTCTCGTCCCCCGGGCGGTGCCAATGTCGCGGGGGAACGCGGGACGTCCCTAGAGATGGGGACGTTGTGGACCCCACTCCCGCCGTACGTCGCACCCGAACTGATTCACGCGTCGTGAGAGGGAAGTCGCGTTGATGGGGGGTTTGGCCGCCTATGAACCACGCCTTCAACGCTTCTCAAAAGCGAAAAACTATAAATGTTCAGCCACCGGCTAGAGAGGCCAGCTTTCGTCGATTCCGAGAGGGCTGAATCGAACAGGGAGTGCCGCCCAAATCGCGTAAACTGTTTTGCAAGACACGAACGGGCACTGGAATTGCCGCCCTCAATCGCCTCGGTCGCAAGCCGGCCGCTCGGTACTGGAGGACGAGAGCGCAAGCCCTCCTAGTCTGCACTGGATCGCGGGAGACGTCGGCATCACACAACAAAAAGGAAAGAACGCGCCGAAAATTAAAATAGCGCCTAATTCTTGAATCTGGCACGTTAAGCGCTCTAGTTCACGAGGGTAGTAGATCCGAATACTGTTACTCCTACGACCCCAAACAAAATGAAATAAAAGAAAAGGAAAGATCCGTTGCTCGTGCCCCGGAAAACAGCCGATCCACCAG
>Ga0179593_1444263_pt1 | contig 13777 bp, 14 predicted proteins | sample CZODoug2_1_08_16_FD_185931 | JGI IMG/M metagenome (GOLD analysis project Ga0179593, IMG submission 185931) | Vadose zone soil fungal communities from Angelo Coast Range Reserve, California, USA - CZODoug2_1_08_16fungal (PacBio error correction) | ecosystem: Environmental > Terrestrial > Soil >...
TCCGGCTCCCAGGAGAGGGAGAACGTACAAGAAAGCCTCGTCTGATTACCGGAAACCTTGTCTACGGCATCGCCTGGTGAAGTGCAGAGGGGGTGTAACGGGAGGGACGGTCGCGTCAAGCCAGGAGGAAGGACGCAGAAAAAGGAGCCGAGAAGAGGGTCCAAGCTTGGGGCTTTTTTTTACCTATGGAAGGCAATAGTACAAAAACTTATCAAGGTATAAAGGAAAAAGGCTAAGGAAGACGAGCTAAGGTAAATGGAAAAAAAAAATGATCTCTTCTGGAAGGTGATAGGCCGCGGAGCTTGCTCGAAGAAAGGCGAGAAATCTGAATGCAAAAGCTTAGCTCAATAGGAGTTCAGTGGCTAAGGGACCCGGGGGGGGAAGTGGTCTAAACGCATCAGATCCACCGGGAACTTCCCGTCAAAGTTGCTGCGGAGTAGACATCGGAGTATTACATTAGGGTTCCTAGATCGGAGGGGTCGCGCCCAGCAGCAAATCGGCGCGTTAGGGAAAAAACCGCTGAGGGAGGGGGATAATCTCCCGGAGATACCAGCGCCTGTTGTGGGACTAGAGGTACTTCAAGAAGGGGCCCCAATGTTTCACCCAGGGGAAGTCGATCTGCATAGTCTCTTTCGGGGGAAGTTCAACCTGAACTATTCTAAAGAAACGAGATGAAAACCTGAAAAGGCTGCTAAGCGGGCTGCGCTCAACTCGTCAGAGGTGCAACTCGCACTGAACTGCGGGGAAGGGAATGTCCCGGCGTATTTCGACTCGAGGACTGGGAGGCTGAGTAGGAGCTTCACATCCCGCAGAGTCGGCCAGACAACAACCGTGCTCCCAATTCCGACGAAAACTGGATAAAGGGACGGGTCTGCGGTCACGCTTGCTGAGAAGAATCAATTGGCTTTCGATCTATCGGGAAGCTACTGTTCGCGTAAACGAAAGCAGGGGCGCTGTCATCGAAACCAGTGACGTTATAAGCCGTGAGAATGATCGGGGTGTACCGGCGTCTACCCGAAAGGAAAAAGCCGAGGGCCACGTCGCAGCGGGAAAGAGTTTTTGGTGCGGAGCTGAAACACAGGCACTTTCTAGCCGTATATAGGAAGCGGCGGCGAGCTCTTGGAACGGCAAAGAGAGAGGAATGACGGGCCGGCTTCGGGCAAGCGACGGTCGACAGAAAAAAAAAAGGAAACTGGGACGCTCGCTCAGGGGGAATCGATAAATGAAAAGAACGACACGAGGGGGAAAGTTGGCACGCTGTCGAAGGCTACCTCGTCAAGAACCTTTCCTCAGAAGAGGAGAAACTAGAATAATGAGATAGTCATTCGAAACGAAAAATGGGTCGGAAAGGGACCGCAAAGAGAGTCAACGAGAAACCAGGCCCGAAAACGACTTTTCATATTCGGACGGAAAGAGTCGGCACGCCGACGACCGCGAGCACTGCTAGAGCGTTTCGAAAGAGAAGAAAGAACAGAGTCTTTCCTGACGCTGCGAGAGGCCGCGGTGGCTCCTTTTCAGAAGTCCTTGCAGTAAAAAAGAGAATACGAGATGGGAGTTTCGGAGTGAGAGAGGGAGATCGATTATATGTAATTACTATAACTACACCATCAGGGGAGAGGAAAATCACAACGATAAGAGATACATTCTATCCGGGGATAGAGGGGAGTGGACCAGGAGAGAAATGCTGAGTTGTCGAATAAAGGTACCTTCTCCCTCATAAGGTTCGTTCTGTAGAAATCTATAAGCCTGCAAGAAAACGTATGGGGAGAAAACATGGGGTAAAAGAAGAACAAGCTCGAGGGATGCCCTTTCCTCAACTACTCACTGGGAACCTCTTTTTAGTACGATCGTGCCGGCTGGCGGAGGAATAAGGGAAAAAAAAAACCCCCCCCCCCCACAAAAAAGGGGGCCATGCTATGGATGTGTTCAAGCAGGAGGGAATCTCGAGAACCTAACAACTATTATTTATAAGAGAGAAAGAGTGAGAATCTCTAAGATTAGGGAGACGAGCACGGTCACTTGCAAGGAAGGAGAGAGAAAGACTGCAAAGCGTCTGAAAAGTGCAAAAAATCTGGGGAGACCGCAGTCAACTAGGTGAGAACCCGAGCAAAAAGTATGAGTTCAAACGGGGGAAGACCTTCGGAAAGCGTATGAGGGAGATCACCTAACAACTTATATCTACTGTCCTAGAGAGGTAGAAAATCCCGCAGAGTTAAATCCATAAGTAAAAGAAATTAGAGTACGGGGGGAAGGCGAGGGAGCCCGGGTTCAGGAAGAACTAGAGTGATTAGATGAGAAGCAGTAATCAGAGATAGGGGAACTAGCCAAAAAAACCATCACCGGAAGATCTTCTCTGGTAGGCTCGTGGCATTCAAGAAGTACAGAACGACACAGGAAAGGACGGAAGAAAAGCAAATAGCTACGAGCCTAGAGGAGGATAGAAAACATTCATAGAAAAGGATACAGAAGGTGGGTCATTTCCTAAGATTGTTTGCAAGAAAGTTCGTCGGATAATCGTGGCTTTGACTTGGGAAATCGGAAGGGGGGACAGGAGGCTGTTCAACAAAACCATCCCAGTCGTGGCTATCAAAAAAAAGAAGGAAATAGGTTTCGACCTAAAGCAAAAAAAGGCTTACGGAGGTGAAGTAAGGGACAGAGTGCCAAAGCGAGAAGGGCATGGAAAGGAAGGCGTGAAAAAGTTCAAGGATACTAGGTCCAGACGTCTGGATAGCAGGAGGACCTTGACTAGCTCGAGCCGTCCCATTCGTCAGGAAACTTCTCGCAGGGCCGTTCAAGACCACGCCTAACGTCTATATCAGGAAGGGGAAGGAGAGAAAAGCCGTGTTCGCGCCAAAAAAAAGAAGAGGCCCAGATAAAAAAGTCTGGAAGCTGGATGGAAGAAATCTAGACTCCGGAAGGACAAGGGAACTTACCTGACACTTAGAAGAACTCTGGCGAATATCAAGAGCAAGAACTGCCTGCAGTCTACTGCTAACATAATAAGACACGAGGATCGGAATGAGGGATCGGGGAGCACATCCTCATGTTCAGACCAAGAAATAAGTAAAAAGGGGAACATTTTGCAAAGAGCGCTATTGGGAAAAAAGTCGAAAAGTTCTGGCGATGATTGTTGCGAACTAGGCTTTAGACTAGAACTGACTAAGTACAGGTCCCATTATCTAATCGGTAAAACTAGCACAAAGGACTAGCTATTAAATTCATGATGGGAGTGTCCTCGAGGTGACATAAGAAGAATATTACTATCCACTACTCTATCGGCTTCACTGAGGAACGTAGAAGCTTGCCGGCCTTGGATCTCGTCTGAGAAGAAAAAAGTCCCCGTCCTGGGCCTCGTTCATAGCTAAAAGGAGAAAGGTCCTATATAGAAAAAGAGCCCGGGTGACACATTGTAAAAAATTCTCAATAAATTCTCCTCTATCGCAAGTTCAAGGAGTCGGCGCGAATCAGCGGTTTTCAATCTCAAAGCGCGGCGCGAAGGGCGCAACCAGCCCCAATAGTCGAGCACAGCAAAAGACGAGGATAAGAGAGACCACAGGCTCGTGGCTTGAGTCCGGTCAGGGGATATCATTGCTGAGTGGTAACGCAGCCCAGGGCGGAGAAAAATAGCAGAAGAGAGGTCCAAGCTCACGAGAAGATCTAAATGAGCATTATGCAAGGGCCTGGATAACGCCGTCAAAACGCCATCAAAGAGCGACCATTTCACGAGAGCGTTCGGTCCCATAGAAGAAGGGAGTCTTGTTCATGCGGCAGAAAGGGGGGGTTAACACTAAGAAATAAAAAAAATATAACGCGCAAGCGGCGATCAATTCTGTAAGAACTAATTTTCTACTCATATAGAACCGCGAAAACAGCGCCCACTCCCCAAGCGCGGGGAATTCAAAATTGCGGGAGAGAAACATCACTATTCGTAATCTTCGCTAAGAAGGTTCCCTTAATCAAATGGGAATAAAAACAGAGTGAAATTCTAGCAATTCTAACTGTGCTGTAAAGCTATCGCCGCGGGCTCACCCGCCAACGGAAAACTCCAAGTAGCGAGCAGGCCACCGGAAATCCCGAAGCCAAGGGAAGAAGAAAGGTCTCATTTCAAGGAATCTTCGTGGAAGGGAGAAGGGGAAGGACAGGAAAGAGCACGAACGTGTATCATGGTTTGATAACACCTGGTCAACGCGGAGGGTAAACGATCATCATCATTCAGAAGACCCAACAGTCGAGAAAAAACTGCCAGGAAGCTTATCGGCAGAGCAACACCAAAGGGAAGAGAGGATGAATTAATCTTGAAAGAAAGGTTGCTAGAAAGGCGGAGTCCTCTTTTTGACGTATCGTTGACCAGTAGGTAGGAAAGCACCCGGAACGAAAACGTTCGAAAACCTTCACGTTGAGAAGAGGAACCTCAATCAGAAGACATCTCAGAGTCAGTCTGAGTTCACCCGGACGGAGGGAGCTTGCGTTGTCAATCGTGTAGTTTGCTGAGCCCGAGTCTAAGAAATAGATAGAGAGAAACGCAGATATCGTCCAGAACAGGGAAAAGTGTGTTTCTTCTAAAGACCATCCGTAGAAAGGATAAGAGAAGCTTCACAGAATAGTTCTACTTAAAGCGCTTGGGGGTACGGGACTCGCTCTGTGTATGTTCGAGCTATGTTCGCGGGGAAACGGTCGAGACCCCGAAAACAAAGCAAACCAACACCGGTCAGTTCCGGTTTCGTCGTGGTTGGTGAATTCCTCATCAATACCCGGCGAGACCCCGTGACGCTGAAAAAGCTACTAGGCCGACGAAAGCTCTGTATTTAAATGGGGAGAGAAGGGAGGGAAGTGGTGATGAGTAATCGGCCGGCGCGCATAAAAAGCGCCCGGAATGCTTCCGTTTCGGAGGACTAGAGTTACTAGTTTTCGAGAGAGAATGGGTTAAACAGAAGTAGAAACTAAACCTCAAGAAAAGGGTGGGGGGGTGGGCTTGGGCTAGTCGTATGCGGCGGTGCGGTTGTTCTACTATCGTTATGATTTTGAGAAAAACAAAAGCGCAGTGGGGGAGAGACGCAAGAGGGAGAGTAAGAGAAGAGATCCTCTATAGAAAGATTGTATGGAGACAGAGGTATGCAAAAATGAAAACCGAGAATCTAGACAGGGCATTACGATGCCGCCGGACGGTTGCTCGACAAAGGAGACAAGGAGGCCTATTCGACGTCCGACTTAACGAGATAAAGCAGGACTGAGATATTAGCGAACGGGTCAACGAGCGGTACAAAAATGCAAAAAACTTCGCTGACTTCATCTGAAGGAGAGAGGATATCGTCTAGTCCAGGGAAGAGTTTACTGTGAGTAGGTAGCGACACAAACGTCGCACGATCGCAAGAAACGGAGGGAGGTAACAAAGGTCGTTCCGTCCCGTGGGTCTAGGCGTCGCAGTTGTAGACTTCAAAAAAATTCAGGGAAGGGCATCGGGCTTTGCATCTCGAACGAAAGACAAAGGGATGGGAACTTGATAGGAAGAACTGAAATTATACAAGGATACTTTCTCTCTATCAGGGGGAAAGGAGTCTTGGGAGGGGTAAAGAACCATTGGTCCGAACGAGTGTCACCTCCGTTTGGCCGCTAACGCCGGAGGAAGTTAACCTGGACGTATCTGAAGAGGAGGGCGTCTGACTTAAAGTCCAGAAAGGGGGGAGGTTTCAGGATAGAAGAGAGGAACCTCGATGCTAAGAACGGAGATGATTCCCGAGGAAATTTAAGAATCTAAGCGAACGCAAAGTGGCATAAAGAGCTATTTCAAGACAGGCTGAAAGACCTTTGCCGACTGAAAGCCCTTTAGAGCCGAAGAAGGTCGATACTATCAGGGAGAGAGGGGTCCCCAAAAGTGGAGGGGAGGGTCTGACCGATAAATTTGTAACAAAAAAATAAAGAAAAAACTTGGTTCTAGAAGAGGAAGAGGGAATGAAAAAAGTAACTAACGCACGCGCAAACACGTTCCAAAAAAATAAAGAGCCAACTGTTATATGTGACGTAAGTTGTTCGAGCTACGAGGAAGAGCACTGGGTCGAGGTCTCTTCCAATTCTTCGAGGTTCTCCAACCCCAACCACTGGTCCAGGGAGGGACGAAAATCAACGGAAAAGAGGGGGGAGTTCTGGATAGATCCTCATAAAGAGCTTTTTGAATACGCCGATCGGGGAGTATACTACTCACAGAGGGAGACCTCGAAGCTCGGATCCAGGCAGTCTCTCGGAGGCCGTGATCCACGCCGAGTGAGAAACCAATTACTAAGGAGACGGAGTTCTCGGGAGAAAAAGAACTTTCCAGAGGAAACGTAGGTGGAGACACGCAAAGGTCGGAGAGAGAATCCTCTGGAGGACACAAACCTAGGTGAAGTTTGGGAACGCGCCTGGTGGGAGAGGAAAAAAAACTGCGGGAAGATTCGGATTGGAAAAAAAAGCGTCTGATCTCTTCAAAAAAAAAGAGTTTGATTATTACAAAGAGAAAAGCGAATTAGCCGTCTTCCGAGCGCAAGACGAAAGAGAAGTGCCTTATCGCCAAGCGTGGGAAAACTAGTGGGGGAAAGGAAGTACTGATTATCCCCAGAATAAAAGAGAGGGGCACCGGACGCCGCGAAAGATGTCGATCTGCGAAAGAGGATGATGAAAGAGACTTCTAGTTAGAAAACAGCGCTCCCTCCGGACAGGGGATAGGTCCTTCGAGTTCGGTCTCGGGGAGTCGGCTAACGAGCGACTCCGTGTCAGGATCTCAGTTCTCCGAAAAAGAAGGCTCGGGTCGAGGACCGCTCTCTCAGAACTAGGAACGCGAACCTGTCAAGAAGGAGAAAAGAAAGGCTACGCTAGAGCAGCCACACGTCGCATAAAACCTCAGTTCCGGGGTGCTCTCGGGAAGTAGGGCCCGCCTCTGCAAGGGGGGGAAAACGAGAGTGGAGGTTCCTTTTTGCAGAGGCCGAGAAAAAAAAAAAGCGGTCCGCCGGGGAAGAAAAGCGTGCACCAGACCGGTCCAGGTCCCTTCTCAGAGAACCAAACTGAAAGGAGAAAGGGAAGCTCTACTAGAGGAGAAATGGGGGCGAAGTTCTGCAATGCGTCATCTAGAACCCGAAAAAAGGAGCCAAGCGTATCTGCTCGCGAACCTCACGAGGAAGAAGCCTCATACCCTTCGAGGGGAGTCAAAAGAAAAGCAAAAGATCTACTAAAGCAACTTGAACCAAGAAAGACTCTCGTCCTCTGTACAGACCACAGGGAGGAAAGGAATTCTTTCATATCAAGCAAAAGGGGAGGAACCCACCTAGAGGCCGAAGAAAAAAGCGTGAGATGAGGGAGGAAAACCCAAAGAAGAGGAACTTCTCCAGAAAGGACTAAAAAACGATTTATGAAAGGAAAAAACAGGTCATCAGAGAAAGGGCCGAAGGGGAAAAGACGATGGCCTTCGACATTCTAGAGTTGGACGGAACATCGGGAAACTGCATCATTCGAAAAATCTGCAAGGAAAAGAGAGACTCTACTTCTAAAGATAAAGGAACTGGCAATTGGAGGTTGTCTAGGTGAAACCAGCCCAGGAATGGCATAGCCCGAAGAGCGTTTAAAAGCCCCGCGAAGATTCCCTTTAGAAGGAACGATCCCATCAAAAAGAGGGAATCGGCACGCGAAAGAGACCCAGGAAATCGGTCGCCACTCCTTGTTGCCTAAAGCTCGCTTTCGCATCAAGAAAGCAAGTACTATCGCAGTGAAATTGCGGCGCAGGTCAGCGGGGGGGTTCAACCAAGAGGGACTAAATTCTAAGGGGCGGAAAACCCGTTCTACAAGGCATACCGAGCAAAAAGACGGGGGAAACAACTCAGGGAGACGGCGGATACGCGGGTACAAAGACCGAGGGCGGCTACCACGACGTAAGCGTGAGAGAAGAAACTCTGTTTCTATCCTGCGCTGAATTCTTTCGAACGGGGGGGGATAGAGCGGGCATCAAAAACAAGGACGCGGTAAACGAAGCACTTCTAAGAGTAGAGTGTAAAACCCGAGTCGGACGGGGGGGAACATTGAACACAAAAAAAAAAAAAAGAAAGGAGAAAAAAAAAGAACTATCTTCCTCTTAGCTCAGGGGGGCTAGTCTTCCTGAGGAGAGGTCGACGATTCCGAGGAGAGCTAGAGAGAAGAGAGACACCAAATATCCCTTAACACGCTTGGGGATTAAAAAGAAGACGCTTCTAAAGGGAGCTAGTCCCTCCTCACTGGTTAATGTCGAAAGAAAAAGGCATTCTCTCTAAAAAGAAAATAAGAAGCGTGACTCGCTCAAGAAAAGGGAAAAATGCGCGTTCTAAACGAAGAGAACGAGACCACCCTCACAGAGAAGTCAAAAAAGAACATCTTACGTTCGAAACGGGATGATAGTGCATTTTACTCTATCACTGAATGCCGTAGGCAGAAAAGGGAACATGACCTGGTGCTATTTCCTACGAACCTTGGTAAACTCCGGACAAGTAAACAGAAGGCTTGACGAGCCCAAAGGGAAAGGACAGAGAAAAAAAACAAAATTGAAAGTAGATAGGAGATAAAAGGAAAGGCTGGTTGTCTCAACTCTCTGCTAGTTGAATGGGGAAAGTCGCGTGGGCAGTTCTGAGGCAAATCTCACCAGGAAAAATGGATAACCGAAACCTACTTCAGGAAAGGGACAGCAACCGCCGACTGCACAGCCAGACACGGAGGAAGGAGGTTCTGTTTCCTTCTCGGCAAAGTTCTCGGGGGTCTGGTTAAAATGAAGGGAGACGGAGCTGAGAAGACTAGCGGATCCGCGCGCAAGAAGCAAAGGGGGCATACAAAAGAAAAAAGGCTCCTCTCTCTTCACAAAGCTTCAAAGGAAACTGGACCCCTCATCGTCCTTGCGGAAGAAAATCTGATGGGTGGTCTCTCAGGTGTGAGATGGCTCCAGCTGAGGAAAGAAAAAACAAAAAAAGGAAAAATCCTTGAAGGGGGGGAGTCAGGTCTACTAGTTTCAAAGGAATGCTAGCCCCCTGAAAAGAAAGGAAGAAGATCTTCCGAGAAAGAACGTGATGGGACTCTCATGGGGTGAGTCAACTGACTGAAAAGCGAAAGACGTGGCTGCGCGAAAAGGGTGCCTGCAAGAAAAAAAAAAAGGATAGTACCCTCCTGGAGATAAAAAAAGAAACGGGACTTGTTGCGAGACACAAAGGAAATACATAGGCGTATTCAGCAGGGGTTCAGAACGATAAAGTTGTTCCGAACAAAAGAAGTTAGCAAAAAAAAAGTTAAACCGTCCGGGAAAGATATCCGGCAAAGGGGGCTCTAGTCAGGACGCAAAAGAAAAAAAAAGGCGGGCTAAAAAGGGAGGAGAGCGAGACCCATGACCGTTGGAGGCGCAGAAAGGACCGGCGGCAAGCGACGCCATCTGAACGCTCTCATCAAGCCTGAAGACAGGGCAGCGGCTAGGGTCAGGGGGGGTAAAACAGAGCACACCCTTCAATCGGATCTAGGAAAGAAAACCCTTCTAGAGGAGAATTCGGTGTAAAGGGAGCTTCCGAGAACGGCTCCGCAACATCGGCTAACCAAAAACGCCAAAGAGAGGGTTCAAACAAGGGATCCCGGGAATGTACCGTCGGAGGGGTGCGCAAGACAGAACGGACTGGAAGGGGCGTTCCGTTCCGGGTAAGGGGACGAAGAAGGGCGTTGATTGCGCAAAAATGGAAGGAAGACGGGGCTTAGAGAAAGGGTTGAACGTCAGGTGCGCCAGGATCTGGGGTGAACCTAGGAGTCGGAGGGGCCATTAATGGAACCAGTGGGTAGACGCGGGAGTTTTCATGGGAAACTGGAGGAAAGTGAGCCAAGGCCTGTGATTGGTATCCTATCGAGAATGAGGGCTGCAAGGTGGAAAGAAGACTGACCGTAATGACGTCGGGAAAGAGTGGGGCTCTCTTGATGAAAAGGGAGATGGAGTAGGGGACTAACGAAATACGAGGAATGAAATACCCTAGTTCCTAGGGACACTAAAAGAAAAGGAACGGAGAGTTTACACCTCAGACAGGATCTAAGTTTACGACCGGAGGGGGATAGGTGTGAGACTAAACGATCTGGCTGGATTCTTACCGCATTGAGGGTCTCAACTCACCATCCCTAAGTGCGAGAAAGGGACGGTACGGGCACAGGGGTTCACTCCTCGCCCGAAAGCAAGGGGCAGGGTGCAGTTGGTGAAAAAAAAAATCGGGAGCGGTCAGAGGCAATTCAGTCGGCTTCGCGTTTAGAGGATGAAAAACTGTCATGTCAAGCTCAGAAAACGAATGCGTGAGAGATAGCTCTGAAAGGAAACTGAGGAATCCAAAAGGAAAAGTATCGAACTAAAATAACAAAAATACCTCTGACTCTGAAAGATAATGAGCGGAGGGGGAGGGGTTCAAGGAGGGAACCGAAAGGGAAAAACATCGGAAGTCGTCTCATCATCCTATTCGGGAGCAACTGTTCAAAGTGATGTGAGAACGTCAGGGGGAGAAGGAGCGAGAAAGAAAGAATGTCGGCAGCTTTGGAGAAAAGCGGGGGGCATCATGGAATTCAGCTAGACAGGAAAGAAACTGGGGTGCAAGAGTGAGATGTCTGCTTATTCAGCAAAAAAAGGGAGGAGGAAAGGAAAATCTCTCCACATCTCAGGGACGGGCCGGTCCAGTGCTTGCCGAGCATCCGCCGCAAGACGACGGGTCTCTTATCGAGCGTCAAAAAAGGGAACGTTCAAGAAGAGGCCAAGGACAGCTAGTGGGGAAGAAAGAAGGCGCGAACCATAAAGTGCTCTTTCTAAAAAGAACGACTCGCATCCTACGAGAGGAGAAAGCAGTGATCACGGAGAGGGCAAGGCGAGTCCGTACGGAACCAGAGGATGGAACGAGGAACGGGAAATTTATATCTCAGCCGGAACGATCGATGCTCAAACCAGAAACGACATCTGCATAAAGATGCTGACAGTCTCATGCAACAGAAAAAGCGGCTGGGTCCCTAGAAAGGCTGAAAAAGTAGGGGGAACTCCAACGTAGGGGCCACACTCCTAACCAGTGAAAAGGGCCGTTCCGGCTCATGACTTACGGAGGGAATAAGCCAGGAGAAAGTGGAGGGACTGTTCTCTCCTATAACATCGCAGAAAATTCAACACCAGAAATATCGTGGCAGAGAGCAAAGACTATCCCAATGAGACAGATAAAGGAGGAGAAGGCTTACTTCCGGGTACGGGGTCATGGGAAAAGGCCAATGGTGTATCGGGGGGAGGAGGAGGCAATCAGGAAAAGTAGAAAACATGATTAAAGAGAGGACAAGCACATGTTTCGAAAAGAGGAAGGGATAGAGCCAGCATCAATTTCCAGAGAAGGCCGTGGCAAGAAGAAAATCCGACATGCGTCGAGATGAATCCTGATGTTTGATCAGCAGAAGCCGCGGCCGCGGATGGGAGGGGACGATATTGCTTCAATAGGTAAGACCAGAGGACACACCGATCGTAACGGAATAACGCGCCCTGTAGATCAGAGGAGTAGGCGAGCAAAAAAAAGCCATAAAATATCGGGGGACACTTTGCTACAGATAGCTCGGAAAAGGAAGTTTGTAGAAAACATAGAAGTCGATAGGAAAAGGGGGACGTTTTTTAAAAACGAGATCTAAAGGAGAGGGGCATTGCGTATTAGTTGGGAGGAAGCATAGTCGACAAGGGGGGCGGAGAGGAAGCTGCAGAGCGATCGAATCCTCTCGCCGACAGGAACAAACCTTGAGGGGGGGGACAGTGGCCTCTAACGGAACTTCAACTCGCACAGGCTTCAAAAAGAAGCGACGCATGAATCCGGCTCTCCATGCCCAAGGACCTGGGGCATGCAGCGAAAAAGAGCCCCTAATAGATGGAACAAAATTTTTAAACGGGGAGGTGAACAAAAGACGAAGAAGAAATCTACTGGGTCGAGGAGGGAGGAGGAAGAGCGGTGGAAAGGTCAAAGCTAGTCTTGCTCGAAAAACAAAGACGAAGTGAACAGGCAAGAAGGAGCACTTCTTTTAACATGGACGGGAAGATAGACGCGGTAACTCAAGGCCGGAGGGCAGAGGAAAGGAGGCAGAAGGGGGAGAAGGAAGAAACTGAGAGGTTCGGAAGGGAACCGGAGAGCGTCGGACAGGGGACGCGACGGCGATCACCAAAACAGGAAAGCAAAGACCATTGGGAAAAAAGGGATCTCGCCGATCGTCTCCGGTGAATGGCAAAGAGGAGCTCGTTTGGACTGTAAAGTCTAAAAACACCACGAAAATAGGCACGAGAGCAAGGGGGCGTCGACGAGGGGGACTACCGAGACCTTTTCACCTAAAACAGAGTAAAACAACAGAGAGTAGACAATCCAGGGTTGTGGGGGGTAAAAAAGCCTAACGACGAGAGGGTGCGCTCTAGGAGGAACGGAGCCGGAAAGGCTCGAAACCGGAGTTGCCGTGAGAGGATAATCTTCTCTGGCATCTAATCGGGCGAAAACTGAAACGACCGTAGGAGGAAAACGCACTCAAAAACGGCCAGCCTCTTATCTTGAGGAAAGGTAGGCAGGGAGCCGATCATGAAGCAGTCAGTGGAACAAAAGAGGGGGGACCTGTTTGAGAAGGCAAAAGGAAAAATTAAACGATCATCACATGTGGAGCAAACACAGAAGGAAATTCAGGCTACTTATCTGAGGACAGGGGTGAAAATATATATGAAAGGAGAATCTGGGAAGGTCGCAGAACTGAGGATGATATTTATTCGTCTTCGTTTATGTTCATCGGCAGAAGGAAGGGAGAAAGTTTCGTTCAATAGGGCAGACACGATGAACGTCACCTGAAAGAAAGCCAGCAGCGCAAGCTGATGCGGCAGGCAAGAGGGGATGACAGATCTGAAGCAAGTTGAAAGTGAGTGGCCCTCTGAAGCGAGAGGAGGAAGAATGACGAGGAAACGGAAGACCAGTGAACAATCAAGGCACGTGCTGACGGCGAAAGGATTCTTAGGGGGGGAAAAAAACGTAGGGTAATCTCTTGGGCGAGAGGCTCCAGGGGGGGGAGGTTTCTCAAGTTCAGGTTGAATACGGTCGCGTCGAACAAGACTGCCACACAACTCCCAGACCGCGGGTGGCTGTAGGGGGGGGGGTCCGAGGAAGTTCGCAATGGACCACCGAGCGATCCCCGGCTACGAAACTCACGATCCCGGAAGGAAAAAAACGCTCAACTGGGAAAAAAGGCAGCGTATCGATGGAGGGGGGCTTTTGGACCGTCGAGAACAGTAGAGAAGGCAACGGATCGCATGCGGAAGAGGTCGAATTCCTCTTTAAGATCGTGAGGACGACTTGCCGCCTTCAAATGAGAAGAACAAGGAAGGAAAGCAGACTTGTGGAGAGTAAGACGAGGAATAACTTGCTGTTCGAATGGGGGGCCGGCCCTCTCATGCGGTGAAGCAAAAGAGGTACCCTCGTAGCACAAAGCGAAAGGGGATGAAGCGACCCTGCATCGCCACCCCTTCTCTTTTGAGCGGGATGCAGCAGGTAAGACAAGGACGAGGAATGCCTTGTTTAGGGGAGCTAGTCTTACTCGGAAGAGGAAGGGGGACTCACTTCGAGATGAGCCAGGCGATGTCAAAGCGGGGCCTAAGTCTAGTAAGCCCAAACCTTCAAGGCTAAGGGAGGTCGGGACCCGGCGATAGGCTCGAGTCCAAGGGGAAGGAGTGGGAAGGGACGAGGGGTTCTCTCAAGATAGAGGCAAAAAGGCATCGCCAGCCCCGTCCCGGACAACT
>Ga0179593_1517152_pt1 | contig 13777 bp, 12 predicted proteins | sample CZODoug2_1_08_16_FD_185931 | JGI IMG/M metagenome (GOLD analysis project Ga0179593, IMG submission 185931) | Vadose zone soil fungal communities from Angelo Coast Range Reserve, California, USA - CZODoug2_1_08_16fungal (PacBio error correction) | ecosystem: Environmental > Terrestrial > Soil >...
TCAAGAAGAACCCCCCCCCCATAGACACAACAGGGAAAGGATGGCGTCCGTCTAGAGGAAAAGAAGATATCAGTAGGCGTCTCAAAGGAAGGTAGGAACGCCAGGATCGGCTTAAGACTCGATGGGAGAGAACTGAGACGAAGATCGGGTCGAAAGAAACGGAAAATAAACTGTCCCTCTTCGAGAAAAAGTAGTCGTGAAGAGGGGACAGGATTCGAGTCGATCACTCGCAGGTCCAAAATGAACGCAAAGGGAAAAAGAGTCGGAAAGATACATTGGGCAAATAGGAGGGAACCATCTCCTGATGACTTTTCGACGAGACTCCGATCCTTCTGGAAGAAACTGGCGGGCGATTCGACACAAAAAGACGAAACATTCGGGAACTAAACTGGACGACCCTGACTAGCTGTGGGGGGCCTAAGCTGCTGTGGTAATATATTGGAGTCTCATGAGGGACAGACTCGGGGAAAGAAGGGGAAGGCCTCAATGGAAGCCTAGAGGTAAAAATAAATTAGATAACTACAAGGGGAGAATCACTCAAGAAGGGGGGGGGGGGGCCGAGTACGGTCGCAAGGGGGAGGTCGCGAGCTGTTTGGGGGGGATCATTGGAACGGGTCAACAGCAAATGAAATGCCTCAAAGAGCGAACATGTCTGGCAGGGGAAGGTCTGTCTGTTCAATGAGAAAAGATAAAACTTTCAGAGGACTCGCGCGCGTCGGAGAGCGAACGTTCACAACGCCTTCATAGTACAGGGGCGATCCTGGGAAGGGGGGGCGCTTTTTCGGACCTAATCCGGTTCGTAAACGTCTGAAAAGGAGGAGGCGGCATAGGGGACCCGCAAAAAATCGGTCGAAGGGACACTGATCGTTTTCGACGAAGGTTACCGCCGCCCGGGATGCCAGGAAAAATTACCACCGGACCTAAGGAGGGGAGAGCTTAACCTTGAAGCGGCCTCCCGTATCGTTCCCTACATCTGGCCACCAGAACAGAAGAAAGGCGCGGGGCACTCGAATGGGGGATTTCGGGCTTTCCACGCTGTACATCAGGCCGGCCACTTCAAACGAATGACAAAACGGGAGAACGCCACTAGCTAGAGTTATCGCGTGAGTCCACGGTTCAGGGACAGTCAAGACCGGGCATGCGGTAAGGGAGCTATGGGAAAAAATTAACCTCGTGCCGGTCTCTACTACGCCAGTCCGAAGAACGAAGCGGTCGGGGGGAATTTCGAGCGCTTGAATCCCCCTCGAGGAGCACTGGACGCAAAGACCGACGGCTTTTTTTTCCCGATGACGCACACATAGAAAAAAAGTAAAGGTGCAAAGGCCCATTAGAGAGGGGAGAACAGCAGCGGGAATTCACCACACGAAAAGGAGAAATCAGCCAGGGTGGAAAGAACCACCAACTGGCATGGAAGCAGCCGGAAGGGAAGGGCTGATATTGGGCCGAAGTCCTAAAATCTTCCAGGGACCTATGATCGTGCAGAGCCCATAGAGGGAGACGGACTGGTAAGACAGAAAAAAAGAGGGGGCTAAGATTATTTAAGAAAAAGGGGCTCACGTCTTGGTAGGTACTCATGAATCCGCAAAGATCGCAGCGCAAAACGGGCTATCTGCACGGAAAAAGAAAAAAAAAAACTCTCACCGGACAATCGCGCCTCAACAAGCCTCAACTTTTGAACATTCAAAAGAGCGGTTCCGACCCTAATCGGGGGGGAAAAAAAAAAACCTAGCGTGAAAATATCTGCGGAAGAAAACTGCTATACCTGAAAAAACCTCTTGAGGCGTTTCACATGAGATCATTGCTGGGAAGCGCCGAAATAGTGCTGAAAAAAAAAGAAGTTTCTGGGGGAGGGCGCTAGTTCCGTCCAGTAATCTCACCACAGAAAAACTAAGAAGAGAGTAAAAAAAGCAAAAAAATGAACAAAAAGCGGCGGGGACCTTGGAGAAAGATAGGAGCTAACAAAAAGAAGGCGAGTATGAGAATCACGAGGGGAAGATCAAGAATCAGAGCGGGCGCACGGATGAAGGCACTCAAAGGGTAGGAGGGGGGACAAAGGGGATGAAGGAGGATGGATTGAACGATGTTCAATTCTACTTTCGGCCTTGAGGGAGAGGTAAAGAATTGTGGCGCGTGAAAGGAGAAGGTGGACGGCAAAGGGGCCTGCTAACTAACCAGCCTTCCGGCGGAATCTCAAAAAGGACGGAAAAGTACAGTTGCCGAAAAGGGTTATAAAGCCTACCGGACACCTGAGATGCTATATCGAGAGGGAAGCGATTAGCTTAAAACGGGAAGGAGGAGCCCTGACAAAAGAAAGTTTAGAGGACCCTTAACGCTGAAAAAGGCTTAATTCCATTATGGCCCACAGGCCTCAGAAAAGTAAGGTCCTAAACCTTATAAACGCGAAATCATGCGAAGTGGAAAAGCGGCACCCTTTGGAAGGAGTTGCGTGGTGAAGACAGGGAAAAAGGAGAAGAAAGGCCACGACGTAGAGGGACCAGGAAAAGCAAAAAAAGATTTTAAGAACCTGCCTCATCAAAAAAGGGCAGAATTACCCAGATAGGCGGAGGAGGCCTTCGGCGAAGAAGAGGGCGACCAAAAGGGAGCGAGTTTCGATATCCGCTCGGGATAAGGGGGGCCGATCGAGCGAAAAACCTAAAAAAAAAGAAAGGAAGAAAAGAGCCTCATCTGGGAAAAAAAGGACTTCGGCGGAAAGAAATAAGATGAAGGGCTTAAGGGAAAGGGGTACTCTGTCAAAGAGGATAAAAAAAAAAAGGACAGGGAGAAGGCCTCTGCGATTGGGAAGAGATCCTTTTCTGTGGGCCAAATAGACGATGGCATGAAACGGAAAATCCACGAGAGGGATCCTAGAGCCTCAACTTGGAAGAAGGACGTCGCCAATAATCAGAAGAAAAGGAGAAACCTAGGAGAAAACGAGGATGACTCATGTGTCGGGGTAATCTTTCTTCAATGGTAACCCGCCAGGAACTACTGTAGTAAGATGGGACAGGGAAGTCTCTGAGAAAGGTAGGCCAAAATCCTCTGACTTAGAGTATATCGAATGCTCTCCGAAAAAAAGCTTCGTCCGAGAAGGATCTCCGGAACAAAAAAAGTTGGCCTTGATGAAGGAAGAAGACACGAAAGGCTTCTCCATAAGCAGAAGGCCACGGGGGGAAACGTCTGTGAGAGAGGGTGGTGGGCCCGACAGAAAAAGGGGGGGAAAGATCCACATAAGAAACTCCTGCCCCCGACGAAAGAAGACTTGTGCAACGACCGCGTCCAAAAGAGGGGGGCGGTGGGCTCAGAGGGAAAGCCTCGCTCCTCCAGGGACGATATTCAAGAGACAAGACCTTGAAAGTGCGCCCGGAGGGGAGGGTCGACCGACTGCAAAAAAGCTCCACATTCGGACAAAAGGGAAAAAAACTCGCAGGGGACGCGAGCTTCAAAGAACAGACATCGAGAAAGAAAAAGGGGGTGGGAAAAAAACCTGGAGGCACAAAAAAGCCTCCAGGAGCACACGACTCGTAGTATTCGGGGCAGGGAAAGATTCAGACTGTATTTCAATTTCTCTACTGAAGTTCGTGCCGAGGGATCAGGGAAAAAATGGAGGGTCACTGGCGAAGAAAATTAGCCGCTAAGAACAGGGGGGACGATCAGGAACGCCAAAGGGATTGTGAGAGGGGAGGTAAGTCCTCGCTGGCGGCAAATTCCGGCTCAAGAATAGAAATCGTGCATGAGGCACTCTCTCCAGAGCTGAGAATCCAGCGCTCCAAGAGGGGAAACCTGTCGATAGCGTCGTGATTTTTAGTAGGGGTGGTAAGCCAGCGGGATCTGCGGGGTTTTCGACGCCTTTCTGAACTCTGACTAAATATCGCAACACAACAACGAGGATGGAGGTCGCGTAAGCGCAACCTAGGTAAGAGGGCTTTCCCTGGTGGGGGGGGGCCTAACATAGCGAAGAGCTGGGCTGGCGACGGCGGCGGAGCGCCGTGTACTAAGAGGGCTGTAAATGATGGAGGACGAGGCAAGGCTGGACACTTCTGCATGACCGCGAACCGCGCGGCCGGAATAAATCGAGACAAATCAGAATAAGGGATGCGCTGAGAGACGTAAAGAACGACCAGGGAAGATTCAATGTCCCTCCATTTTCGCCTCGTTCTTCACTAGAAAGACGGACAGGGCACAAGGGGGAAAAGAGTCCTGACGCAATTACTTAGACCTACCTGCTTCTATTCTTTCGCAACGGGGGGTTGGGGGGGAGAAGTTTGGCCCGACCTTCGAATCGTCTACAACACCGGTTTCGTGGAAGAAATGTCTTGCAGATACTAGCGGTGGGGGGGTGGGTCCGAAGCCTTTCGTCAAAAATGAAGTAGCTCGGGGGCGGCTCCAAAGGGTGTCCGAAAGGAAAAAAGGAAGCCGCCAATGGGCAATGGCGTGCGATTCCTATGACAAGGAAAGACTACAAGAGGGCAGATGTTTTGATGAAGGAGCACAATCGGCGGGCGTTGCTCGGATCTTGGGGGTATCGCTATTTTGAAAAAGAAGTTTTCCGAGAACGCCAACGCCCAAAGAAGAGGTAGACAGAGGGGGGAAGGCGCTAAAGGGAAATTGTTAGGAAGGCGTGGTCGTTGCATGACTAAAATCCTGACTTCTAAAGGAGGTAATGGGAGCGGACACTCGGAGAAGGAGGTCAGGCTATTAGCGCCCTTCTACTATCAGGGACGTCGAGACTGGGCGAAAAGAGAAAAGTGGTTTGGCAGGGCCGATCGCCACGTCGTCTTAGGGACATCTATTGCCGGAAAGCAGTCACGCCTTGGGTCGGCATGTCGCCACCAGAGCGTTTGGGACGAAAAAGGTTATTCCCGCCGCAGTATTTGCAGACGGGGGCTGCGAAATTAACCAGAGGTACGATGGGAGGGGGGGGGAAGACGCCCCGGAAGCCTCAGGCCTGCCCTGCCACAAAATCCCTACCCCCCGAAGAAGGAGCGTTCACCTCCATTTGATGGTTCAAGAGGCGGGGAAAAAAAACAAATTCAGCAAAGAAGGCCACTGTCAACAAAAAGAAGCCGTGAAATCCAAAAAAAGCGTCTCATCACTGCTAGAGGGTCTGTGGCCAGGTCTCACCCGAGCCTCTGATCTTCTTCCAGGGAGCATAAAATGCTAGCAAGTCGCGACAGAAGACTCCGGACGTAACGCTGTTAAAGGTACATGAATCTTATGACGTGTCCGGAGGAGAGAAGATACACGGTGTCTTGCTAAAAAAGGAATTTAAAAAATTTTCCTTAGAGAAACCAGCAGTCAAAGATCTCCTGCAAAAGTTCGAATTGAGCGCGAAAGCACGGGTTCTTCAAAAAAAAAGGAGGAGAGGAATCGAAGAAAAGACTGGCATTCAGGAAAAAATGTGGTGAGGAGATCAACAGCGTGTGGCTCCGGCGCCGCCTTACGGCGGGGACAGAGGGGCGGCGATTCCTCGACTAGAATAGGCATGTCCTAAGGGGAAGGGGACCATTGAATGGGGATGAAGAGGCTTGGTGTAGGAGAGGGGAGCCTCACAGTCCTTAGACTTTCCTCGCTAAAACAAGAACAAAGAAGCGCCGTAGGAAAACAGCAACCCAAGAAAAAGTAGAATTGAACAAAGTAACTACATTCGGTTCCGGGAGTTGTGGTTGTGTTTGGAAAGGTAGCGATTAGCGTGCAAAGAGGGAAGATCAAAGAGGCTAGACCTGCACTCACACCATCGTATGCTTGAAAAAGAAGGGGGGAGGGAAGAGCCGCAATTCAGAGGGGAGATGACCCGAGTTGTGAGGGGGGCGGAAAAATCCGTCATATCTCGCTCAAAAACGTATTTGAGGGCTTACCGTACGAAAAGAACAAAGAAAGGAGCGAAGGGGGGCAAAGAAGGAGAGAAGGGAGACCCGTCTATTATTTCTGGGACATAAACGAGGTTTAGTGCAGGTCTCGCCATAAATTCTTCTCTTCTTGAGGACACACCTGAGGACCTTCTGATGAGGGAGGGGGAAAAGGGAACCGGCGTTTTCGGGGCTTGGGTTTGCTGCGCCGTGCCTCTTGAAATTACCTGCCTTCAAAAATGAAGGTGAAAGAAGAAAAAGCTAAAAGGAGGACTGTGCTGAGCTTCCCTAAAAAAGAACAGGATACTGACAGGGGCAAAACCCGCCTGGGATATCGGGTCTGACACCTATCGATATAAATCGTCCTCTATCACTATTATGAGGGAGGAAGTGGGAACTATAAGTCGGTTTAATCAGGGAAAGGTCACCGGGGGCGGCGAGGAAAGACCAGGATGGTCCTTACGCCTCGAGGCGCGTATGGCGAGGGAATAATTGTTCTTCGATAAATGCGAAGGGGAAAAAAAATAGCCACCTTGGGAGAGCAAGCTTTTAAGGCCTAAGGTAAAAGTCAAGAATCAAGAAAAAGGCGGAGGAGGGCCCAAAGGGGGGGTAAGACGTCATAAAGATAAGGAGGGTCCACCGCTCGTACTGGTCGAGAACCGGCGAGGTTTCAGAAACTAGAAGGTGTTGCATGAAGAGGAAGTCGCCTTAAATCTCGCAGATATAGAACGAAAAAACAGACGACGGGAGGATCCAATTCTAGGCTGGGGAGAGGCCAACGGACGAGGAGCCCGCCATTTGAAGCTCTAGGTTTTAAACCGGCGCTTCGCGGAGTTTCAAGCTTTGGAAAAGACCGGAGGCGTTTTAAAAAAATTTGAGGATCCTCTAATAATGTAAGGACAGACTTCAGCATGAGCGGAAAGAAAAAATAGCGAAACTCTCAGTGCCGGTCTCCGGCATCGATGGAAAAGCGGGCCTCCATGGTGATACCAAACGAGTTACCTGGGAAATGGGGGGTCTAAAAAAGCTGCAGGGAAAAAAAGAAAAAGACTTCCATTATTCGAAGTGGGGCGGATCAGATAGCCGGTTCGGGGGAAAAAGGAGCCGCAGACAAGAAGCGCGCGACCCTCCTTTGGCAAACACAAAAGTAAATGGAGGAGGTCAAAGAAGGCTTAGGAACTGCGGAATCCGCTCAAAGCGCGCAGTAAAAAACGGTCGTAAAAGGGCAAGCTATTGGGGTTTCGTTGGTCCCGACGCTAAGGCTCGAGAAGGGAGAGTCCCACATAAGCGAACCCAAAAGGAAAAAGACTTAAAAACGGACAAAAGGCGGCGGCGGGCCGTCGCCTGAGGGTAAGAAAAAGATAAGGGGAAATCTATCAAAGGATGCGCCTGATTGCAAAGAAGCGTCCAATTGAATCGACGCCTTAGGGTACCCATAAAAAGCGGGAGGAACCCAAAGCCATTTGAGGGGGGGGGCGAAAAATTCCTTCAGAAGGGGAGAGCCCGCCCCGGAATATTAAATGGAGGCACCAGTTGGAACATTCCCTCCGGGACTCGAAAGGAAGTTAAAGGATGAAATCGAAGGAGAGGTTGCGATTGGAGACTTCTTAAGCGCTTTCCTCTAAGGGTGCCTTTGCCTGTATTGCCGCTACCAGGGTTACGGGGAAATCCGAAGGAGAATCCACTTGGAAAGAGAGGAACTACCACGAGTTTCTACGAGTAGGCAAGATCACATGATCGAAAAGAGGTCCGCATCGAACAGCGCACGCGGCAAGATAAAGAAAGAAAGCGCGTCAACATCCTCCTTAGGATCCTACTAGAGGTATCAGTGTCGCTAATAGAAGAGTGAAAGAGCTAAAAGCTATTTCGTTAAAGACGAATCTAAAAAAACAACACAGGAAAGAAGATTCATGTCTCGAAAAACGCAAAAGATAAAACGTCCGAATGTCTGCAGGAAATCACACGAAGGGACTATCTGAGCGAGGAAGGAAGGCGGAACAAAGCAGGAAGCTCACAAAAGGATCTGAGGGATAGATCCTAATAGAATTCTTCATGACTTTCCGGACATGAGATAAGAAACTGTCAAAGAGGAAGAGAGACTAAAGAAAAGCGTAGGGGGGGTCGTGACTTATCTTCAAAAAAGGGGGGAAGGGTTACAACAAAAAAAGTAAAAGAAATGCCCCGACATGGGGAAACACTCGTCGGCACGAAACTACGAGACATTCACATTGGAAAAAGCGACTTATTTTTGGGGGGGGGACTTTGATGAAAACAAGGGAAGCCTGCGGAAATTGTGATCCCGACCGGAGGCCTAGCTACAAAAACCCGGGAGGGGAGCTGAAAGAAAAATTAAAAAAAAAGGGAAGAGAGTCTGCTACAAAGGAAAACTAAGAGAAGGGACCTACGAGTTTGAGCTTCGTCCTGAGAGCCCGCAACTGGGGGGGGGAACGGGGAAGGGGCGCACGCAAGGGCAAAGGGGGCATATCAGACCCGAAGTAATACGCACATGCGGGCACGCAAGCATCTGTTGGATTTGGGCAGAGTCTCTTCTCACAAGTAACGTTCGAGTTAGGGTCGAGGGGGAGCTCAAAAAAAAGGTCGCGAAAAAAACCGCACAATATAGGAGAAATAGAACACGTGGCCCTGCTGCGAGGAGGGAGAATGTCTTTATTAATCATGGCGGGGGTGAAACAGGCTGACAGGGGGGAGAGTTCTGGGGGGATCTTAAAGGCTGCTCTGCCGAAGCGGTCATCGATCGGATGGGAATTACTATATCCGAAATTAATAACTTGTAAGAGGGGGAAAAGGGGACTATGGTTTTCGGAACACTGCTTCGGGGGGTGACATCGATTGGTCCCGATAACTCCTAAGGAAGGTGCAGGGTTAAAAAGGGGGGAGGAAAATAAAGGGGCCAGATGCGCGAAGGAACCATTTGCGGACTCGGTCGAGAGCAAGGAAAAATCTAGACGGAAAATGAAAAAGGGAGGAGGGCCTGAAAATTGGCCACCAAAGGATCAGAGCGACGCGTTCACCTCGGGAAGAAGTTCAACTATAAGGGGCTCCAAGGAGTAAAAAATGATAAAGCACAACTCTAATCCGGGGGGAAGCCTTATGGAATCGAACGGGGAGCGGAATCTCTGGGGAGTCTTAAAAGAGTTTCATTCCTGAGGGGCGATCTTGCTCAAGGACTCTGGCGGTATAAGGGAAGGACCAAAAAAATAAAGGGAACCTCTCCGACACTTCGTACGCTCCTTCAACCAGATATGTTCTTTCCTTCTCGGGGATCCACATCTACTCTGGTCGGTGACTCTAAAGGAAGCAGAAATTGAAAGGGATCTTGAAACACCAGCTGTCACGATCTAAACAATTTCAAGGAAAATCTCAGGGGGTGATCAAACGACAGAAAAAAAAGCATCAGGGGATCGTCTCTAAATAGGTGCGCTCTAGGTGTTCATAGAAAGAAGTGCAGGGGGAACGGGGTCCTTCAACGATCAACAACTTGTTTCCGAGGGCTACCTCCTTCTCACTGGGAGTCCGTTAACTATAGACGAAAAAAAGGGAGTATAGTACTATGATAGAAGAAGAAAAAAGAAAAAAAATTTATGGCACATTCGAGTATTTCCTGTCCGCGCGAGGGGGATTAAAGAAAAATCCGTTGGATAGGGTAGCTGCCAAAAAAAGCTTCGAAAAAAAAAAAAGCGCCTGGTAAGTGAAAAAAGGGGAAGCAGCGGACGGGCAACCCAATCAGGGGGAAAAAAACCTCAAAAGAGGGAAGAAGGGGAGATAAGACGGGAGGGGGAAAAAAGGTGGACTCTCAATGAAAATTAGGGAAAAGAAGCAACAACTCTTTATAGAAAATAGGAGCGGGGAGGAGGGAATAAAAAACTATCATGACTTCAATGTCATTACCCCAGTGGTGTGTGAGGGGGGATAAGAGCTGGGGAGAGTCTCGACAAAAAAGGCGGGGAGAAATCTTCCGTCCAGGGCGTAAAAAGCAAACCCGAAGAGCCTCACCACGGCGCGGAGGCTGAAAGCCCCGCCTGCATGAAGGGAAATCAAAAGCCCGAGGTTATGTAATTGAATAAAGAAAATCGCGAAAAAAAAGAGTCCTTTTCAGCGATGCGGGAAAGAGAGGGGGTTAAAAAACTAAAAAGCGTAGAAAGGCTACTTGAGGAGGGGGGCGGCGCTTGCAACGGAGAGTACAGGGACTGGCTGGGCCGTGGCGGCAGATCCGAAAAGATGTAAAGGGACCCGGGGTGTGTCTTAGCCGAGGAAAGACCAAAAGCAGCCTAAACCTCAAGGGAAAAATGCCCCAAAGACTAGGGGATAAGATCTGCCCTCCTCGAGGCTAATTCGTATAGGTAGGTGGAGGAGTGCCTCAAAAGGAAAGTGATAATTCCTCAGGGAGGTCTAAGGGGCGCCTTACGGCAAAAATGGATAGGTTTCCTACCAAAGAAAGCAAAAGCAAAAGGCCAGGAAAGATCTAGGAAATTTCTCGCCTAGAAACGTAGGGTTAACTACGTGAGAACGGGAGGGCGGAAAAAGTCCGACAAAAGGTTAGAGCTACGTGACGGGGGTGAAGTTCATATCCAAATCAAATACGGCACGAAAGGAACCTTCAGCATACGGGAAGGAAAAAAAAACGGGTCAGGAGGAAAGAAGGAGCGCCGGCGACGCTCGCAAAAAGTTGCGATCTCGTCGAGGATAGGAGAAGGCGCCGAAAACCGCTCCGCCAACGGCGGGAAAAAACAATCGATCCGAAGAAAGCTGCCTACGGCAGAAGTCAGGGTTCCAAAGGCGAAGGGAGAAGTGAAACGAAAACCGAAATCGTTGCCAATCAATCTCGATGGTGAAAGCCGCTGCGCGAAGATAGGGGGGAACAACTTCGAAAAAAAACGAAAGAACGGCCGACTAGTAAGATCCTCAGGAAGAAAAAGTACATCAGAAGAAAAAGGAATCAAGCTTCGGAAAAAAGGAGTCGAAAACGCTCAATGAAAGGCGGATTTCGGGGGGGGAGAGGCGGAAAAAGAAAAAAAAACCGTTAGAAGGCGAACCAGTATGTAGTTAGAAAAAAATGACACTGTCGCGCGGCAGCCTAGACGTCCCCAAGAATAGAGGGGAAAGGAGGGAACTTGAAAAGTCGCAAAGAATCAAAAAGAAGGGGGAAAAGAACTCAAAACCATTGAAAAAAGCACTACACAGCCCTGCTTCAAATCCAGTGACGAGTCCATCCTCCGGAAGGCAAACACCCGGGGGAAAGAGGGTTCTGGAAGAGAAAACTTCTCGCTTAAAAAGTAGATGGCCACATAAGAGAACAAAAAAGATGCGAGCAAACTACAAAAAATGACTCAAGGAGACCAGGTCTTCAAATCCAACACCTTGGGGATGAAAGAGAGGGGGAGGTGACTCTAACTAAAAAAGTAAGGGATAAAGAAAACCTTGAAAAGGGGAGGGGGAAAACCTATGCGTCCGACTTGGGCGGGGCCGACTTGGAAAGAAAAAAGACGAGAAAAAGGAGAAACCACGAAGCGCCGCAAAAACAGTTCGTATCGATCGCCCTACAAACCGGGGGGGAGAGAGGAGGGGATAAAAAAAGGGGGCGACCTCCAGGAGCCAAGAGACTGTCGGATGAGAGGACACAAAAAAGGGGGGGAAAACGACCCTATGTTCAAAAAGGAAGTCTTGCCGAAGGGGGAGACTCCTGGCGGGGAAGTACGTAATCCTTTGGAGACCCCGTAAGGGGAATCCAATCCGGAGAAAAAGTATTTGTCGAAAAAGTTCCGGGAAAGGCGCGGCTCTGTCAAAGAAAAAGAGTCAAAGAAAAAAATGAATGAGTCATTAGAAAGAGAGCTCTAAGCAGGAGGGTGGGCGTCGAGGCGCTTAAAGGGGGCAAGAACAGATAAGAGAGGGGGAGTTGGAAAAAAAAGCGCACAAAGCTTGCCCAAGCGACTGATCCGCAGGGGGAATGAAGGAGAAAAAAAGGTGATTATAAAGAGGGTCTTCGCTTTAATCAAGTAGGGAACCCTGAAAGGGACCAACGGGCTGACGGGGAAAGAACTATACGGAACTCGGCTGCGACGGCGGGAAGCAAGCGCCGTTCGAAAAAAATCGGCTTCGAGTCTAGAAAGAGGCCGGATAGGAGCTAAAAAAACTATCTGGCAGGAGACGAGAAGACCGGCAAAAAGGGGAAAAAAAAAAAATCATGTCTTTCCGGCCGGATTCGCGAAAGGGTGAATGGGGTGGGGAAAACATGCAACGAGAAAGAGGGAGAAACCGGTCCAGCAACATTTCCCAGGGATTGGACAAAAAGGCAAAAGAAGGATAGAAAAGTTCCAGAAGATGCGTGGAAATGGTATAACGGGGGTCTGAAAATCGGAAAAAGTTACGGGGAAGGCGATCTACCTGTCGGGGGAGCTCTCTTCTCCCAAGGGGTGGGTCAAAGATGGAGGGATAATAATCTTTGGAAAAAAACTTCGGGCGGAAAAAAAAATTTCCGGAAAGGGTCCCGTCACGGCCGCCAGCGAATATGCTAGAGGGTCAAAGGGGAAGCGAGAAAACTAGGACGCAGTCTTTTGGATTGGCCGCGGGAGGCGCACCAGGCTTGAGGTGATGAGAGGGTCGAGTCGCGAGGGAAATCTCCAACGAATTCTCGAGAGACAGGAAAAAAGAAAGAAAACAGGACAAACCACGTGGCCCGGCGACTGCGCAGGTCTGAAGACGGTCGTTTCGGTTCAGGGAGGCGAACAATGGAGGAAAAAAAGGAGCGCGAGGGGCGCGAAAGCGATCGGAATCGCCAGAGGTATCCTTGACGAAAGGGGGCGCCTGCGCGGAAGAAACTAACGTAGGAATGGAAAAGGTAGGGGAGGGGGTTACAAAAAGATCAAGAAAAAATTTCGACCGGCAAAAACGTTTTTCGACGAAGTGGAAGACCGTTCTGCCGGCTTTCGCGAGGGAAGGGCGGAACGTCTGGAGGGACATCGAAGGAAAGACTGAAAAAAGAAAAAACCGAAGGAAAGCCTTTGCAAAAAGACGTCGCAGCTAGAGGGGGGGGAAAAAATTGATCCTGGCAACAAGCTCTGGGAAAAAGAGGTAATCAGAATCACCGAAAGAGGAATCCTGGGATTCCTAAAAAGTCGGCACCTCTGTAACGATCGCGTGTCAGGAAGGGGGGGGGGGAGTGTAAAAAAGCTAGAGGAGCCTATAAAGGAAAATAGCTGAACCAAAGGGATCTGTAACGGCGAGGCGCCGCCGGCCGTCTAAGGGGGCAGGGGAGGTACATCTGAGGGAAATGAAGGGAAAAAACCCACCGGGGTTGGGGAGGAGAAAAAGAGCGAGGAATCTACGCGACAAAAAGGGTTGAATTTTCCCGGAGCTGGAAAGACCAGCGTCACGATCTCTCCCAAGACGGCCCCAAGGGAGCGGAAACAGGGAGTAGGGCGCGAAAAAAAAAAGAAGGGAAGGAGCCTGGCATTCAGCGGAGGGCACGTGAATGTGGGGGGACATCACATCGGTGTAAAGAAGAGAAACGTTGAAGGAAGATAAAAGACTCAAAGAAAGATCGACAGGATGGAGTAAAGGGCCCTTCTCACAGAGAGGGAAAGGTCGCGAAGGGGGAAGCGCAGGCGCCGTAGGGGTAGACAAGTATCCAGGGGGTGCAAGGAAAGGGGCACCGACGAGACCCCGGAAACCCTATTAAATGCCGGTATACAACGATGCAAGGCGCCGCAAAAAGAGAAGGAAAATTGAAAGTGGTAACAGAAGAGTCCATAGGGAAAGGGAAGCTTGAAGAGGACCAGCATCGAGGAGGTCGCCAGCGCCGTATCGAGACTAAGACCTGCAATCAAAAGAGGGATGCGTTACTTCAAGAAGGAGTGCAGGCGCCAAAAAGTCGGTAGCAAGGATCAAATGCTTGGAGAACCGTTGTCCGTCAT
>Ga0179593_1364300_pt1 | contig 13776 bp, 16 predicted proteins | sample CZODoug2_1_08_16_FD_185931 | JGI IMG/M metagenome (GOLD analysis project Ga0179593, IMG submission 185931) | Vadose zone soil fungal communities from Angelo Coast Range Reserve, California, USA - CZODoug2_1_08_16fungal (PacBio error correction) | ecosystem: Environmental > Terrestrial > Soil >...
TGGGCGGGGAAGGATCGGGAAAACTGAAAAGGCAGAGTTCAAAATACGAAAAGATATCTCGTTAAGCCTCGAAAGAGCAGAGGATCAAAAAAAGTGCCGCCGTCCTATCCCCCCAAGAAAAAAAAACCGCAGCGGGAAGATCTGGCTAAGCGGGAGAGGACCGGGACGGAGGGGATCAAAACACGGGGGGGACGAGGGGGGGTCTGATCTTATGTGGTGGCTCTAGAGTTCCGTCTTGGCGCGCTGTGGTGTTACCCAGGTGCTGTACGGGAACTCGGACGAACAAGGAGGGGCGGGAAAAAACACTGGAAACGGTCCTCGGGCCGTGGTTCTTGGGAGTGAAAAGGTGGTAAAAAAGCCTGGCTGGGGAAATTGGCAGTGAATCTAATGCCAGGAATATGGTCACGGTGCTCGCGGGGTACCGGCGGGTTGGCCACGGATAACTGAGGGAGGGAAATTGAAGGCGGTCTACACTCTTCTCGGGGGCGTCTGTGGTGGTGGTCTTCGCTTTTTCAACGATCTTTCACGGCTTATGTAAGAGGAAAGGGTTGGCAAACTGGCAAGCTGCCCTAGTACCACATGAAGCCTTGTTTGTGGGCTCAAGTGGGTAAAAGGAAAAAAAAGGAATTAAAACACCCCGGGGCCTGGTTGTCTGAGCACAGGGGAGCTGAGAAAGAAAAATTCCAAAAGAAGGAGTTCGGCATTGTTATCCTCAAAAAAAAGACCCGCGAGTGTTCCTGGTCCAACTCCGGGAAACCTGTTGGACCTGCGGCTAAGAGTCGCGGGGCATAACCGGATCGTCAGGGGTTACCAATGGTTTCACAAAAATGCTCGAGTGCTTGGCCGGGAGTCGGTTTGTAAAACTTGGTTGTTGGTCGTAAAAATGAACGGGCCAGGGGAAAAGGGAAGTTAGGCTGCAACACTTCTGTTCTGCTTTGTGGGTTCGAAACTTGGGGTTCAAAGAAAAAAGAGCCCACCGATGTAAATTTATAAAAAAGGGGGATGGAGACTTTTACCAAGGGAGGAATGTTTTGTGGTGAGGGAGGGGAGGAAGAGAACGCCACCTCGCGGGAATAGGAAATCGTTTAAAGGGTCGTTTTTCGCGCAGCCTTCCCCAGATGGGGGTTCTGGGGAGTTTCCTACGTGGGGTGAAAGTGCTGGCAAAGGGCAAAGGAGGAAGGTGCACGGCGCCTGCGGGGCTTCAAAGGGGTCAAATGGTCACGGTGTGAAAAACGCCTTCTCTTCGAGCACCACAAAGCCGTGGGGCATCACGAGAAAGCGACTCGAGAATCAAAAAGAGTGGAGTATCGTGCTGGCCACCTGAAGTCCGTAGGTTGCGAATCTAAACATCGGGCCCGCGGGTTGAAAACCACGGCGGGCTGGACTGCGGCGGCAAAGGGAAGGGCAAAAAAAAAGAAGGAGCGCGGGAGTGAGAAAAACGAAGCGCGTGCCGGAGCAGGTGGTAAGGCCTGGGGGAAAATATCGCGCTAGGGGAAGGCCAAAAGGAAACCTAAGACGCTTAGAGTCACTACCTCCTGCCGTTGTTCTCTAGTACACACGTCTCGTCAAGGTACTGAGGAACACATTCACTGCATGTCACATGTCGCGGGAAGAAGGGCGAGGGGGATTCCGCGAAAAAGAAAAAAACAGCGGGAAACAAAAGGCTAAAAGACGCTATCGGGGTGAATGCTATGGGACGGGAAGCGCAATCGAAGCGAGGAAACAATAAGCGCGAGGGGGGGCAGACACCACACAGCAAGACAAACCGTCACACGACTAAAAGAATAAGACTAAGTACTCTGGAGTCGCGAGGAGAGAAGATAGGAAACGGCGGTGGTGTCCTTCTAGGATGCAATTACAGGAGTTAAAACTCTGCTCAGCGAACTCAACAAAAACTTAGGGAGAGATCTTAGAACCCGCGCGGCGTGAAGCACGAACTTTTCATTTCCTCCGCTCAAAAGCAAAAAAAACTTGGGACTCCCAGGAACCTGACGGTCTGCCCAATAGAATGCGGAAGAGTCTGCCGGCAGATCGTGTGAACGGGTAATAATGGGGGACGGGGTGCGGTTTTGGAGCTCTTGGGGGAAACCTTACGGGTGGCCAAGCACTCGGACCGTGATAATGAAACGGACCAGCCATTACTACGACTTCTACTGACTAAGGAACGATCACCGAAAACCGTAACAAGGCTGGCCGTCTTCTGGTCCAAAAAAAAAAAAGAAGCGCGCTTTCGTGTTTGGGGGCCGAAAATGGCCTCTAACGGCGAGCCGTGGGTGGAACCGGGGGGCAAACGCACAGTGTTCGGGGCAACTAAAAAATGGGGTCGCGAAGCGGTCCCTTCTTCTAATCTTGGAGGTGAGCCATTCACAAAAACACTGCTTGGTAGCCACTATAGGACGTACAAGAAGCAAATGATCGAGTACTCCCGGTCAGCTCTATCTTATTCTAGACTGAGATCGGGTTCGACGCTCTCACAACCACCGAAGCAAAGGCCTGCGGGGGGGGCACAGAATCACCCGGAGGCTTCCCAATAAAAAAACCGGTCAAGACGAACACAAGAGCAGTGCCACCCCTAACACCCACCCAGACATCCTCTGGCTCAACACACCGACTTCAAACCGATGGCAAGAGGTTTCCTCTAATTTGGAAAGAAGATCTTTAAAGACAAAAATAACAGCACCAGCAACAGAAAGACCAGTGCAAAGACTTCCACACAGCACAACTCCAACCGTACCCCCTCCAAACTCTGTTCACAGGAACAACCCACCCCGCGAAATGGGCGGGAAAGAATCCGTTCCCGAAAGGAAGGGTCGCCGTCCTCGTCCATAAAAACACCCTTGTGAACTAAACCAAGCCCCCCTTCCATCACTAAAGAATCTAAACAATAGGCGAGACGGAACCGCGAATGCAACGTCAAAAAGGGGGAAGAACTCTAAAAGGAAAGGAGACCCTTTCCTACCCGACTCAAGATTACACACACCAGTGAACAGCTCAGGCGTGGCAACTGATGAAAAGCGCAGAGGGAAGACACACACGGAAAGCTGAGTTGAATTTCTCCGTCTAAGAGCCCCCTCTCTACTAAACCTCAAACGCAGCCGGTCCTCTCCCTGGGAAGGAAGAACGCCGCCAAAGCCGAGAATAAAAGAACTTTCAAGGCCCCCACGTAAAACCCATCCAAAAAAGAGCCGCCGATGCTAACACTAAGTTAACGCACGGCAACATCGGATCAAAACCCAAAGGAACAAAGAAAGAATCAAATGAGGAGCAAAAACTTTACCCTCTTTATCCTGCCGGCCGCTAAGCGGCGTATACCAGCCGTCAGGAAATTAGACAAAAAAAGAACACGGCACCTATAAGGGGAAAAAGTGCTGTTGGGACAACACGCCCACGACGCGATGTCTATTTCCGTCAAATGGTACCCACACATAAAATTAGATCTACCGACCTTTAACCCACTTCAAGAGAAAAAAAAGAAAATGGAAAATAAACCCACGCCGTCGTCCGGATATTCATAAAGCGGCAACTGCAGGGCGGCGGGAAAGGGGGTGGGATAGGAAGAGGACGCGGCGCCTAGAAAAGGCCACGCTTAATCACCGCGATACGAGATATGCTTTGCAAGGTTCAATATAATGATGAAACCCTACACAATAGAGAATCCAACACCAAAAGGAGGGAAAAAGGGGAGGGGGGGCAAACATTCCCTCATTGTCAAAACTGAAAATGACATAGTTCATAATGGCAAGAGTATAGCTGTGGGCCTCCTCTTTGGGGATCGAGAAAACTTGAGAGTCCGAGCATAACAGCAGTACAGGGCCATCAGCAAAACTGTCCGTCCGACTTGTCTACTATGACCCCGGCTGGGGAGGGCCCATAGGCTGAGGCGGATGAGTGGGGGGGGGGGGGGGGGGGGGGAGCTAGCGGTTCCGCTGGAGGATCTGGTGTGGAAAAACCCATTGCGGCACCAGCTCTCCCGGTGGGGGTGTGTGGGTACACAACGGGGAAAAGTGGTCGGGGTGGATGCGAGGTAGCCGGAAAGGGTCCTTGCTTCAGAGCGCGAATAGGCCAGAGGGTCACTGTTGCCTCTGGGGATTCGGGGGTGGAAAAGGGGGGGGGGGGGCCGGGGATCAGATTGGAGGGGCAGTAAAAGTGGGGGAAGCTTGCGCCTCTGCGCGCCCATCTGTTTTGTGAGTTGCAAATCCGAGTCGTGCAATCGCGTTGGTCTAGGCTTCAAAAACTTGTAAAGAAAAACGAGTACGCTGCGCGGGGGGGTGAGTGCAGTCGCTGAGGGGGGAGGGAAAGAGCGGAAAAAAAACAAGAAAACAACGCCGCTTGCCGTTGTACTTCGGACAGAGAAGAGACCCACCACTCAAAAAGAGGCGTTTCGGAATAGGGGGGGGGAGGTCAAAAAAAACGAAGGGGTCGGCAAAAGGCGAAGCGGTTCAAGTACGAGTCCTTTCCTTCGGAACGGCCGTAAATAGTGAAAAGAACTAAACGCTCCTCATAGCAAAACTTATATGCGTTCTACTTGCGTGGGGTGAACAAGGGTGGGTGTAACAAGGGTCGAGGACGAAGAAAAAGGCATGGCGCGGGCCGGAGGGGGAGAACATCTTTCTCTTTGTGCTCGTGGGTTTAGGCGTGCCACAAAAGGAGGGGGGGGGGGGAGCTGGGAGCGTGAAGGGGGGAGGCGGGGGGAAAAATTTAGACATGGTTGGGGGGGGGTGCTGCTGTTCGGTATCCTAGCACCCTCCGGACCAGCAACTGTGGCTGAGGTGGGAAAGCGAAGATAAGGGGGGAAGTTTGGAAAGGGTGTTCGGGGTTTCCAAATTCTACTTTTGTCTCAATGGAATGGCGAACCGGTCCGCCGTCCTACGCGGCAGGTTAGACCGGCACGGGAGGGGAGGGAAAAAAGCAACAATGAGCACATCTGAAAAAACGGAATCTTAAGAGAAGTACGGGAAACATCACGATGGTTCCGTGACTGAAACCAGAACAGGGGAAGCAGGGGACACAGACAAAAAAAAATAAAACGAGCAGAGACCTTTAACGGCAGACGTAAAACAGGCGGGGGGAAGGGTCGGGAGGGGGAGCACCAAGGGGACCCACCTAGCGCGAAAAAGCGCGTGAACCCGTTGGACCAAAAAAGCAAGGAAGGGGGGGCCGGGGGACCGGTGCACGGACGAAAGGCGTTGCATGCGACATATTCCAAGCACGTCCAGGGCCAGGCGAGTTCCGAGGCGATTTCCAACACAAAAAGCCTGACCACGTGAACTTAGGTCACCAAACGCCAGTGCAAACGGAACAAACCCCTAAGCACCCGAGGGCCGGGAATCACGGGGAAGGGAAAGTATCGGGGGCAACACGCGACGGGTCGGCCACTATGGCGTCACTGATGTTCAACTGGGCGAGTGTGCAGAAAGCAGCAAAAAGATCGAGGATCGACTCAACTAACACGTGGGGAGGGGAGTAAAAGAGGAACCCGCGGCAACAAAACTCAGAAAAGACGAAGGCAACCACCTTCCTCCAGAAACCGGAAGCGCCGGGAGAAACGTCATGACCACGCGCAGCTCGTGTTAAAAAATTTCAATCGGCGTTGGAGTCGGGGAAAGGATGGGGGAAGACCAGAAGGAATCGGCCCACAGGGAGATGGCCCGGAAAAGTGCCAGGGCTCTAAAACGGAAATCAGGGCCGAGCACCCGGGGGGGCCAAACCAGGTTGACACCTCACCTTAAAAAGGCATTTCGAAAGGGGCCACGGTCCGTAACTGATGTTTTAAGAACAGGAAAAATCGGGCAGAAAGTTGGCCAGAATCTCACCTCGTACTGAAGGTCCGGTAGAATTAAAACTGAGAGAGGGGTTTTGTACAGGATCAACGCCCGGGTTCACGGACATCACACGGAAAGAAAAACGTGCATGATGAAAAGACTCGCCTGTCCAGATTATTAGAAAAATGCTTTTGAGGATCGCAAAAAGCCCCAATCCCGGCCTGCGCCCGAGCGCCGAGCACAAGGGAATGCACCGGGCGAAAGAAGAAAAAGATGAAGTATCCACCCCCAACCGCACCGGGATTCTCTGCCTCACCCCAGACCGGAATCAGGAAGACGGGGGAAAAGAGGGGGAGATGAAGGGACCACCAAGCAGCAAATCCACATTCTACTCAGTTACAAAACCACTCACAACCGTAGCCCAACTGTACAGAGAAGAAAAATAGAAAACCAAAGATCAAACAAAAAAACGAAGAAAGAAGGGCGCATCCCCCGAATCCCACATGCCCAGTTTCAGAAACTTTAACCACACGCCACAGCGACCAAAAAAAAAAAGGCCTGTCATTTCCACACATGTACTGCGAGCCGTCTCAAATCTATGGTCAGGCATGGCGAAGGCAAAACGGCAAAACGACCACACTCCGGGTAAAAGAAAACACCACCATGACGAAAAAGAATCTGAGGAAGGAGCGACAGTATCTCAGACCACAAAACGGGCCTTTTTAATGGCCCGATGCCGCCCAGACGCTCCGAAAAAAAACTACGCAGCCGGTCCTGCAGAAGACGCTACCCTATCCCACGACCTAGATCACCTGGAAAGGGAATCCCGACCAAAAACGACCTGCACTCGCAAATCTAAACTGACTCGCAAAGCCCGGAGGAGACTTCCACCCGCTCCGGTCAAAAAAATCGATAAATACCCTATGGCAAAAGGCCAATGCTGGGGGCCTGCCTCTTCAAACAGCGTATAAGCCCGGCGACCAACCGCCAGCAAAAAAAAAAAAACTGAAGAGAAGGGGAAAGTGGGGGGACACAAGAAAAGCCGCAGTAAGGTCTCTTTCCATTAGCACCTGGTTACCACCCTATCAGCAAGCGGAAGGGAGTGGCAAAAAAAAACACTAGCGCCGAACATCTCCAACTAGAACAACCCTCCTTCCCGGTCCTCATCTACACGGTAACTCAAAGAGGCCGTCCAGTCGTTCGGGTCGAGAGGAGAAAACTGGGGGGGAGCGGACAGACACTTTTCTCCTGAGCTGGCCAAGCGGCCCGGCGGAATACTCTTTGAGAGGGAGGAAGAAGGAGTTGTAAGGGGGGGGGGGCAAATAAAGTCAAACATCACATATCTCAACAACAACAACTTATAAAGAGAGGTGTAAAGGTCAGCAGAAAAATTGAAACAAAAAACACTGGGGGACGCAAGATGCATAGGACTTTACGTCCTGTTTAACGGTCAAAGTGTCACGGAAAAGCAAAAGACAGGGCGAGAAAAAAACGGCAGAGAGAGGGCCTTCTACCTTTATCTTAGACTTACAGTAGAGGGGTGGGGAAGAAAAAAAAATGAGGATGCAGGGTCGGCGTAGTAGGGGGGGGGGGGAGAAGATCAAGGTTTTGGCTTACTTATCTGGTTTTCCGTTCCCAATCATCGAGATCGACTCCGATCAGGGGGAGGGGGGGGGAAAAAACACCTCAACACTGGAAACGGCGGGAGTTTTTCTGGGTGCTGGCGTAAAAAACTTTCTTGCTAATTACGGATGTAAAAAGGAGAAAAGTTAAGGTGTGCAAAAAGAAAGTGTGCCTCGCAGGTGGCCAGGCCTGGTTTCACTGGCGCTGGCGTTCGGCTTTCTGCGGACTCACTCGGAAAAAGGGAACGTTTTGGGGGGGGGAGGGACGCAGGGTCGGGGCAGGACGGCACTTCAATTGGGCATCTTCGCAACCCTTTCCGGCGCCCTGGAAAGGCTGCGCTGTGGTATTGAGTGAGGGCGCAGCGGCAGCGTACCTTCAAACATGGGGACCTTTTTTTCTTACCAATATGTCGCGCTAACTTAAAGCCGGAAAGTCAGATGGTGGTGAGGGGGAAAGAGGTTACATAAGGTTACGTCCAGTCCCGAGGGAACAAAGGGGCTGAGGAGGGAGTGTGCTCTTTTCTGAAGGCAAATTCCGCTGTTAAAGGGTCGTTCTGGAACGGGAGGTTGGGGACCGGGTTTGGTAAAAAGGGTCTGGGACGACATTCACTTGATGGGAGGAGCAAGTGGCTGCGCCCTTCTTGTCTTCTTTTGGAAAAAAAAGGGTTCCGCCTGCTCTTCCATGATGACTGAGTGGGTCAGAAGTAAGGGAGGGAGGCGGTACAAGGGGGACGAGGTTGTAAGGGTTCTTGACTCTGGGAGCTATCACCTAAGTAAAACAGACGATCGTTTGATCCCGGGGGCCGAGGAGCCTTGAAGGGGGGGGGGGGGTTTATTCGACGGGGGGGGCGCTGCGGTTGCCCGGGGAAAGGTCTCTTTCCAGCTAAGCTGTCGGCTTCGGTTTTCCTTCTCGGCAAAGCCAAGGGAATCATCTTCTAGAGGACCAGAAATCCAGAATCAAAGGGCGGGCTATCGTCGGGGAAAAGCTGAGAAAAAGGGGGCGGTTTATCATGTACACCCACACCGACCTCCGTTTTCGAACTGAAGAAAGGAAGCGGGGGGGGCGCTGGAAGTCAGGGGGGGAGGAGAGGGGAAAAGAAGGGGAACCACCGCAAAACATCGCACCGCGGACCGTTTCACCGGACCCCTTGCCGTGAGGGGAAGGAGGCATAAGGGGCGACCGACACGGCGAAGGCCTTAGTGCAACCGGTGACTCTCTTCCGATCCTGGGACAACTAACCACCGCAAAAAACGTGCAATGCCAAAGACAACGGCTCGGCCAAGCCAAGGGAAGGAACTATAGGGGCTCACTGCGCCGGGATTCCGTGCCATGTCTTACGTTGTCACCGGGAGGCTACTACCAGGCAGGGGGATTCCTGGCTTAGTCTCGATCACCAGAGAAGGAATGGAAAAGAAAAGAGAAGAGGGAAAAAAAGAGTGGAGTTCATCAAAGAAGTCATCCGAAACCACGCCGAATTATCCCCTTCATTCCAATTCTCAGGTCATTGCAAAGTCCATGGCGGAACTCGAAGTCGGAAGGTTGTGCAGGGGCAAGGGGTGAGGGGGTTTCTCGAACTTTTTCCTGTTCCCAGGTCCACCTGAAAAAACTTTGCCCATGTACTCAGAGTCACAATCGAAGAAGTGCAAAAAAAAATTCGGGGAGGGCGGCTTGGGGCAAAAGGTGTCCAGAGAGGAGATTCGGGGGGGGGGGCGAACATTGTCCTCTGAAAGAAACAAAAAAACTTTCAGGAAATTGGAGGAGGAAAACAGGCAAGGGAGGAGAAAAACTTGAAGTTAGCTGTTGGAGCTAAAAAGTCTGGGAACTTTTAAAGACAATCTCCGGGAAAAACTGATGGCGAGTACCGAGCCGCAGAGGAACAGGAAAATGGAGAATTAAGATCGGCTCGCGAGAAAGAAAAAAAACCGCCATGCCTCAATCTGGAGGCAGAAGAAAAACGCCGACCTGACCCGAAGCCAGAAATCAAAAAAAACGGGACGCAGGGCCACACACAAACTCTCGTCCTCCCAGGTATAACAAACCGATAAAGGAATCGAGGTGTCTAATGGAAAAAAAGGGAAAGGAACCAAGAAAAAAAAAGCAAGGCCGAAGGGGGGGGCAAAGGGAATCCTCTCCATCGATAAACGCAGTACCTGTTTCACTCCAATATCAACCCCAGAAAAAACAACCCAAAACTCCGAAACCGGGACGGAAAAAAAACCTGGCAACAGCGCAAGACAGTTGGAAAAGACGGCTGACCGGACAACACCCTTTTTAAAGACCACACCCCGAATGCCCTTCCCTCAAACCGGGTGAGACAGCAGGTCGTCGGGCCCGGGAGGAAACGGAAGAGGGCCGCAGGAAAGCGCGTCACCGAGGGGCACGGCCGAAAACAAATCACCTAGTACCACACCACGGAATACGCCTCGGCTTCAGCTAGTTGACGAAATCCTGACATCAGGGGAGGGGTGGAAGGCCCATTCCCCTCAGCCGCGAAAAAAACCACGCGCGCCTGTCCTCACCGAAAAAACTTGAAATAACTAACTGAAAATATCCTGATCGCACGAAAAGGAAAGGGTACAAGAAAGACAAGACCCAAAAAACAGAGAAAAAGGGGATAAAGACGTCACAGCGCAAAACTAACTCAACGTCCCCGCCCACCGCCGGGCCAAATCAGAGAAAACGAAACCAAGGACCGCTGACGAAGGATCTACCGCGTCCCAGATTCCCTACATCTGACCACTCATAAACACTAACGTCCCGAAACGCGATAAAGTGCACGGAGTTGGGGGAAAAAAGCAACCGAGAGGAAGTCGAGGGACCAGAAAAGAAACTTGGTACAAACCCCGATCACCGCAGAAAGAATCTCGAAACACCCCACGACTACTACCATCCTCTCCAAAGTTATAAAAAGCCCGGCCAAGGACCGGGAAAAACTAAACGGTCTCAGAAAAACAGTCCGGAGAGATCGGAATGTTTGGCGGCACGTCGGCAAAAATCACGATTACCGAGATACGTGGGGGGAATAGCAAAGACTTGGGGTAGGGCAAGATACGGGAGCAAATGAGCCTCAAAACACAACAAAAGGGAGAAAAAAAATAGAGAGATTGTGGGGGACTTTTATTCTCTTTCAGTCAACAATCTTCATCCGCCATATTAGAGGAAAAACCGACGCGTTGGGAAAAGGGCAGCCCCGACGCGTCCGAGCCAAAAAAGGACAACGCATACACCACGGCCTAAAACTTAATTGCTGAGAAAGGGGAATGGAGATTCAAGAAGGGCCGGCGGGGGGGGCGAACCGGCTTGTACGAGGGAAATTTGGGGGGTCTCTCGCGTTCCTCTGAATCTTGGTGTACCAGGGGCAAAACTGCCGGGCACCTCTCTAATACCGAGGCGGGGTAGGCCAGAGTGCCCTGGCTCGGTCTTGGGTCTTGCGACGCCGGGGGGGTCGAAAAAACAAAGTCGTCGCGGGAACCGACGGAAAAAGGGATTTAGGAAAATGCATCGAGGGCGGGGTTGGCGATAAATAGGGAGGTAGGGGTAGGTTTTAATTCGTCTCCTCGTCTGGTGGGCATCTTTTTGGAAGGTAGGAACAGGGAAGGGACTGTCCGGGAAAAAGAGCGGCTACGGGGGCTGGGGCGAGGGAGGGCACAACTGGGTCCAGGCAAGAAGAAGCGCGAAGGGGTTTGTGGGGGGGGGAGTTTTCGTCGGCGGCATAGGAAGCGTCCACTCTCTGGTCGTTTTTCACATGAAAGATAGGAAAAAGGAGGGGAAAGGAAGAGGGACGGGGCAGGGGGGGTGGCGGGACCTCGTGACCGGGCGAGTGTGGGGGTGCAATGCTCGTGTCATAGAGAAGTTCCAGGCTAACCGTCCTCGCGTTCCCAGTCTCAATGCTGTTCGAACTGCAGGAAAGATTTCGAGAGGGGGGGGATTCAACAAGGGTGGGTACCTGGCGGGATAAGACTCAACTCATGCGCAGAGGTCAAAAAGGCAGTAAAACGAAAGTGGGGGGGGGGGGGGGGGTTTAACGGGGGGGGGGTGGCGACCTGAAAATGTACGCGTGGTGTATCCGGTCTTTCGCATTTTCGTTACCTGTCAAAGTTTATTGAGGATGTTGAATAAATCCCACGAAAGGAAATAGACGGGGGGGGTCAGAGGGGGGGAAAAGGAAAGGGGTCCTTTTTTCGTGTGGTTTTGGCCTACGGCGACGTGTGGCAATTCTGCTGCCAGGGTCATTTCGGCGTAGCGGACGCATACTCTGATGGCATGGAACAGCAGGAGGAGGAAGAGGGCCCCTAACATCCAGGTCAGTGAAATTCTAGACGGTCGATCCAGAATGATGGCGAGTTTGTGGGCAGCTGAGAGGGGGGCAACACCATCTACAATCACGCTGAGACCTAACTTGTCATCCACCGACCACTGAACGGGGGAGAAAGGGGTCGTCCAGTAGTCCATGGAGGGAAACGAACCGGACGCCAGAAAAACGTTGTAGCCTCAAGACCCTTTCACTCGGGAACATTTTAGAAAACTAGTCCTTGGAAAGTCAAACTTCCACTTGACGGTGGAGTAGGGGAAAGCATCCGGCAACCGGGTCTTATAAAGAGACCCTTACTGAGCCCGGACAAACCGATAGCAATTTCAGAAAAGAGAAATACGGTGGAAGATACCACCTGCTAAACATTCTACTTTGTGAAAACTTCTTCTACATGAGGTGAAGGAATAGAGATGCGGGTAGAGGGAGAGTCTCAAAACAACGGAGGTATTAAACTAAAAGGGGGGAGATCTACGGCCAGCACCGAAATTCCATTGCAAAAAAAACTCATACAAACGGCAGCCCCGCAGGAGAAAAAGCAGGTACCAGGGACGGAGCATCGGGGGGTTGTCCTGGTTCAGCGGCCTTGTTCGACACGTTTTCACTAGGATCTAAAAAAGTCTCCACCGAGCGAACCAGGAGACGGGTCGCCGTAAACGGGGCGAAAAAGGGGGGCAAACCGGACGCGGTATTTCGTCGGGCTTCTCCGGGGTCCGCAGCATCTGTTCGTTTGCCGAGACCAGGCACAGAGGGGAAGACCGGGTGGTGCCAGCCGGCCCCGAGAATGCCCGTCCATTTCGGGCAGACGGAACAGCTTGAGAATGGAAGGTGTAACTGCGAAACGAAAGAGGGGCAGGTTGGGGTCAGCAAAAATAAACCACCACTTATGGGAAGAGTCTCATTTCGGAAAGAGGATGATTAAAGGGGAGTTGAGGGAAGCGGAAGAGGAAAAAAACGGAAAAACCCGAGCCCATGTAACCTGATCAGCCAACTTCAAAACAATGTACCTGCCTGCCCCGGGAAGAACGCAAAACAGAGGTCGCCGTAGACCCAACCAACACCAGAAGTAATCCTGTTCTAACCATCCTTTAAATGGTCAAGGTATGGTAACAACATCATCAAGCAACATGACGGAAAAGGAAAACAAATCACCTACAGCACGCAAAAAAACTCTTATCATTGTGAAAAGTGTACAAAAAAACAATCAAAAAACCTCCTAATTCGACAGCCAATCAGGCAAAAAAAATCCTAGTTGGACAGCGCCGATACCAGGGACAACACCAGGGGAAAAAAACACCGAACCGCCCCGAAACCTAAGAGAAAGAAAGTACTTCGCATATGAAGAACAAGGGTAAGGTCCCGGTCTCTTCACGAAAAAACGGCAAACGAAGGCACCGAAAAAGAATAAAAGTAGAACGACCTCTGAGTGGGATCTCATTATCAGCTATGGCTAACAAAGTTTCTTTTAATTTAAAACTCTATGGGCCGCGCGACTCACCACTACACGCGCAAAAGGGAAGAGGGAGAGAAGTGGAATCACGATCCAAAATATAAGAGCACGATCGGTCCCATTCAAAATCCTCCTACCCAAACAACACAGTGAACACGCGAGGAAGAACTTCACCGAACAGCAACCAGAAAGCTGGTATTCAACCCCATATGGCGCCCCGAAGCATCACCGAAAGAACAAAATGACCTCTGTGAAGCCGGCGTACAGGCACACAGCGGCGGCCCGAGACCAACCTCTACCACCTCTCCACCAACCACTAAAACCGCTATCCGGAACCATTGGCGGGCACCGCCAAGCAACGGGGAGTTAAACCGACAAAACCGGGAAACAAAAAAAAGGCACCAGAGGAAAAGGGAGGAAGAATCGCCAACCCACGAATACAAATGACCAGCATCCAACGGGAGCAAAACCCAAAGTAAAAAGGAAGCTGACGGTTCGCAAAATCCAGAGCCAGGGAAGGAGTCGCGGCTCTTTGTGGCGAAACAGGGACGTCGCTTAACAAATCGGAAATGTGAAACCACTGAGGGATGAAAAGCTTGCAGATGAGAGATGGGAGTTTCGAGATGAAAACA
>Ga0179593_1320513_pt1 | contig 13775 bp, 17 predicted proteins | sample CZODoug2_1_08_16_FD_185931 | JGI IMG/M metagenome (GOLD analysis project Ga0179593, IMG submission 185931) | Vadose zone soil fungal communities from Angelo Coast Range Reserve, California, USA - CZODoug2_1_08_16fungal (PacBio error correction) | ecosystem: Environmental > Terrestrial > Soil >...
GGGGTTAGGAGACGGCGTAAAAGGCGTTGTCCCTGCGCTGAAGTAGCTTCGTATAGGTAGCTTGTCGAAAGATCAAAAAATGAAGATGAACGAGGGTCCCTCCGTAAGTTGTATCGAAGAAAGCTATAGGGCCCTACGCTCTAAGGTGCCCGAACGGTTGTCCGGTGGAAGGGAGAGAAAGCAACGGAAATATGAGTCCTGAAAGCCAGAAAGGGCACGGCAGGGAATCTTCGGATCAGTCGAGCAAGGAAAGGAGCCCTGAAGGGGGATTAAAAACCAAGAGGACTGGTCCTGGGCCAGCCTTGAGAGGAGAGCCAGAACCTTGACGTAGACTAATACTACACGAAAGAAGAAAAAACCAAGAGGAACACACAGGCGGGTGGTTGAAGACAGGGTGAAGCAGAGCCAGAAAATCTGTGTAAGGATCTGCAAAGCATTGACAGAAAGTGGAAAATAATATGAAGCCTGGAATCATCCCAAAACCGAGAATATCGAAAACGAACGAAGCCTCCCCCCCGAGAAGCAGAAGGAAAAAAAAGGAGGCAGGATTACCAAAATCCCGCCCTGGTTTCATACGCGGGTGGGGGGAAAAGAAGGGGGGTCCTGAACTGTGTGTGTAGCGGGGGTAAATCTGGGGGGACGGGAAATATTCAGCCAGGGTCGAGAGAAGCGAGAAGGACCCGACGACTTCTTTGCCAGCGTAAAAATTGAGGGGAGACAATGTATCGAGAACTTTCTCGAGCGAAAATGGAAGAAACCGCGGGGGGAAGGCCCTCGGCCAAGGTGGATGAGCATGAAAGACCAGCAAAGGGAAAAAACGCGAGGGGCTGAACTCCTCCACGGACGGACTGTCCCTAGGGAAACGGGGCGAGGGGGACTTCGGAAGATAAAGGGGAGTCCCTATTTAAGATGGCGAAGGGGGGGGGTCATTCATCGTGAGGAATTGACTCTTCAAAGGAGAAACATTGGTGTGAAGGTAACGAATAGATGGCCGAAGACCTCCTCCGCCAAGAGGACTGGGCAGGAACCTTTAGAAGGAAGACCGATGCTCTCTCATTGTTCCGGGAAGCACGAAATAACGTTTCTACCAGTTTTGCCGAGGCAAAAAAACACAACCGGACCCCACCGCCGAGGGGAACACTTTGTGGCGTCTCAGGGGCACGCACACCGGGGGAGAGGCCAGGGGCGCAGCAGAGGACGGGGAAACGGGCCGCGCACCTGCCGGGGGGGGAAGGTTGGGGTCGAAGGTTTTTGGAGTCAAGAGAGTGGCAACGGGAAGAGGCCTTCCATGCGAGCAGCGTCCTGCGTGGTAGCAGGGAGAGGGCCGATTGGTTGGGAGGAAATTGGCCGTGGTTGGATAAACGGTGGACATCGGGGGGGAAGTAGCGGCAAAGCGGGACCCTGTCACCTGGGCACGAGTGAAACGGCCTCGAGTGGCTTGCTTGTTGGGCCCGGAGGTGTCGGGAAAAAAAAAGCCAAAATCCGTGGAGGGCGACACAATCTTTGAAAATGTTTCGATAGCGTAGGAAAGCGAAAGAAGAACCACCTGTTAACAACCCAGGAAGTGGCATGATCAACAGCAAGGGGCTCCGGGTGGGGGTCACGTGCCCCCGAGCACTAGAGGCGCCTGGTAGGACCTTCCGCATCACGGCAAGACTGCCTTCGGCCCGACTAGTAATGCTTTCCAGATTCGGGAAAAAAGAAAGGGTGGGGCGGAAACATCTCGCGTCCGGAAAGAGAAGGGAATATTTCCGATGATCGGACTATGTCGAGATAAAGCCGTGTCTGATCGGGCCCCAAGGACGAGGGCCGACGGCCCGGTGTACTTAGCGTCTCTCGTATAGGGAGAAAGACCCGCGAAAAACGCGCAGGTGCAAAAAAACCAGAGTGCGAACGGTACGGCGCTTCGAAGGGAGGTGACTGACTTCTTTTCGTTTGGCGAAGATCTGATGTAGGATGAGAAAAAAACAAATAAGGGGGGGAAGTGACGACGATCATCGAATAGAAACCCGTGTTCAACCGGAACCGTGCACCGGTCGACCTATGAAGGGACAACAACCGGGGGAAGGAGAAATGGACAGGAGAAGCGCGATGGAAAGAAAAGTCGGCGAATGGTCTGGCCAGCGGAGCCCATGTCAAGGGTGATAGAGACCACCTTCGGTCTTTGGCAACCATGCTTTGACTCCAAGACGGAGAAAGGTCTGCGAATTCATCCCCCGTTGGAGGAAAAAACCTTTAAGAAAAGAACGGTAGGGGAAAAAAAAGGTGGAAGGGGGATGTGGCGGGTCCTGCTAACAATCTTTATGTAAGGGAGGGAACGCTAGACAACAACTTAGATGGTAAAATAGAGAAAATGGCCACCTTAACAAATCAGTGAGGGAGAGAAATAAGTCTCATCAGACCAAAGAAAGCTGTCGGGGCGGGGGACGCATGTGACGAAGTTTCTTAAAGGAGGGGGAGGGAGTAAAGACTGGCGTGGGTCCGTTCCCGCAGGGGGAGCGCCATTAGCGTGGAGTATCGCGAAGAAAAAAGTGGAGCTCAAAGGGATGTAGAGGAACATGACATCAGGCCGGTGCGGTGAGGAAGCGAAAACAGGTTTGTGCCTACAACGGTGTCAGAAGAACGCTCTTTTCCTTGAAAGGACAATCATTCGAGGAGAAAGGGAATCGTCACGTCGACTTGTCACTGCAAACATACCTTCGATCAAAGGGTCAGGAAGAAAAAAGGCTAACGCCTCCACGGCATTTCGAAAAGGAGCAATGTATTATGAATCGGGGACGTCCTGCGCTACGAGGAAGATACTTACCTAACGACGAGCGAGAGAAAAAGGAAACAAACTCCAGTCGGGGATCAGAGGAAGGCGCGGTAAAGGAGGAGGGGGAAAGCGCCCGTAAACCTGGCGCATAAAGCAGAAAGGGAAGTCAGTAATGTCACAACGTCACTGATAAAAGCAGGAGAACGAAACAAAGGGGGAAGTCAAGAGGATTGGTACGTGTAAAAAGGGAGGGAGAAGGATTCGAAAAGGGGGAGAGACTCCTGGGGGTGCGTCTGGGAAGGGAAAACGGACTTAATGAAGGGATGCTCATGATCACCCTAAGGGAGGGGGTGAAAAGGTGTTAGAGGTGATTGGACTCCAGTTCGACAATTACTACCACTTCTTCGGGGCCCTAGGAATGAGTGATCAAGTTTCCAAGTGAAGGTCCAACGAAAAAAAGGCACAACGGATCCGGGCGACAAGAACGGTACAAGGACGAGGGGCCGTGCATTGGAAAAAACTCCACTTTGGGAAACACACTACGTCAACATACGAAATCAGTCAGGGGCACCATGACACCGACAGGAGGGTGAGGGACGACTCCAGCTCGCATGGGGAAGTAAGGAGCGTTTTTCCAACGGTCTCGTGGTCAACTCGACAGCCCTCAATAAGAGGGACGTCAAAGGTGGCATGAACGGTGGATTGTGACGCTCGCCACCAAAGGGGGCTAGAATGTAATGGGTGGGCAGTTGGATGGGACCGGAGGGGAGTTTCTCGCGGGCCAACGGAAGGGAATCTCACTGTATGAACGGATAAACGATTCGGGAGGACGTGATGGGTATCGTGTCTGGATTCATGAACAGGCGAGTGCGGAATTCTAAATAGAGGGGTCCGGGTCCAGGGGGCATAGTTGGAGTCATGTAAGGACTGAAGCATCGGAAAAATCGGGCCACATCAAAGGATAGAAAAGAAAACTCAGAATATCGCCCAGCGCTCAGGGACCACCGGGACTTGGGAGTGAAAAAACAGGGGGCAGGAGAAGAGTTGGGATGGGGTAGGTGAAGGGTCAAGAAAGATGAACTTGCCTAGGCAAAATGGTGTGCGATCGGATTCGAACTCTCAGAGAAAGGTCTTCAAGACTCTTAATTTTTACGTAGTGATAGGAGGGGAGAACGCGAATAGCCGTCAATCCATCGATGGAAGGAAGAGAGAAAACCACTCCCGAGTTAAGTAACTTGGAAACAAGAGGCCAAAGGGAGGATCCTGTTATTAAACTCCGGAGGCTTGCTTACCGGGGGGAGGTTCCCGTTCTAAAACCTCGTACCAGTTGGGTGCCTGATTCAGGAATCAGATGGGGTCAGGCGGTATGAAAAACAGAGAAAGAGGGCCTCTGTTAAAACGAAAGGCACCTTCACCCTCTGACACCGTCGGGAAAGACGTTGCCCTCTCAGGTGCACGGTGGGGTATTCGAGAAATGGCTCGACTCCAAAAAACGGGCGCCCGACTCGGTGAGCTCGAGGAAACGGCCTGCCGCTTCGAAAGTCTAGACGATGGAACGGTGTTCGGGAATACTCCATAAGAAACGAAGATTCATATGCCTGTGCGTACGGGCCAGCGGGGACGGTGTGTGTGTTGCTTAAAGTCAAAAAAAAACGTTCGCAGCAAAGACGCGCCTTCGCCGAGATCGCCATTCACACCGGGGCGCGTACCACTGTAAAGGGGAAAAAGGACCCTGCAGCGAGAATGAGGAAAAAATCTTGTCGCCAATGCAATCCTCAGCCGGGAACAAGGAAAAGGGACCCCTCCTGCCTCGGGCCGCACCCATCTCCTAGCCCTGAGAAAGGCGGAGTGCCGTCTTGGTCTGCGAGATACGTTGGGTACTTCGAGAAAAAAATTGAAAACGGAGACAACTTCCGTGGAGCCCTCACCGCCCTACCAGAAAGAAAAGCGAAAAGGCCTTGACATCGGCGGGCCGGATGGGTGTCCGTCGTTCGTGTGGTTGAATCGGGACTCCCACAGTCAGGTCACAAACACCTTAAGAGACTCCAGTACAAATGAAAAACATAAGAGAAAGGCCGGTACTTTCTCAATAGGGAGAACTCCGAGGCCGAAAATCGGCGCACTCTCGTCATGCCTCCCCATACACAACAGAGTCGAATAAATCTGACAACCCCACAAAAAAAAAGGGAGTGAAAAAAGAGAGATTCGTGAGCAGACATCCGGGGTTGGAGCAGGTGCCGCAGCGGAACGGACGTTGTGAGTCGCCTGCTCAACTTGACGGCATTGGGGGAAGAAGGGCCTGCAAGTTTTCATGATATTGTATCTATGTCGGAAGCTAGGAAACAAAAAGGGGGGGTCCTGGAAGAGGATCTAACCGGAAACAAACAAACCAATCAACCCAGATCACCAAGGACGAGAAAAAAAACCAAAGCTCCTGAGGATCTCAAATGGTCAGGCGCCTCGAAGGGCGAGGGCGGTGGGGGGCCAATGGTAGGGAGGAAGGAAGTAGACGAGAACAAGCCCGAGAGAACGAGCTAGAAGAACAGAAAAATAACCACAGGATAAGGATTGAGATCGGAAAGGATGGTAGGGGGCGCGGCGATTTCCACCTGCTCAGTACCCATGCTGGGAATTATGTAAAAAACATGGTCCTGTGAATTGTGACCCTAAGAGAGGAATGCACATAGATCATACGGAAAGCGCCCGAATCTTATCCGTGAGGTGCAGTTTGGGTCAAGGTGAAGGAGAGGAACCATTTAACCACACGAACTGAGACGGACAGGATACCGAGGGAGAAATGAATTACATGACGTATCCGTCAACAGGAAACGGGTCCGGGGGACAGGCTAAAGGCGGAGCTCCCCAGGCAGGCCGCAGGTGCGGTGCGAGTAAGATATGCCTTAGACGGAAGAAACACCGGACTCAATAACACGCCCGAGAAGTAGAACAAAAGGAGAGATCTGAAGCTGGGTACGTCGTTGTACAGACAAGATGGGTAGCAAACAAAAAGGGTCTTTAAGGAGCTACCATAAGAATGGAATCCGATCAATGATCCAAAGCAATCAAAGGGGGCTGTCCAGGTCCAAAGAAAGAGCCACGCCCACCGGGACGGGAGTCATCCATTTTCTAAGGAAATATCCCCGGGGAGGGTAAAGGGGGTGGGGCATGGTAATCTTAAGGGCGGTGAGAGTGACGTGAAGTCCCTCGTGGCTAGCTTTAGTCTATTTCTACGGCGAAAGACGAGTTTGTTGAAAAATTCTTGATGTCGCGAAAGACGCCTGGGGAAACCACCTCGTGTGCCAGAAGGAGTCCAGGGCCTGAAACGACCCCCTCCAAAAAGAATAACCACGAGAGGATGAAACTCCACGAAATTAGACTTGAAGTCGACTTGGGGAAAGGGGGATCGGGTCGGACGACGTTGGACCGGGGGAAATATCTACGTCTTCAAAAGTGACGGGAGACACGGACAAGGGGAAGGGGAAAGTTTACGGTGGGAACAGAGGCCTACCTTCCGCCCCCGAGAAATGGGCAGGACCCGACGTCAATCCGGTCGGCGACGTGGGCGCATGAAAGGGACCTTCCATCACTTCTGAAAGAAGGGGGCCCGGCTAATCAAGAGCACAGAAGTCCCCCACCATGGCCCCTTAGCAGGGGGGGCAAAATATTCGCCGAGTAAACCCGGCTATCCGCCGAAAGGAGGACACGAGCCTAGGGGGCAGTACAGCGAGAGAGGGGGCAGCTACGGCAAAAAAAAGCACATCGCACGAGGGACGGAAAGTTCCTGATCATTGTGAAGAGGGACTTGGGGTCTAGAGGGGGCGAGAAACAAGGAAAAAGGGGAGCCTTCCATGATGAGCAACGCTTCTTGAGTACGAGGGCCAGACGTGGACTTTCTTGGGGATGCGTCGTTTTGGGTAGAAAAGGGTTTTCGGGAAAGATCCGACCAAGAGTCCACCGGTCCGATAGGTGAAGGCCGAGTGTGATTTATAGCAAGGGTGGGGACCCAGGGGTAGGGCTAACCCGGGATACAACTCGAAGGCAGCGCGTAACTGTCGAGGGGCTTATCGTGAAGAGAACAATGGGCACCACCCGCCTAGGGGTGATCTCATGAGACGAAGGTTCCTCCGGGGGAAAGGGGGAACTGCCACAGCGCACCCCCGGCTGCTCCAGTGGCGAGCATGGCAAGTGGAACTGCTCGAGGCAGCCACAATGGGGAATGCGGGAAAGAGTCGGCACCACAGACTGTGAACTTCGCAAACGGTGGAATAAAGAACTCATGTGGATGTCTCTTGAGTGCTAGGCAGGTTTCAACGGTCAACTCGCTGGAGAAGCTAGCTGGAGGCCTGTTCGCGGATAGATGCAACGGAAGTCGCGGCAAGGAACACCCTAGTCAGACTCAGAAAGGTGGAACTCAGGGCGCTCGCCCAAAAAGCCCGTAGGCGTCCAGCGTCGGCGAGCGATCGAGGTAACTTGTACCCAAAAGGCGGAAAAGGCTCAAATTTAAGGATCATCGCCTAAAAGGACGGTGGGCATGGCCACGAAGTAGAAAGGGGAAGCGAACGACAGTGGCGGGAGTCAATTCGAACAAGGCTCGCGCGCCAACACCGACGCCACGAATGTGGCGCGCAGAAATTGAGGAGAGATCAAAAAAGACGTATCTTCCCGTCACCTCCCCCATGGCGGAAAAAGCCTCCCTTGGACGATGATCTGTCACCAGGAGCCCCGTGAAAAAAAATTTTTCGCGAAAAGAAAGGACGAGCTCCATGATGTGGTTTATGCCTGAAAATTGGCAACTGGGTTGGGCATGAATCGGGGAATGGAGAGAGACATGAAACAAAAGTAGAAAAATAAAGAGCGGAACGTTGTCCCGGACAGGACCCAGATCGATCCTAAATAAAAAGAAGCACTAGCGGAGGTCGTCAAGGCGACCCATGGGTAGCCACTGGAAGAAACAGATCACACAGAGGACAACTGAAAAAGGGGGGGCTTCGCCTTCTGGAGGTGCTCTCGACGAAATGTGGAAACTGCAGCGGCGGGGCCAAGACGTTCGGCGGGGGGGAATAGAGATTGAAGGTGGCCTAAGAGGGTTCTCCGATCCCTAAATAAATGGGGACACGATGCAAAAAAGTGCCCGGGAAGCTCAAGGTACAGAAAGGCGACTTCTAGCAAGGACCGAGACCTGAACTCGAAAGAAGAGCCGAGAAGGACGGAGCTGCCGGATGCAAAATGGGAAGTAAAAGGATCGGGTGAAGGACGACGAAACAGCGGTCATCGCGATCACTAGCGAACGAAAGCGCCGGACATAGGCAGGCGAGGGGGAAGCGACCTCGAAAAGCACATTCCCTTCAGTGCCATACGCGAAAAGGAGATGACTGACGCAAAATCTCTCGCGGAAGACTAAATCGGGGGGCAAAACCGGAACATAAGGGGTCCGGATCGCTGCGCCAAGTAGAAAAAGATCAAGGGTGCGGAAAAAAGGAATGGAGGTGACAAAAGGAACGGCGTGAGGATCAAGAGGGGTTGACCAGGGTGGTGCTAGCTGAAAAGCTCTACCGACGACACGAAAACCGAGTGAGTTTTGTGGCATCTTTTAGCCCAGATCCGGGACGCTACATCAGAAAACTCGGGCCGTGCGACGGCAGGGGGCGGACAAGGGGCTCATGAAAAGAACTAGCAAGGGTATACGTCCTAAAAAAAAAGAATCCTCACTAACGGATCGGGAAACGTATGAACATGCGTGAGCAGCCGGAAAAGCTTAAGGAACTGGTCTCAAACGATGACAAAAACCAAAAATCTCTTAGAAATACTACTGGGGTCAGTCAAACGGTGATAATCGGCGCGAACACAACGTGTTGCTCGCCGGGGGAAACGGGACGTACTTTATTTCGGACTTTCTACGAGGAAAAAAAAGGGGACTCAGAAATTATTCTGTGACTGAAACAGCCAAACGAAGGGCGCTGGAGGCGTGATGAGTATACAGGTGACCATGTAGGGGGAGGAGGTAGGCGACGCGCGTGGTAAAGAAAAGGGAAATGTGGAGGTCAAGGATATGGTGGATCAAAATTGCTAGGGAACCGAAATCGGAAGAGGGGGGGGGGGGGTACCTCTACCGATCAAAAAAAAGGACTCGCCCAAAGAAGAAAATCCGTCCGTCGTGAGTTCAGCCCGCCGCGGGGGGAGAAGATTTGGTCAGACATCATTGTCCGGAGAGGCAGACTAAGCGGGTTGGTATGGCCATTATACCAGGCTCTCTCAGGCGGAATCAAGGACCGGCAAAAATGACAAGAAGGGGGTAGGGGCTCGCGAGAGATCCTCGCAGGCGAGGAAGCGCGTGGAATATTGCGGAAGACCAAGCTAGAACACCCAGCCCGGAAGGGGGACGACTTCAGACCGTTTGACCAACGGGTGGAAAATCCCAAGGGGTATGGGGGACGGACTGACAGAGTGGAGGGGTGTTCTTTCGGGGACTACGGGGGTTTTCCCTTTGAAGGGGGGTAAGTTCAAAACGCCCGGGTAGGGGTGCTAGTACTGGGGGGGATAGGGGAGCTTCGGGATGCGTGCGCCATGCGTGTGGGATGCACCAACAACAGGGGTGGGGGGGGGGGGGTCGAGCTGGTTGGAAAGAGGGGGTCCATCACTGTTGCTAGAAACAAAGGCAACAAGATCTTGGGTTCAACCCCACGTGCTGGGGTGTCCGCGGCGGACTGCCTCGGGGTGATCGTGGTTGGCGTCGTTATAAAAAAACGGGGGAACGACTGGCTCAAAGGCACCTTGCTGCCCACAAGGAAAGACGAGTTGAGGGGAGAATACGGGCTGATGACGAAAAGATGACAAAAAACTGCGCGAAGCACGGGGGTGGGGCTAACATACGGGAGGGAAGGGGTCCCAACAATATGAAAAAAAAGTAGGCGTGGCGCGTTGAGTAGGGGTCGAGGTCAGGTGAAAAGGACTAAAATGGCATACCTCATACTTTCTCCATTCACCGTTGTCAGTAAGGGGAGGGGGAACGGGATACTGAAAGGTAGGAGGCAGAGGATACAGAAGCGGGAAAAGGGGAAAAAATTAACTGGTGGCAGATGGTGGGAGATGTCCAACAGGAAAATAGACCAGCAGGAGAGTGGGAGGAGAGGGGACTGTGTGGGAGGCATCGGGTGAAGCGGTCAACCAAGATCGTGGAATGCACGGTATCCGACGTGGGGTTGAAACTTTCGAATTGAGATTGGAGGGGGTGCTGAAGGTACGAGCTTCACCAAATCTTTAGCGCCATTGGACTGGCAATGGGAACCCGTCAGGGAAGAAACGAGTTCAGATCATTCGACGAAGAAAGGGAAATGTCTGCAAGACGGCTTTCCTACGCGCAAAAGGTGCGACCAAGGCCGGAGTCAAGCGTGGTGGCTGCACAGGGCAACGGGTCCCAACCCGGGGAAAGGGGCGAAATGCCTAACATTCTTGAGGGGGGGAGGAGGGGAAGAGGGGAGGGGGGGGCAGGATAAGAAAGAGAGGTGTTTATTGCAGTGCGTAGTAGTTACCGAGGTACATGTGGGCGGGAGTCTCTGAGGGAGAGGGGGGAGAGGGCGGGAAAGATAAGAAATCAAAAAGAATGAAGCAACAAAGAACGTGAGAGAAGAGCTTATGAAAGTTAACTGAAGCATGAGAAGACTGAAGGGAGTGGGCAAGGGAAGGAAAGAGAATGTCCCGGAGTTGCGCAAAAAAGAGAACGAACCGCTTAAAACGGTCGTCGGGTAGCGGGGCTGAAAAAAGAGAGGCACTCGCAAAGGGAGAGGAGGGAAAGGAAGAGGGGAGAGGGGGGGGGGGGCTCCGGCTGAGCGAGAACGGGTTCGAGGTTAGGGCGGAAACCTTACTTGGTTGAAACGGTGCTAGGACAGACGGTGAAAGGATTTAAAAATGTAGGTATTTAAAAGCGACGGGGAATCTGAAAAAAATGGTCAAGTGGGCTCGGTGTTTTCTATGTGCAGGGTGAGAAAAGAGGAGAGAGACGCTGTGAGTAGAAGTCAGGGGGCTCCTACAAACGTTACAAGAGCAGGGGTCTCGAGTACATCGACCAAAGAATGAAACCGCAGACTACGGTGCAAATGCCGGTCAAAAGGAAAGGATAAGTGAGAAAAAAAACGGTTCGGTAGGAGCCGAGTGAGAGACGAGCGCAACAAGCCTACCATCAAGGCGAGGGGGGGGTCCAGAACTATTACAACGCGGGGGCGGCGCTCAGAAAAAAACGTCAACAAAACGTATGGATGAAATAGATTATGAACCGTTGTCACCAGATTCCGGAATTTGGACTTGGGTCTTGGAGGTCTGGGGGTGAGGGAGAGCGCGGGTTTAGGCAAAGGAAGTCAAAGGCTATTGCCGGGAATTAACAATAGCTGCCGGGGTGAGCGAGTGGGGGTACGGATGGGTAGATCGGAAAAAAAAGCTTTGGGTTGGGGAGGGAGCGCGTTGTTAGCAAAGGCCATGCGAGTCCCCCCACCCCACTCTCACACGAAACGAGAGTAATACTGAAAAAAGGGGCGATTGATCTGGAACGGCAGTAGCCCGCGAAAAGAGGGGCATTGGTATGTCCCCAGCACGGGAGGGCTCTGCACGGAAAACACAAAAAGGTAAACGCTCCGAAGAAGACAGATGCGTATTAACCTAATCCGATCCCAGACTACCCCTTCCGAAGAAAAGTGATGTGAGGGAAAGGCGTGAGATGGCGGGAGCCAGATGCAGATCAGCACCGAAAAACTTCAAAATACGTCCTTCGTAGGAAAAATAGGGGACCGTCAAACTCGGACATGCAGTATTGGGGGGACTATCCTTCTCCATACTACTCTTTGGCATCTCTCAGCACAGAATCGATCAATGTACTAGTTTTGCAGACAGACGCTCCCTGCAATTACGGTTTGCTAGTGCCACGACGCGGAGATGTAAAAAAACGCCAGGATAAAGGGGAGACGGCGTTAAAGGCAGGAAGATCAGTGCTGCTAAAGAACTGCACCGCTGTGCGAGGCGGCGGGAAGGGGTGTTCATTCGAGCTCAAATAATGGCTGGATGTGGCCAAATTCTGGCGGCATGCAGAGAATGGGGTATAACCAGAGAAATGCGACCAGCCAAAGACATGAACCGGGAAATCCCGATGCAAATCGGGTGTAAAACGTTTAATCAGCGGATTTGTTACCGCGAAAAGCTGGGGGTTTCCCGTCAACCGACTGGCGCCGCAATGAAGCCGGATGAGCCTAGCCGTGGCGAGCAGATTCGCCACAAGAAGCCAACCCGGGAGACGCAATCCAATTCTGAGACGGGGCAGTTCACGTACCGGTTCAGTAAGAAGGGAAATGAATGGAAGAGGAGGAAGTCGTGACGTCCATAGGAAAACTTATCCGGGAGTTTCGATTAGAGGCGGGGAAACGTACACATTATCCGTCAAATAATAGGGGAAAAATGGAGTCCAGAGAGAGAGATGGAGAAAAAGCCATGTGCAGAAAAAGCGGGGATGGTGATCGGAGATATTGATGATCGCAGGTATGCTAGAAACCGAGGATGAAAACAGACAAGAAAGGACAGCGTAAGCTAAAAGGTGAGACTGGGATAGAGCGTCTATGGAGAGAAAAGACTTGAAGTGGCCCATTGGGGAGATGGGCTCTTCCCGTCCCAATAATTGGAGGTCTTTACACCTCAGTCAAACTTGTAAAGAGATTGTCGCCTAAACCCACGCAAAAAGAGGTAAATGGGCAAAAAGTCATCACCATCAGTCTCAGAAACGTCAATGAACACCATTCGTTTGGCAAGAGAAAAGCAGAGTACTCACAGAAGGGAAAGCATACACGGTCGTACGCTAGCAAAAAGTTTGTGGCGAGCAAGAAGGCACCATCCACCGGGTGAAAACTGGACGTAGCAAGGAAAGATAGATTTTTTGAGGAATGTTACGCGGAAAGGGAACCAAAGCACTTTCACCTGGCGCTGCGTCCGCTGTCGGGTATCTCTTTGCCATACGTTACGGTGGGAGGAAGCGTTTTGTTCACGGAGAGGAAAAAGTACGATCGTACGTATTACTGGGGGCCAAAGTCAAACTGAAAGGGGGAGGGCTGTAGTAAACAGGCTTTGTGTGCCTTCTGGGCGGTAGACAATAAGGAAGGGGCAGACCGTGTCGACGTTGGCTGAGAATAGAACTCCTATCAACCCCTACCCCGCCTTGGGTGATCGGAAAAGAAGGGTTTCATGTGATACATACCCAAGAAGCACCCCTTGGAGGGAAAGATCAAGGGGCACTCCCACTTACCTGCAGAAGGTGGCATGACGCAAGCCGCTATTCTCTTAGTTCCGGGAAAACAATGTCCTGTGTCCTTGAGGGCATGCTCGACCGGCTCGGTAAGGGGGGGGAGGTCGGGGGGAGGGGGCGAGTGAGCTAGGCTACGGGGTAGCAATTAAGGTCCCTCTCCATCATTAGTCCTACTGAGGGGAAGAGTAGATAACGGGAGGGGGGGGATCACGTCGACGAGCGAACATAAAAGGCTGCGGACTCAAAAAAACGGACACAAAACCTTATAGGACGCCATTTAACTCCGGATGGTCTCCGAAATGGGATAGGGATTCTTGGGTTAGGGAAAAAAGGTGAAAGAACTGTGAAGGGGATTAATTGCTTTGAAGGAGAAGTGACAAGATGAAGAACCTAGCATTAAGGGTCCGGGTGCCCAGCGGGAAAATGAAATGGAGACTTTAAAGACTAAACGATGCGGAGGAAAATTCCCACCTAAAATGGCGTGGAAAATACCATCGCCCCTGCGCAAAATGTTCTTGAAATTCTGAGATAACGTAGGGTGTGGGAGGAAAAACCTTAAAGAATTCCCAGAGATGAAAAAGGGGCCCCAAGGTGGGAAGGATACCCCATAAGAATGATCTGGACAAAAGAACAAACTTCCGCTGGGGAAAGGAAATGGGAACCAATTTTCCCGAGCCCGTGACGAGCTGCCCAAGAATATCGTTGAAAAGGCAAAGTGCAGATGAAAGGGCTAATCTGAGGGAA
>Ga0179593_1543298_pt1 | contig 13775 bp, 14 predicted proteins | sample CZODoug2_1_08_16_FD_185931 | JGI IMG/M metagenome (GOLD analysis project Ga0179593, IMG submission 185931) | Vadose zone soil fungal communities from Angelo Coast Range Reserve, California, USA - CZODoug2_1_08_16fungal (PacBio error correction) | ecosystem: Environmental > Terrestrial > Soil >...
TCGGGGAGGAGGTGGGCTAGGCTTGGGTGAAGGACTCGCAAGCCTATGGGGATTTTCCAGTCGCGGCTTTCTACGCCAGTCACGGGGAAAATGATGAAAGGACTGGGGGGGGGCTGCGACTGTAAATTGATCAGGGGGGAACGAACAGACTTAAAAACGAATTATTGGAAAGACCTCCCGATGGTATAGCAAATAAAGATTGTCCAGGATCGTGTAACGTAATAGGAGGGGAAAATGCGGTGGCAAGGGGTGGGGGGTAAGGAAAGTGATCAAAAAACGGTGGATCGCCGAGACCTAGAACGGTTGGAAGCTTCCAACACTAAAATTGGGTCCCCCGGAATCCAAGACCAAAAGAATAAGCATGGCGGGTGTGGGGAATGAAGAAAACGCCCATTCAAACGATTCAAACGTCCTGGACTTGCAAAGAACGCCGGGAACCTGGCACAGATCCGCACGCGAGGGAACGTAAAACAAGGATTGTCTGGTCGCACGGGGGAGTGGAACCAACACCTGGAATACGATAGGTGGTGGGAACCGAGACCAATCGAATTTCAAAAAAGCGTAATAGGGGTTCCAGGGTAGGCGCCGTTCTTTTTCCTTGCCGTTTAACGGAAGTGTATGGGGGGTGCTGGGGGGGGGAAAATCGCCGTAGGTTATTGACGCCGACTCGCTCAAATCCTGGGGGGACAGTGAAACGTGCAAAGAAGGGGGAAGCTTCCCACTCCAATCCTCCCGCTCGCGTTTGGATGTGAGATGGGGGAAACTAAGCGTACGTTCCCACGGTAAGGGAAGCTGGCTAGCTTAGGGAAATGGTCAGTGAACCGTAGCGGCGTTGTACGTGTTTCCGGCATAGGTCGGGTGAAAAAGGAAGGTGACTCCAGAAACTCGTTAACGCCTAGCCATCGCGGGTTAGCTTGAAAAAAAAAAAAGATTTCTGTCGCCAAGGGGTACCGCCCGAATTGAAGGGCCGAGAAAGGGGGGCTATCGTTGGTAAGTTCATCGGAGAAGGGAAGAGGAGCGCGGAAGGGGGAACGAAGAGGGGGATTACCTCACCGACGGGGGTTGCATGCAGTGGGGGACGCCTAGACGGCCAATGCACCCATCTGTGGCCAACCGTATTCGAAACCAACCTTGGTTTTGGTCAATTCACGAAGTTGCAGCGGCGAAGGTAACTTGGTCTCGCTGGAAAGAAAAACCAAAGGGAATGGAATTGGACTACTATACGGAGAAGGTACGACGCGGGGAGACTCATGGAGAAAATTTTCAGAAAAAGCCTGCAGGAAAAGGAATGAATTGACGGGGAGAGGCACGAGTAGGAACTGCGGAAGAACCTTTGGGCGGGAATGTACTTTACAAAAATCTCGCGGGGCAGGCAGAGCCCGTAGGGGCTCGAACCTCCGGGACGCGCGAGCAGCCAAGGGGTAAAAGTTGTTCGAGCCACTTGGTGTCGAAAACCGTCGTTGCGTTAGACAGGCAAAAACGGAACGCGGGGAATCAGGACTTAACGTTGAACACTCCGCTGAAACCATACAGGCGGGGGGGGAAATTGTTAATTTGAGACCATGATTCTGAGTCCTCAGGCGAACACCACACCCCGATTAACCCAAAAAAGAGAGACCGTTGTGGAAAGCTTTGGTGAGGAAGGAGAAGACCTTTGGGGAGCTCTCAACTCGTAAATCTCGTGTCAATGTAATAAGAGAGTAGAGAGACGCAGGGGGAGAGGGAGAGCAGGGGGAGATTGTCAGAAGAGACTAAACTGGAATAAACCGGTTACAGTTAGGGAGAGCCCGATCACGGGGGGAAATAAGGGTTTATCTCATAGCAAGGTCCCTCTCAATATAACTATAATCAGTTAAAACGAAGTGGGGGGAAGCAAGCCAATTACGAAGGCGGGTTATTTTAAAAGGCAAATGGCACACTTAGGTTCATGGCACAGGACTTCACTAATCTGAAGATGGAGAGAATCGACCTAGGGCCGTCTGCCCACAGACCGTGAGCGAAGAAATGCAATAAACGGAAGTTGCATTAAAAGAAGTGGAACGGGTCTGCTCGTGACTCAGCGGGGTAATGCCTCGGCAATCGCGCAAAGAAAATAGACTCAAAAAAAGAAAAGAGATATTGGCTGCATCCCATGGACAAGCCTTAACCACGTGCAGAGTCAAAGACAAACAAAACGTTGCATCACGAATCAAAACGCAATTCGAGACCTTTTCTTGGCAGAGTCAGATTTTAATGGGAGGAAAAACGCGATAACAGGATCTGGGGAGGGGGTGATGTAGGGGAAAGAAGAATCCAATGAGTCGCTTTGTTTCAACAAAAATTGTGTTCGAAGAAAAATCTTCGAGGCACTCGTTCAACCTGGGAATCAGGTCACCTCGGGGTTCGATGGGGAGGCCCCAAGGGCAATGAGAAGGCTCAGGACTGAAACGCGTTGTCTAGGCTGGAAAGGGGTAAAACTGGGCGGGACAGTGATTGCGGCGATGTGTAACAAAAGAGGTCTGGGGCCAAACGAGTACCGCTCAGGCAAGGATGCCTTTCTAGTAAGGGGGGCGCTCGACAATGACAGGACAGGGGGTTCAATGTAAAAGCGGAAAAGAGTATGCAGGGTGGGTTTCTCCTTTGAAGGGTTGGGGTCGGGAGGTGCGCCGGCCAGAGGGGGAGGAAAGTTCTCTCGACGGGCGGGTGAATGTGAAAAACAAATACAGAACTTTATGGGGGGCAGAAGCATCGTATAAGGGGAGGGGGGGAGAAAGATGAGTCGCGGGTCCAGGAGGGGGTTGCTGATCTTGGGGGTGGGAAAATAGCGGAAAGAGAAAAAGTGATGGCTCGACATCAACGCTCGCTCCAGTGGTCGTCTCGAGAGAGGCGGGGGGAGGGAAAGGGGGGTGAGGGTAGATCCTGCGCTCAAAAGGTGCCAAAGAGGGGACAAACATCTGAGAAAGGGAAAGCCCGCTCCTAAAAAACGATTGCAGGACAGAAAAATTTTCGCGAGGCGGATGCAAATCTGGCGCAGGGAGAAAATAAGGTGGAGCGGTCGAGGCGACCAAGAGAGACGGGGACGGGTTAGTCCATCCGAGGCATGTTGGGGGGTCCTGGGCACGGGCGTCATGTGCTGCTGGGAAGACCGGGAGAAAAAAGAACGGGAGACGTCCAAAGAGGTGCCAAGGACGGCGGAAAGGAAAAAACGCCGTTAAAAAAAACAAAAAACCGGCTTTGGTCGGGTGTAAAAACGAGTGCGTTTACCGTTCGCGAAAAGATACAAATAACTCCTCTCACGATAGCTAAAGTCCGAGATGCAATATCCACTGAGGCGCACCAGGCGAGCGTCCAAGAGGGGGGGAACGAAAACACGCGTTCAAAAGTCGACATCCTTGCGTCATCGTCCTTAAAAGTTCCCAAAGTACAAAAGCGCGCCCGAGGAACGAGATACATGATCACTGTGACCTCTCAGGATCCGGGTTGGCAGCAGATTGCAGGTAAAGACATCACGAGCGATAGAGGAGGGGGGGGTGGACGAGGGGGGGGGGTCGGGGGGGCTGCTCCCAGTGAACCAAAAGATGGTATGTCGGACTGACACTTTTAAGGGGGCGCAGTTTAAAAACGCGAGCCGCTTCGTCACACCCCTACGCCGATCCCACAGGAAACTGAAAAAGAGGGAAAACGGGGGTAGGTCCAACAGCACCTCCTGCACAAATAATAAGAGAGGTTTACTCTTGAAAATTTAAGTCCGGGACACAAGTCTTGGTCCGTAACGACAGCCCATAACAAGATAAAGTGAGCGGTTAGTGCACTGTGGCCGAAACCCTGGAAAGTATTTCGTCCCGGAAGAACAAGACCCGAAAACCTGCGACCGGGGCGACAAGGTCGCCTGAATACACCCAAACCCTCCATGGGGTGATTGAGGTGAGGGGGTGTAGGGGGTTTTCCATTTTTAGAAAAAAGGGCTCCACGGCGGCGCGTGCCCACGGGCAAAGGAGGAGTCAGCAAAAGGGGAATACACTGGTTGCCAGTACTAATGGAACAATTGAACAAATCGGACTGGTCCTTGACAATAAATTGTCAAGCTAGGATCGTGAAATCGGGAAATAAGGGAACTCCGGAGTGGCTCTTGTCCTGTCTACATGCACAATGAGTTGCGCGGGGACACTTGAGGAACTCACAGCGATAAAACGGTGTCGGAGATCGGGCATCGGGGGGGTAATGGACGCGCTGTGAAAGTTTCGCGGGGACATGGGGACGGAGGCTTGTCTACAAATCCTCTCAACTCGCAAAAGGAGAGGAGGTCGCAAACACAACAACAACAACGGGGGAGGAATAGTGAAAAGAAAAAAGAAAAAAGGGTGATTGAAGGGGGGTGGGCGAGGCGTGTGTCCTTCTTGGGACGAGTGAGGCAGCCCTGTTTCCAGGGAGGAAATGACTGCAGGAGAAAAGGGGGAGCAAAGCAGAAGGGGGGTTACAGTACTGCTATGATTCGACGGTAAAAAGGTTGCGAGAGGGGGGGAAGTTGAAGGGGAAACTGGCGCCAATGGGGGGGCACAGGGGGGCGCGATAAGGGGGAATCATTTAATTGCTCTGGCTGATGGGGCAGGATCGTGACCACGTAGCAGTGGGACAGGTGCAAAATTCTGGGGGGAGGAAAGTGTCAGAAAGTTGCGCCGAAAAGCGAGAAGGTCCCGCCTTGGAAAAATCTAAACGGACACACACCACCTGACCGCGCCCCACACCACTTGGAGGGGTGGTGTGGCAAAAAAAACAGGAGAACTGGGGGCCTCCGGCGCGAACCGCGTCAGTTGTTCGCCAGGCTAGGACATCGTACCGGCTAGAGGTCAGAACAAACACAAGAGTCAGTAAGCGATCGTGTTAGGGAGCAGGAAAGACATGCGTGGTTGGTGGGTATAAAACAGTGAAGGAACAGCTAAAAGGTGAAGGAAAGGAGGCGTCGGAGCGTGCCTGCGGGGGACGGGGTGGAAGTGGACTGGGGGGTTCTTGGTGATCTGCGTCCGGGGGGATTGACGCAACCGTCGCGGAGCACGGGAAAAAAGGCGAAGTACACTGGATCGGCGAAATAAGTTGGGGACCAGTGTGACAAAAAAAGTGCAATGCCAGGGGAGACAGTCTTTTTGAAATAGACGTGATTGCGTACGAAAATCCACGACTGCCCACCGGATCTACGCTAGCTTCCAGGGGAAAGAAGGGCCCAGGGCTGGAGAGGGGGGGGAAGGGTCCTGGTAAGCGTCAGGGGGAAACAAGAAGAAGTTTAAGACCACGGGGGAAAGCGGAACTCCGGGATTCGTTCCGTTGGGGAAAAGATCTGACGCTCGAGGTGTTTGAAGGCGAGGGACGATCTAGGTGGAAAGAGATAAGGAGATGGGGCCGAGCCGAACGGGGACCCGCACTTGCTTTGATGAAAAAAAAGGGGGGGGGGGGGTGGGGCCTTCTAGCACATTTGTGAAGGCTGTTGGCGTGCTTCGCCGGGCATGGAGCGCACATGGCGCCTCTTCACAAAAGCAAAAAGGCTCAGACTCTTGGCATGTAAGTCAAACAAAAAGAAATGCATCAAGTGCACGTCTGCCAGCCATTCGCGCGGGACCGACCCCCGCGCTACATTTAGGTTCGTATCGCCGCCCGAAGGGAACGCGGCGGGGGCATAAGAAATGACTACAAGATATAGGCAGACCCCGAAGGTCGCAATCGGGTAAAAAGAAGGGCAAAGTGGTGCGGAGGACAATTCATTCACTGGGGGGGAGAGAGGCACCGCTCTGGTCCGCTTCAGAATGAAGGAGCCCTCTAGGGGGAAGCCGTGCTCGGAAAAAGACTCGAGCCAGAAAGGAGAAAAGGTGGAAGGGGAGCCAGCTGGTGATGTCGAAACGGTTGGGACGTTGAGAGGGAAACCACAGTCACATAGAAACTCTGAACCTCCGAAGTGTACCTGAGTAAAATAAAACCCCTCCCCCATGGAGGAAAAGACGGAGGGCCGAGGGGGGGGAGGAAGAAAGTCGAGGGGAAAGGAGCTGACCGCTGTAGCCGAAAACACACCAAAAACAGTAACAACGCTATGCTTGACACGCCGTGGAAGGAACAAGGAGACTTTGTGGAGGAGCGCGCAAGCAGACCAGGACGAGTCAAATGGAGCGCGGGGGAGAGAGGGCGTAGAGATCCGGTCTGTGGAAAGCCGCACTACACTGACGCAAGCAAAGTAAAAAGGGCCTAGCTGAGTCACCCCATATTAGAGTATCTTCCCTCAGGGGGGGCGACATCGTGAGGGCCGGCAGTTGAACACTGCCGAGAATATGCTCATGGGGAAGAAGGATACAGCGGTTTGGGGGACACACGGGTACCTTAGTTAGGGCGGAGCCTACTAAACGATCTTTATCTTTGCGGGAGAATCGGGACCTAAGAACATTAAATGCCAAGTGAGCGGAAGCAAAGCGAAGGGGTGAAACGATAGGCTGGGTCTCCGTGAAGATAGAACGTGGTAATGGCTCAAATCAGGGTCAAGGAGTCAAAAAGGAGAAACAACCCAAAGGGTGGGGAAAAATGAGAGGGGGGGAGACAAGAGGTGCGAAGGTCAAGTACCGCATCACTGAATCGTGGAAGCGCCACTGAGAAAGTGTGCATTCAAGGAAAGATCCAGGGTCGGGCAGGATTCCTCAATATGTTATGGGGGGGAAAGACTCTCTAATCGCCAAACCGTAAATGTATCAGGCACGCCAAAAGGAACAAGAAGGAGAGATTTTTCCACTACCGTCGAAAATGACCTTGGGGCAAATAGAAGAGGCAACGTCAGTCAGTTTTTCAAATGACCATTCTCGTTCGAGGGGGGGGGGGGGGGGGGGGGTGAGGAGACAGCATGAAGGTACTCTTCCTATGTAAGTGCAGTCGAGAGAAAAAACAAGTGAGGGGAAAGGGGGAGAAATGGGAGAGATTTAGACCATCCCCCGGGCAATGGATCCCGAGGACAGTGTATCGTCCCGACAGCTTACCGAGACTTCGTCATTGAAGGCTGGGTTCGCTCTTGCGCACCTACTGGAAGGGAATCAGATGGTCAGCAAAAAAAGGAGGAAACAGACACTTCACAAAAAAGGGTTTTTGGGGTTCTCCGGAAGGAGTTTGGGGGGGAGGGTGGAACCTGCGCAAACGGTCAGAAGTTCAGTGCGTGAAGAAAAAAAAACGAAACCAGACACGTATGTGGGGGTCGAAAGGGAGGTGAAATTCGTGGGGGGAAAAAGAAGCTCTATTAAGCTTATGTTCCGGGGACAAAAGTTATCGTGTGGTCACTTCAAAGCCCGTGGCACGAAATCCAAAAGAGAAACTCGGGTCGAACATCCAGTGAGTCAGAATCTTCGTCGGGAGATCACAAGTAAGAACTTTCGAGAGAGTCATCTAGCTAGGAAGAGCGGCATTCTCCGCTCAGGAATTCCGCCTCCAAGAAACACACACACTTGCATGAGATTCGAGAGGTCGTGCAATCGGCATAGGCTTGATCCAAGCCCGAGAGGGAAGTTCTGAAACCCAATTAATTCCGGGTAGCTGGTGTGCGTCGCCACGGATTCAATTGCATGCGGTCCGTGCCAGCGGCAGTTGTGACTGGACAGTGACCAAAGGGAAAAGTGAAGCAGGCCGGGCGATTAATAAAATAGCCGGGGTGGAGTTCCAGCAGCTAGGGAAAAACAGGGAAGGGCAAAAGATGGGTCGTGGGGTCACTCCCGTGGGGCGGGGAAGGCGCGGCTGCCAGATCTCTAATGTTAAGTCCAGAGCTGAACGAGCTCCGAAACCTCTCTTCGAGGTAAAGTCGGGGGAAAAACCCTTGGAGCGTCCAGCTCAGGGGGGAAGGGGAAAATAGAAAAGGATGACGAGACCAGGTGGGGGGCAGGGGAAGAAAACCTTGGCGTCACGAGAAGGGTTGGCAAAGAACAAAAACGGCAACCTCTAAAGAAAGGGCCGGCGGAAATGAATCACTGGAATGCATGCGGAGAAAGTCCGGGGGGAGTAAAATGAAACGCTGGTGTTTCCCAACCGCAAGGGAACGAAGGGGGATCAAGGGTCGAACTGACAGATCAAAGTGTGGGGAGGGGATACCTTTGAAACACCCAAGTATGGAAAAAATAAACGTGAATGGGGAGGTTCGCAGAACATTAGCCAAGGAGATAATCCCCGGGGGGCCTAATCCCACCAAGGAAAAACAAGAAAAAGAAAAGTAAAACTAACTACTAAAAAGACGGCGCTCACTAATTACGCATGTACGGCGGAGTTGTGAAGGACCTTCGCGTTGTAGGAAGGGTCCAAAAGACAAGGAGGGACATGGTGGTGTCCACAAAAGGGTATACCAGAAAAAAATAGTAGGGTTGACATTGTGCGGGGTGACAAGTTACGCTTGCTGTAAGGTAAACACTGTGCCGCTTCAGAGGTGTAGGAACAATACCTGAAAGGTTAACTAAATGGACCTCTATAGGACATGCCCTCGTTACCGGTTGCGGCGCAAAAAAAAATTGACGAAAGAATGCTGAACCCCATCTTGTTTATACCTGGTTTTCTGGGTGTGGGGGTCCGTTTGGATGGTGGGTAAGGGCGCTTGCAAAGACCCCACCTCGGTACGAGGGAGAAGTAAAAAACAGGGATGAGCACAGGAATAGCCCCTCCAGACTGCACACAGGTCTATACTTGGAAGATCCTGGAGTCATACGCTAGAGCATATGATGGGACGTCGTAAAAAAAAATAAAAAAAAAAACAACAACAACCAACTATCGCGTGAAAGAACGTCCTGTCGGCAAAAGCCCCAAAGAGGTTATGCAGCGACATTCGCCATCCATAGCAAGTCAAAATAAAAAATTGACGTCTGCTGTCGGAAGGCTGGAAAGTTCGCTGTCAACAATGGGGGAGGGGGAGTGCGGAGTAAGGACAAACAAAAGCCTCAACCCACCCGAAGGGGGGGGACAAGAAAGCGCCGAAGAGATAAAAAAACTTAGAAAAGAGAGAGAGTTGGAGACTGCCGGGTTTGAAGGAGGCCTTGGGGAAGGATGTCTGCGAAACGAGCTTCTCCCTCACTGGAGCAGCTAAGGGGGAAGCAGAATTTCGTCAGCAACGCGGGAATGTAAACTGAAATGGGGCAGGGGTAGCGTATCGAAGACTTTCGCATAAAAGTGCGTGCCACGTCTACGGGTTCGAGAAAAGGAATCCAAAGAGAGAGTTTACTACGCGCACCATCAATTTGATTACTGAGCCAGCGTTCAAACGAGAATATGAACAGGGAAGCGAAAAAAAAAGGTTAAAAAACCACAACTTGAAAAGAGGAAGTGTAGAGTAGTCAGTGACGGATCGTGTCCACCGGACCGGGCCAGTGGGACCGGAGATAAAAAGCACTATTAGGAATGTCAGAAACGGTTCTCATAAAGGGGGGGCGAGAAACACCTGAAATGCGCGGGGGGACAGCCTCGCGGGTGGCTCAAGGATTCACAAGGAAAAAAAGACGCCACCGAAACCGGCCTAGCAAAAGAGGGGATGGGGGGAAGAAAACCAAAAGAATAGGCCCTCCGTAGTCACCTATTTCTGTGTCAATGCACGGACAACAAGGGTTACCTGTCACATAATTCACGGGCGGAAAAACTCAGGGACACGACGATAAGGGTAGTGGTACTACCTGAGGGCCAAACCTAAAATGGGGGGAAGGGTTGGTGAAAGTGCTTCATCGTGAGGAAGATGACCACGTCGTAAAATCGTCCTTACGAGCGGTCCCGTCGGGGTGGGAGGAGAAGTGTGGCCGTTGAAGTATTTCTGGGTTGACGTCAGCCTGCCCAAGACTTTGTGGGTATGTGATCTGGGTTGTGGGGAGCAAGGCGAGCGGGTTGAAGAACAGCGCCCTTCCACGTCCACGACACATAAGTGGGGTAAGGTCAAAAAAAAGCCAAGCTGTCCCACACTGCAACGACCTCCATTGGTAATGGAGGGGGGGATTAACGTCTTGGGGGTACAAGGGAGTGACACCAAAAAAGATGGAACGTTAGCCACGACGTCATGCTAGCAGACCACAGTGGGAAATCGGGGGTTGTCGTGAACAGGACGAGGGAAGGGGGGGGGTTTCCAAAGTAGACTGACGGTTGGAAAAACCGGAAGGAGGTAGAGCGGAAGATGTCCCTCTCACGAAGAACGGAAATGCGGTTCATTCTTGTTACCTTGGAGCCAAGTGGAGGAAAACAAAACCGAAGGGGATGGAAAATGAGAAAAGGAAGCTCTCGTTAGGATGCAGGATCGCTTGCGGAAAGAAATGGGGTGACTCACTCGGTGAGGAAACCTCACCGGAAAAACGCCGTGGGGGTTTAAGGTTGATGAGAACGCCTGCCCCATCGGAAGTGACCCCAGATACGGGGGGCAGAGAAAAAAGGGACAATAAGGAGCCTCCCTTCAGAGACCTCTTTTTCTCGGCAGGGGCGAAACCCTAAACGTCCATTCGGGGGCCGTAATAAGCGCCGGCGGATCACGCATTCTCCAAAAAACAAAAAGAGAAAAACAATCGGGTCCGTCATTAATGTGTTCGGAGAAGCGCGTGCAGAGAACTTTGCGCAGTGCCGCTCTGGCATGCGGTCGACGATATGACGCAGGACTAAAGAACAAGGGAGAGCCGCCTCGATCCGCTTATGTCGAACCACGTTGGATGTCGGGGCCAAAAGGGGGAAGAAAAGTGTAGGTTGTAAGAAAGGTTGCCACCCATATTCACGCGGGAAACCGCAGGAAAAAGTCGAGGGGGTATCACTGCCTGATACTACATCGCGGAAAAAGAAAAGGATTGCGAGGTTCGAGAAAAGACTGACACGCTGGAGCCATGCGAACGCCACCACCCAGACCAGTAGAAAAAAAAACTGAGAAGAGGAAAGGAGGGGTTCTTAAGATGATACCTTTCCATTAGAGCGATACTAACCCAGATGAGAAAAAGGAGACGAGCGGGTCGCAGTGACCAATTGCGACTAATCCGGCGGATTTTCTAAGGGACCGCACAAGGTCAACAAATGGAAGAGCAACGCGACGCACTGAACACATAGGAAAGAAAAGTTCTCTGAGGGCCGGGAGGTGATAAAAGAATCAACCATCGAACTAGAAGAAAATGTGAATAGAGGATGGGGGACATCAGGGGTAGTAGGTAGAAAAGCGCAAACTGTCTTTGAGGAAAAGGAGAGCCTACATCACGATCTGAGTCGGGAGCGAGGAGACAAGAAATCTGGCTTGCAATATGAACATTATAGTGAAGAATCAGCGAACCGTCAAAATGTTATGCGGTAACGGGGGAGATCGTGAAAATCAGAGGCGGGAAAATGAAAGGTTGTGAAGAAATCTAACATCTCTCATGCAAAGTAAAGTAGGAGTAAGTAGATATGGAGGGACAATAGGCGCGCATCGCTGATTCACTAGAGCCACTTTACTGAATCACGAATCGTTTAGGCACTTACCGATTGGGGGATTCAAAGAAAAGGGGGAAGGGACCCCTGTTATGAAATTAGGGCGACAAAGAAAAGCGGCAATATCTATATACGTTTGTAGGCAAGCCACAGGGGACAAGAAGGCCATTTACGCATGTGTAAAAAAACCAAAGGTCGCAGGACCTGATGAAACTCAGCATCTTCGCGGCACTGTGTCACCTTTAAAGGGAATTTGGAGGCCCCCCGGCAGAAAAAATATACTCTTAACTTGTTCACATCCGGGTGCGAAAGAGCAGGAAGCAAGGGGAGGAGGTGGGGGGGAGGTGGGCGGGGGGGGGTGAAAATAAAAAAGGGAACCATAACGAATGTCAACAAAAAATTAATCTGCCTAAACGCTTATCCTCGTCGAGGAAGAGCAGTAGAAGGGGGGGGGAAAAGTCTTGGTGTTTTCGCGCGAGACGGAAAAAACCGGGTTCAATCAACCGCGTAAAAAAGCCTTCTCGAAGTTTCAGGTGGGTGAAAGCAGAAAGGTTTGAAGGGGGAGGACGGAGGCTCCAGCTTCACGCGGTCTCGACCCGGAGGGAGGCAACACCCGAGGCCGAGTTGGTCTCCATGCGTCAATATTGTTGTCAATCGCGAGGCGTTGAAAGAAACCAGGGGGCAGTAAGGGGTTGATATGGGTGTGAGACTCAAACAGAACCCAAAAACATCCACCAGGAGATCCAAAGATGGGGGTGGGAGACATCCAGGCGGCTGGGTCGACGTGGGGGAACGCGTCCTAGCAAGGGCAGTAAAAAGCGACGATTGAACATCTGAAAGGCACATGAGAAAAAGGGATCGGAAATCGTGACCATCAAGAACACCTCCTTGGAAGCGGGAACCTATTGAGAGGAGGAGATCACATCTGGGGTGATCCCCAGACGGCGGGGCGGGGCGGGAATGCAAGGTCGCTGGTTCTTGGCCAGCCGATATAAGGGGGGAGGGCTGGGAAATCGTGCACGGGCTGCAGGGTGTCAATTCCAATTTTATCCCGTTGGGTCCTTCAGAGGGGCAGATATATGCTCGTCGGTAACGCCAACGTCCAGGACAACCAAGCGGGGGGAAAAGGAAAAAGACAAGGGTTCTGGTACCCTTTAGGGCAATAAGTAGCATAATCTCAGTCTGGCATCACGCATACAAAACTCGGTCAATAGGCCCTAGAAAGGTACCCACAAGGAGAAGCAAGACTTTACAACGAAATAGGCGAAAGCTATTCCGAAGAAAAGGGTCAAACGCACGCTAATTGGCGTCCCACCTCGAAGTCCCGGGCGAAGCGACAGGGGAAAAACGTCAAGAAAAAACAAAACGATACTGGCACCTGAGACACATGGCAAATAAAGCACGGTCGGGATCTTATTTGAAGGGAACGGTAACGGCCCGCGTGCGGTGTAGTTCACCGAAGAAAAGGATCGAGAATGCAAAAATCGGGCGGGGCAGTTTTAGATTGGCAATTGTGAAAAACTTGAACTCCACTTATGTCTCCTGACACGGGGGGGGGGGGCGGACGGAATTACGGAGAAAGCGTCGTTCCTCACAGCCGACACCGTAACCGAGTAACCAGCCGAATAAACTCCGCGGCAAAACGGCCACACGACACGCTCACTGGAAAAAGAAAAAAAGGGTACTGTGTGTGACATTTAGCTTGTAGCTCGCCAGGTCACAACTAGACTTGCAAGATTTGTACTGAAACCATAAACCATATAGGAGTTGACGAAATACAATGGGGGGGGAAGTAAAGCCAAAAGTTCCTGCGAAGGGAATTCCAAAAAGTTACCAGAGAAAGGGGAGGCGACAGCTTAGTCTTTGAGGAAATAAAACCTTCCAGGCAGTTATTCTTGGAGTAATGGTGGGGGACAGGGGGAAAAGAAGGGGGGGGCCAACTTGCAGCTCTTGGAAAACAATCGACTGGGCTAGGGGTTCTGGGCCAAGGGAAGGAAGGCCCCGTGCCACTAAGGAAAAGGCCCACGCTTATAGTTTCAAAAAATAAACTCGACAAGAATGTGTGGAGTAAAATCGGGAAAGATTAAATTATTGTGACGTGTAACAGGCCCATCTATCTTCATCGGGTTTCTGAGACGGAAGCGAAAAAGCGTTCCAGCAAGGTGGACAGTGACAAAAAAAAGGATCGTCAAGTCGAGACAACAAAATAAAACGGATCGGCGGTCTAATGACGCGCTTGGACTACTGAAAAAAAGAGGATTGCTAGAGATCTTGATGCTAATAAAGGGCTAAGCAATCCTGGCGCAAGTCTCGATCGTGATCACAATAGGGTTAAAAGGAGAGTGTAGAGTCTTGCGAGTGGGGCTTGGGGTACATTTTCTCAGGCG
>Ga0179593_1579148_pt1 | contig 13775 bp, 18 predicted proteins | sample CZODoug2_1_08_16_FD_185931 | JGI IMG/M metagenome (GOLD analysis project Ga0179593, IMG submission 185931) | Vadose zone soil fungal communities from Angelo Coast Range Reserve, California, USA - CZODoug2_1_08_16fungal (PacBio error correction) | ecosystem: Environmental > Terrestrial > Soil >...
AAAGGGGGGGGGGAGGTTTGGATTTCGCAAGGAAAAAAAAAACGCAGAAGCGCGCCAACAATGCATCGAACCAAAGGAAAAAGCGTATCTCAAAGAGAAGAGAAGTGGGAAGAAAGGGGGGGGGAGCGCAAGCTTCTCAGGATCGCAACAAAGTGGTCGAGAGCAAAAAAAAAACAAGAGGTCCGGCCCTCGCCCCGACAAAAGATTCGCCAAGAAAACCCCTAGGGGGGAAAACCCCCCGGGGAAAAGAAGAGTCCAGAAAGGAAGAGAAAGCCCAACGGGGAAAGAAGGGGGGGGTTCCACTAACACCCCCGAAAAAATCAAGGAGGGGAAACAGTCCGTGATAACACCAAAAAAAAAAAAAGTAAAAGGAGACGGGAAGGACTACAGAGGTGGGAAGAGCTGGATCCGCGAGGTGAGATCTTTTGAAAGAAATGCCACCCAGGGAGGAAAACCACCCAGAGAGCAGAACAAAAAATTCGACCGAAGAAAAAAACATCGTAATAACTCTGTGAACCTCTAAGGAAGAAAAAAATCAAAGGAGGAAAAAGACTGGGCAGGAATAACCTCTAAAGGATTCCCCAGGAATCGGAAAAAAAATAAAACGCCGGTTGGTCCCGAAAAAGAGAAATCGAAAGGGCATTACCGTTCACCGAGGGGAAAAAGCCAAGGGGGAAAGCGACGGAAGGGGGATGACGACAAAACAAAACCTCCTCAAAAAAACGCCGCCCCGGCGGAGCCCTATACCTTGGCCACAATAAAAAGAAAAAGGCACAAGAAAAAATTCCAATAGACAATGCCTCCAAAGAGAAAAAAGCCCCGACACCAAAAGGGCAAAGGGAAAGGGGAAGGGAAAAATACAAAAAAAAAAAACTGAAGAAATCTTAAAAATGAAAGATGAAAGTCCTTTCAGGGCTTTAGGAGTCGGGGAGAAGTAAAAAATAACGTGTGTCAATCCATTAAAAACCTCAGGGGAGCCTCACAAGGAAAGGATTCTTTTAAATAAAGAGGAAAAAAGTTTGGGGGGCTGGGGACCCGGCGCTGCAACGAGCAATCCATTGCAAAAGAAAAAAAAAGGGGGCTTTGGGAAAGCAGCCAGTCTCCCTCAAAACAACGTAGAAAGAGGAAAAATAGATGCGACTCGACCCAACCAGTGATGCCCTGAGCTCAGGAGCAAAAAAAAAGCCTTTCAAAAAAAAAAAATTAATAAGTCCGAAAAGGTCTAGACGGAAGTTCTCGGGGGTTCCGAGACGGTAAAACCAAAACTTCTAATGCGGAGAGATCATCATTGGGGGGTCTTCGGGGGAGGGGAGCGACCGAAGAGTGAAGAAAGCGGGGGAACAGGCAAGGCCATTGGACGAGCCGCGCCGTCTGGGGACTGGGGGAACGTCCAAAGGGAATAAAAGAAGAAAGGCTTTTGGAGGGAAACGACCGCCAGCAAAAAGGAGAAATCGTTTGGAGACAGTCAAATAGGGGAAAAAGCGTGGATCGTCGTTGCCGACACCAAAGTCCCGGTGGAAAGGGAATGAAGGGAAAAACCCCCTTTCACAGGGGAAAGAGGGGGAAATTCCTGGAAAAAACGGGTCGCTGGGGGGGGGATGGTCGCGGCTAAAAAAAAAAGATTCAAACAGCGGAAAAAAGCAAATCGAGGGTCGCGCGTCGCTGCGCGAAGGGAATGTTGGGGGGGGAGGGAAGGGGCCAGAGCCCATTCTGCAATCCAAGGAAAAAAAAGCAATAAAAAAACAGGTCCAAACCTGAAAAACCTTAAAAAAAAGAAAGTGTATTAAAAGAATGCCGCCAGATCGGGACGGATACCGGTCGTAGGACGAAAACATCTACGAGGAAAAGAGTTTTGGAAAATGGATGTAAAAAAAAAAGAGGAAAAGGGGCCCTCAGGGGGGGGAAGGGGGGGGGTCTCCAAAAGGGGGGGTGGGGCTGGGGCCGAAGGTCGCTGAATGGGGGGGGGGTCCGGGACGCAAAAAAAAGGGAAAAAACGCGTTGAAAAGGCCCGAAATGGCTCTCACCGAAAAAGAGGGAAGCATATAAAAGCAGGTGGGGGGGGAGAAGGGGGGGAACCTCGCAACCGGAGACGGCCAATAAGGAGGATCGACTGGTAAAAAAGACGGCGCTAAAAAAACTGGTCGCCGAATTGCGCGCGGAGGATTTGCCCCGAGTCTTAGAAGACACCTAAAAAATAAGCTCGAGGAAAGAGTCCGCCCGGAAAAAGGACCTAAAGGCTTCCACGAAACAGAGGCCTCCAAACGCAACCAACCCAGTGACCCTTATGGAAAGGGAGGAAAAAAAAGCGTAAAAAAAAAGTCACGGAAGGGGGGAAAAAAAGGGGAAGGGGCTGGATCAACGGGGGCTGCAGGGGAGGCAAGAAGTTGGAATTCGGGGGGGTGGGCGCAAGAAGGAAAACCAGACAGACTCATCGTGCGAGACGTCAAAAAGAAGGAAGAAAAAGAAGCGCCGAGGGGGGAGACAAAAAGCACACGCTTAACCGGGGGACCCATCAAGAGAAAGAAAAATATCTTTTCGAAGGAGAATAACCAGAGAAGTAAAGAAGAAAAATCGCGGCGCTTGATGCCGAGAAAACGTCATCAAAAAAAAAAAAAAAAGCTATCCGAGTCGAAAGAGGGAGGATGAGAAGGGGAAAGAGGAAACTTCAAAGAAGAGACGGGAAAAAAAACTAACGATGTCGACCAATGACTTGGTGCCAGAAAAACGTCAACAAGACGTGTTCCCGGTCAGGGAGGGAAGCGGCTAGAACGATACCTATATGGCAAAAACACCAAAGGTAGTGGGGGGTTCGAACCGTCCGAGGGGGGGGAAAAAAGAAACCCGCGTACATGGAAAAAAAAAAAGCTGAGAGGGAAAGGAGCAAAGGGGAGTCACTAATGAAATGAAAAAATCCCAAACATAACAGAACATGCCTCGCAAAACGAGGGGGAATTGGGGGAGGGAACGACCATAAGAAGCGCCCCAAGAGCAAGAATCGAGGAGCTGACCATGAGCGGGGCAACCGAGGAAGATCTCCTAGTCTCCAATAAGAAGTCAAAAAATGAAGTGGGAAAGGGGGAAAACGGCAGCGGAGCCTCGTTAACCCGCTGGGAAAAAAAAAAAAAAAAAAAAAAAGGTCAACTACACCTGCCTCAGAGAAGGGGGGACATGTTTCAGGAAAAAGAAAGTCCGCGGGAAAGAAAACTCGGGCTGATCTGAAAAACCTCTCCAAATTGCAAATGAAAAAAAAAAAAAGGAAGCTCCCGAAGGGGACGGCACGGTGGCTATAGAATGGAAGCCCCATCAAGGAAAAAGTTAAATGTGAGGGACCTGAAAAGGAACTAAGGGAAAACCAAGACCGGAAAAAAGGGGTTACCGGCAAGTTGGTCAAACTGAGCGCAGTCGGCTTCAAAAAAAAAAAAAGAGATTGAAAAAAGGAAAAAAAATTAGTCCCGAAGGGGGGAGGGAAAAAAAAACTCGGGTCACGAAAAGGGGAGGGGGACCAACTTTCCGCCAGGGCCTTAAAAGGAAACTCGCCATCAAGAAAAGGAGAGACCAAAAAAGAAAAAGAAAATTCTTGGAAAAAGAAGGAAAAAAGACGCGCCAGTTGTGAGCTGCACGTTTGTGTTGTCGATCAGAGCAAAAAACCGCCGAACAATAAGCCGTGTGGAAGGTGCGTTATAGATTAAATGAAGGTCATGGAAGCGGAGGAGACCCCCTGGGGGGGGAAAACCTCGATTTGAGAGGGAAGTACACATAGCCAGGATAACCCGAAACAACAGCCCCCAGAAAAGTCCGGCCTCCTCTTTCAAGTGGGGGGAAAAATAAGACCAGGGAAAAAAAAGCGTAAATAAGTAAGGGGGAGGGGAAGGCCGCGGGGCACACTTTCCCAAGCAGGCCTACGGCAAAAAAAAAAAAAAAGGGGCTTTCCGGCAAACACGTAACTGGCCCCCCGAGCCGCACCTCTAAACGAGAAAGGAGCCGAAAAGAGGAAAAAAGAGACCTTCCATTGAGAAAAAGAACGCAGTATGCGAAAAAAGGAACTCGCGCCGCCGGTTGTGGAAAAAAGAAAAAAGGGGGGGGGCCACAGCTCATAACGCTCTAAAACACGGGAAAGATACTCTCAGAAGGGAAGATCTCGATAAAAAAAAACAACAACAAGGGATGATTGAAAATAGAAAGAAACGGCCGAGAACTGCAAAAAACCAGGAAAGAGCAAAAAGGTTCCGAGCCTTCTGTGAAAGGGGAAAAAAAAAAAGATTGAGCCAGAAAGTCTGAATCCCTTGAGGGGGATCGGGGGGAGCAGGGACATGGGCTGGGGGGGGAAAGCGCCAGAGGGGATCGGGGGACCAATTGCGAGGGGGAAAAAACATCAACAGAAAGGGGAGGAAGGAATCCCCACTGAGGAGGGGGTTTGCCGAACGCAAAGAACGTAACGGGGAGTTGCAACGGAAGAAGCTCTGACGAGGGGGAAGGAGCTCAGAAAAAAGGAAATAGACCAAAGAAAAAAAACAATATCTGAGGCCATCGCTCTTGGAAAAGATAGGTGACCCGGGTAAGAAACACATCGCATGCAAATTGTGAAAAAAAGGGGGCGAGCCAGAAAAGCATTAAATCTCTAAAAAAAAGGACACCCGAAGAATGGAAAAATAAGGATTTGTACGCAAGAAAAGGAAAGGGACAAAGGGAAAAAACCACAAAAAAAAAGCTACGCGCGAAGAAAGTTCCCGTAAAAAAAGAAGGGGGGGAAAAGTCACAGAATGGGGGGGTTGTGGCGTAACGCAAAGAAGATGGCGAAGGAAAAAAACAATAAAATTTCAGAAAAAGGAGGAAGGCGAGTCACTGAAAAAAAGGGGGGGGGGGGGGGGGGGGGGGGGGAAGGAAAATTTTGGTTCACGGGATAGGAAATCGTGACAAATGGCGGGAAAAAAACATGACGAGTCGCTGGGGGGGGAAAAATGGAAAAAAGCCTTCGAGAGGGAGAGAAGAAATGCACGCGAGGAATTGCCCAAACATGCGTAAAGGAAGCAGAACACTTTCTCCCGGACGCGGGTCGGGAAAAAAAAACAGCAATTCCAAAAAGGGGTCCAGGAGGAACAATCGAGCACACAAGGGATGTTCCGACCCGGGTCTCAGGGGGGTCGCGTTGGTGTCCACAGAGGGGAAGGATGCAGCGACTCTGCGGACGAACAAGGGGGCACGGAAACATTGCATCGCGAGGAAAAAAAAAAAAAAAAAAAAACCCGGTTTGGTACTATAAAAGAAGAAAGGAGCCAAGCGGGGAGTCGGGACGATCAAGAAGGGGAAAAAAACCAAAAATCCTTTGAACCCAGGGAAAGGTTCGAAAAGAGGGGAAAAGCGACTGTAAAGAAAAAAAGCCGCGCAATCGCAAATTTTCGAAAATCTTCCTCCGATGTGTCGCTAGGAAACGCAAACTCATACGCGCTCCAACTGAAAAAAAAAAGGCGAGAAACGGGGGTTTTTAAGGATTTTAGAATTGGGCGGTGGAACTCGCGCCGTGAAAGAACAAAGGGGGGTCCTAGGGAAAGGGAAAGCCGAACGGGGGGGGAAGTCGCGGTGGCAAAGACCCAAGGGTGCAAGCAGGGAATCGAAGAACGACAGAACGTCGCCAAGAAAGAAGACTGAAAGGGGCGTGTCGCAATCAGGGGGAGAAAAATCACCAGGGAGCCGCGCGGAAAATCGCCGGTGGGTAAAGGCAAAAGGAAAAAAAGAAAAGTCGGTGGCAAGGGGAAAAACAGCTCACACGCACGGTGAAAGAGGTGAGTCTTCCAGGAAAAGGACGTTTAAGCCAAAGAAGAGAGCCGCGCATGGTAAACGAAAAAAAAAAAAATGATCTGGGTAAAAGAAAAACGATCGAAAATATCGCATCCGGTTAGAAGGCGAAAGGGTTGAAAGAAGGGGGAGGCTTTCAGTAGAAAGAGGGATCCGCCATGAAAACAGGAATTTCCGACGACGAGCGTGGGGGGGAAAAGGGGGAGCGTCCCGTGAAACGACCTTTCCCGAAGAACGTCCTTGAAACAGATAAAAAACAGGAAGCCAGAAGAGGAGGGCGTAAGAGTGACCCGCGAAGAGGGAGAATCCGCAGGGAGAAACTGAGGAGGGGGGGAGAGGAGCTGCAGCGGTGATCAGAAGCGCGGACGAAGGAAAGGCGTAAATGAAGAGAAGAAGAAAAAGGCTCCAGGAGATATCGGGGTGTGGGGGGGAGAGGTCCCGGGACACGGAAGCTCCGAAAAAAAAAGCCGACCAGTAGAGGCAAAAAAAAAAAAACTACGAATCCCAGTTCTCAGAGACCCGAAGAGGGTTGCGCACAGGACAAATTCAAGCCTCTCCACAAACCGAAGAACGCGCAGACGGACATTCCGGGGGGAGAGAGAACGGCCGTCAAAGGGGAGTAAAGCCGCCCGCCTGGAGGACGAATCACGCCCAAGGAGAAAGGACTTCGCAGCACAAAAAACTTGGAACACCCTGCACAAGAAGAGAAAAAGGAAATTCCAAATTTCAAGAAAATAATTTCCACACGCTGGGAGGGGGGGACACTGGGGGCAAGGAGGAAGCAAGCGAAAAAAAAAAAAAAAACGACAAAGGATGATGGAAAGACATTGGCAAGGGAAAGAACGATTGGCGCGAAGAGGGGACTACGCTTTGGGTCGCTGAAGCGTGACCTAAAAAAAGGAAACGCGATTTCCTCAAGTGAAAGAAAAATTCCAAAAAAGCTCGCAAAAAAAACTGCGAAAAAACCGGAAAACGGCGACTCCTACGGAACGCGGAAGGAAAAATAACAAAGGGAGGTAGGAAAAAAGGGGGCGCCAAGAAATCACAACACACCAAGCCTCAAAAGGGAAAGGGAAGGTAAGGTGACAGGAAAAAGAGAACCTGAAGTCCACTTCGCGGTTCTGTAAAAAGGGAACTCCACTGTGGGGGAGAAACATTCCGACCTACTATACGAAGCTCTCCACCAGTGCACCTTAAAAGGGGGGTTGGGACGGCCAAAGGGAACCGTTCTTCAAATAAAATGTCTTTCCGAAAAAAAACCCATCAAAAAACGCACCGGTGGCCTCTCGATCCTGGCGACAAGAAGACCAGATGCGGTGCTGTCGAAAAAGGAAGGGGAAAATGGGAAAGAGGGGAAGAAAACTTCAGAAAGGAAACCTCGCCACGGCACCCTGGTGGTCAATCGGGAAAAACGCGAAACATGACTGAGGAAGAAGTGGTGTGAACCTAAAGAGGGGAGTTACGTGATGCTGGTAAAAAAAAAAAAAACCGTCCGGATCGGCACGTCCAAAAAGCCGTCGTCAGAAAAGGGGACGAATCTACGGGATGAACTCTTGAGGATACTCCAGGGAGGAGACTAAAAGGCGCAGAAAGGCGCAAGAAGGGCTCGAGGGGAAGGAAGGGGAGGACTCCGAAAAAAGAAAAAAAACTTCTTATTGAGGAAAAAAAGATCATCGAGGAGGAAATCAACGAAATTCGTGAAAAAGAAGGATCCGCAAGCAAACCAAAAAAAAACATCAAGCACGGAGGAAGAAGTCCGCCATGTCGGGAGGTCCTTTAGAGGGGAAAGGGGATATTCAGAGAACCTCACAAACAGAAAAAAGAAGCCGCGGACAGATAAGAAGGAAAAAAAAGTGTCTTTGCAAAAAAACAGGCACAAAGGGGTTGCCGGGCCCTTCTAAGCGGAGGGGTGACAAATACGGGAGGAGAAAGCCATTTGAAGGGAGGGTTCGCCCAGGGAAGAGAGAACGCAAGGTGGGGGGGTCGACCGAAAAGACGCGGGGGACCATGGCCGTAATATGTTTCAAAGGGGGAGTAGGAATCGTCACGAGAGTGGCACACAAAACCCGTTATACCGGGGGGAGACGACGGAAGGGCCCTTTAATGGGAAAAGTCCGGGGGGAAAAAAGAAAAGGGGCTCGGGAAGGGGGGGGGGATGGGAGGGCCAAATCCTTGGAAGGGAATAAAAGATCAGGGCATCAAGACAACGGTCTCAAATAGTAAGACTCCAGGTCGAAGGCCGCGACAACGCCCGCGAAGGGGGGTCGGGGGGCAGGGCCGCAAACAACGACCATCAAGGCAAAGGAAAGACAAGCGAGAAAAAAAGGGATACAGAAGGCGAGAAAGAAAGGGGTATGGTCAAACGAAAAAAAGAAGCCAGAAGACGGGATCGGGAACGGTGGAAAGGGCCGGCGTGGAACAAAACTCCTAAAGAGAACCGTCGTTTGGAGGGGAAAGGGGGGTAATGGGAGGAATGAAAAGCTGGCCACCAGGGGGTCTACCCAAGTGGTGGGTCCTTGTCGGAGATGGGCGAACACGGAGCGCGCGTCCGAATCCGCAGGGAAAAAGAAGAAGAACCTAAGAGGAGAGAGAAAAAGTTGCAGGAAAAGAGTTGAGCATGGCGCCGCGAAAGGCTAGAATGGGGAAGATCGGACTGGAGAAGGGGGTAAGCTACGTGTCTAACAGGCGCGCACCAAGGGAGGAAGGTGTCCCCAAGAGAGGAAAAAAGGTCAACACAAGATAAAAAATCGAAAGCCGCATAAGGGTCGAACCGGGGAAAAGGGGGAGGGGCGCTTAACGCGAAAACGCGAAACCAAAAACATCGCCCCAAAAGTGGCCGAATAAGAACTCGGAAAGAAGGAGGAAAACGGAAAAAAATGGAATCCTGAGAAAGAATCAGTGAGAACAAGGTTACTCCTATCCAAACGAAAAAAAGAGACTATCGGGGAATGAAGAGAAAGAAACAGAAAATCGCAAGCAACCGCCAAAAAGGAGACGAAAGGCTTGCAAAAAACGCCTTGCAAGGGGAAGCTGGCTTTGGCGAAGCGGGCTGATCTTTATCGAGCAAAAAGACATCCGGAAAGGGGAAAAGGAGGGGGCGCGAAGAGGGAAAGAAAAAAGATGGCTACAAGGCAGCGAGATTCGATCCAAAGTCGAGGGAGAGACCTGCCACGAAAAGCAGCCGGGGTGGGGCCAAAAGGATCGCCGGCAGCCGCTGCTCGAGAACTAATGCGACGGCAAAAAAATTGAAAGGGGGAAGGGGGGAGGAAAAACGGCGGAGAGGAGACCGATCTTTCAGAGTGAACCGCGCAACCAACCGTCGTCGGAGACGGGGGCAGGGGACCGAAGCGAGAAAAAAAGAATTAAGCACGTTGCTTTAAAAGGATCTAGATGGACCCACACCAGAAACAAAAGAGAAAAAAATGCTCGCCCGGAGGGAGTCTGACAAGGGGAATCGGAAAGGAAAGGATGACAATTAGCAAATTAAGAAACGGAACCTTGCGCGGGCATGAAGAGTCTATCCGAAATTGTCGCCGAAAGAAACTTTTCCAGCACCAGGGAGAGGGGAGGGAGAGGAGCGGGGTCCAAAATCCCCATCTTGGGGAAAAAAAAAAAATTTTCTGAGGGGGGGAGGAAGAAACACCGTGAGCGAGAGATGAAAAAAAACGGAATTTCCTTGCTTGGAAAGGACCGGACATTCCAGTGCAGATCCCGTGAGAACTGAACAAAGAAAATCGACCAAGCCACGGCGCAGGCAGGGTTAAAGGCCGGCAAGGGTTTCGTAGTCATGGAAAAAAAACCCCAGCCACTGGGAGGGGGGTTAAGTGCAGTGGCGAAAGCGGACGGGAAACGAAGAGACCGCGCACGGAAGGTGGGGGAGTCCCAGGGGGGGGTGGTAGAGCGACTCTTCTACTCGAGAGGACCTATTGTAAAAAGGAGGAAGGGCCTATTGGAAAGTAAAAACCCTGACTAGGGACTATGGCGGCGAACTGAAGAACCCTTCGCAACTAGTAGGTTAAGGCAGACCCGAAACATCTCGGCACGGAGAGAAAATTATGTGAAAAAATCAGGAATTGAGGACCTTGAACGACCGCGCCGTTCTTGCGTTTTTGGGGGTCAATTTGCGATCTCAGTAACCCAGAAACGACAAAATCGTTTATCATGCAATTGGAAAAGGGGTAAGGTTTCGGAAGAGAAGGGACCATGCGGAGGCACGCGAAAAAGGACCACTTTGGCAGAAAGTCGTATTTGTAAGGTTCCCATAGAAAAAAAAAAAAAAACGGTCAACTAAAAAAGAAAATAAAAACCCGCTTCAAGCCCCTCCTAGAGGGGGCGGGAAAAGGTGCAAGGAGACCGCTGCTGAAAAGAAGTCGGCAGGCCCAAAAGGGGGCGTGGGAAAAACGTGGCAAAAAGGTGCCGCAACCCCAAAAACCCCGGGGGGGGGGGGGGGGGGGCAAAAAAAAAGGGGGGGCTTCCAAAAAAAAAAAAAAAAAAAAAAAAAAAAAACGAACATCGGAGGGAACCACCGAGCGCAAAGTCCCAAACAAATGAGGGAAAAAAAAAAAAAGCGCTGCAAGGCGAAAAAAAAAAAGGAATACGAGCAACCGCCTCGTTGGACAGGAGGAGACTCTCAGGAAAAGAAAGAACGCAGTTCGAGAAGAAAAGAAATCAAACAACAACACAACAAGAGGAGGAAAAAAGAGACGCCCGAAAGTGCGCTCGAGCAGAGGTAAACGAGCGTCTGAGCGGCCAAAAAGGGGAAGTGGCAGCGAGACCTTGCGTGCGGAAGAGGGGCAAAGCGCCGGGCCTTGGGGGGGACGTAGGAAAAACGTGTTCCGCCCGCTCTCTGGACGCCCAAAAAAAAGAGGGGGAGGGGGGGGAAGCCCCCTGGGGAAGGAATGCCGACGCGGAAAAAAACGACGGGGGGGACAACAACGGCGAAAAAAAAAAGAAAACCGTTTCTTTGAAGAAGCAAGGAGTAAACCTCACCAAGAGAAAAGGAGGCGGAAGCCAGGCGAAGAGGGGAGGGCAGGGTCAAGAGGAGAGGAATCGAGGTCACATAAAAGGGGCGTCGCCGAACCTACGCATGAAAAGAGTCCAAAGAAAAAAAGTAAAAACACCTAAGGGAATGATACCGAAGTGGTTGTAGCAGCAAAATCGAAATGGGGGGGAAAATGCCCAAAAAAAAGCGAAACGCCGGTCAGACAGGTTGCAGACAAAAGGAGGTTATTTGAAAAAAAAAACAGAATTGGGGCGCGAATGGGCCGCGGATGGGGCGGTCAAGGCTAGTTCTAGGAAACGAAGGTTCCCCAAAACGTGTCCATTATTGTTCCGCACGCAAGAGGTGTGGACACGGCAGGCGGACGACCAATAGGAACGAAAGTCGCTTTTCTGAAACTTCCGAGTGTCGCCGAAACGCGAGAAAACCGCCACTGGGGAAGAAAACATGGCATTACCGGCTCGAACCAATTGCGGCCCGAAGAGGGAGGGTCCCAACGCAAGACCACGGAAAAGGCCAGGACTGGAACTATCCGCCCACCTTGGGCAAGGGACTTTGGACCAGGACAACGCCGCCCGGGGATTGGGGGGGGAAAGAAAAGAAAAGTTGGTGAAGACCAAAACGTGAAAGGAGACCAAGAATACGATGAACAGGCCTGAGGGACTCCAGGAAGGGGGGGGAGCCTGGACAAGGGGATCGGGTCGCGATGAGGACGGGTCGAGCAACACGGGGAAAGGGAAAAAAGCGCAAGACTGGGTGGGACGAGCTCCTCGATCGTTCATCCCACGGCCCCAAGGTCATGCTGGACCAGAGAAGTCCGTGACGAAAAAAAATGGCAAGCGCAAGACGATGAAAAGCGAGTAGTTTTAGAAGGCCTCCGAGAGGGAGGTCGAGCGGAAAATAATGCGGGAGGGAAAAAAAAACCCTTGGAAAATTCAGGCGTTTCTTGGGTTTGACAAAGGGGGAGGAAAAAACTCTCGAAGAAAAGCATTTGCTCCCGCGTAACGGGAGGAAAAAGAGGTAGGGGGCGCGGTGACAACGGTCCAAAACGACAAAACCCCTAAGAAGGGGGGGGGGACGCGGAATAGAATAAAAAAATCGTGCGACCATCTCAAAATACCAGGAATAACTGACCTCCAGGAGTCTCAAGAGGGTAGAAAACCGGAGAAAAAAAAAAAGATCGTCACTTGTGGCCCTGCCCTAGAAGACGTGGCAGGGTAAAGAGGGGGGGAAGATCACATTCAGAAGCCAGAGGGGAAAGGAGGCGAAAATCTGAGTAGAATGAAAGAGACCATAGAGTCCTTACGGACAGACAGAGGAAAAACCGATTATCTGGTGAGAAAAGATCAGAGAAGAACGAAGAGCGCACGGTGGAGCGGCAAAAGAGCGTTGCGTGTCTCCTCGGACAAAACCATTAAAGGGGTGGGTGGGAAAAAAGGGGAGAAACGTTGATTGGGGAAAAAGCAGCAATGTTCGGATATAGGACTTTTCCACTTCACCGAGAAAAAAGGTCCCTTTGAAGGGAGGTCACATCCGGGCGCAAAGGACGGCGCAAGGGGAAGAAAGGCTCATCCAGAATAGTCAAGAAGTCGGGCGAAGAAAGAAGGGGAATTGGGCAAGCGTTTTCAAAAAGGGGAAGCTGCAGGGAACGCATGTCGGCGGAATGATTCGCCAAAGGGAAAAATAGAGGTATAGGGGGGGGTTTGAAGGAAAGAGAAAAAAAAAGAAAAGACGGGGACACACAAAAAAGCTCAAGGAAAGAAAAAGTAGCGCCGCCGCACGTCTCCGTTTCCCGGAGACGAAGAACAGGAAGGAGCCCGGGGCAGAAAAAGCGCACCAGGAAAAAGGCTTCTTTAAAAAAAAAAGAGGGGCGCAGCGGGACAAGGGAGGAGGACGAAGCCCCACGGAGGGAAGTAAACGCCGTCCCGGCGCAAAGCTCTCACCTGAAGACGAAGCTTCCGCAAGGAACCCAAAAAAACTTGGGAACCCGGGAAGAGGAAAGACGGTCCCAATGAAAAAATCAACTCGGGAAAAAGCATATAGTTTTTTGGTTTGGGGACCACTGGAAGACTCCCGAAAAAAAACAAACCCGAATAGGGGAGGGGCCAGTGGCCGTGGAAAAAATGGCAGAGAAGCTGTAAAGAGCGCTTGGGGATCCGACTGCTCCCGGGGGAGGGGTTTCCACAGGCGGGGGAGGGGTCCGCGAATGGTTGGCCGCCAATGCTGTCGCCCCCCCCACCGACCATTGGAAACCGCCGGGGGGCCTTCAAAGAAAAGAAGCGTCTCCAGTCGAAACCAGGCAGAAAGAACTCTCTCGGGCCTCCCCGCTTAAAGAATCTATCGACTCTTGAAAGAGGGAACCTCGCTGCCCGGAAAAGAAAGAAACACACTCTCACGTTCTTTGGCAAGTGGAGAAAAAAGAAAAACTATACACCTGGACTCTTCTGGGAAAACGTCAACTCCGTGGGGAGGGGGAAGTCAAGGAGACGAAATCTACGGCGCCCCCTCGAGCAACCCTATTTTAAACCGGGAAAGGGCCAAAACAAGCTGGACGCTTGCTGGACGAACCCTCCACAACGCACGGCGGACCCTCGATGCCTTGTAAGAAAAAAAAAAGGGAAGGGGGCTGCTCTGCAAAAGAGAAATGCCAATGCGGCATAAAAAAAAAAAAAAAAAAAAAACCCCGAAAAAAAAAACGCCGTCAATGAACACCATTGGTGCCTGGCTTCCAAGGGGCCGTCAAAAAAGAAACACGCGAAAAAATTCTGAATGCGGCGAGTGCGGAAGCCCGGACTTGAAAAGGGATGCTGGTCGAGAAAAGAAAACCGTCCGGAAATCAGGGGACACAAAGTCCCGAGACAGGCATCCCTGGAACGAAAATGAAAAACATTCCTTACCTCGTGATTGATGCTTCCCGGGCGGGGATTGCGACTAAGCTCCAGGCATCAATAAGGGGGACAGGGGGGGAGAGTATCCGCAGTAG
>Ga0179593_1298936_pt1 | contig 13774 bp, 16 predicted proteins | sample CZODoug2_1_08_16_FD_185931 | JGI IMG/M metagenome (GOLD analysis project Ga0179593, IMG submission 185931) | Vadose zone soil fungal communities from Angelo Coast Range Reserve, California, USA - CZODoug2_1_08_16fungal (PacBio error correction) | ecosystem: Environmental > Terrestrial > Soil >...
GCTACGAGTTATGCGGCAAAGGCAACGGCTGGGAGTATGGGTAGCACAAAAATGAGGCTTCTAAACGATGCCAAGAGATTACAAAAGAGGGGAGAGGAACTCCGGAATCTGAAAGTGACTAGTCTGGCGGAGGATGGGACGGGCGCTTCATCTAGCTTTGAGACTAACGCAGTGGTGTGTTCAGGGCGTTGACGTTCTGTCTTCTGGGCCGGTAGGACAACTTAGAGTAAGATGAGGTTTCTGGAAAAAAACCTGTCCCGGGGGACGATTGTACGAACAGGTTTCGCGTTCTCAGGAAACGGGTGCGGAATGAACGGGAATCAAGAAAAAAGCGAAGCTGAGAGGGATGGTAGCAAGGGAAAACGGGTGCAAGAACGGGGAGGCGAAGAGTTTACCCCGACAGATACACTTCATCGGGAGGACAGAGAAGTGGGGGGAGAAAGGAAAAGGCGACACAAAGCCCTTTCCGGCGGTAGGAGCGGCTCGAAGGAGTACCTGACAGAACTCAAAAGGCCTCGCGCTCCGAGCGTTTGTGCGAAGTAAAGTCGAACGAAGGGCATTGCGGTTCTAAAATTCTACGACTGGGCAGGCTGTCCCCAGGTAAAAAATAGGACTGGGACTCAAAAAAAAAAAAAAAAGAATCTTGCCGTGAAATTTCGCCGACAAAAAGGGGCGGAAGGGACCCGGGAGGGAATGTCGTTCAAGAAAAAAAAGGGAAACGCGAATGATAAGGGGAGTGATTGATGTGAGCGAAAAAGGGGGCAAAGCGTATTCCTATGGGAGGAGGGGCGTTGCAAAGAGAAGGCCGAGAGGGAAGAGGATTATTGTAATGTGGTCATGATTGACTGTGGTTTACAGAAAAGGAAATTGTGGGTCAAAAAGGAAAGGGGAGGAAGGTAATGTGTATGCCGGAAAACGGTCTAACCATCCTCAAAATGAAAAAATTTCCTGGCAAAAGCCGCCTGATTAGGGAAAATAGATAGAAATCAACGCTCGGAAACTAGATTGCGTAAATCTCTGGACGGGAAGAGGGCGACTGGTTGGTAGGGAAGTTAGGTTGGGTGGAGAGGAGAAATGGTATTGGCAGAGGGGGGGATCAAGGAGACCGGTACAGCATGAAGGTGAAAAGGGCCGTACAACCAAAGTCACAGGCGCAACAAAAACGAGGGGGAAGGGAAGTTTTGGGGGACCAAACGGAAGTATGGGAAAAGCTAGGTTAGTTTGGGAGAGGGGGTTAGGGGCAACAGAATTTAGAGGGTGACTGATTCTTGGGGACTGGTGCCGCGGAGGCTGAAAGATCAAAGGGAAGGTCCCATTGCGAGAAAAAAAGGCCAATGAAAGGTGCTCAAACGATCGGAAACGCAGCATTGCGGTACGCCTTCTGGCGCAGTTCAAGGAACAATGGATACAGTGGAAAAGAAACGCGGAACACTTTTCCACCCAGGCAGAAGCCCGGGGAAGAGAACCAAGACATTGGCAGGGGGAACTGCCAATCAGGGCCTGGGGGGGGGGGGCTGTCTGGGGGAAAGTAAGGAGGGATGGGAACTACGGTCCTACGAAGGACGGCAACCCGATAACAGGTGTTAGTTTCATCTTCTTAACAGGGGGGAATGAAAAATCGTTGAACGGGCGGGTTCGAAATCCTCACATAGGACCTGTAAAGTTGTAGGGGGGGGGACTAGGGAGGAAAAGAAGTACTTGGAGAGAACGGCGGGCTATCAGAATTTTCAGCAGATTAAAACCCAGGAACGCTACGGTGGCGGCAGAGGCGAGGGTTTCGGGGGGGAAAGAAGGAAATTAACTCAGCCTGGACCGGGGTGAAGGATGCAACCCAACGAAGGGAAAGAAGGATTTTGGCAGGTGACCGGACAGGTGGGGTACCGCCCTGGCAGCTGCTGACGGACTTAATGGCCGAGGAAAACCAACGAGGGGAAAAGGGGTATTCCCAAGGGGCGCTGTTGAAGGGGGGGTTGAATGGAAGAGAACCACTTTCCAGGAACACCAAAGGGTGGGGGGAGAAAAAAACTCAACCGAAAGAGAACAGCGCCGAGTTATGGGGGGAGGAAAGTTGTACGGAAGGGCAACGACATGTTACTATGGGCATGACAAAGGAGTGACTGGCACCTCACGCTGTCCAGAAAACAATTGCCGGCCGGAAAGCGCAGGAAACAGTACGAAACGAAGATCTCTAACCAAAAATGTTGGGGGGTGGAAGAAAAAAGAGAAAGGAGATGCGTGTTCGAGGAAACAACAGCCGGGGTAGGGGTAGTCGGTAAGGCCGCAAGGTTGGGGAGGTGAAGGCGTGCTGGAGCAAGATGCGGTGTCATGCCCATAGATGAACAGGGGATAATCCAAATTTCTGAAGAACCAAAATCCGTGACAGAAAGAGTTCGAATGGGGGGGCGAGTGAAAGGATCCACGGGGCCCTTTCCTATACCCCCACGGAAATCAGGGGGTAAGAATCCAGAACCAACAATGTCATACCCATACCCGTGATAAATCGAAGTCGGCCAGCTGAAACGGTTAAAAGACGCCCAAACTGCCAGAGCCTAACAGAACTTACTTACAACATAAGGGGGGTTGGGCCCGTCTAAGGGGAAGCAGATCGACTTAAACATTCTCTGGAAGGGAAGGATTCAGTTTATGTAAAAGACTCGGGGAAAAACACCAATGGCCGCTCCGGCCAACTTAGGGAAGGGGGATCAAAGGGTTTACTCGGCGAAAGGGCTATAGAACAAGCCGATACGAAAAAGGGGCAGAAGGTTTCCGCAGGTTAAAACTAAATAAGGGTTGTGTTGAAACAGGGGAGGGTGAAGGGGTTTTCGAAACCGCAATTAACATTCAATGTTTAAGGACCCTATTCGGAAACTAAAAAAGGGAACGACAGAAAGGACGGGGATGGGCCAAGGTCATTAGAAGCCCGTTAAAAGAACGGACGAATCCCACGCAAGACGCACCACAAAATAAAAAAGGCAGTGTGGCTTTCAATGCCAGGAGGAGTGGGAAGCACGCCCATTAGCTTGGAAGGCATCGATCAGGGGTCACAAATGTGGGGTGGTCCGTGAACTGCTGCCCGATAAAAGGGCAACTTCGGCCATGGCTTTCGTCACGGCAGCGATAGTAGTTAAAATTACGGGGGACTTTCTGGGGAAGTGCAGAATGAAAGAGGGAAATACGGGATTAAAAACTACGAAGTAAAATCCAAAACTTCTAAAAGTCGGGGGCACACACTCGGACCACTAAAGGAGACAAAAATAAAGGCCGAAGAAAGTAGCAAACCTAGCATACCAGCGTTTGAAATGGTGAAAGGGTGGAAGCAGGGCGCAATTACGGAAAATGTCAAAAAAACACAGAGAAAAGAAAACATGGGTCTATCCCAGCTCCAAACTAAACGGGACCTCTCGCGTCTCAGACTCTCTCAGCTCGAAAGCTAAGGGGAATTCGAGGAAAGGGAACCGATAACGGTGATGAGACAGACGAAATCAGTTAAACCTGGAGTTTAGAAAAACGCATTTGGAAATTGGTTCATGAAGTAGGGTATGGGACGCGCAGAACTCAATAAATCCTCTTAACTGACGGGGTTGAACAATGAGGTGAAAGGGGGGGTGAAGACTTTACTTAATTAGGGGGAAAAAAATGTGGGTAAAGAAAGGGGGCAGGAAATAAAAAATGAGAGAGGACAAACCCCACTCCGCCCTAACTCCACACGGTCCTAAAGGGGAAAGGGGGCCGGGTGCCCAGGGAAAAAACAACAGATGAAAAAAAGCGTATCATTCAGAGAATTTTCCTTTGGGTCCTTGCGAACGTTCGCCAGGCTGTTCCATTGTGAAAGACAAAGGGGGAATCACGCTTTTCTCGAAAAGAGCAAAAGGGGGAACTGGGGCACGAAGTCGACTAAAAAGAGCCAAGGGGAGGAAAAAAATGGCAGAACCTTGCGAGTAGTTGTGAAAGAAAAAACGCAGAAAGCCGAAAGGAAAGTGGGGTCTGTTGACCAGGGCAAAACGGAAGGGCGAAACGTCATCGGAAGGGGGACGCCAACCCGAAGCTCAAAAGGAAAATATCATGAGTGGAAGGGCACCTAGTCACTCACCGAGACCAGGGGAAGAGTGAATTAGAGAAGAAAAAAGAAGCGCGAGTTTGCAGTGAAGCACCGCAAGTCAGGCCGGCCAGAAGCAAAAAACGCAAACACCATCGCAGAAAGTTCGTACATCAAAAGCAGACGGAATCGAAAGAGAAACTCAGACGGAACACGCCCAGTAAAGCTCAAAAGGGGAGAAAGAACAGTCAACTTCACCACGTAACGCGGAAAACGCCGCGTAAAGACGGCGACGAAGACACTCCCCGTGAAAGCAGAAGAAGACAGTCAAGGTTAACGCGTTACAGGACGTACGAATTATCGTCAGCAGCGGGTCGGGCGTAGAAAAAAGGGGCACTAGGAAAATGTCACAATGAAAAAAAGAAGGGCAGGTGCAGGGATAAAACAATCGTGCCGATCCATCGGAAAAAGCCGGAGTAGGAAAGAACGGAACTAGTGGGGGGGAGAGGGGAATTCAAAGGCGGGCAAGGGGAAGACATCAAGCTGGGCATTAGGCAGTGGTTGACAGACGCCGAGCCGGCGCAGTTAGTAGTGACGAAAAGGAAGGGGGGACAGAAATTTGGTTGAGGCAGAATTGAAACGGGGAGGGGGGGAGTTCAGGAGGGGCGAAGGGGGGGGGAGGTAACGGGGGCATCGAGTCGGAGAGGGAAACTGGGGATTCGATTTTTGGCCGGGGGGGGGGGGGACTGGGCAGGGGGAAAAGGGTTTAAGGGGGAGAATCAGCGCAGGGCCGAAGAAAAGGAGGAAGAACGAGTAGGGAGCAGTGGTTTCGGGGGGCTGAACAAGTGTCTGTCGGCGTAAAGGAAGCGGGCGCTTCCTCCAATCAGAAGAAGGATAGAGGGCAAGGTCCTCTTGGGAAACGGGGGGGAATCGGTAAGGATCTGAAGCGGTGTCCCCCACAAAAGAAAAATTTAAAGGAAATCATGGGGGGGGACTCTAGGGCGGGGGGAGAGAAAAAAGGAGGGAGGACGTGCGAAAAATATGGTCCCTTGGCCAAAACGAAGTTAGAAAAACTTTTTTGCGAAGGTGGGTGGAACACCGGGCCAGGGACTGGCAGGGGGTAGAAAGGGGTCTTGACGACTGGCAAAAAGCAAAAAAAATCGAAGGAAGAAAGAATTCGAAGACCAAAAAGAAGGGAACAATTTGTGGGTCGAAAAGGAGAAGACAGAAGGGAAAGGGAGTTCAAAAAGAAAACAGGAACGAGGGGAGGGGGAAAAAATATCCGGGGAGTAGGTGATCGTTTCAAGTGGAGCAACCGGGTCAAAATGCGGAGGTAGGGCTGAAAATTACGAGAAGGCATTAAGGAAAGTCGTGAGGGTGGAGAACATGTTCAGGAGAAATAAATTATTTACCATCCGAGACATTGTGAAAGGGCGGCGTTCAGGAAAAGAAGTGTCAGGGTGAAAAAAGGGCCATAAAACAGACCTCATGAAAAAATTTCCAAATGCATGTACGAAAACCTTGCATCAGGGGAAAAGAGTGGCATGACAGCAGCGGGACAAGGGGAGGAGGTGGCCTCTCGGGAGGGGAACAACGGGTTTCAAGTGTAGGGTGGAGAGAAAAATGTGGAGGGGGGGGGCATGGGGAGCGTCGAACGGTCGAAATGAAGAACCCGTTCCGTCCCTTAAAGAAAGGAACGCAGTGAACGCGGGGGGGGCTGATCAAAGGAAAAAGAGAGGAGCAGTGTGGATGCTAGGGGTGGGGGGGTTAAGGGGGGTGCATAGAAGTTTGAGGGTACTGGGAGAGGGGGGACCTCAATGTCCTCTTCCAGGGAACGGAGAAAGGTCAATTTCCCTCATTCACAAGAAAAAAGGAACCTTCCGTGCTCGTCGGGCCACGAAAAAGACCACTGAAAATGTCGGGGTGCAAATGGAAAGGGGGAAAAAAGGATCCTGGGAAACAGAAAGCGAAAAAAAGAACCCTTAAAAAAAGTAATTGGAAAGTTTCCAAAAAAAGACTTGAATTTGGGGAAACTGCCAATGCGTTCCTGGTGGGTGGTGAAATCGTGGGTTGGGAGGTGAAGACGTAGGACGGGTTATAGGGAAGGGGGGGGGACATACTGGAAGTCGGTACAAGGAAATAACGAAAAGGTCATGGTTAGTCAATTCGAAAATTAGGGGACTCCACATTGAAGGGGGTGAACTAGGGTTAGACAATATAAACTCGACCTTGGAAAACAAGGGAACAAAGTGAAAGTTCGAGTTGGGTATGAACCTTCAGTGTCGGAAAAGAAAAGAAGAAAAAGGGGGTAGAAGGAGGGGGTCTAAAGAAAACGAAAAGGGGTTCAAGCAGGATGTACAACAAAGGAACGTCCGGAGGACGTGGTAGGCATCGGCTCAAAACAGCAATGGGGGAAAGATTGGGCAGAAGAATAAAAAGGACGAACTCTCCCGGGAGAGGGCTGACAAACACAGCGGAAGGGGGGAATAAGGATTGGGGAAAAAACGGTAAACAGGTTGGTGGTAAGAAGAACTGGAAGACGTAATACGGGTGAAAGGGAGGGGCCGCTGAAGAAAAGCGGGGCAAGGGGGCAGGTCGGGAAGGCTTTGGGGGAGGAGGTTGCATGTTCGGACACTTTCCCGATTAAAGTTGGGGGAAGGAGCAATTTAAAGGGACGAGCAAGGCTACCGAGTCGTTGGGGAGAGGGGTACGGGTAAAAGGGGATGGAAAGCACATTGGATTTATGGCATTCAACAAGCATTTGAGTGCTTCCATCACTAAGGGAAAAAAACTAATTCCAGCACCCTCTCTAAAAGGTAACTTAGGGGGGTCGTAAAGATGAGAACACAACCCACAACGTATGGGGGAAGAAAAGGATTAGTGTTTCTAGAAACCCGCCGTGAATTGGAGAACGGTTGCATTAAGGGAGGGGGTTTTTAGGGAAAGATGTCGAAAATAACATGAGTGTGGGTTAAATTCAAAAGCTGAAGGACAGGGGGTCGGGGGAAGAAAGGTCGGCACGTACCACTGCCGATTAAAAAACCCGAGCGGTAGGAGTCTCGTGAAAGAACAAAAAAGTGCCCGGTTGATAGAAAACTCAAACCCATGTGGTAGGGGGATTGCGGGGGGGACCGGAGAAAAAAAAAGGGAACAACAGGGGGGAAGAAAAGAACCCTTGAAAACAAATCGAAAGCTTGGCTAACCGCGGCAAAGGAAGGAGAGGAAACTGTCCCGCGAAAAAAAAAGCCAGGGGGAACCAGGGCTCCTTCAAAGGGGGGGGGGGAAAAAGGTACGAGGACAAACGTCCTGGGTTGCAGCTGCAAAGGAAAAGGGGTCATAATCTTGAGAAAAGAAATGAGAAAACTTGGTTTATAGCCGATCCGAACGTAAGTTTGAAAAAAAAAGGCGTTCCGGGTTGTGTACAGAATGAAATATGAAAGAAAACTCGCACAAAAAAAAGTCAGAAAAGGTCAGATGCGCCGTTGTGAAGGGAAGGGTATCACTACAACTTTAAAGGGGAGGTGAAAACCATGTCGAGGGGGAAGGGGATATGTCTAAACCGAGGGACACCGATTAAAGGGGGAGACCAATGTTAGGGCCGAATATTTAACGAATAACAGGGGGAAAAGTGGCAAAGGGTCAACCGCCACGTATAGTGTCAAGAAAGGTATAGTCAAGCAGACGGAATTCTCCGCCAACACGAAAGGCGCGCAAAACAAAAAACAGAAAATGCAGGGAGGGAAGTAAAAAAAATCAAGTCGGAGTTTTTCGGAAGGGAACGGCAAGTAGGAGGTGTACATGGGGAAGCAAAGAGCGGGAGGGGGGGACAAGGTAACAATTGGTCCTTGCTGGATAAAACGAAAGGCTCCGCTTCAAAGATTCGTGGACAAAGACATAAAAAAGCAGGATTTGGTCTTGCGAATGGAGAAAAAGGGGTATTCAGGGGACTGAAGAAAATACCGGAGGACCAGAAAGTACACGCAACTGAGGAAGGAAAATGGGAAAAGAGAAAAAAACAAACCAAGACCTCGCATCCAGAAGAAAGAACGTTCTTTGTCAAACGCGGATAAAAGACGCGTTTGGGGTAAGGCGGGAAAGGTGGGGAGATGGTTGAAAGCTTGAGGCAATGCGACCGTGTCAAGAAAGTCCCCAAAAAAGGGCAAAAGAAAAGGGATCCTAAAAGATCAAACAGGAAAGGAGCCTAAAAAAAGCGCGTCGAAAACTGGGAGGGCATAGAAGACCCACTGGAAAAAAAAAAAAGAGGAAAAACCAGATGATTTCTACGACGAGGAGGTTCCATGAATGCAAGGGGGGATTTCTGACATGCATGGGGACAATTGGGGACAGGGGTATGGTAAAGGGAAAGAAACTCCGCAAAGTGGGTGGAAAAAAGGCCTATGGAACAGCTGAAGGGGGGGGGGATGGACAAAGGAATGGCATCTTGGGGTGGACCTTCCAGACTTGCTTAATCAAAGATCAGCGAAGCAATTAAAGAGGGACCTAGGAAAGCCCGAAAATGTCGGCAATCATCCTTTAAGGCCATTTAAACAAAAAGAGGCAAAAACTAGAAAAAACGAATAATTCCGAATTGGGGGCCTGGGTGCTTCTAAATACAATTCGGGAATGCAGGTGACTAAGGGGGGGTCGGCGACAAAATTGGGGAAAAAAAAAATTCTTCGACAATAGCCGGTGGGTGGACTGGTAAAAAAGAAGGAGTCAACCAAGGGGCGAAAAACTGGAAGGCCCTGGAGAGGATTCAAAATTCGCAAAAACGCGAAAAAAAACGCGCGGGGAAGCGGCAGGGTTCAGGGAGTGACGGGACCAAAATACGGGACTTAACGAAGGGGGGCAATGTACCGGGGACGCAAACCAAAAAGCAAATCATTCACATCTATGCAACTTTCACCGGAGAAAAAAGCTGGTCGGCAAAGAAGGGCCGATGGCACCGGTGAAAAGGGAAAAAAAAGGGTATATAAAATAAAAGTCTTGAAAAAAAAAAGAAAGCGATGCCAACCCAAATGAAAACCGCGAAAAAAAGAGGAAAAGAGTGCGGCAAAAAACGCGTCCGGCAGAGCGAATACGAAACCTCGAACGGATAAAATTAAAAGAAAAATCAAAAAAAAAAAAGCGGCAACAATTCAAAGAAAGGAAAAAAAGAGACATCGAGCGAAAGCGTAAAAGAGACCAGGCGCCGACGGGAAAGCAAAGAACAAAAAACCGGAAAAAAAAAGTCAGAAACTTTCAAAGTTCCAAACAACGGGAGTCATCCTTGACTGTCTCCGAGAGGGCTAGGAACGAACGCCCGAAAAAGCGGGGGATGGCTTCCGACATTAACGCAGGGGGGAGGGGCCCGGGGTAAAACACAGTTCCGATCTCGGAAAAACAAAAAAACAAAGTAGGGAAGAGAAGGCATGAGGCTGTAAAGGAAAAGGGCAGGAAAAGCGTTCATGACATCCCCGATGTCCTTAAGGGCGTGGAAGACGCCGAGCAAGCGGCGGGAAGTGACAAAGGACCGAGGAATTTTCCTAAAAGGATGGCTCGGAGGTGAACGGGCATCTTTATAAACGCCGGGAGCTTTGACGCGGGACTCGTTAGGTGTCAGGGGGGAGGAACTTATCTCGGAATTGTTGGAAAAAAAGTGAGTTGGGGGGCGAGAGTTTCTCGGGGGGAGAGGGAAGAAAGGGATTGACAAACGAGTTCGGCGGGGGGGAGCAGCACCGCAGAAGGGCAAACCAGAAAGCGCTGAGGAAGCAAAGCCTAAGAGGATCTTGGATCTCTTTCAAGTTTAAGAGGTGTCAGTGTGAATGGGGAGTGGGGAGAATGGATGTAAAAGGGGGTGGGGTGGGGGGGTGGGGGGTGGTGGGTGGAGTTATTTTGAAGGTGGGTGGGGTGGTCCCGCGGGGCCTCTTGATCTAAACGGAATGAAAAAATAAAACCTTATAAATGGAGCAGGTGTTAGCTAGTAGTGGCGTCACAAAGTATGATAGCGAAAGAGGTGCCCAGGGTCACCAACAATCCAAAAAATGAACAGCGCGAGAGGTGGTGTTTCGATTGGTGGAAAATAGAACAAAAGGCAAATTGCAACAGGGGGAGGGAGGGAACTGTAGTCGGACAAATGGGGGCGTCTGAGAAACAGAAAAAAGAAGATCTGGACACCAAAAAGGGGAAGTGAAAAAATTTTGTTCGACCAGAGGGAAAAATGACGAAAAAAAAGGCGGGCAATTGGTCAAGTGGTCAGAGAATAAGTAAATTCGCGAGTATTAAAGGGAAAGTGGAGTTTTTGACTGGAAGCCCACCTGTGACAGAGGGGCCGAGTGGAAAAGGTGGAAAAAAAGAATATCCGGAAGAGCGTATGAGTCCATAAGGGGGGTTCACATGAATCGAGGAGGTAACTGTGGAAAACTCCATTCAAGCGTGTGGAAAACCGGCGTTCAGGCAAGAAAGGCAGGGTGGCGGAACAGTTAAACATACCAGAAGACAAATTTAAACTGACAGAAACAATTGAGGCATGGAAGGTGGGGGGAATACCATCGTTCATGACTATTTCGTGAATATATGACGGAGGAAGACGAGAAAGGGGGCGGAGGGTTTGGGGAAGGATCGAAATGTGGGAGTTGAGGGCGGGGGGGAAAGTCAAACGATTGGCCTGGGAACGACCGTTCCAAAATCAAACTTGTCAAAAATTCAGTCCAAAAAGGGGTCTGATAAGCGTTTTAACCAGAATGGGGGATAAGGGAGGAGGAAGGGGTAGTGGGGTTTAGGGGGGGGTGCAAAACTCAGTAAATGGGGGGGCTGGTCAGGTGGGAAGCGTATTTTAAATTCACAACTGCCTGGCGGAGGGGAAACCGCAGGAATCAAGCCAAAAAAAAAAAATAATCAGGCCGCCTGGATACGTCCTTGCCCTAAGCAGAGGGGGCCGAAGCTCCAAATGGGAGGGGCAGCAGTTCGGAAGGGGGTACCATGTTGGGTAACGAATAAAGGCGATTCAAGAAAGTTTAAAACAGCAGCACTGGGCCCAGGGGGAAGTCACCACTAATGGCATGGGGGGGAAAATCCAATCACGGCCTGTGGAGGGAAAAATGTAGGTTTACGGATGGGGAAAAAAATCGTGTGACGGACCGAAAGACTGACGCGGCCATGGCCAGAAACGTCATGGAAATGGTTAATGAAAAAAAACGAAGAGGAAAAACAGGGAATGGTACGTGCGGTTGGAGACAAGAAACAACGAAACTCGACATGTTGGAACCTCAAGGGGATTCGAGGGGGGATGGGAAGATTCAGTGAAAAGCGCATTCGGAGACATTGGGGAGACGACGAGGGTTCTAGCAGAAACTAAGGTTGGACATAGGGGAGCAAGAAAAAAAAAACGAAACTGACGTTGTCGGCTAAGTCGAATAACAATTTGGGCGAAAGGTGGGGGGGAAACTCACCGCATCTGAAAAAAAGTCCATAAAAAAAAAATCTGCCAAACAGAACGGGAGAAAAGAGTTGGTAAAAAATGCCCAGGTTTACAGCCTAGTGCTGCGTGACGGGCGTATGAAAGTTGCCGCTGTGCACCAAGCAAGAGGAAAAGGTCTGTGTTCTGAAAAGGGCGCGTGGGGGCTTATTTTCGGGCACATCTCCACAAGGGGGAAAGATACAAAGAAGGGGGTAGCGTCACGGAAAAGGGAAAAAAGCAAAAAAAAAAGACTACCGAGTCGGGGGGGGGGGGGAATCGACATGTTTACGTGAAAAAAGTTGATTGAAAGGAGGAAACTATTGAAATGACAACGCAGGTCTGCAAAAAAAAAAGAAAAAAAATAAAATTGCCGGCCGAAAAAGAGCACAAGACGGGTGGGGGATCGAACGACATCGACTCTCAACAAAAAAGGAGAAGAGAGATTTTCAGCAACAATTCCATGTGGGCGCTGAAATGGTGCCGAAGGAAAGGGGTTGAATGGAAACGTGCGGGCAAAAAGAAGGACCGTGTGACAGGAAAAGGGGGAGGGATTAATAAAATTTCTTCAACGTGACAAACATTAAGGAAACAATCGATAAGGCTAGGGACCCGAGGACCGGGGGAAAGACTTCTACCCAACAGGGGCTTGGTAAGGATGGGTGGTAGGAACGAATAATTAAGAAAAGCGTTTGCATAAAAAATTAGAAGAAAAAGGCTGGATAAACTCGAAGAATCATAGTCAGTCCCGCAAGCAACTGGCACGAAGTAAAAAAACAATGCTGAGGAAAAAAGAACCGGTACAAATCCGGATTCCATAGCTGGGGGAAAAGCAGAGCAAAAAGGAAAGGAAAGGGGTCGGTATTCTTTGGAAAAATCAAGGTCGAAACAGGAAAAGCCTATGCCTAAAAAAAGAAGGGGGGCAGCATTCCAGGGGGGAAAGGGCTGAAATGGGGAGTGTCGGATAGAAAAAAGGGGACAGACAGGTCAATGAGCTTTTCGCGACAGAAAGTTTAGAAAAGCGGAAAGGGCCAACTGGGGTGTGAACCAGTCGAGGGGTATAGGATTTAGCAAAGACTTCCAGGGAAATGGGAGAACTAGTTCGCCGAATATGAACGAAAAAAAGGAAGTGGAGTGTCCAGGTCCCCCCGAAGGTAGTCCAGGCCCGTTAGTCAAGGCCCGAGAAGTCAATCCAAAAAAAAAAAACAGGCGCCAAACATCCACAGGCACGTATTGAAGTTGGAAAAAAGGAAGGGACGAGGGAGCAAGGGGGCCATATCACGACCTGTTGGAAAATTGGAGCATCGCGAATTCCCAAAAGTATCCAAATGGGAAAATGGGAACTTCAGAAAAAGAACTTCCGAGGCCATGCTTCGGGGCACATAAAAGACGAATCCGGATTTTTCTTGCGAAGAAAGGGAAACCACTGGGAAAAGTCATGCAGCTGAAGAGGATACCTGAAAAAAGTAAATCAACTTCAGAAAAAGGAGGTCAGTCAAGAAAAAAGCTAACCCCAACACTAAATCAAGCTGCCGAACTCATGGCGGGGACAAGCTGAAGCAGAAAGTGGGGAGGAGTCACAATGGGGGGAGGGGAACGGCGTTACAAAAAAACCGAAGGACGCTCCCAAAGAGCAACCACAAATGTGAAGGAACGCTCAAAAGTAAAAAAAAAACCGCGCCGAACCTTCTAAAAAGAAGACAACTCAGGGCCTCCGGAACCCGAACCGATAAGAAGCTGAGGGCCTCTAGTGACATGAAAGGGCAAGGGATTAAGATTCAGGTAAGGGGGGGAAGGAGGATGGTGGGGGTTACCTTTCCGCTCCCAAAATATTCAAAACGAAGCGTGGGCCTGACGCCGGAAATTTGAAAACCAAACTTGAATGGGGAGTAAGTTAAGGGAGTCGATGGATGGTTGAACAGGAGGGGGGATTAATAAGCGCAAAATCGGAAGAAATTCTCTGTGCCACACGAACCTACCACGCAAATAAGCAATCACCTGGCAAAATGCCGGGCTGGCAGAAAAACTCTCAACGAACACAACCGGAATGCGTCGATGGAAGTGTTCTGAACGAAAAAAAAAAGGGGGGAAATCGCGTGTCGAGGGGATTGGGGTCAAAGGGAGCTGTCAAGGAAACAAAGAGCCAATTGGGGGTGACGGGCGACGCAGGGAGCAACCACGCCTTTCGACATGCGAAATGGCGGAGGGGGAAAGGCGCAAAAACGAAAGAAGCAGCCGACGAATTTAGAGGTGGAAAAGGCACCATCGCCGTTAGGAAAATAGGGAACTGGGGACCACCGAAA
>Ga0179593_1330309_pt1 | contig 13774 bp, 21 predicted proteins | sample CZODoug2_1_08_16_FD_185931 | JGI IMG/M metagenome (GOLD analysis project Ga0179593, IMG submission 185931) | Vadose zone soil fungal communities from Angelo Coast Range Reserve, California, USA - CZODoug2_1_08_16fungal (PacBio error correction) | ecosystem: Environmental > Terrestrial > Soil >...
GGAGGCAGTAAAAAATCACGAATTAATGGGGTAGAACCCGGGCGGAACTCAACGCAAAAGGTGTTGAAGCGGGTCCAGGTTCCTCCCTTGGGGCGGGAAGTTTTATTTACCAGGGAAAAGAGAAGAAGGGGGGGACCTCGCGACGGGCTGAGGAGGTTGAGTTTGGTAAAAACATCAACGTTTGCCTGGGGGAGACTGGCCGGAGGGGGGGGAAAAACCCAGCGCTAAACTGTCAAAAAAAAAAACAAAAAACACCCAAAAAAAAAATGAAAAATGGGGACCCCAAAAAACTCTTTACGGAAGAGGGAAAAGCCTATGGAAGGTAATCCATGGACCTCCACAAACCCAGAAGGAGGGAAACCGTCCGGCCGACGGGGGTTCTTTGTCCTAGGGGAAAGAGAAGAAGCGAAATAAAAGGGGGGGGGGGATCATTCCAGAACTAGATGGGGAAAAAAAAAAAGGTGGGGGGCCCTAACGAGGGGAAGACGTCGGTCTAGTATTGGGGGAATGAGGTGCCCCAAAACTGGAAGCAACGGCACTGGGGGGGAAGGCACGCAAGCAGAAAAGAACAAGTGGGGGGGGGGGGGGGGGGGGGGGGGAACGGGATACCGTAAATGAAACAACTGCCAACAAGGAGAGGGGTCAGTTACATAGTTGAACACCATATCGCAAAAAGAAATAAAAAGCAGGAAGAAGTCAAAAGGATTTCACTGAAGACGGGAGAGGACCAAAAAACCAGTCAACCGGGCTGTGGGAGCGCAGCAGGGAAGAGGGGGGGGGTGGATTAAAGAGGGAAGGGAAGCGGGTGAAAAGAAAATCAAGGTAAAAGGACTTGGGACATCTTTCAAAATTGTCTACTCGTAAAGTGGGGAATAAAAACTTGGGAGGCGCAGAGGGACCAAGAAATTTTGTCACAATCTCTTCAAGAAGAAGAGAAGGTGGGCCTCAAAAAAGAAGGGGAGTTGAGTGTATCAGGTGGGGAAACGGAAAAAAAAATCAAAACGTTGTGAAGAATTCTGAGAAATGGCTTTAAAAAAACGAAGCCTAGAAAACGAACAACGTAGCTGGTTGAAATGGGGGGGGGGGAGAAAAAAGTATGGCGCGACGGGGAGAAAGGTCTTGTGCCTGTAAAGGGAAAGAAACCCACGAAAAGTGTTGGGGGGTTGGGGTTGGGGTGAAGCAAAACAGAAGGTTCGGAAAAACAAAAGAACACAGTCGAACCTGGCTTGCCAATCATGAAAACGATCTCAGTCTCCATCTTCTGGGAGTATTCAGAAAAAAGAAAAGACCACTCAAGAATGCAGGAGGTTTGATTGGGTCTCAAAAAAGAAGGGTATAAAAACAAAAAAAAGTACACGGGGGTATGAAACAACCCGAAAACAGGGAACTTGCCGTTCAACTTCCATGGAAGGGGGGGGAAAGGAAACGCACAGGCAGCTTCTGAGGGGGTGGGGGAGAACACAAAGGACGAAGGGGCACTCAAACAAGCGGGAAAACACTGCACTATTTGGGGAAAAGAAGCAAAAGACAGCGCGCGTCTACTAAACGGAACAGTTTTGGGGAACAAAGTGTTCCCCAAAAAAGCGAGTTCCAGGGTAACACGGGTTAGACTGTACCATCTGGAAAAGGAAAGATAAAGTAGGAAAAGCAAAAGGATATTGAGGATTGGATGCTCGGGAGGGGGATGGAACCGATCAGAGTGTGCGACAAAAAAGAGGGACTTTTCAGGTGGGGGAAAACGGCATAGGGGGTATCAGGAGGTATGCAAGAGAAAGGCACCAAACAAAATCACAATTGGACGGTCCGCCTAACACAACTTCGTACGAAAACGGGTGGGATCATGGCGGTCAGGACGTGAAAAAAACGGAGGGGGAACTTCTCCAAATTAATTGTAACGGGGGGGGGGTAATAATTCATGCTTCAAAGAGTGAGCGAGAGAACGCTAAAAAAAAGGGAGAAATAAGGATCCTCGTCCTAAAAAAGGAACCCGGTGCCCGGTGAAGGAGAAACCAAATTATCTCTTTGGGGAACACGGTAAAACTTAAAACCGGTCATTCCAGAAGTCAAACAAGACCCTGGGGGGGGGGGGGGAAGGAAGAAGATATGTAAAGTTTCACTTGAAAAAGAGAGAGGGGGGGGGACGACATACGGTAAAAAGGGGGTTTTTGTACAGGAAGGAGCGGGGGCCTGCGTGATAGCGAGCATCAGTGGGAACGTACGAAGACAATCCCTTAAAAAAACATTTGGGGAAAAACACCGAAGGCATTTGAAAGAAAAAATCAAAGACACAATTGGAGGGGGAACTTGGGGGGGGGAGAAAGCCTTGGGGAGCGTTTGTGTAGGAAAGGAAGGTATGTGAAAAGACAAGAAGAAAGAAGAGGAGAGGCAGGGAAACCCCTCCTGGGCGTGATGCACAAGAGAGAGGGAGGTAACAACAATAATACTCCAGGGAAAGCGAAGGCGAAAGGGGAGAGTTGGTGCAGTCACAGTAAAGTAGAAAGGAGGCTCATCAAAAAAGGTGTAACGGAACTACGACCATTTACCGGGCGACCGTTGGCCAAGAAGGGGAAAAACCAAACCGAAACCAGAGAGCTTTCTAAGATGAATAGATCGGGAGGGAAGAAGAGGATATGGCATTTGTGGGTGTGTTCAAAAGGGAACAATCCGAGCGTGTAAAGAAAGGGAAGAATGGACTGTTTCAACAGGAGGGGGGGGTTGGAAAAACGAAAAAAAAAGAAGCAAACCTTAAGGCGTGGACGGGGGACACATTCGAAAAACATACCTCAAATAAGGGGCCGGACAACGAGAAGGTCCAACGAAGGAAAGGGGGGATTTTCGTTTGTTTGGGTTAAGAAAACGGGAAAAAAAAGCAGAAAAAAAACCGGGGGGGAAGTGTCGACGTGACGACTGACGAAGGAAGGAAAAGGAAGCGTCTCACAAAAAAATAAGAAAGGAACAGATTCTCGGCGACGAAAAAACCAGTAGCACGGTCGGGGTGGGGGGGGGGGGGGGAAGGGGACTTTTGTAAAAAGGAGAAAGAGTCACTAAAAATAGGGGGGGTGCCCCCAACTTATGGGGCAAGCAGAGGCAAAACGTCGGGAAAGGAGGGTTAGGGCACGTCCTCTCGGAAGTAAAAAAAACTTACTGGAAGGAAATAATAGAGAGGGAGGGAAACGTGGGAGGAACCTCATGGGGGGGGGAAAGTGTTATCCCCATAGTCTACGAAGCCAGGACAAACGAGGAAGGAGAGTACACGGTAAAAAAAAAGGGGAAGGGGATCGGGCGGGTAAGGGATCAAAAGAATGAACTTTAAAAGGGGGGATCTTTGAAAAAAGGGGGATAAAAAGGGGGGTTTATCGCGTCCCAAGAAACGAGCGGTTTGGAATGTTAATTACGGGAGGAACCAGGGAAAAAAGATCCCCATTTCTGGGGATGGGGGGGAGTAAGAAAAAAAAACGTTGACCGGGGGGGATCCTAAACCAAGAAAAAAAATGGAAAAAGATAAAGACCGCAAAAAAGGAGGGGCACCGGCTTTTCAAATAACAAGCTTCGTTGGGGGGAACGCCTGATCTCCAAAAAAAAAGGTGGCGAACTGTATAAGGGCGTAGGTGTACAAAACAGAAAGGACACCCTAAAAAACAGGGACGGGGGCCTTTGGGGGGGGAAAGACAGGGTTTATTTTTGGGGGGACTGCCAACGACTGTGAAAGACAGGGTAAAAGAGGAAAACTGGGGAGTGGGTTTGGGGGGGGCACAGCAAAGTTTTGAAAAATTCTGTAGGGGGGAGGCAGGGCCTACAACCCGTGCATTGGAAAAAGCCGAGGGAACTGTACTTATAGGGGGGGGGGGGGGGGGGGGGGGGGGGGGGGAAAGAAAAAGGAACCGCAAGGTGACCGCCAGGATCATTATTTGAACAACAGGGGGAACGAAACTTTCGGGTGAGGGGGTCAGTCAAATTATCAATAAACGCTGGGGGGGGGAAGAAAAATGGGAAGATTGTGCAAAAGGGGAAAAAAGTGGTTTCCATAAAACAAAAAAAAGGGGTAGGAGGGAAATGGACTGGACATAAAAATAAGAGGGGGAACCGAAAGATAGTATAACGGAGAACTTCTAAAAGAAAGAGGTAATCGTGAAATTTCACGAAAAAGAACGAGACTCAATTGATGGGGTAGAAAAGAGAAGATCAAATAGAAAAGGTTAATAAGAAAAGTGAATAAGCGATCCGTAAAAGAGCCGGGGATAATGAATCTGTAAAAGCTGGGGAGAGAAAGGGAAAGCGGACACAAAAGAAAACAATCAAAAAAAATGGGATTGAAAAAAGGTGGAACGAACCCCAATAAAAAAGAGTCGTAAACCAACCTCCATAAAGGGGGGAAATCCAAGACATCAGGAGGAAAAAGACTCATAAAAAAAAGTCGGAGAGGACAGGGGGAAGACAGGGGAGGTGTACTGTCTATAAAAGTTCGGAAAAGGCACAGTGTGTCGGGTAGCAGGGGGGGGGGACTACAAAAGGGGGGGAAAGGAGAGGAGACACGGGGATCAAAAATAACAAAAACGATGAAAAGGGCTCTGGGACTTTCGGAATACACTCAGTGAAAAATCAAAAATTAGATAGAAGAAGGGCATCGTTCTGAACACTGAACAAGAACCCACAACTCCCGGGGTTGCGGAGTAAAAAGAAAGAAGAGATCGAAGAATCGTCTCACTTCGAATACCTCTTGCACATCGGTACACATTCCGGTCGTGCCAATAGAAAGGGTACTACTTGGGGGTAGGGTCTCTCCGGAAACTCAATGGATAGGGGAGGGAAAGCAGGTGGCAAACTCGGGAGAGCGAAAAGGGGGGAAATGGGGGGGGGAGTAAAAGTGGGGAGCAAGTCCCCATGCTGTAATCTGGTCAAACGAGAAGTGTCCAATGAGAGGGGGGGGAATCCAGGGAGAGTTCTTCTGGGAACCGGGCAAAAAGAAGGGCGTGAGGGAACGGACAGGTCGGAATTAACCAAGGGGTCGCCTCAAAAGGGGGGGGAGAGTGGATCGTGTATGTTTATGACTGGACGGGTGCGCAGCGTTGCAAATCTGAAAGATGAAGATTTGCAACTTCAGGGAAGGCACATACGAGAGATCTAAACAAGGGTCAAAGGGAATCGAATGCGAGGTGAGGGAAGATAGATTCCGAAGCCGTTAAAAGTCTCAAGATAAAACTGTGGAAAAAAAGGAAGGGCGATAGCGAGCATGGATGTTTCTATTGTCGGGAAGGTTGTTAACGGAGCGGAAGTAAGGGGAGGAGACATAAAGATGCAGGAACGGGAATAGGGGGGTTGGGATGGAAAGGACTTACAGAGACAAAGGTGGCGAATGGGGGGGAAACCAAGGACCCTCCAGGACCAATTAGGGTAAAACCACAAAAAGGGGATCAGAAAAGGGGGACAAAAAAGCGAGCATAATCCCGAATTGATGGGAAGACAGGGGGAAAAAAAGAAACAATTTCCGGTGGAAGTGTTGTTTCGTGGGAAATTAACAGAAAAGTGCTCGGACGAGGGGGTTTTGGGTGGAAATACACGGGGGTGTTGAAAAGGAGCCCACAGATAGGGGACAACGGGGAGAAAGCGGGGGGGGGGGAAAAAAACCCCACGTAAAACAAAAAAAAGTTCCCTCTCTGGGGGGGGGGGAGAAACTGAATCTGAAAGCGAAGGGCAGGGTAAAAAACTTGCAGGAACAAGCAAAACCTTCAGGGAAACGGCAACAAGACACGCCGGGGGTAAAGGGGGTCAACCCATCAGGAGTTTACATAAAGAATGCTCACACGCAAAAGTCAGGGAATTTGGGGGGTGGGGGGGGAGCGACACTAATAATTTGGGAAAAAGATGGGGGGGGGGGTACTCACACAAGTGGACAAAGCGGGTAGGTCTATGTTTTAGAGGGAAAGGGCTGAAAATCACCACCGGCAAAAGGGGTGTAACCCAAGCCACACTCAAAAAATACCATACAAAAAAAAAAAAAAAAAATGGTAGTTGGTTGAAAAGGGAAACAGGAAAGGTACCGAAAATGAAAAATAGCGTGATTAGATGGGAACCTCTAAAAAGAAAAAAAAAAGCAAAGGGAAAGGTTCCTTGCCTGTCATTATTTCTTGGAATCACTGGAAAGTCTGTCCAACGGTTTGGTGATCAAGGAGCCATAGGGAAAACCCACGGGGAAGCCAATAACCCCGTTTGCTGGAGGTGTGACGAAGGGACATATAAGGAAGAGGGCGTAAGCACAAATAGGGACACTACCGTGTGGCACACCTAATAACTGAACCACAAAAAAAATCAAAACTTTCAACAAAAGGGGACTGTCGAAAGGGAGGCCTGGCCTGTTTTCGAAAAAAAACGCCAGTTTGGGTTAGGCGAGCAAGGGAACCCTGTGAAAAAACTTGGGGGGGGTCCGACAAGATAAGAGAACTTACTCATGGGGGGGGAATGGCAACAATCAATGGTGGTTTCATGTAAGGGGATTGGGGGTTAACCGGGTACAAAAAAACCGAAAACCAAAGTCTGAGAGGCCTTGAAACCTCAGAAAGTGGTCTGGGGGGGCAATGGAAGCGCAAACAAAACGGAGGTGTTCTAGGAACCATGGAGGTTCGGAATTTCCCAAAACCCAATAAAATAAACACCGCTAGCTCCACCTTCACAGGTGCTTCAATGTGATTTGTGGAGGAAAAGGGACGCTTTAAGGGGGGGGTTGGGGATGGAGGTCCTCGGAACGAGAAAATAACAGGGGTTTTCCCGTTGGGGGAAACAAACGGAATTTTGGGGAACGCCAACCACCCAACAGACCTTTTCAAAAAAAATTGAAGCAAGTGGGGCGGTAAACCCTATCATTCAATATTGACTCGGGGCGGTCGTAAACCGAAAAAAGGTCGAAAAAGCCCGGAATCAATGAAGGAGGGGGGTGAACCCCGGGGGTGGTTGCAGGGAACAGGGGGGAGGTGAACAAAACCGCAAAAGGGGCGTCCGGAATGAAAGGTCACATTCAACCGGAAAAGGGGGACGACGATTCAAAAGCAAAAAAAAGTGGCCTCCTGGGGTGGTGGCTAAAGACAAAGGGGCAAAAAGCTATATAGAGTCAGACAAGAGAACTCGGAACAACAACTACTTCTGAAAGATAGGAAGCCAACATCGGAGATTGTGGGGAAGGCACTATAAAGGCAAGACGGTCCAGGGTGGGGGAGGGGAGGAATCCCAGGTGGGGGGTATGGGAATTTTACAAACACCAAGGGTCGAAAAGGATGTGCATGTGAACCCATTGAAAATAAGTCTCAATCGGAGGAATACGACGGTGTCAACGAGGAAGTACGCACCCTCTCACAACCTTAGGGTAACGGGATGAAAGTGTCGGGGAAGCCCGGAGACGATGGGTGTCGAGAGGTACTTTCGGGGCAAAAAGGTGGGCAAACCTGCAATAGTGTAAAACAAGAGAAAACGAAGAAAACGTAAACAACACACGCTCAACGGGGTATTGCAAAAAACTTGGCAGCAGCAAAAACCCAAACACAGAATTCGGGGTCCCACGGGGGTTGGAGGCTCTTAGCTCATGATTGCCAAATGCCCGGCCAGAATCACCAAAGGTTATGGGACGGATTAATGTGGAATCGGGAAAAGCTGCAACTAAGGAAAAAACTACAACAATATTACAGACCGCTTGAAATCTCATTGTTAAACAAAAACGGGCCCGGGTAAAGGTTCTAAAAAGATTGGAAAGATTACCATAAACTTAGTGATATCTTTGGATCATAACCGGGGTAAAATTTGGTCCCTACTCGTCTACCCCCACAAAACATAGGGGATTATGAAGAATTAAAGGGGGGGAACTGGTGAAAGAGAGGGGGGGGCGGGGCCGGAAAGGGAAGGGGTGGTGTTTCATATATTCTCTGAAAATGCTGGAGGTCGAAAAAATGACCAAGAACACCAAAAGGAATCCTGGGCTCAAGGGGTGAAAAAACAAAAGAGAAAACAAAGAAGGCACATGAGATCAGAAGAAAACTTTGCGAAAGGTTGCTCTCGGTCGTTTGGTAGGCCAAAAAGCAAAAAAGGTGATTGGGTTGGTTGGGGGCACGGGGCCCTCATGGGGAAAAACATACAGATAACAAAAACATATGGCACTGCAAAAAATACCTCAATGGGGGGGGCAAAGACGGCGGGAACCGGGCAATAACGCTCGAAAAACAAATCAAGTTACTATGTTGGGGGAAGCTGGCTGGAAATGCAAGACGTAAGAACTCGAATCGGGGAGGAAAATGGGCACTAAAGAAGTGCCAAACGAAAATTTGGGCCACAACTGGGAGAGACACAAAGGACGGCCTTGGATACGTAAGAAAGGGGGAATTTGTGTAGCTTAAGGTTATAAACGGTCATGGGGGTGGTTGCGAACAACGAGAAACCAGGATCGAAAAATCTAATGGGGTGGGAAAAAGGGGCAAAGGGAGGAACGCATGGCGCGTTAGGGGGAGTAAAAAAACAGGCCGCGAAGGGGCTTTAGTTTCAGTTCGCTTCACTCCTACGAAATACAGTCAGAAGCGAAGACGTACGGATGGGGGGGCAAGACACAAGTGCATTCCAGTTGGGGGGGAGGGGGGTTTTGACAGTCCCATTCAGGGGGGGTATAAAAACCAAAACCTTAAAACAGCTGGTTGTTTCTAGGTTGTCTCTACGGGAAAAAAAAATCTAGCCTCTGACTACTCATAAACGCAAAAGTGACGTGGGTTATTATATGTCTTGGCGTATGAAAGGGTCACTCCCTTAAACAAAAGATGGGGTGGTTGAGGTCCGTGGGGGGGGGACCCTTTCCGGAAAAATTAAACAAAAAGGACGGGGTGCCAAACAAAAAAATTCGATAGGCTGGCGCAGCTTTCTTTGAAACAAGATTTAGAGGCGGGGTGAGGGGACTTAGTCCAGCTGGAACGTCACTGCGTGAGAGACAGAGAAAGGAAAGAAGAAGAAATGGTGACGCAAGATCCACCATTCCGAACGAGTGATACAGTGGGGAATAGCAAGAAGGAGGGGAGGAATGAAGAGAAAGGAAGAGTCAAGGTGAAACAAAGGGGGCATGCATGGATAAGATGGGGGAACAAGGAGAGAGAGAGATAGAGCGGGACATACTTGCAAGAGACGTAGAAGAGGAGGGTCAAGGTCGCCGAGGGAATAAGATAGACCTAATGTAGGGATGAGGTAATAGGAAAATGATGAGGACGTGGGGGAAAGAGGCAGGAGGGGTAAAAGGAGATTAATTTGACACATGGCATGGGAGTCGACACGGGAGGGGGAGAACGGTGGATAGGGTGGGTCTAGGCGGGTTGGCGGACCGAATGGGTTGAAGATAGTGAGGTACAGGAAGAATAGAAGTGAATAGAGAAGGAGAATCAGGGCGTTCCAGGGGGAGCGTGAGCGCGATAGATAACTGGGGCACGAGCCAGTCAGTCGTAAATAACCCTTTTTCAGACTTCTACCGCTGGTAAAACCCGGTGGAATGCCCTAGTGCAACGAGTCCTGGCACCCAGTCCTGGAAAGATGCAGATTAACGAAAGATCTAGGGTAAAGGCAAATAAAAAGCAGCAATGCACCGGGGGACGATCTTGTGCGGTGGTTCTCCGGTAGTTTGAACCAGCTCCGCGTCCCCACCGAACGATGAAGGAACTGTGCAAAGACCCATTTAAAAAAAATCCAACCACACCTGGTGGGGGGTTTTTAAGGCATCCTTGGCAACGGGGGATGCCAGCAAAAATGACAAATAGGCACAATTTTAACCGAAAAGCGTAACCGTCGGGTCACAACATGGGGGCAAAAAGCGTACTTGGTGAAAACTAGAGACAAACCATTCATAAGAATGAACAACGTGAGGTTCAAGGAACGCGGAAAAACGAACAGAGGTGGCCGGTGCGAAGCAGTGGGTTGGGAGGGGACCGGGCACTGAGATGACTTCCGGGCCATAGCTAGGAAAAGAGGTGGTGAGTGTGGGTTTGGGGGGGTAAAACAAGTGGGTCGAAGATCTAAGGGGGAGTGAAAAAGGTCGACAGACAGGGGTGGTAACAACATCAAGCATCCTCTGGGGGGCTCTGAGGACTACCCAGAGGGGGAAGGTGTTCAGCCAGGGGAACACTGGATAGGACTTTTTGTAATAGCCCATCGGGGGGGCTGAAAAAATAAACAGCTCCTGGGCTCAGAGTGTTGGTTTAAAAATACACTAGGGAAGAAGAGTCAAACTTTCTTCAAAATGAACCAAAGTCAATTGCTCCAAAGGAGATGTCCTTAACTGGGGAAAGACCAGCAAAGGGGTTCCTGCCAATGAATAAAAAATCAACTCCCGGCGGAAGGGGACTTCAAAGCAAGAAGCGCAAAGTGTATCAAAAAAATTTCCACCAAAAGTTTCATCAAAAAGCGGCACGGGAGAAATGAGGAGTCAAAGGAGGATCGCAGATAAAAGAGGGTTAAATGACGGACAGTTCCACGGACAGCCCCAGCGTCGGGAGGGGACTCCCCACGCAACTGGATCCTTCCGATGGAAACGGGGAGAAAAACAAACGGAAAAAAAAGGTTCCCCCACAAAAAAAAAAAAAAAGAGAGAACCTCCCCCGCCTGGAGAAGACTCCCACAAAAGGAGGTGACAAAGTGGGTATACGAGTAAATTCACCATACCTACAGGAAAAAAACCCCCCATCTAAATGAAGACCTCGAGGTACGTCTGCATGGCAAAAAAAGAAAAATCAGAAAAAAGGACCGAAAGAATAAAACGAATTCGACCCTGACAGGGGTCGGGGGAAAGGGGACTGCTGGAATTACCTGAGGGAAAGGAGAGCACACAACAAGTTCGGTACGAAAATGCTGGAAAAATGAATTATAGTGTAGAAAATAAGGAAAGAGGGGTCTGGCGAGGGGGCGAAAGGGGGGAGCGGGACCACCCAACAGAACTGATGAGGGGGGTGGAAAAAAGAATCGCCATTCTACCATCCACTTAAACGTCCGGGGGGGAAAGGAGAAAGGAACTTTCAAGAGGGACACGTTCCAAAGTGGGGGTGGGCGGATCCGCAGGGAAGCAGGAAACCTAGAGGCCTCTACAACCTGAAGGGGAAGAAAGGGAATAGCACAAGACGGACCGGATGGGGAAGACAGAAAAAACGTACCGATCGGAAAAAAAGGAGACTAGGTGCCTGGAAATTGCTGAGGACACGTGTGGTCGGTGGGGGAAAAAGGACAAAAGGGTCAAAAAAGCCCAAAAGGTTGGATGTCAAACTGTGTGGGAAATATCGTTTCGAAGCGTTTGAAAGAGGGTCCGGGTAGAGTCAGGACAACTAATCAAAAAAAAAAAGCGCTGGGGGACAGCAGACCACTGGGAAAAAACAGGATCCGTAAGATTGCAAAGAAGAAAACTCCGGGAAAAACGGTCTCATGCCGGAGGTTTACTACCCCGTGCAAAGAACGAGCACTGGTCAGGGTGTCGAGAAAGAAGCTTGCAAAGGAGCTCAGTGCAAGGAACGGATCTTGGGTTAGAAATGACAACAAGAGAAAAAAAAAAAAACCTGGGCGGCAGGGGGAACAACAACCACACTTAAACAGGTATGTAAAAAAACTATCAGGGGGAAGTTGCCAGCACGAAGCGGTAAAGCGAATCCGAATTCATTTTCTGGGGGACAGAACCGGAAATGGTCTTTGCAAACAAAACTGTATGGGTGGCACGGAAAACTAGGAGGGGCTCCAGCTTTGTTGGGACCCCGTGCTTGGGGCGACGGTAATAAAAAAGAAAAAAAGAGATGTACAAACCGAGAACACAAAAACTTAAAACGTTTTAAGGAGCTTGGGAACTTACGCACTCCGGTAAACAAAAGCAAATTACTCAAGACCCCCTCAAAAAAAAAGCTAAAAACTGCCCTCAAAACAAAATTTTCAGGGGTGAAAAAAAACCGTAAAGTTAACGAATCTCACAAAAAAGCAAGCAATGGGGTTTGGTGAGGGCGAAAAAAAGAGGTAAGTGTGACCCCAAAGGTGCAACGCGGGCGGGGAAATAAATTGGGGGTGTGGAAACGAGGGAAAGGAAAAGAAAACAGAAGGCACCCAAGGGAACTCACAATGACAAAGGGGAAAAACCATACAAGAATAAGGGGGGGTTTGGTGGGAGCGCCAACAAGGAACTCCCCGCAAAACCAAATGGCTCGGGAAGGTAACGAGTTTTAACCAAAACCTGTCTCTCAAAACCACCTCACAGAAAGAGAAGTTACTGGGGGCAGGATGTATCATACGCGGAACGGTTACAACATCAGAACACATACCTGGCAGAAGCATAGCGGACGAGGTGCAGTCAAGAAAAACAAAGGATCCACCGGCCAAGAGTCCTGGGGAGTTTTAAAAAAACAACATGCATAAGGACTCTTGCTTGGCTCCCCCAAAGAAAGGGGGGGGGGCGCAAAAACCAAAGAAAAAGTACAACACAGGGGGGTTGGAAACTAAACAGTCGTCAAATATGTTGTAACGGGGCCCCGCAGGGGAAAAAAAATTTGTAAGGGGTCGACTTGGGGGCCAACGACAAATCACCACGGGGGGCCCGACTTAAAAGTCCTCCGGGGGGCTCGGGAAAAAAACGCAGAATCATAAGACGCCCGACCACGGAAGGGCTTTGAAGGTGGGGCGGGGGGTCCTACGGGATATGGCACGTTTGGGCACTAAGCGACAAGAGAAAACAAACCGTTTGGGGGAAACGTTTTGGTGTTTGGTTTGTTGGTTTGGGTTGCATGGTTGGAGAGGTACGGGGCGGGTTCGGGGGGGTTAATATGGTTTTTTTTTGGTCATGGTTATATATGTGTTTTCGGTATGGGTATGTAAATGTTAGCAATTGAGCTGGGTGGTGAAATTGAGTTTTTTCAATCCCAATCCTGGGGAGAAGAAACTACGACCACAATCCACACTTATTAAACATTATCCTTGATTTACACAGAGGAGACCAACAGCACCACAAGAACGGTGGAAACCAAAGGAGCAAGAGGAGAAGCCTTCTGGAAACTCTGGTGGGATCTGAATGCAGAGGTCGGGGAAAGGGAAAAAAAGCTAACAACCATCACAAGCGCAAAACTGTGGGTGGTTGGGGGAAAATAAGACTTTGGGGGGGGGGGGCCACACCACAGGATAATTGGTGACGGTTTCTTCGTCAAGAAGTGGGGGGTATCTCCACTGGGGGGTACAACATGAAGGAACTCTCTGAGAAACGGAGATTTTTCCTGACCCCAGGAAAATTCAGCATGGCGCACTACAAAAAGGGTTACCGGTACGTTATGACGTCGAAAACTATGTGGAGGAAGAAAGGCCAGTGGGGGTGGGCCCGGGGAAAGCGTGGAAATTCCTTTCAAAAATGACTAAGGGGATACTACAAGAATCGGCTCAAAAAATACGGACTTAGTTTAGCAAGTGAAGGGACCGGACTAGCATGGGAAAAATCAAAATGAGGGGGATGGGGGTAAAGTGGACTAAAATATTTGGGGGGGGTATTGTATGGTGAACCCGGCCAGTGCCACCAACCTCAAAGGGCAACGTGCAAAAAAAAAAGGAAAAAAAGCAAGCGAACCGGGCAGCAATCATCAGGGAAGTCTTCCTTGACGCAAAAAGGAAAAAGGATTGTCCGGTGTATAAAAAATCGTCGGACGTAGGGAGGAGATGCTAAAAATCAGTAAAAGAGCAAATGAACTAAACAACCCAGGACCAGGGGTCTGCAGGACAAAAAAATCGCTTTTACGGGTAAATGGGAAAAAAGATCGAA
>Ga0179593_1536044_pt1 | contig 13774 bp, 19 predicted proteins | sample CZODoug2_1_08_16_FD_185931 | JGI IMG/M metagenome (GOLD analysis project Ga0179593, IMG submission 185931) | Vadose zone soil fungal communities from Angelo Coast Range Reserve, California, USA - CZODoug2_1_08_16fungal (PacBio error correction) | ecosystem: Environmental > Terrestrial > Soil >...
GGTCAATGTGTTCAAATCCAGATTTGGGGAAAAAGGTCCGCCGCACCTAGCAAGAAACGTCAGATCCTTCTTGAGGGAAGGGAGGAGGGCGGAACAGTATAGAGAATCTTCATATACGGCTACGATGAAAAAAGGGGATGAAGAGCCTTGCGAAAAAAAGCTTTACAGAATTTCATAAGAGCTCTACGGAGAAGGAAAAAATATCGTGACCTAAGGAGTTTTCAAACGAGATCGAGACAAGAGGCCATAAAAGGTAGCTCGGAAAAAGAGAGGAATGGCCAAGGGAGAATGCCATTCTGCACAGAAACGAGGTCCCGGGGACTAATCCTATACTAAAGGAATAGAAAAAGAAGACGCGGGGGTTCTAATTAAAAACCAGTGGTGAAGGAACGTATTCATGCCCTACTCATGGAAAAGGAAAAAAACGGCAGCGCGAGTGCCGTTCCGTAACCAGTGGAGAACGAAGCCGCCAGGTCCTTTACCTGAGAGGGGGGGAAATCCGCAGGCGATTTGGTATTTAAACGGCAGACCAGAACCTTCGTCGAAAAAGAATGAAAGCAGGCTGAAGATTTTTCCCTAACCCCGGCAATCTAGGGAAGGTACAGATAATCCCGCAAGCGCTTGCGCTAAGAAGGAAATTGCAGACGAGATGAAGAAAAAAGGGGGGAAGATCGGGGGAAACATGGCCATCAGGCGGACATTAGGGCCAACAGTCCGGTCACAGAAGAGCCCCAACCAAAATTGGAAAAAGGGGGATGAAAGATACTACCGTAAAGAAGGAAGAGAACCTAATGAGCGGGCGTAGTGATGGATATTACATCCTTACAGGGGAGGAAATATCCAGAAAGAGGAAATAGAGAGAGCGGTGGGTTTTAGTACTCTCACATTAGAAAAGGGGAAGAAATGAGAAGCCTATCTGAGCGAAAGGGGTACATTCGGGAGGGTGGCCAAAAGGAGAAAGGGGGGAAACGGAACCTTTCCTCAGCCGCGGATGCGTTGGTGAGCATTACAGGAGAAACAAAAGTAGAATTCACCCCGAGGCCAGGGTAGGGTGGAAAGGCTTGTGCTGCGAAAAAAGGAAGAGGGGGGCAAAAGAGACAGGAAACGCACGCGGAAAGTCTTATCTCTAAAGATTAATAGGGAGAAAAGGCCTTGCCAGGACTCGAAAAATGAGAGAAATTCATAGAATGGAGGTGACATCTTCTATCTGCGAAGGGGGAGAGAAGACTTTCATTGGAGAAGGAAGAAGAGCACAGCTGTCAACTGACCCTTCCCCCGAAAGAGAAGGGGGGTTCGGCGTCTTCTATTTATCGAGACTAAAAGGAATCGAGGGGATCTCATGGTTTTGTCATGGAGAAAGAGAAAGACCGGTTATCCACGCAACAGGAAGCATCCAAAACTTTCATGGCCAAGAGAAAGGGAAAGAAAGTTAGGGGGGAGGGAAAGCAAGGATTTTCCTACAGTCCGGGGGAGAGCTGGATCAGTGATTAAAGCTCTAAGAAAGGAAACGCATAGGAAGGGGGGTGGGGAAAAATCCCACCAAGACATTCACAAAGGTTCGGTCCTACCTGCTAGGGGCCTATTTCAATATTCAAAGGGGAGGGGGACTGTGTGTAAACTAGGGGTAAATCATCTTATGGTCTTCATTCAAAAAGGCCCAACGCAGGAAGACACCCAGTCGGGGAGAAAGGGGCCATACAAATAAGACCTCAGAAACTTCCTGTACGGAGACCACCGACTAGGGAACAAGTTTGATATCTAAAAGTTAACGGAAGGAAGGACTGGTGAAGGTCGAAGAACTACATCTCAATCTCCCGGAGGGATTTGAAGAGGTCTGAAAAAAAAAAAAAAAAAAAAAAAAAAAAAAAAAAAAAAAGGACAGGACATCCTGCGACAGCTCACGTGCCTGAAAAAGAACCACGGTTGGAGGGACATCTTTGGGGGGGGGATCTCGCTCAACAAAAAGGACTTATCTTCACTCGAGAGATCTTCGAACAAAGATGTCGAAAGATCCCCCTTGTGTAGGCGGAGGCTGTAGGCCGGAGGGAATGCCTAAGGGGAGAAAGTCCTTAAGTTAGCTGTCGGGAAAAAAAAAGACTTCACCATGCTGAAGTGAAGGAAAAGATATCCACCTTTTGGAAGTACAGGACTTTTAAAGGGGAGGGGGGGAGGTGATTCCAACTGGTTAGACCGCACCTGAAAGGGGGTGACGCCAATCGTGAAAAAGGGGGAAGACCATCCTCTGATGGGGAGGGCAAACATGAAAAAAAACAGGGGACGAGGGAAAGCGTACCTTTTACCGATGGAAGGTCGGCGTAACCCGAAAAATCTTCTTGGATCAGAGCGGTTTAAAGTGGAGGGGGGAGATGGAGGACCACCGGAATCGGAAAGAGGGGGTCCAGAAGGGAGCCACAAAAATCCCCTCATTTATTCTCCAATAAAGGAGGGGCCTCTTTGCAGGAAAAGGGGAGTGTTACGTCTTGGATAACCGGTATGTGAACAGGGAGGAGAAAGACACACCATGAGCATAAGAGAAAGGCGATAACTCTAATACGCTGAAGGAGAGGAGGTGGCATTTCATATTAGGGGATGAATGTTAACACGAAGGGGTGCAAGAAGGGATTTCCGAAGACGTCTTAATGCATACGAGGAAGATAAGAGTCAATATCTTGCTCAATTGAGAGGGGGGGGAGAATGTGGGCCGCTAGATCCAGGAGGGCTACATCAGGGAGCCGGTTGGTCCGGAGAGGAACGCTGCTGGTTCGCTTTCGCAGGCCCCCTGAACGATGGGAGGGGGGAGTCGAATTGTTTTACCGAAAAAAGGACTCACGCTTCTTGAAAAAAAAGCATCCGCTAGAGACCGTAAAAGATGAGGAATTGTGGCCCCACCAAAAAGGAATCCCCGGAAAAAAAGCCCCCCCGTAAACTGGAGAAAACGAGAGCCGGAGTTTCTATCCCCTTGGCGCAGGGGCGTCACCAAGACATCAAATAGTCCCTGAAGGGGGGGGGAGAACAAAAAGAGAAAGATGTAAACGGACTGAGCCATCACTACTCTGTCCTGTGAGCATAGGAGCGGAGGAAGTCGTTCTCTTCGAGGGAAGTCCGCTTTTTGTGGGGGGAGTGTTGCTTGAAAGGAAAAGACGACTGGTGGAAACGGGCCGTCCCGGCTGGCCAGGGCAGGGGAACTGGTTTTTCGAAGAGGACATTAACACTCCTTCAGGAATAACGGTATCTGGAAGGTGGAGGGAAAGAGAAGGGGAAAGGGTTTTATTGGGGGGAAAAAGCTCGCAAGAGTTTGAGGGGGGGGTATTCGACCCTTCCTTAGTTGATCATTTTGAAAAAAAGAGAATGCGGCACTGGGAAGGGGACGAGCATATAGTATTCTCCCTCCACTTGGGAGGAAGTTTTGGGGGGGTTTGGGGGTCCAAAAAGGACACGGGGAACGTTTCTGACCGTTGAGATAGAGTTAGAGAATCCGTTCTAGAGGGGGGTTTTCCTTAAGACAAGAGGAGGAAGGGGACCCTGGGGGTGTTTTATAGGCTGCGTAAATCTCGGGACCTAACTTCGCAGAGAGAGGGTTGAGCCGGGACAGGGGGAAAGGAGCAGCGAGTCTTCTGAGAGCCAGCTTTCATATCTCGTTGAAAGAAGATATGTCGCGGAGTCAGAAGCAAGGGTCTTACCATCAAAAAAAGGAAAAGATCTCGGGAGGAAGAGAAGACCCTGTGTCGTGCGCCTGTTCAAATGAGCTTCACGTAATGTTCCGGGAGTGGTACGCTCAGAGGGAAAGGAAATGCTGGCGTAGGGAAGAAAAAAAATGCCTAGTGGGTGCGGCGAAAGAGTATTTTACAAATCCTGGAAAACCACAGAACGGACGATGAAAAATTCTCTCAAAAAGGAGGAAAATATATATCTTGGAGGGGACCCGTATTTTGGGGGTGGGAAAGAGGAAGGACGCCCGGGAAGTGCAAAAAAATCCCCTACGCCCACGCGGAAAATCTCTTCTGCGCGGGAAAAAGGCGGAACCTTATCGATAATGGGGGGAGGAGGACGCTAAAAATGTGGGAAGGAAGAAGGGAAGACTCTTTGCCGGCGGTAAGAAAAGTGCGGAGACAAGACGCACGGAGGAGGTCTTTACTTTACTACTTCATTGAAAAAAAAAAGAAGGAGAGGGGAGAGAAAGAACAGCGCTAAGATAATAAAGGGCAGAAGCAGTGCTGAAAAGTAATGCTCGAGGGAACGAGAAGAAAGGACGAAGCCGATAAAAAAATCAATGGCGTCCAAAGGAGAGGTATTTTCTGAAAAGGGGGGGAGATATGGATTTAAGAAGATCGGCGCCCTAAACGGCCATATCAACGGTCATAACGGAAAAGGGGCCCTGAATCACGGGGGGGGACGTTAACCATTTGGGAAAAAAGTCTTTTATGGAAAGGCAAGTCCAACATAAGTCATGCGGAATTGTATTTACACTGCGAAAAAAAAAAAAAGACCTTCGGCCGAAATAAGAAGGGGGGAAGCTAACTCATCTTAGAGGGTGAAGAAGAACCCTGATTAAGGGAGAAACTACTTTGGAAGATACGGTAAATCCGCATCTGCGGCAGACGTTTCGCTGCATCTGAGGAGTGGGGGCAGAACGTATGAGAAGGACAATGCTGAAAGACTACGGTGACCCACCCCCTATGAACCTGCCCCCATTGGGATCGTTTACCAAGCCACTCCGCTATTGAGCTGTCTCGTGCAGCATTGACTCGCACCGCCCCGCTACTCTCGCTTCATCTGCTCCCTTTTCCACGGCCTGTCCCACCTCGATCGCACTCCTCGTCTCTACTCGCCTAACTAAACCTCGGAGCCTCAGCCTGCCCCGAACGGTGGAGTTCCAGCAGGGGGGGGGGAAATCCACATTCCTTTCAAAAAGAAATAACTACAAAAGGGGAGGCCAGATCCCGGGAAGAGAACTACGTCTTCGAAGAGCTGTGATCACGGAAGAGGGCCTGTTTTACACCTTTACTTTCAGGGGCTTAATATAAGGGAGAGAGTTTATGTATTGGAGGAACGCCGATGGGGGGGAAAAATCCAGGATATCTTGGAAAAAGAAAAAAAGAAACCTGCGGGGATGCGGAGGGGAGAGGGAGGTACGCAGGAGTTACTGGAAAAGCTCATCCTCTAGAAAAAAAAATGATCCCTTCAGGGGGACCCAAGTCGAATGAACAAAGAAATCTTAAAGGGGCTGCTAAAGGGGGGATGCGAATCGGGAAGTTCTCCAAAAAGAAGCCCGGAGGCAAGAATTCTCGGGGTCGCTACAAGTCAAATAGGAGCCGGAAAAGAAACCCCCTTCTCAAGAAGAGGAGAGTAGCTTCGCGTGAGAAGGGACCGACGAAGGCGTACGGAATATCCCATCAAGTCATCTGCAAAAGCGTGTCGGGAATCCCCAAGGGGTTCTGCATGCAGCGCTTCGAGTGAAAAAAAAAAAAAACAGAAAGCTCAGAAGAAGGGCGATGGTTTGTCCGGCAGCACGACCTGGCAAGGAGCAACGAAGAAGTACCAAAAATCGAACCGGTCAGGCAAGAAAACGGATCCCTTGTGTCCGAATACCTTGGGATTGGAAAGGGGTCGCAAGGGCAGTTATTAATGAAAGGGGAACACTCTCTACGAAAGGGGGGAAAACCCTCAGAGAACTTCATGTTAGCCCGTCCAGCACCGGACCGGTGAAACGGCATCGTGTACAAAGAAAAGATTTTCAAGAGTAAAGAGTGGGGGGACTTGTGCTGGATTTAACCATCAGCGATAGGGTCATTCAGCCCCATAATTGGCGTCCCCAGGCCACCGTGGGGCCATCACAGTGGAATAGGAAAAAAAACTGTAAGCCTCCTACTCGAAAACAACAAGGGGAATCTATAAGGCAACTGAAAGGCAACCTACAGGTCCCCACTCACCCGCGGGACCGGGGAAAATCCTGAGCCCATTACAATCTAGGAAGAAGAGTTACTTCCAGCCAGTAAACTTTTTTTATCTTTTTTTGGGGGAAAAATTGACATCTTTTGCTGGAAAAAGGCTCAACAACACCAACTTATTAGGGGGGAAAAGTCTCCAAGATGGAAGAAACAGATTCCACCTGTACGGCTAATTGTCACGTAGAGGAAGAAGCCGATTTCCTTGAGGAAAAATCCCTCCTTTATTTAGAGGGGAGAAATTCACCATTCTTAAAGTTGCCGTTAGGGTAGCCGTGGGGTGTGGTCTCTGCCTTACATTAATTTTTCACGAGGTCGGAGTGATGACATCAAGGGAGGCCTTTGTTACTCAAGGGGGCTTACTTACAGACCATCAGGGGGGGTCATCAGAGTGAAAACATTAACACCGACTCCAGTGGTGAAGAAGAAACGTTGACACCGGGGGGGGGGTGCCCGGTGTCTGAAAAACGAACCTTTGCCGGGAGCTAAAGGGGGAAGAGAGGCGTTCCTTTGGGAAGTCGGAGAGCGTGTGACCACAGACACTTATCCAGAAAAAAGGGAAAAGCCTTCCGCGGGAAGTGAGAAAATAAAATGGATTCTAAATGGATGCGTGGGGGCGTCGCGGGGGGGGAATGAAAGGTTAGAGTTGGGGGAATAAGCTTTCTGTGCCATTGAAAAAAAGCATAATGCGAGGGGAGGGGAAATAACGCGAAGAGCAGGGCATAATTCTTTATGTTCATTTCTATTCGGGGAGAAGTACAAAAATCGTATTTGATCGAAAAGGGCCAGTACGTCGTAATGAGCTAAGGCGCAGCTAAGATTTAAAGAGCAAATTAGAGGATGGGAGAGCCCTTTTAAAAAGGCTAGTCAGGAGGGAGTAGCGGAATGCCGCTTCCAGCCCGGGCGGGCATAAAAAACGCTGCTTATCTTTTCCGAACAAGCCCTCTCGCGCCAAAGACGCAGCCGGCGGAATTCGCCTTTGGTTTTCGCAGCAGGGAAATGCTAAGAAGGGACCCCCTCCTCCGAGAAGGCTGCCATCAAACAGCCAAAGGGGGGGAAATCTCAAAAGCCCGCATTGACAGCGTCGCCCACGGAAGAAACGGGTGAGTTTTTTAGGGCTTCCTCCAAAACGAGACTCGAGGTCCTCAAGCTTCTTTATTAAGACGAGGTAACGGATGTCAAACCCGGGGGAAGGGGAAAAAGACTCTCCTGAAAGAAAAGGACTGTCGTTCTCTCAATCGAGGAAGGGACCAGTTGGGGTGGTGTCAGTTCTTTCTGTTGCTGTCCGCAGGGCGGACTGGTGTCAAGAAAAGGGAAGGCCCTTTCCTATTGTCAAGGGGGGAAAAGGGTCCATTGGGAACACTCCTTCAAAACTGCGGAGTGACCGTCTTAAGTTAGTTTGGCTGGAAAGAGAATGGGGAGTGGGTGTTGGGGAAAAACCTTAGTTTTATCTAAAGGGGGAAAAGTCTTCCTGGAGAAGGGGGGGTTCTGTGAGCAGTTAAAAAGGCCTCCGGCGATGGCGGAAGGGGAAATGAAAAGCCTGGAACCCTCACGGAAATTCCGGCCATGAGATGGGGCCAGGTACCTTTGCCTTGGACTGAGTGGGAGAGAGAGGAATGAATCAAGCCACACGGGCCTCAGCCCTACAGAGATAGTACTCCATGGGCAGTTATAGCTAGGATTCTTGAAGTATCTTAGCACTTCTTCTTTGGGGGGGGAAAGATATCGGTGACCTTCGCTTCGCGCGAGGTCGGGGAGAGACCATCTTGAAGGCGTTCAACTCCTTAGGGGGTTCTCGGAGGCATAAGGGGGGTGGTCTTCGTCCTCTGCACTTGGAACAAGCAATAAGAGAGGGAAGCATACACTTGGAGGATTCCATCTTCAAGGGGGAGGGGTTTCAGCAGAAAAAAACTAAATGTGTTGTAACGTCAGAAGGAGATGTCGGCAGAGACGTGGAGGAGGGTATAAAAACTCGGTTCTGTGTCTTAAAGGGGCCTTTGAAAAAAATTCCGGAGAGAGAAACAACAACACTTAAGGAGTATGTAAATAATATAGATTTTTCATAATGTGGTGAAAGGAAGGAACGATTTCCGCCTAAAGGAGGACCCCTACGCCACCGGGGGGATGCTCCTTCTCCTGATAACAGGCGTAGGTGCTTTCGGAACAATTATCGGGGAGGACAGAAGGACGGACGCGAAGGGTATATAACCACACAGGGCCGGCGGGTTAAAGCAGATTTTTAACGCAATTACTCACTCGTTCTGAGATAGGAAAAATACGGGGGGGAAAAAATATCTACAATCGGAAAAGAACTCGCGCGAGAAACGAGCGCTTTCAAAAATAAGCAGACTCCGAAGAGAGAGGGCAACAAAGAACCTATAAAGACATGGCGTGAGGACGTTGTGCTGAATTAAAAACCCAGTGTGGAAGGGCGATTCATGCAAGAGACCCTAACTCATTAAAAAATCATTCACTTCAGCAGGGAGAAAAAGAAGGTGGGCCTTAACCAGTGGGAAAAGACGCCGGCTGTGGGGACAATCCCGCCATCATTTTGGTATTTACAGGAAAAAAAGGGGCGAAGAACAAGTCTCTCAATAATACGGGTCTAATATCAACGTTACGCACTAGAAGGAGCTTTAAAAAAACCCTTCAACTCGATGGAACCTTTACATAAATGAAGAGGAAGAAGGAAGAAGGGGTTTGTGGAAAAGACTATATGATAAAAAACCCAGGGTGGACAATAAGGACAAAAAGGGGGAGGGCCAGTCAGGGGAAAGGCAACCTATCGTACTCAACATAAGCACAAAAAAAAAGGCTTCCCTATCCATACCGATGAAAGGGGAAGTCTCGCCAGGCCTTATAATCTCACGGAAGCGTAGTGAAGGGGAAATCCGGGAATGGGGGTACATCCTACTCTGGGGGAGTATTTCTTGGAGGAAGGGAAGGAAGAAAAATCCCCGGCGAGATCCTATTTGAGAGAGTGGGAAAGATGGAAATGCGGCGGAGTTTTACTCATTATGGAAAGGGGGAAAGCATCCTTCGGAATGGGAGATAGGGAGCATTCCGGCTGCCGAAACAAAAGGAACCGAGGAGGTGCTGCGATCTTGGAGAAAATCCCTCTAAGCAAGCGTGCGCCAGGAAGAAAAGCCCGTCAGGAAAGGAAGAGTATCGCGACATAGAAAGAGATGATCTCGCGAAAAAAGAGCACATTCTCGGGCTACCAATCGAATTGACGACTCTTGACATCTTAGCCACTGCGAGAAAAGGGTGAAGCGACGGGGAGGGAAGAACAATCCGCATCTGCAAACAGGAATCCCCCGAAGAAATGGAGAATTCTGCATGGCAAAAGCGTCTTCGGTTATCGCTCTCCCCGGAAGATTATGCTCCATGGTGGGAAAAAACTGGAAACCGACCTTTTAATCAAGAAAATCGTACCTTTTCAAAGAAAGGGGATACCGGAGGGGGAATCCCTGGGATTGGCCTACAGTCCAGGCAAAGTCTGGATAAGGTCAGGCTGTCCACGCAAGTAAACCCTCAGAGAGATGGGGAAGAACCCGCCATCTACCGTGCACAGGGGGACGACCGGCATCTTTGAAGGTCAACCGAGGTTCAAAGATTCAAAGGGAGGTGTGGTTCCTGGGGCCCTAGGAAGAAAAAAGAAAGATGGTCTGCTAAAAAAAAATCAGGCACTTATTGGAGACAGTTTGCTTTCTACAAAGGGAAGAAACCAGTAAGACCTCGTGGAAAATGCCTGTAAAGCGACTAAAAGGGGGGAAAAAGGGATTCTATAACTGTCACTTCAAGGAGTTCACCTACATCCTCACTCCCGCGGGAGCCTTTCGGGATATTACAGACTTCTGAAGAGATGAACCTGAAAAACGGGTTTATCGGGTTTTTGGAGGAGCCGAAAGCATTTTGGCGAAGGATATAAAGAAAAAAACCGTAGTAAGGGGAGGGGGGATCTGGTCACTGAAAAACAGATCCACCCTGGGGTTAGTTCGTAATTTCACGTAGATGCTGTCAGGAAGGGAGCCGAAATGAGAGAAAAAATGAGCTTTCTTTTAAACTAAAGGGTCCTTCTCTATTTCCAAGGTGGGGGGAAGGAGGCGGCGTACAGGAAAGTTCCCGAGGTCTGGGGGGATCTCACCCTGGGTAAAAAATGCCTGTTTGACGCCATACATGAAAGAGTGGGGGGCCTGTAATGAGAACATAAAGAGGGTGTCCATCCAGAGGAAGACCACCAGCCCAGGTGGTGGTGAAAACGGTGACCTGTTTACACTATTCCGGAAAGAACAGTTGGCAAATTTGTATACACGGCAGCTCTTCTTTTTTCCTTTTGAGGCGTAAGCGGGGCCATAAACTGAAGGCAACCACTTGCATCAGGGCTAAACCGACTGGAGTCCAAACGTTATTCGGAAGAATCCGGGGTGAAGCGGAAAGTGACAGTTTTCTACGGTGGAGCGTGCGTGGGAAAGGTTCCAGTTCGGTCTTCAGAGGCTCCTAGAGACTGTGAGGAGGCGAGAAGGAGGGAAGGGGCCGTACTAGAATGTCAGGTTCATTCGGGGAAAGGGTCATACAAGTGGGAGGAGGTGGGTAACATATGGAAGAGAAAGACTCTCGGAAGGAACTACAAAACGCGCATCATTAAGGGGAGCTTGTCAGTCTAATTAAGGGGGAGAAGGGGAGTGGGAAGGCTAGGTCAAAAGGGGGAAGCTACGATCCTTTCAAAAACGGCCTGGGGAAAAAGCTGCTTGCTGGGCTTTCGCTTCGCAGCCAAAAAAAAAGACAGGCCGGGACGGGGGTTGTTTTCGCAGAAGGGAAAGCTGCTTAAAAAGAGGGGCTGAGTGTACATTAAAAAGGGGAAAAGCTTCTTACTTTTCTTAAAAAAGGAAAAGGCCTTCTCGCCACTGCGCTAGAAAGAAGCCGGGAGGTAGGTTCCCTTTATCATCGCGTCTACAAAAAAAACGCTCTCTCTAGGAAAACCAAGAGGGGAGGTCCCTGATTAAACCGAGAGAAATAAAACGTAGCATTAGTAATCAGCTGCGCGACGGGGCGTTCTCGGAAAAAAAGAAACGGAAAAAGGCTCTGGCCTCCCTTGGTAGGGTCTTCTGTTGCTGGTCCGCTCTGTTGACGGGTTGGAAATACTGGAAGAAAAGGTGTCCACCCTGGTTTTTAGAAAGAAAGGAACCACTCACTTCGAGCGCAAGGAAGCGGAGTACCGGTATCTGTAAAAAGTTAGTTGCTGCAGGAAGGGGGGGGGAGGAAAAAGAAAAGGGTTAGCGACCCTTGTCGGCAGAAAAGGTTCTGGGCATTGTACTTAAAAGGCCGCTGCGATGGCGGGAAAAGGAAATGAAGCAGCAGAACTCCCGCCACGAAAAAAGCACTGACGGCTAGCGCTGACAGTTCTTACTCGTTCTCTGAAGGAGGTTAAGTCGCCGATCTAAGGGAAGGATACTCGGCCCACACTGGGTGGGGTCAAGTCAACTACCTCGCGAGAAGCCAGGAGTGAGGGGGTGCTTCGTTCATTAAGAAAAAAGGAAGTCTTCATAAGTAGGGTGATACCTCGCTCGTGGAGAGGAGAGCGAAGGGAAAAAAAAAAGGCCCACTTTTTAGGTTCAACTCCGGGGGGGAGCCGAGATGTCGCAAAAGGAGTCATAAGAGAGTGCGGAGGGGGGAGTAGCCTGCACTGTTCTACAAGAGATTCGAAGTAACGGGATCGCATACAACTTGTAAGCGTCAGGGGGAAGATGCATCGTCGAGAGACAGCAGCCTACGACGGGGTACGCCGAGGAGATTGGGGGGCAAAATTCACTGCGTGGAGGGAACTGAGCGGTGCGCGAAGTTTGAAAAAAAATTCCTTCGACATGGAGAGAAAAAAGAAAAAAAACGGATGATGAGGAAAAGAGATTTTTCATGAAGGTTCATTCTTTTGTTAAAGGGGAAAGAACAGAGAAGGGGAACCTACCGCCACGCAGGGGAAAGGCTAAATTCCTTCTTCTGGAAGGACGTAGGCTGGAGAAGGGGGAACATAGCTTCTACTCAAGTTTTATTAAGAGCAAGGGGACCCGAGTCTGGGCCGGCTGTTAAGGGTAAAGATGGAAGAAGAATAGCTTATGCTCCGCGCCAGGACGTGTTGCAACGGAAAAAGAGGGGGATAGGGGCCAATAAATCGCGCTGAAGAGAAGACGAAGGGATAAAAGAAAAGCAGAAGAAAGAGAGGTCCTCTATAAGAATGTGAGAGCATTGCGTCAGGCAGGATGGGTGCTGAAATGAAAAACAGGGGGGGGGGAATATAGGAATCTGCGCCCAAAGCAGACAGAAACTTTCATCACTGGCATCAAAAAGGGAAGTTCCGAAGGGGCTTTATACTACTCAAAAGGGGGAATTCCGACAAGGGCAAGGAGGAGTCTTCTTTGTATGGGGGAACTGAAAAGCATACAACCTTCGCAGCCTACATTATAACTTTAGAAAGAAGGGGGGGGGGGGGGGGGTGGGGTGTTTCAAGTTGGGAATCCAAAAAAAAAAAAAAAAAAAAAAAAAAGCATCTCTTAGGGTACAGATACCGGTAAAGAAAAAAAATTTCGCAAATCTTAGTATTTTTTCCATGGCAGAGGGGGAAAAAAATGGGAAGAAAACCATGGAAGTACATGGCCATCAGGGGCGGGAAAAGGAAACGGTAAAAGACGTGACAGCACCGGAAAGAAAAAAAGGGGGAGGAAGAGCCAGACCGAAGATCCGCTCTTCCAAAGAAAAAGTGATGTCGAAGTCGGAGAACTGACGTTTTGTCTTATCCAGACGCGGGGGAAGGAAGTGATGGTGGTAGGACGCGATGAGAAAATCCCCTTTAGATGCCTATCTGAGAAGTTGCGGAAGCTGGGGGGGGACATGAGCGGGAGAGTGGACAGAAGAGGAAGTTGGAAAGGAGATGTCCCCAAGGAATTTCTTGGGAAAAGGAAAGAGGTAGCATTCCCTTAGAAAACCAGTCGAATTCCCCGAGGCATCGGGGCTGGCGATCGGGAGAAGCGAAATGCCAAAAAAAAGTGCGCAAGGAACGAAAAAGAAAGGCATCGTAAGCGGACCTCTTCTCGACGGGGATAGCAACATTATCCACTGTAAATTTACAAGCTCTGGAAAGTCAGAGGAGCGCAGGGGAAAAGCATTTTCGCGGGAGGATGAAAAAGGCCGCGTCTCTGCACAGCGTGCGGGGAACGGACCCGAATAGAACTGGAGAGAAAGCTGCTTCGAGTTAAAAAAATCACACGGATCTCAGAAAAAGAGGAGGGGGGGTATGAAGACCGAACCTTGCACGACGCGGTTATCAAAGGAAAAGAAAAGGGTAAGGCAAATCTCCTCAAAAAAACTGTTAATTGGCCTAAAAGGGGAAGTCCTTCTTATAATGTTATGAAGTCTTCAGGGAAAAGAGCTAAAAAAAAAAAAAAAGGAAACCCCATACTCCTGAGAAAAAACCTCCAGCCGAACGCCCGTTAGGGGTAGCCGGACCGTCATCGGGTACAACTTTTCAACAGGGAGTTGGCAAAAATTTACGAGGGGTTTGCCACTCTGGAGGAAAAAAGGTCTTATTCAACCCACGCGGACGGTGGTCGTCACAAAGGCAGGTGCGGTCGGGCCCTGGCCATAAAGGAAAGGGAAACTTCCGGTAAGAGGAGCGGGGGAAGGGACGCCGACAAAAAAAGTGGATTCTATAACGTCCACGGAGGTTCACTACATAGCACTAAGACAGAGGGTGCTCAGTGGCATCCATGACGAGAGGAAGCTAACTTGAAAAAGGAGTACCACGATCTTTTGGGGGGTGGAGGAAGAGGGAGAAT
>Ga0179593_1736504_pt1 | contig 13774 bp, 15 predicted proteins | sample CZODoug2_1_08_16_FD_185931 | JGI IMG/M metagenome (GOLD analysis project Ga0179593, IMG submission 185931) | Vadose zone soil fungal communities from Angelo Coast Range Reserve, California, USA - CZODoug2_1_08_16fungal (PacBio error correction) | ecosystem: Environmental > Terrestrial > Soil >...
TCACAGGGACCACCGGAGAACCTCTCACCAGAAACTTCCAAGCCTCACTGTAAAATGGCAGGATAAGAGACCTTGAAAAGGAGCCAAAAAAAAGAGGGAAATTAGAAAAAAACTCGAACGTAAGACGCCCGAGATCGACCCGCTACCGAATTGAGACGGGCACCATTACCTCACGGAGAGCAAAAAAAAAAAAAAGGGGAATTATAGAGGTCCCAAACTGCCGTAGGGGAATCGGGGAAAAGAGTCTCAGGGAGGGGAGTGAGTCTCGTACGTTCGTGTAAGGCATTCGCTCAAGAAAGCGGGCTAGCCGAGTTCAGCCAGCAGAAAACTTTGAAAGGGGGGGATGTCTCCAAAAGTAGTCCCTGAGGATGGGAGGAGAAGGAAAAAGGGTCGCTCACGACATTCCGAGCAACAATCCCGCGCTGGGGCCCTGGCCTTTACTTCGAAGAGTAAAGGTGAGCGGGAAGGCTCAGGCTTTTAAAGCTGTTCACCTCAGACACCACGAAAGGGAGATCTAATAGGGAACCTGGCTCGGATCCTGGGGAAAGATCTCTTACTGCTCAATGGTTGGTAATCCTCCCGAGAGTGGGAACCCATCACCTCCACGCCACCAAGTTTATCATCTGAAGGGGAGGGGGGGAAATCTTACATCAAAGGAGCCGATCTGTTTCTGGAAGACTCTGACGCTAGCGAGGAACCGTTAAAGAAAGGATTAAGACCCCTCAACAGAAAGGGGAGGCCCACCTTATTCTCGGTGGTTGGGGGGGGACGGGGAAAATTGGCCGAAGAGGATTTCACACAACACCCTCCCGAGGTTGCCATCTAGTAAAAGAACGGAAGCCCAAGTTTTAGTCCAAAGTAGGAGTGAGAATCTCCTAATTCACGAACATCTTTATCTTTTAAGGCCCGTTTTGGACGGAGGAAGTATGGGGGCCAAGAAAAACCAAAAAAAGCTGGGACGACGGGTCTGTGACTAGCAGAGAAACGGCGGGAAAAGCGCCCAGACGACCCGACGGCCAAAGACACCGACATTCTACCCCAGAGGAAAAGCTCACCTTTAGCGAAAAAAACTTTTTACAACAAAACACGTGAAAGAGAAAAAGTGTTCCATGGTCTAAAGAAAAAAACTTCGCAAAAGAGTCACCCCCTGCAAAGGAACTCCGCGCGGGCCGAGCGCGAGAAAAAGCCCGGAAGGGGGATTTTAGGGGCCTGCCGTGATAAATACCCCGGGCTCAAAGGGAACCGCTTAGAGGCACTTAGAAAAAGGTCACCTACCTCGTGAGGGAGGCTGTTGAAGAGGGGAAGGAGGAGGGGGGGGGACCGCGGAACCGGGTCAGGAAAAATTTGGAGAAAAAAAGGGTCGGTCTGGGCGAGGAAGGGTCCGACTTCTACGGCGGAAAAAACCACGGGCCGCAGAGGCGATGGGTGAGAGGCTTAAAAATAAAAAAGTACGCGAACGGGGGATCGACCTATGCTTGTGGAACTGAACGCCGGAAACGAGCGAAAAATCAAGTTGTGCTAGAAAACAGAAAGGATCTGGCAAAAAAACTCGAGGGGAACACAGGTCGAACTGGATGAGTTAGGGCACGCATGGGCGATCCAGAAAAATCGATGCCGGGGGGGAAATCCGACAAAAGTCCCAAAAACTGGATCACAAAAAGGGAGGCTGCGGCGAGGGGAAAAGAGAGGGGGGGGGTCTATATCTCTCATCTGGTTCATGCTATCAAAAAAGGGAGCGGAAAAGGAAGGCCAGACTCCTTCTAAAAAGGAACACAACAACATGATGATTAAAAGAGTAGATAGCCTTACGCCTCTCTGAGCGCAAAAGCCTAGACTCATAACAGCGAAAAGTTATCGAAAAAAAGAGCTGCTCCTCGCCGTCTTAGCCTCAATGGTATCAGGGGACGGGCAAGAAGGAAAGGTCACCCTCTAGCGGAGAAAATGCTTAGGATAGAAAAATCTCGGCCGAAGAACAGCCATTAGCCCTTGCATAAGGGGGCGGACAGAACGTCGGGGACGGACCCCTAGCAAACCATCAGAGAAGCGCCACGGCCGAAAAAGAAATCGATGACCGGGAATCGAGAAGGCAGATCCGAGAACGCCTAAGCCTAGGTCCGCGTCGCAGAAAAGGACCGTGGCTGAAGGAAAAAGGTAAAAACGGAGAAAAGAACGCCCCAGGGTAAAAAGCCAGTGCTCCGACCCGGGTCGAAAAGCGACCACTCCGACGTTGAATCCGCGAACCTCTCAGTAAGGAGGTGACGTCCCGTCAAGGTAGAAGGGCCGGTGAAAAGGGGGCGCACGAGACCATCTCCCGGGGTCCCGGGCGAAGCCGATCTTCCCTCGGAGGACCTGCCAGGAAAAGTTGCAGCGCCGTGCGAAAAAAAACGCTCTGAAGGGGAAAAGCGTATAAGTCTGGGGTGAAAGGGGAGCTTGCACATAGTCTAAGTTCGTAAGGAGCTTGTTGCGAGAGGGGGGGTAAAAAAGGCCGGAAAGGGAGATACGGCCGAAACGTCGTGCTCGGCACGCGGCCAGACGCGCTCGGGCGACAAACCAAAAGGGCGAGTCCGCGCTCGCAATGAAAAAAAACCAAAAAGAAAAAAGAATGCTCCAGGAGAACAAGGGGGCACAAAGTCAACGGCTTGCTCATAATGAAAGAAAAGTTCTTTCTAAGAAGAAGCGTGTACGCTCCCCCAAACCGTGGCGGACGGGCGGGGAGCGCTGGACACGAGGTAGTAACGACAATATGAGAAAAAAGCGGCCTTAAAAAAAAACGCAAGGAACGCCGTGGGCAAAAGGCGGTTGACGGAGGAAGGTCAACGCGGAAAAAGGGATCGCGGAAAGGGGATCGACGACACCGAGCGGCTCTCGGGAAAAAGGACCCGATAACCACGACAGAATGCTCAACGTGCTCAAGGAACCCTGCCTAAAAAGGGCTACCAGAGATAGGGAAGTAAAGGAGGAACGTCGTCAGAAACAGGGAAAAAATTTCGAGAGGTACATCTTGAGCCTAACAGTCGAAGAATGAAAAGCGTGGTCTCGGAAGGAAAAAAAACCCGATGGAAAACCGGAACTCAGGACAGAAGCCTAACGACAACAAGGGTGAAAAATTCAGCAAGGCTGGACTCGGGCTGACCGTGAGAGAGAAAAACATCGCGCGAGACCAAAGCAGGACTACGGCTGGACGCAAACCGCCCTCTTCAAGGAAATCAGCTAAAAACTGAAGACTCTGAAAACCAGCGGCGGCGATGACAGAAAAAAAGTCCCGCAAACGTCACCGAAAGGATCTGGAACCCTCTAAAAAGGGCGTCGACGGTTAAAGGGCTGGAAAAAAGAAGAGGGGAAACAGAAGAGATTTACCCCAGCGAGGGAAGGGTGAAAGGACGAAGTCGGGTAGCGGAAAACCAGATCTCGGGCGTCCTGGGGGAGGACAGAAAGGGAGGGGAAAAAAATCACAAATGGGGGGCGGTCCCCTAAAGGTCATGGAGTGGCGAAAAAACGTGTGCTTGAAGAAGGAAAAGGTGATGTCTGTCCAGCCGGTCCGGCGGCTGGGTGGGCGCTGGGTCGAGAAAATCACGAAAAAGACACAAAAAAAGCTGCTAACCTTTCCGCGTCTTCCCCTCGGGCGAGGAGTAAAAGGGGGCAGCGGGTAAAAAGGACGAAGGAAAAAAAGCGGACATAATGTATCTCTGCGAAGGAGGCTCCACGGACCGGCTCAAAGTCCGGGAGTCACCGTACTTCCAAGTGGTGAAGTCAAAAAGGTCGTGGTAGCGCAAAGAACTTCGAGCAAGCCCATTGGAGCCCAGAAACTGCAGGAGGTGGCGACAGGGAAAGAGAGAAGAAGTTTCGGGAGGAAAAAGAGACGCTCCGTGAAGCTCCGTGGAAGACCGGCAGGGGGGAAAACCGGAAAAAACATGTGTGCCCACCGCGTTAGTGAGAGGGGGGGGAGGAAGGCGGGGCGTCAGAAAGGAGTTCGAACGCAAAAAAGCCGGATTGGGCCAGCGAGCCAATCCCTTCCGCCCAGTACCACGAAGTAGAAGAAAGGGAAGGAAAGAGAAGAACGGGGGATCTGGTTAATGCCCACTGGGGGGGGGGGGGAGAGGAGCTCATTCGGTGGGACAGCTTCGACGCGAGCGCCCGCAGGCGGGGACGTTACCAGCGCTGGCGGGTGACTCGACAACACGCCGGCTGAGCCGTCTTGACGACTCAGCACCGGCGAAATCAGTAGCTCCAACGACGAACTTAGACACGGGGGACAAGCGGAAAGATTGTCCCAGATAGCTGATCCGATGAAGCTAAGCGCAAAGAAAAGAGAGAAAAGAGAACCCAAAGGTTCTCCTCGAGAAAAAACTTCTGCGCAGACTTCCCTTTAGCAAGGACTCCGTGAGAGACACCCGGAAAAAAACCGAAGTGACTCAAGGCGGGACGAAGACCCCCCCCCCCCACCGAACGGCCTTCTGCTTTCGCGGCCAACGAGAGTTTGGGTCGCGGTCAGCGTACGCTCCTTTGTACCAGGGCGTCAGGGGGGGGCGGGAAGAATCCTGGGAAAGCGAGCTAACTTCCTCCACTTCCGCGCGAGAGGCAGAGCTAGAAAGCGGATGGGGGAAAAACTGCGTCTGACAGGCGTTGTCAGAGGGGGGATGACTGAAACCACTCTACGAAGGGTGAAGAGGGGGTGCTAGACTCGGCGGAGAGGGGAGCCTGCGATGACGCTGATACCAGGAAAAATGGAGGAGTTCGTCCAAGCCTCAGGTCTGAAAGATCCGCCCTGAAAGAACCTCGAGCAGGTAATCAGGAACAACGCAAACGCTGCTGACCCTTCTCCGGGTCACACCCGCGGAGGGGAAGCGCGGCGAGGAGCAGAGGGTAGCTTGCGATCCGAAACGGCTCGCAGCGGGGGCAAGAGGCGGCAAGAAACCGGCGCCGAAGATAAAAGGCCTCCACGTCGCACTAGAAAATCACACAACCAAGGAAGTGAAAAAGAGAGGAAACGGAGCGAAAAAGGTCGGTGAGCGGGAGAGAATTGGCGAAGAGCACAAGCTGCGCACGTTAGAGGACTCGAGCTGCTCCAAGACATCACCTTCAGAGAAGCGGTGTGATCACAGGCAGCGGGAAGCAAAAAAGAGGCGTGTGGGAAGCTATCTTTCTGATCGAAACCTGAGATCTCTTCCTAACTCCTGAAGAAGGTATCCGCTGAGTCATGCAAAGCGCGGCAAGGCGCGGAGGAAGACACCCTCGCACAATTACATCGACCAAAAACGGCCTTCATCTCTCTTAAAAAGAGGTCGATCCCCTGTAAAGTCACACAAAGAAAATCCAAGAGGGAAGAGGAGAGCAAGCAGCGGCCCGGTGGCTTACGTAAGTAGACGAAAAACGAGCCCCGCCCGAAAAGAAGAATGTAGAAAACGGCGTGCTCCCAAAGAAAAGCGACAAAAGACGAGGAATAAAAGGAACATTAGGAACGTCGTGACTTGCACGGTAGAAAAGTTGGCGGAGCCCTTGGGGCAGAACGGCGAGAAGAAGAAACGTTTACGAGCCGGAGAACGCTGAGGACCTGAAGCTGGTCACTAAAGAGTTGTCTCAGGCGGCGCGTAAAGGCGCCTGGAGAGTATCAGAAGGGGGTCGTTGGGACTTTGTCACAAGGAAGTAAGGTTCGTCAAAGGGTTGCTCAGAGGGGAATTAACGGACGAAAGAGCCGGGGAAGACCTCGGCTGAGGTCTCGGTCACCCTCCGCTCTCGGGAGGCGTCACGACGCGTACCCAATGCGACGGCTCAGTCAGAGGGGTAAGCTTGGAAAAAACACCGTAATGCGCTCGACAACACGGGCATTCACAAAAGCAAGAGGGGAAATCAGAAAAAGAACCGGTCGTTAGAAAGATGAGGGGTACCTAGGTGAGGGGACGGATACCGGGGGAGAGAACCACTCCGTCGGTTCCGTTCTTAGGAACCCTATGAAAAAAAAGCCGCACGGAAAGTAAAAAAATGAACCCGGGGAGAAAAAGTGGGGTATACTCAAGCCTTCAGGATGACGCTTCAACCGAGTCGTCGAATGCCCGACCCCGGGAGACTCGTCCATGTAAAAAAACTGAACTGGGCAGCAGGGAAAGAGGGCACACTACCAGCGGGAGATTCCCCACTACTGGAAGCGGCTAGTAACTTCGACAGGACCACATGTGAAAGGGGGAATAGACAGCCAGTACCGGGAAGCTGTCGGCGTGCCGGAAAAAAGGAACCTCTGCCCTGCAGTTCCCACCGAACGACGCCCGAAAGAGGGAGAAGCCGCACAAGGAGAACTGAGAACTCACGCCCAGCGCGACCGACCCCGCACAGGGACGGCTTGTACCGACATAAATCTCTTCCAGCATCCCCACAAACCCAAAAAAGTCATCTGAAGATGACCAGGGGGGGAATACCACAAACTGCGCCAAGGCGTACGATAACCGGAAAAAAAACGCCCGTCCCTCAAACGTCAAGACGCCCTAGAAGGGAAAAAAGAGACCCGAGAAATCCCAAAAATCTAGAGAAAAAAAAACGGAATGAGAAAGAGGAGATTTCCCCAGGAAGGGGGAATGGTGCCGTCGGACGAAGGGAGACGGTTTCCCGATCTCAGGGGAAGTTCTGGCGGGAAGAGAAATAGGAAGGGCTGGCTCGAACCCTCGTCAATGTAGTCGCCATCTGACTTGGGAGGAGGTGTTGATGTAGAAGCAGTATGAAAAAGGCGTCAAGAGGGTCCGTTCAGAGAGGAGTCGCAGGAGCAGCGCCTCCGCAGGCGAACCTGTCCTTGCGGCTTAATGCGGGCTTCGTTAAAAAGGAGGGGTTCCTGCAGGGAGAAAGGTGTCACCGGCACCACTGACATCAGGTAGAAAAGGGGAAGTCTCCACTACTAAACGCGGAAAATCAGGCGTCGTACGAGGGGTGGTATATCCCGGCTGGTCGGGAGCCAAACGTCTGATGCACGGAGAGGGGTAGCACGGAAAGCGCAGTGATCCGGGACAGCCGAGACGAACGACGCGACGCTCGAGAAAGCCGTTCCTCCTGCCGGCGTTGACTGCCCGGAAAGGTGCGGGAAAAAAAAAGCAGGGGTTTGTTATCGGGCAGCGGGTGTTTCAGAGGGTCGAAAAAAAAACACCCAAAAGAAACCCGGAAGGTCCCGAGTAGGAGTGAGGAAAAAGGGAAAACGGTTCTCTCAGCTGAATCACGACGTGAAAGGGGGGGAAATGCCCCGGGGAGAGGCATGCTAAGCTCGAGAAGAAACGGCGAGCAAAGGCGTGGACGAACGGGAACGCTCCCTAGCGAGGCGTAGTTACGAAGAGACACGAAGCTGAAGGCACCAGCACAAAATGCATGGAAAACAAAACTGAGAACAAGAGAAAAACTTATACGACTGAAACTGTCCAACAGCGTGGGAAAAATTCTGATAAGGAGAAAAAGAAAAAAGTCGAGAGGACAAAGACACTCTTCAGTCTCGCGCGGACCGTGCTCCTTCGCCAAAACAGTACGGAGATCGTGGGACGCCGGGGAAAAAACCGTCCTCACTCTCAAAGAAGTCTACCGGCAAAGACCGACGTCACCAAAGGGGGACGTCCGGAGGAGGGAGAGGCGCGATTTTTTAAGAGTTCGGCGAAAAGAAAGGTCTGAAGCACGCCGACAATTGCTACCCTGAGGGGAGGCCGGAAAAGGTACTTCTCCAGGAAAGGGAGCTCTTGAGCGAGGGTCCGAGGATTCGGGCGACCTACTAAAGAGACCCGAAAGGGGAGAGACAGAATAAGAAGGCCTCGGGATCGAAGGTTAGCGAGGGGGGCTCTACTTCCCCCCTCGGCGCTCCTGAACGCGAGGGGGGAAGCGGGAACCCTTCTGCCGAGAGACCGAAAGAGACTAAGGATCCCGACTGAAAGACGTTTTCTCAGTCTCGCGACGCCTCTGGGCCGCTAAAATACAGAAACCCCGCTTGGGATCAGACGTTGGGGAGGCAGCTCATCCCGGCGGAAATGCCCGATCAACCGCGCGCCGGGGCTCACCATATGTTCTCTCCTTACGAGAGAGCACCAACACAAGAGAGGAAAAATAGAGGCCTTGATAAAAAGCGAGCTTTGACTCGCCGAGCGCTGCTCTGCGACAAACAAGGCGCTCGCGGAAGGGAAAATCGAGGACATAAAGAAAGAAACGGGTTTTATGAATACAATCCGCTACCTCACCAATCCACGTCGTCAGGGAGCCTGGGGGAGGGGCCGGCGAGGACGAAAAGGTCAGGGAGAGGGGGTCAAAAACCTCGCGTCCTCGCGAGGGCAAAAAAGCGCTCGCTTCGGGACGGCACCCCTTAAGACACCATTCGAGAGAGTCCACGGCCGTGCTCTATTACAGCAAGAGGAAAAACGTTAAAGCCTTCCTCGATCCACGGGTCGCACTAGAGGACGAGAAGAGGGGAGGAAACGTCCTCCATGAGAGAAAGAACATCGCGGTAGCCAATGCCGAATGCTCCTGACAGGGACGGGCGAGAAGAGACCAACTCTCGTGAAAACGCACATCCTCTGAAGGGGACTGAGGAGGGTAAGAAAAGAAAGTGAGGAATTCGCTAGCGTACTAACACAGCTCCCGGTACGAAGCTGTCTCATGAATATCTGGCCCTCGGGAAAGAAGGAGGTCGACTAGGAAAGGGGAAGGAGAGTGAAAAAAATCATGCGGAGCAGAGAGGTGACACGCTGTTTGACAGCTTGAACAACAATTCGTCGAGGTCGGAGGCGGGTTAAGGAGCAAAAAGAGTTACTAAGCCGGGCCGAAGACTTGCTCGTGGGGTCACGAAAAGCGATCGGAGCAGTCGGAAAAACTCAAGGGGATAGCTCGCAGGCTGCCACAGATTTGGGGCAGATCGCCGCCACAAGTAAAAGATCAAAGAAGTGATAAAACATGAGAAAGGCGAATCCGATTCTGAATACCCGGGGGACGGGATCACGGGGATCGGGAACAGGGGAGAGTGCCGACCCCATCGGCAACCTGTCCATCTTTCTCAGAAGTCGACATTAACTCCGGGAAGGGAGTTGGTGAAAACGGTGCGAAAAGAAGCATGAAGATCCTGCGAAGAAAAGGGTGAGAGACACCACGGAATCTTCTCTAGAATGTACCCCTATCACCACGAAGGAACAGGAGAAAAGTGCTCAAAAAAAAGGCCTCGACGTGTGGGAACCAGACCACCGGAGATTCCCCAAGACCAAAGTACTCTGAAATCTTCCTCCAGAAAGTTAGAGCCGGAAGTGGCCTCCCTTAAAAAACGATGTCACAGCGTGCGCGTGCTGAAACCCGATTTACCCGCGGACCTAAAGCGTCCTACCTAACGACGAAAAACCGGAGGGGAAAAGAAGGAAGGAGAAGCGTCGGACGGCTGACTGACAGTGAAAAGACACCAAGCGCCGGCTACCCAGCACCCAGGACGTCGTACCTACATCACCTAGTACAAGCACACGTCGGGAGCAAAATAGGGGGACAAAAAAGCTCCAGCAGGGGAGAAACTGCGCCGACCGCAGAACGAAAAAAGACGCACGATATCTTGGGAAACAAACAACGACTTTCGACGTTTAATGACCGGCACTGGGGAAGAACAAAAACAAACAACGAAAGGGACCCCAAGAGGTGAACGGCGACATTAACGTCCAGATCTCGGCGTCTTACGTCGTGCCGGGAGCAGTCATCTCGCCCAAAAAGGGAACAGTAGGGGGGTCCCATAAAGGCCATATGAAGGGGGGCTAGGTGGGGGGATGTCGGCATCCGTCTTCCTGCGATGGTCTCGCGCGTTTGGAGGCGTGTCGCTCCCTCAAGCAGGGAAAGGGGAGAAAAAGGTCCGGGACGGAGTTTCCCCCCTCGTCTTTTCGCGGTCGGCGGTCCTAAAAAGGGGAAGGGAATCTGGGAAAAGAAGCCACAATAGAGATGCAGGGGACAAAAAACCACGACTGACCTTCTCGAACATGTCCTGTATGACTAAGAAAGCGTCTTCAGTTAGGGGGGGGGGGGAATCTCCCCGCTGGGGACCCAAAAAGGCACTGAGGAACAGCAATTGCAGAGTCAGGTTCGGTTGATCGGACATTGCATCGAAGAGAGGTGGAAGACCCCCGAAAAGCTTAAGAACCTGTTCATCCTGCAACTTTGACTTCCCTCCAACGCAACCCCTGTGCTGCAAAAACGCGGGAGGGGGGGGGGGTGGAGCCGGAGGAGTGTCGTCGGGTCGGGGGGCACTTCCCACGCCGGAACAAGGAGAAACCCGTGAAAGGACGCCCACCAAGAAAGTAGATAGAACGACCCAGGGATATCACGAAGTTCTTGAGTCGTGGGGGGGAGACCTTGTGGCGGCTAGCTATGGGCCAGCTTCAGAAAAGAGCCCCAGAGAGGGGGGGGGGGACGAAAAAATATCGCAGCAAAAGAGCAAGACCGGCTGCGGAACGGCTTCTACCAACGGTCCCGACGGGATAGAAAAAGACAGCAAAAAAACGACCGGGAACTGGCAAACAAGCGGGGATTCTGATACGCAAAAGAAGATCTCTGGGAGGGGAGAAAGAGAGAAAAAATCGAGTAAAACAGGGAAGCAAGCGTACGAGAGGCTTCCTCGCCAAAAAAGGGACCTGTATCTGTAGGGGACGCAGGGGCCGGGGGGGGAGAAAAGACAAAAGCCGTCCACCGAAATTCGACGTACACCCGACCTCGTCCTCTGGGTGTTTCGGAAGGTCAACGAGGAGGGAAAGAGACTCAAGAGCACGCCGGCAGGGCACCCGGCGCCGGGCGCGTCTGTTCTCCGGAGGTACATTCTACCTTCTAGAACCAGGGAAATTATAAGAGAGATGGGCCTAAAAGAACCGAAGCGATAAAATACAGCTCGAAGAAAGAGGCGTTCATCGAGCTGGGGAAAAGGGGCGCGCGATCGATGTGGGAAAGGGGGTGCTCATCAAAAGCTCGCAGGGGGACTCGGAGGGGGAAAGGCCATGGATGGTATTTTCGGGTCTTCGAGATATCCTCATTTCTATCGGGACCTAAAGGAGGTGGGGGAGACATGAACCTCTGACCAGGGGGGAACTGATAACGCCAGCATTGCTTCAGAAGTTGGCGAGAGCAAGTCGGCCGGACGCGAAGGTTGTTTCTCGCGAGAACCGTCGCCGGGCTCGAACCATCGCTCTTAAAGGGGAAAAAACATACTAGAAAAAAAAAAAAACGGAGAGATGAAAGCCACGAATCGGGTGAACGCCCGTCGCCGGGCTGCCAGCACACAGCCTGCGGGGATCGATCCAGATCTAATAGCCAAAAAAAGGGGAGGTGGTGAAAGAGCAAGCCGAGCAGTCCGAATGAATCCACACGGAGCGAGCTTCGGTCAGGCAAGATCTTCTTATCTCCATCGGCCGAACTCCTCCATCAGAAAGGGAAATCAGCGTAGAACGAGCGGGGGGTCGAGCACACCCGCTCGCCCATTCGCTCGAGCGAAAAAGGGCCTTCAGCTCGATACGCCTCGTACGAGAAAAAAAGGTAGGCTCAAAGAGAAAAACAAAAAAAAAAAACCCACAAAAACTGTCCCGAAAAAAAATCGCCGAATAGGCCTTTGCTGACGAAAGGTGTCCCCTTCTATCCCGCCAACGCACGGGTAGCCAATGCCGGGGGAAAAAACAAAGGGTCGGAAAAAAAAAAGATCCGTGAAAGAAAAAAGGACGAGGTCGGGAGAGCGAGGGTGCCGTAGGGTTGCCGTGAGGTGTCGGCACGGCAAAAGAGAACGGGTACTGGAAGGGACCGCGGCTTAGGACCAAAAACGGTCTATGCGTGGCTCCTCCTGAACGTGCTCGAAAAAAAAGGAATCATAAAAGAAGGGTAAAAGGGGGAAACCAGGGGGACACAGCTCTAGGGAGTCCCGTGACTGGGGCTCATAATGGTCGCATTTAGGGGAACGGGAGTGAGAAAAGGGGCCGCAAGGGTCCTCAACAAAACGCCGGGCGGCGTAAAGAAGTCGTCCCCGCCGGAAAAAAAAGCCTGGTGCTCGCGAAAGGCCTGCCACACCAAGGGGGCCGCCCAAAAAAAAGAGAAAGCACTTCGTGAAAAAATCGGGGAAACAGGGACAAACCCTGGGCGGTAATCCCGGTTCGGGAAAGCTTGAAAGAAGGCGTGAAATGTGGAAGCCCCGAAAAAGAATGCAACAACCACGCGACATGAACACGGTGGAACGCACAAGGTTGACGTTGTGCTATACGGGAAAAAAGGCCGGATGAACGGAAGCAGCGAGCGTCGGGGAAGCAAGCAAGACAAAAAAATCGTGGAAGGGAAAAACCGACCCTGCTGATCAAAGGGAGAAGGCCCCGTTCCTCTAATGAATGGGCTCCAAAAGGAAAAGGGAAAAAACTGGGAAAGGGTCGAGACTCCAGGAAAGGGCGTTCCGGTCGGGACCACCCCGTCGCAGCTACCTGATTCGAGTGACGTCGGCCGCAAGGGATAAAACGCCGACCAAGGGAGGGGAGCCTCGCACGCAGCGCCGGCGTCGCTGCTAGCATGACCGTGATCTGACCCGAAAAAGCGCCGACCCAGAAGAAGGCTGAAAGGGGACAGAAAACCACTAATGAAACCAGGGGGGACCCAGCTACAAGCGCGATGGACAGGAAATCCCGCATAACTTCAAGACCAAGGGGACCCCGCTTACCAGGAACGTTGGAAAAAGGACCGGGAAGGAGACACACAAATAAAAGAGGAGACGCCCTGCCTGGGGTAACGTCAGTCCGGGTAGCGGGGTTGAAAGGAATCGGGTGTCTAAGGGCTTCGGGACTGGAGGGACGCGCCGAAAGCCCGGGGGTCAGGGAGGAGAGCTGACTGGTGCGTGAAGAGGTAGTGATTTCGGTCCAGCCGAAATGCGGCTGTGCTTCGAAAATGGTCGTCGGGTCACGAACGGGTCGCGCCGCCGCTGTGAGACGTTCGGCCGTCGGGGTCGAGGTCCTGCCAAGCGTTCCCGGGTTACAGCAAAGCCGCAGACAATCGCTACGGGGGAAACACTACGGCTAGAAAATTCCTGTATGAGGTTCCTCGGCGGTACTAAATAGGGGGAAATGGTCGTGGGCAAAAGTCGAGCGTCTTCCACAGGGGGGAAAGAATTTATCAGCGAATGGTCGTGTGTGAATGGAACGATAGCGGGAGAGGGATAAAACGATAGCCGTCCCTGCGGGAGTTGAAACGACACCGGAAACCGCCATGTGCTGCCCAGGGGAGGGGTTCAGTGAAGTGGTACGAGGTGTGTAGGGGCCACGCAGGCACCCCTAGTGAAAGGGCCCCGTTATCCCGTCCAAGGTAGGAAATAAGGAAACGAAAGGAGAAGTACAGGAGGATCTTGTGAAGGAACGGAGTGGCGATAGATTCGTTGTGGGCCAGGAGGCGATCGCGTCCCACGGAGCACGTCGGTGAAGGGGGGGGGGGGAGGTACGCGAGCTAACGAAAGACGCCTGCGAAAAAAGCAAGAACATGAGGACCTCTGATGCAACAAAAAAGAAACGGGACTAACTTAGACGACTTTGAAGGGCTGTTCAAAACAGTAGGGAAAAATTAAAGGGGGAGACCGAAAAAGCGAAGAGGGCCTCGAAGCGCGAGTCAGACCCCTCCGTCAGGTAGAAGGACTTCCCTGAGACTCCTGCTCCAGCAGGACTGATGTTTAGATCCGATGCGAAAAAGACACCGTTTCTCCAACTCTCACTAGGCCTTCTACCGGGGGAAAAAATTAGACTACTTCACCGACCTCGTCCTGGCGGCTGTAGGAGTTCAACTATTATTGACGCGG
>Ga0179593_1248888_pt1 | contig 13773 bp, 15 predicted proteins | sample CZODoug2_1_08_16_FD_185931 | JGI IMG/M metagenome (GOLD analysis project Ga0179593, IMG submission 185931) | Vadose zone soil fungal communities from Angelo Coast Range Reserve, California, USA - CZODoug2_1_08_16fungal (PacBio error correction) | ecosystem: Environmental > Terrestrial > Soil >...
AACTCTTAAAAGATTGTCCACAAAAAACAAAGAAACATTCTGCACAAACTCAATAATAAAAAAGGGGTATCAATGTTGGCCGGGGAAAAAAACCCTAACAGAGAGGAGGGGGACATCTCGGGGGAATTAAAAAGTCTGTCACTGGACCGACTCTAATCTAACTTTGGGTTGCTTGGGACCGTGTCAGAAACAACCCGGTCCCACGGGCAGGACGCGGAGATGGTAGAGGGGGAAAGGAAGAAAAACCATGATATCAACATAAAAGCCGAGAAGGGCGATGTACAAAAGTGTGGGACGGTAGGTGCAAAAACGTTTTTGGAATGGAACAAAAAAAGCAGAAAAAGAAAAAGGAAAAAAACAACGGGCGGGCAAAACGGAGCGCAGCCGCAAACTCGCCAAAAACAGAGGAGGGGCACCATAGGACAAAGGAGTACGGCTATGGGGTTGTGCAGAGTACGGGAGGGGGTATCGAAAAGGGTCAGGGAAAGCGAAAAAGAAAAAAAAAAAACGAACCGATCGGCATGGGTACTACCGAAAATACATGAGGGTCTGTGAAGAGGATCCCGGCGAAGCAGCAAAAATCCAAAGCCCAATCCCCCAAGAAAAAAAAAAAATAAAACAACAAGGGCACCGGGCCAAGGCAGGGGAACAGGGGGGTTTGCTCTTAGCAAACACGGTCCAAAGGGGGAAAAAAGGTCAGGAAAGGGAGAAAGAAAAGACCGTGACAGTAACGATTTTGGTGAATCAAAGCTGGGGTTAAATAGCAGAAAGGAAAACTCGCCAAGAGACAGAACGGAAGAAATGAAATTTGGGAAAAGTGGAAACGATTCCAGAAAACTGCTGAAAACAAAAATTAAAATCGAAAAATGAGGGAGTGGAAGGAAAAATCAGTTTATGCAACAGATTAGGCAGTAGCAGGGGACCCAAACCCCCAGGAAAAAAAAAGGAAAGACCAAAAAGGAACAAGGACGCCGAAATTGGACAAACGGACAAATGGGTGAAAGGCCGCTCCGGGGGTGGGGGTAAAAAAAAAAAAAAAAAGCAACGGGTAGTGTCAGAAGGGGAGGCGAAGTGACAGGAAAAAGTTCAAGCAAGTGGAAAAATAGATCCACCAGTGGGGGAAAAAAGAAAAGAAAAAGGGGGGGTTCAATGACAAAAAACCCGTGGTGGGCTGGAAGTTGGGGGAGGGCGGTTGGCGAACGATGAGAATATTGAAACTGGGGGCAAAACCTCACGCCCCACGGCAAAACCGTGGGCGGAGACTCGGGGGAAAAGGTGGTGACAAACGGAGAAACAACACAAAACATCTTGTCCGCAAAAAAAAAAAAGGGTACGGGAATCGTCCGCCAAAAAACGTCCAAGGGGGGTTAAACCCACTGGATAAGCCAGTCCGGATCCGGGGGTTTGCGAAAGAGAAAGGGACTGTTTACGTTGGGAAAAAAAAAAGGAACAGGCAAATAATTACACAGGAGGTTGGGTACCATTCCATTGAAGGGGAAAGACTCCCGGAAAAAGGGCTCGGGAGAGAGGTGACGGGTAAAAAAAAGATACCCAGCGCCAAAATACTGAACATTTGTGAAAAAAAAAAGGGTCCAGGAAATCAGCTGCCCCCCTCGAGTTACGTAAAAAAGGGAAGGCTTCCTCATTTCAAAAGAAAAAGGGGACAAAAACTGGTCTTGCCGAGATGCGCAGAGGAAAAAGGGGGGGCCAGGGAAAGGAAACGCGTGATCACCAATTCAGAAAAAAAGGTGTTTTTTTTGTGTTCAACAGCTAAGGTACGCAAACCTACGGGGCAAAGCCTCTGACAAGAGGAAGGGGGGGAAAAAGTTAATTTCGGGTGACTTCGTGGACGCTGCTATGTCTTAGCCGTAGTCAAAACGACAAACTATTTGCCAAAAAAAAAACTACCGAACATCCCGCGAAAGACAGGTGGCTGGAAAGAAAAGGAGGCGTAAGCCCGCGAGCGACAACCTCGAGGGGGAAAAACCAAACAAAAAGGGATAGGATTTGTGAGCTTCATGTCGCTCCCCAAATGGGAGGGGGGGGGGTTAAGGGAAAGGAGGAGGCCCTCTGACCACTTTGGGAAATCAAAGGTTAACCCGGCGAGTCGTCGGGGGGGGTTCCCCACTCAAAACAAAAGCGCGGGGAGGGGAACGGAAGACAGGGCAAAGGGGGCCACAGCTTATACGTGTTTGTGGGGGAGGTCTCTGAAAGGGGAAAAACTTCACTAAGCAAAAAAAAACTATTAGACAGAAAAATGAGGGTGGAGGTTGTCTCACCCACGATCGTGGGAAGGGGCAAAATACCCGTGCGGGCGGGAAAGAAGGAAACAAAGAGGTCCGGGGGGGGAGACATGACGCGCGAAGGTCCCCAAGGGACCCAGTTCACACAATCGGGGACGTGTGGGAAAAAAACTCACACAAGTATTCCTCCAAGAAAGCGGAACCAGCCCTCTGTTGAAAACAAAGGGGGGGGGGCTTGCCTTAAGTGGGGGTCTTGGGAACGGAATGCCACGCAGGGGGTAAGGAGGCCCAGAAGAATAAAAAAAAATGCCAAATTGCTTGAACTAAAAAAGCCAAACGCAAACCAGCACCAGTCCACAAGGAAAAGGGGGAGACCAGAGAAGCGTGGAACGGAAGGAAACTCAAAAAAAGACTTTTGTAAAGAAGAATCGAGAACAAAAACAGGGCTTCAAAAGGTACGAACCAGGGGGAAGGAAGGAAAGGGGCGGGGGCCAGGAGGCTTCAGTCCATCAAAAAACCACAAAAGAGGGGGGGGTACAACGGACAAATATTACCGGTCAAAAGCAAGCCTGCCGGCCATTAACGTAAGTACTTATTCAAAAAGGTAAAGACTAAACAGGTATGAAAGTCCTTAGGAAAAAAAAGAAGAAGGTAAGAAGGTGCAACGAAGGAGGAAGGGGGAAGGACCAGAAGGGGGGATTGGAAAACACAGCTTCAAGGAGTGAATCGGTGAAGGGAAGGGGAAAAAAGGGAACAGGAGCATCAACGGAAAAGGAACTCGAATTCGATCAAGTTTGTAATGGGCAAAGGAAAAAGGGAGACGGAGCCACGTACTGATGAAAAGGAGGAAAGGGAAAAAAAATCAAAGGGAAACTGCCTCCGAAAACCCTAACAGCCTAAAAGGACCAACAAAAGGATAGGGGGTCTCCTGGAAAAAAAAGTCGCTGGGGTTGGGACATAGGGTTCCCGCAGGGGGAAAGAAGGGAGGGACGAAAAAGCAAAAAACATATATCGGGGGGCCAATTAGGGTTAAATTAAAAAAAAGAAGCTGGGGGAATGTGCAACTAAAAAAAAAGGAAAAAAAAAGGGGGAAAGGGGGAAACATTGGGGCAGAAGGGGGCACCAGCCCCCGAAATGGAAAAAGGGCGCTATTAAGCAACCAACGCAACTGGGGGGTTGTAAGAAGTATGCGGTGGGGTGGCACAGCAATTAAAAAGATTGTCCGTCCAAACTAAAAAGACAGCCAAAAAAGACGATCAGAGAAAGGAATGATTTCAAGGAAAATCGTGTGGAAGGGGGGAGGGAGTACTTCAGGCAAAGGAAGAAAGGGAACTGACGAAACGAAAAATAAACTTCAAGGACATCAATAGGAAGCGGCGCTGAAAGAATTGGTGGCAAGAGAGGGGGAAAAAAAAACAGCGGGATAACAAAAAAAGTTCGTTAAAAAAGCAACAAATGCACCGTCATCGTGCAGCAAAAGGACGCCACGGAATGAAAACATTACAAGGGAAAGACGAGGGTGGAGGGCGGAGTAAAAAGAGGGGGAAAAAAAAATGTCAGGGTTTCCGAGCCGAAGGACAAGGGGAGAAGAATGTCAAAACGGCCCCACACAACCCGGAAAACGCGAACCTGGACGGGGAAGGAAAGGAAAAATTGCAGGAGATCAGACCGGTGTATTACTGGCGTGGCAAATGGGGAAGGGAGAACACCAACGGAAAAAATGTTGAAAACGATAACCTTCACGCCCAGGCTCTCTGAAACGAGGGGGCCTGAAATAAAAAGGTGTTTCACAAAACGATACCTTTGGGACGTCGATCCATCACAAACGGGGGAAGACACGAGTTTTGGTTCAAAGTTAAAAAACAAAAAGGGGGAAGAGAGACCGCCACGCCGGGGCCAGGAAGGTGTAACACCAAGAAAAGAAATTCACGGAAATATCAAACAAAAGAAGGGCCAAAAAGAAAAAGCCAACCAGAGCGGGGCAACAAAACGTCATTGGAACCTTAGTGGGGCTTGTTGGAGGGGGGGGGAAAAAGTCCGAAAATAAAGGGGCCCAAACGTTGTTTGTCAACATAAAAGTAACTAAAGGGAAGGAAAAGACTTTAAGAAAAAAAACGGAAGCATAAAACTTTCACGGTGGGAATTGTCCAAACAGGGCCCAACCAGTGTGGCGTCTGGGGGGACTGCCAAAAAGATACTGGGGCAAACGGGTACTCTCGAAAAAAGAAAGAGTCACGCAAGAACGTCATTTAGAAAAATGTTCAGCGGGTCAAGCAGTGGATGGGAAATTGCTTTTACACGGGAATCCAAAAAAAGAACGAATCCGTAAAAAGGACATGGCCGAACGCCGGGCAAATGGGGAGAGCACAGCGCATTGCATAAACACAGGCGTGCCCGTCAACGGAAATGCAATTTGAGGGAGGCACCGACAAAAACCGAGAATAACGGGAGAAGGACAAAAAAAACCAGGGAAACACCCACAAAAAAGCGCAGAAAAAAAAGTGCTTGGTGGGAGGGGGATGGGGGGACGGGTTCGAGTGACGAAAAAAAAGGTATTGGCCGGGGGATGCAGCCGTCATACTAATAAAACAGACTCACGGATTGCGAAAAAAAACCCCAAACAGGGGGAGGTGTGTCGAACAGTCCACCTTCTGCTTAGGAAGGTCAGAGAGAACGGCCCCCGTGAAGTGAGAAACACCATGGCAAAAAGTCTCAAACAAACTTGAAACGGGGCGCCGAAAAAAGAAGGGGCAGAACTGCCCCCGCGATTCTGCGAACCGGAGGTAAAAAGGAGCGGTTGATCAGACTGTAGATTTGGGACCAGGGAAAAACAAGGACACAATCCAACAGGATGGACACCCCGCTCGCAAAGGAAAAAGGGGGGGAAAAAAAAAGTCTAAGGGCCAAAAACCGCCCACCAAGTAAAAACTCAGGACAAGCATTTGAAGGGGGGACCCGGAGGCCGGAGCCTCACAAAGATTAGCACGGAAAAAAAAAAGCTTTGGAGCGCAGAAGAACTCAAAAAAAACCCAACCAAACAAAAAAAACAAAAAAAGATCAGGGGAGGCGGAACTCAAATCCAGTGACGGTTTGCAACCAAAAGGGGGTGGGGGGGAAGAGTCAGGTAGGTGGGGCAATCGGATCTCCGCGCAAAAAAAAAGAAGGGGAGGAAAAAAAAAAAAAATCAAAGGGGAAAGCCGCGAGGATTGCAAAACCCAACTACACGGCAAAAGGGGAAGGCACTGTTGAGAAAAGGGGGGGTTACTGGGGGGGCGCCCGGACACTGAGCTTCCCAGAGCCCGGGAGACTGGGCAAAAAAATGGCAACGACGGCGGGCTAATTAAGAAAGAACAATTGTCGGTTGGGTTGGAACAGGGGGGGAAAAAAAACAAAATCAAACACCGGAGAGACGGAAGGGGAGTTAGGGGGGGGACCGAAGGAAGAAAAAGGAGGATAAGCGGTCGAGTGTCAACGCTGGATGTGCAAGGTTTTGGGGGGAAAAAAACCTGGCACACAGCGTAACGAAAAAAAAAAACCGAACCGCCAGGAACAGGGTTTGGTACGGGAAGCTCAGATGCAGAAGTGGCAGCGCGCCCATAGGGCGCACGCGCCAAGTGAGAACATTCATCTTTTTGGTGACGATGAACGGCTGTAGCATGTAGGAAAATGGCAATACGGCAAATCGGAAAGAAAAGAGTCGTCAAATGGGTTTCCTCCGCAAAAGACTGATGAGGGATGCGGAGTCCATGCCCCGCATCCGAAACCTCCAAAGGGGCCCCCCTGGAAGAAGGAAAAGAACAAATAAACCAAAAACAAACGGCTGGAAGAAGAAAAGGGACTTAAAGAAAAAATCCAACAATCCCCATTGAACGTAAACTGGCACAATGCAGTGGGGACCATAAAGCCAAGGACAGAGAAAGGGGCGTGGAACATTGGGGGGCAAGCCGCCTGGGAAGAGAAGCCAGAAACGTCAACCAGGTTCCGGCCATGAAAAAAGAAACTGAGAGAACACGAATGTCTGACCCAATGGGAACCCAGAAACGCTTGGGGAATGCCAGACGGAAAGCTAAAGGAAATGTCGGGGGGGGGGTAAGTGCAGGGAAGGCGAGAGGAGGAAAAAAAAAGAAGTGGACGAAGACAGACAAGAAAAGGGGACACAATGCAAGAAAGTCCCCAACACGGAACAAGGGAAAGGAAAAACAAAACACAACGGGTGTGCGCAATTATTGTCAGGTATCAAACCTTGGGGAGGGGGTCTACGTCAGTCCCAAAAAGGGAAAAGGGGGGGAATGGAGGGGAGATGCAAAACCCAGTCACCACACACACAGACGGTTCCAATAAACCCGAGGGTGCGTGGCGTTGGGCGGAGGTGGGGGGAGAAAACAACTTTCGCAAGGGAATCGTCAGGGGTGGGACACAACGCCAAACGGGCACTGGAGGTTGGGTCGGGGGTCTCTTATCGGGCAAAAAGGGAACGGGGGAAATGGGGGAACAACCGAAAAAAAAGGGACTTGTCTGCACCGATCGGAAGAGTCCAGAGACCGTGAAACAAAGGAAGTCAGTGTTGGGAGAACAGAGGAGACCTAATCAAATAAACCGGCGGAGAAAGCAGGGTGTGCGCGGAAAGAAAAAAAGTCAGACAACGGGTGAACTGGTAAATCCAAAGACCACTCAGAAGAATAACCAAATTAGGATGCCAGCCATTAAAGAAGAAAAATCAGGTAACCAAAAAAAAGTAATTGGGTATCAAAGAAACTGTCAAAAACAAAACCTCCCCACAGAAAAGGGGAAACAGCCGGAGAAGACCGGAACATTGCGATTCGACGAAAATCACCTATAGGGAATGGGGAAAAAGGTTCACGGTCAAAAAAAAGTAAAAACGAAGGGGGAAAAAACAAAACTTGGGGAAAAAAGGAGGGAAAAGGCAGGGGGAGTTTCAAACAAGGGACGGGCGGGGGGAGACACCGCCCATGGTGGTGGGGAACGAAAATGCACGGGGGACGGCTGTAAGCCGGTGTGGGAAAAAAAGGGGCCCGGCCGGAAAAAGGAGTCAAAGATGGAAGTGAAGGCAGGGGGGCGGGCCATGAGGGAGTTTTTGCTGGTCCAGGGGGAAAGCCGTCCCAGGTTCCGCACTCACGAAACACGGGGGGTGCCCACGGAAAGTCAGAATGTTCTAAATTCTCAATGGGGCTGCAGAGAAGATGCTTTTGAATACGACAGAGACATGAACACGTTGAAAAACCACCCCAACCGTATCAGGGTTTTTTGGGGAAAGCGTCATTCAAAGGACTCAAGGGTAAGGGGGCCGCAAAAAAATGGCAACCCCTCAAACTGCCGGGGGGGTTTTTGGACAGGAAAAAGTTAACCAAAAACCCTGGTGGCTGCTGCCGCGGGGGGGAGTGTAACCCCGAAAAGGCTTTGCGTTTGGGGGGGGGCTTCCGGGGGAAGGCCAAGGATCACGGGAGAAAAACCAAGCGGGAGAATTTGGGCGGGGTTCTGTGACGGGGGGATCAAAATAAAGGGGGGCCTAAACTTCATTCAGAGTAAACGAGGAAATTTCCAGTGGGGGGGAGGTCGGGGCTCCACGAAAAATCCAATTGTGGTTGCGGGGGGGGTGCACATCCACCAACACCGGAGGAGAAAAAAAAGAAACGCCTTTTCTAAAGGAAAAAGAGGAGAAAGACCACAGTAACTTTGCAGGCAAAAGGGTCCCAGCAAAGTGAGAGTTGCTGTAGGGCCGGGGGGATGATGAAAGTGGAACGGAAGAAAAGCTCGAAAGAGTCCTCATTCCCAAAACGTGTTTTTCCTTGCCTTTTGGAAAAAAGGGCGACCTGAAGTCCGCCAACAGGGTGGACGAAACCTAAGACGCAAGTACGGGAAAACAGGCCTGAAGTCCAAAAAAACCGTACAAAAACCGGTTCCATTAAAAACCTAAATCGAGCCTGAAAGGAGCAGGGAAAAGGAAGATTTCATAAAAAAAACCAGCAAAGACTTCACCGCTGAACAATACCCATGGGGAAGGGAAGGGCCATCTGGGCGCCTGTAAGAATCTCATAAAGGCAAAAAGACTATCAGAGAAAAAAAACAAACGGAGGGAGAAGAAAGAGAGAGGGGCTGACATGAACAAATGACATGCCCAGGAAAGGTTTCGGGGAAGCGGGAGTATAAACATGAAAAAAAGTCTAAAATGCATAATGAGAAGGGGGAAATATATGGCATGAAAACCGGGACATGGTGCTGGCAAGCCCGAGTCAAGTACGTGCGGAGGACTGGAAAAGGGGAAACCTAAAAGCTCCATTCAAATCAAAAAGAGCATGGTGGAAAGATTAGGTCAAATGTGGCGAAGAGCCGAGAAACGAACGCACAAACGGGGCCTTGGGTATCCAGCAAACAGGGTGTAGAAGCGTACCTGGGGGCTTACTAAGGGAACCAGGGCAAAAAAGGGGTGCCAGCAACATGATCGGCCGACGTAAAACAAAAGAAAGGGGAAAAAAAATTGAGATTTCCTAGGCCCGAGGCATTTGAGAGAAAACTGAGGGGGGACGGACAGAAGAAGAACTCAAAAACCACAAAAAAATTTAATACAGGGGGGGGGGAAAGCAGGAGGTTATACAAGGAAGAAAGACAAACATTGTTAGTGGGAACGGAGAAGCCTAAAAAGGCACCCGCAAACACAACAAGGGTAAAATGTGGGGGAAAAACAGTTCATAGGAAAAAAACCCCTCACAATAACCATATCCGAATGAAAGAATCGCAAATCGAAGGGGTGGGGTTGTTGGAAAAAGACCGGCGGGGGGTCAAAAAGGGAATCACTCTTACGTCCCCGCCCGCTAGAAAAAAACTAGGAAGAACTCAGAGCGGAGCTAAGATGACAGGGGAAATCCAACTGGGGAAAAAAAGTCGGCTGGGGGGGCTGATACGCTGGCAGGACTAAAGAGAAAAAGAAAGAAAAAACACCGACCATCACTCAAAAAAAAGGGACCCAAATCGGCCCCCGGCCGCGAGGCAGGGCAGGAAGAGAGTTAAAACAAACATGCGGGGATCAAACCAAAACGACTTCGGGCCGACAAGCAAGCTGCCGGCAAAACTGTCAACGGGACAAAAAAAACCATCGCCTGAAGAAGGGGAAAAAAGAAAAAAGGGTCCAATTACTTCTAATAATGGAATGACGAGGGGCCGGGCTTCAAAAAAAAGTCGATGCAAAAGGGGTAGTCTTGGAGGAAGGCCACGAATGCTGGGAACCGTCCCAACGGAGGGGGATCCAGGCAAAGGGCCAGGGGAAAAGGAACTGATGGCTGGGGCATACATCCGTGTGGAGGTAAGACGGCGGGACAGGGAACCAGTCACCAGAAAGACCAGGCCGCAACTTAAACAAAACGGACGACGCGTACGTGCGTCGTGGGTCAATGGGGGAAACAAAAAGCACTTGACTGCGGAAGACAAAGAGGTTACAGGAAAAAGTGTTGGGATACGTTGTCTACCCAGTGACCAGCCCAATGAAACCCGGCAAACCACGGCGTCGGGGTGAACAAAAGAAGAAGTTCCCAGGAAGATCAGCCCAACGGCCCAGCAACCGGCCACGCACACAGAAAGGGCCCAATCATTGTGGAAACCGGTTCTGAGGGGGGGGAACTGGGGGGGGGATCTCCATCCACTGAACAGAAAACGTGAAGGTGGGCCACGGAAAGGAGAAAACGAACAAAGGAAAAAACGAAAAGGGGAAAACCCCCAGAAAAAAATTAATAAGCTTCACCTTTTGTCAACGTGGGGGAAATTCCGAAACGGAAAAGGTCAAGAAGGGGCGTCCTCAAGGATGGGCAACCGGATAAAAAGACATAAGAAGGGAGTACCAAGTCAAGGCATAAAAAAAAGGGGCATTTAAAGATTTGTCCAGGGGGGATTGTCAATAAAAGTTTAAAATGTGGCGGTGGGGAAAAAGCACTTGCAACAGCCGTGAAACAAACGGTCCGCCGGCACGCCTTAAGGCTAAAAGGAAGGGATGGATCCATCCCCACCTTGGAATAACAAAAAGAAGGGGCAACACGTGACACGGCCGAGGGGCTTGAACGGCGAACCCGATGAATACACAACATGGGATGAAAAAAAGTGGCGGCTACAAAACTGTCCATAAAGGCAGAAAGTGTATTTGGCGGTTAATTTGGGTTTGGCGTCGGGGGTAAGTTGAGAAGGACGGGAGGGTCCGTGCGAACGGAGCCGCAGACCTCCGGAGTTTGCTAAAACCACCAGGGAACTGGTCGTAACGGGGGTCACCAAAGGTCTTGGCTTAGAAAAAAGCCCAAAAACTAATCCCACGACAGTCCATCCAAGCACCAGAACATGACCACTGTTGACGGCCCTGGGCGAGAACCGAAGCCCGAAAGGGGGGCAAGAAGGGCCCGCCGAGCGCAGCAGGGGGAAACAATGCAGAGTTGTTGCTTACGCTGCAAAAAAAAACCTGCGTGTTAAAGGGGAAAAACACGGGCAAAAGCAAAAAAAAAACCTGGCAACAGGGTGAACAAGCGCCGCCCGCGCCCAAATGGGAAACCTCAGGGGTCTCCGAAAACTAGAAAGAAAAGGAAAAAGAGCCGTTGCAGGTGGAAAACCTGTGAGGAGACTGCCAAGTCACCCCGAAACAAGTGGGAGATGGAGCAAAAGAGACCGCTTTGGAAGCGCCGGAAAGAAAAATGTCTGGGTAGGACGAAAAAAAAAGGTCCCCATTGAGCACCAGTGACCAAAAAAAAAAGGGGGAAAAATTGGTTCAGGTGGTTTTGTAAAATTCTTCCGTAGAGTGACAAAAAGGACTTATATCAGCCAGAAAAAAAAACCCACGTCTAGGAGGAAAGAAGAGATCCTCTTGAAGAAGACAACGAGGTGGAACAAAAAACACACACCAGCGGAAAAAAACTCGCCGAACGGTCTCAAAACCTGGGGAGGTGGGGGGGGGTCCGGCCTTAAATGAATCGGCGAGCTCAAAAAAAGAAACCTTTCCAGGCGTCGGGGGACGAGAGAAAAGTCATACATTGGGGGGGAGGGGGTGGAAAAACGGCGCCGCAGCACAGGGGAAAAAAAAAAAAGGGCAATCGCGGAGAGGAAAGGAGAAATGGTGAGTAAGAAAAAAATTCTCAAATTCGGAAACAAAAAGTGGAGAGAAAGTGGGTACTGGGGATGCCCGGTGTTTCTTGCCACAGGGTCACAATAGAAAGGATGGAAAGGGAAACGCGACCAAATGACTTCGGCGCAAAAAAAAAAAAAAACTGGGAAAGCGGCGGGTCAAAAGGGAGACGCAAATAAAACGCAAACAAGGGAGACAGGACTAATTTGGGTGGCAGGAAGAAGGCCTGGGGGTATCTGTGAAGTTTGTTTGAACCTGGACACGCCGAAAAAAGAAAAAACGGCTGGAGGGGGGGGGGGGACCCAACGCAAAAATACACGAAAGTATCTGTCTGAACTACTCAGGAAGCCGAAAGCCAAACTCCGGGAAAAAAAAAATCCGGAGGGGGGGAAAGAAAAATAACCCTCCAAGCAATCTGAAAAATCCAAGGGGGGCGTCTCAAAAGACTCCTAAGGCCAGCGGCGGATCAAGGAAAAAAGCCCAACTGAGAGAAGGGGGGGAAAGGGTCACCTCTTGTGGGAAGCCTAAAATGTTGGATAGAGGGCCAACGGCCACCGGGTACGCACATGAAGAGGAACGGAGATAACAGGAACGGTACATGGCTGCAAGTGGAGGACAAAATCAAACAGCTGTGAAAACGAAGAAATGAGAGAAAATTAAAAGGCGGAAATATGGGAAAACGAAGATATATCTATAACGGTGAACGCAAAAGAAATACCAAGGCAGCAGCTCGAATTTAAAAAAAAACGTAGGTGAAATTCCGAAGGGGCGGGCGCAAAAAACAGTAGTGAAAACATTGCAGGGGCTACGACAAGACACCTTGGCCAAGAACAGTGGGAAAAGGGAGATCCACACAAAGTAAAAAAAGAAGTTTCAATGACCCACCACAAAAGTGCCGTTGTTGCGGAGGTGGGGCGGATTTGGAAAAAAACGCAAGGAATCGTAAAGGGGTTCAATCAAAGGGAAACTTAAAATGGCGGTCCTCTCGTAAACTGGAAAAAAACGGGTAGCCCACAAAGACAAAATCTTGTGGTAACACCGAGGGATGGAGCCGCAGAAAAACGCCGTTGTTGAAAAAAAAACTCGACCAGAATCAAACCCGCACTCACGGAGCCCTGGGAAACAGGAGAGGAAAGTGAACGGGAAAGGGTTCTCAAACGAAACGCCGTAATAACCCAAGGAGGAGGCCGAACAAAGGTGACACCTTGGCAGACCCTTCAGTCCGCGGTCGAACGCTTATGTCGACTCACATTTCCTCAAGCGCGAATAAAACATTGTGACGCGGGCACGAAAATACGCCCGCGGAAAATTAGGTAAGTACTGTCGGGACCCAATTCCGGCGAAGGCGGGGGACCCGGGAGGATTCTCGAATGGACTGGTGTCCATTTCCCGAGGGCAAGGATCACCGACACATGTGTTTTGTTAAGAAACTGAAAAAAAAGAGGCCAAGTTACGCATCAAAATGAAACGGCACCAGAGATTAAAGGGGGGGAAAGATGGCCCTTTGAGTAAGTTGCCAAAGCCGGGATTTTCCTGAAGGGACTAAATCAACACAGAAGAACACGCTGGGGCCGCAGGAATCCTTCAATGTTCGGAAAGAAAAGAAACGAAGTGAGGAAAAGGGAAGATAGTCGGGCGACCCCGCGATCATGAAAAGAAAAAACCACGAAACGGGCAAACACCAACCGGAAATTTGTGGGGAGCGTAAAATTCGAAAACTCCGGGGCGAGGGCACATCCTTCACCCCTTGTTTTTGGGTTTTTGGTTTGTCCAAAAACTGTTGGGTTGAAGAAAATTTACAACCCAGGGGGTCTGCAAAAGCCGCGGTTAGGGGGGAAAAAAAGCAAGAGCGGTTGGGGGGAAGGGTAATGTATACAAAAAAACGGAATCCGGAATTGAAGAGGGGTGGAGGGGGGTTGCAGTCGCGTGTTCAAAAAGGACTAAAATGAAGACAATAGGGAAACAGGAAGTCGGTGGTTGAGGGAAGGACAAAAGTATCAGGTGGCTTGGCAAAGAAATCAACCCGTGGAGGGAGGAGCATCAACAGGTCGCTTTTTCACATGGAAACGTGGAAAAAGAGACGAACAAATCACCCAAGGTCCAAGCAAAGAAAACCTCGGTGGACGTTCTGGACCTGCTCCGCCTTCGGAAATCAAGAAAACGGAACAAGATCATGAACAAAGAAGGCAACAAAATTGGAGAAAAAGTGAGCAAAAAACGAGGCCTGATTCCGGCAGGGCAAACCAAGACAGACCGGAATTGCCGCGTCCGCGCCAGCAACCATGTCCCGTAATGCCTAGAAGCGGGGAACGACTAAGAGGGCCGAAAGTTCAACCAAAGCAAAAACAGAATCGGCGTCAAAAATGAACGCTTGACGAAAAAAAAGGTGGCGTTAGGGCAAAAAGTGCGCCCTGGTAA
>Ga0179593_1347269_pt1 | contig 13773 bp, 18 predicted proteins | sample CZODoug2_1_08_16_FD_185931 | JGI IMG/M metagenome (GOLD analysis project Ga0179593, IMG submission 185931) | Vadose zone soil fungal communities from Angelo Coast Range Reserve, California, USA - CZODoug2_1_08_16fungal (PacBio error correction) | ecosystem: Environmental > Terrestrial > Soil >...
CCTAAATGGAGGCAAAGCAGAGGGATGAGATCAATGTCAAATAGCCACCCGGGTCTTTCAAGCTAAAAGTCCTCATGTAAGTGGGAGGTAGAAAGATGAAAAATCCTGGTGGGAAATTGGGTTCAAGAGGGATCCAATGACACGCAATCTTATCTGGAAAGAAAGAAAAAAAAACCATCTCTCTGATTCGCACAAAATCGGAACGTAAAAGGGAGACAAACAGGAAGAAAAACCACCAGGAAAAAGCGGGGGGAAAAGCAAAAAAAGGGAAAAACAAAGAAAGGGTGGGCGAACGGAATCCACAAATGTGGGAAAGAACGACGCAGGAGGAGTTTGCTACGGCAGCAGCCAAGGGGGAAGGAAAACAACTACTGACTAGCTAAACGAAGCAACTAGAGCAATTCGGGGAGCCGCAGCAGGGGTCAAAGGGGCCTTAACGACACTGGAACAGCGGTTGAAAAAAAAAAGATTCAAATGGAGATGGGAGACGGGGAACAAACCGCACTTCATTTCGTGACCGCATTGGAAAAGGGTTCGGGAAACACGTCGAGTGTGGCAGGCTGGTGGACCACGGGGGAGACGCCAAGAAAAACAGGGGTCAACAGGGGGGACAAAATAAGAAAGGACGCAAAAATTTCCCAGCAGAACTTCCACAGACAAGCCAGAACTAAAAACCGGGCGGACCAATCAGAAATTCGGGGGGGGGAAAAACAATGAAAAAGTGCGGGACGTCCTTTGGGGAAGAAAACAGTAAGGGGGGGAAAAACGGGACAACAGGTGAGATCAGCAATGACATTGTAAAACATACGTGAAGGAAAAAAGGAACCGCAAAAAAAAGGCAATGATGGACCAAGCTGCGAAAAGGCCGTGAAAAGCGGAAGACGGGGGGCTAAGTGTTTTAAATCGAATTGTCAAAGGAGTGAAAAAGACAAGCAGAAAGCAAGCCCGAGTGGGGGGGGGGAGAAGGGGGGGACGGCAATTTGGAGAAGCCCGGGTGTCCGCACACGGGAGGGACCAAGGATTAAAAAGGAGGTAACGCCAAGACAGAGACGGACGGGGAAGAAATAAACTGATGGGGAAAACCTACCACATGATAGTCCTATAGGAACTACCGGGGGAAGTAACACTAGAGAGGTGAGGAGGCAGGGTCTTTAATCAGAAAAAAAAGGAAATCCTGGAAAGTGGAGCACATTAGTCGTCGATGAAAACCCCCTATGGGGGGGGGAAGGGGGGGGTATGACCGAATGTCAAACTCTCACACTTCATGGAGGGGATTCCGTCTGTTTTAGGATTACCAAAGGGAGAAGGAAAAAAACCAAAGGGGTGAAAGGAAGGGGAAAGAAAAGGGGTTTAAGAATCAAGTGGGGGCCTAGACGACCCGGGGGGATCAGTTGATCAGACGGCTGTACACACGGAGGAAAAAGGCAAGTTAGGGGATTCGAAGGAGCCAAAAGGGGGAGCCCCGGGTATGAGGGAAGTATGAAAAAGGACCAAAGGGCTTTTCAACAAGCCGCAAAAATTAATTGGGGGGGGGGACCATGGGGGTGACGTTGGGCGGCTAGAACATGGGGGTTTGGGTGCTTTGCTAAACACATGCTAAAATTTCTCTCTATCAAGAGGGGAAGTGCTGTTTGGGGGAGGGGGTGATCAGTGAATGGAAAGGGAAGCGTAACTTCTATTTCATGTTTGGGGTCACGACCGCTAATTTGGCCAGAAAAAAAAAGGGGACGACAGAGAAGGCTCTTAATGGGTCCGGTGGTGCCAAACAGGTGGGGGCTAACACGGGGGCGATCATACCCCAACTGGAACAAGCGGTGTAACATTACCAGGAGGCAGTCGCGTGGGGGTTGCTGTTGTAAGGATAACAGGGAGGAAAAAAAAATAAATCCAAAGGCGTGCAAATCCGCTGCTCAAATTGGACTGCAGGGTTAAAAACCAGGGTTGGGAGGGAAACAATATTCTTTCGGAACTTTCCCTGCCTTGAACGATCCCTAAAGGACCATAAGAAACAGAGGGGGGGGAATCAAAACAAAATAGTGAGTAGGTGCAAAAACTGTGACTGGGAGTGCCTTTTTGTGAAGTCAATTTGTCCAAAAACTTTTTCTTGGCGGGAGCAGGAGGGGGGCTGACGAGAAGTGCAGTGTCAAACACAATCAGGGGGCACAGGGGGGGGGGGTACAAAATAGCCGAAGGTCAAAGCCACATGGACAAAAGTTTAGTTGAAGCCATCAAGGGCAGGGTTGACGACAAGGGAAAAAGAATTCCACGGTGACTGGAGTAAAAGGGACAAGGAAAATACGGGTGTGGCGAACTGGTGGGGGAGACAGCAACAAAGCTGAAAAGCGAAACAAAATGAAGACAACCAAAGAAAAAAAAAAAAAAGGAGGGGATGAAGAGAGATCATTGGGGGGGGACAAATAGGGGGAGCAAGGGAAGCCGACAAACAAACAAAAGGGAATTTTCGCAATCACGTACGTCGACAAGTGGGGAAGAAACGGTAAAAGAAAACCGGAAGTGCATTTGGGCGAGTAACCAGGGAAAATCAGTGACAGATGAAAAAATAATTACCCGCAAAAAGGAGGGGGAACTGGGAAGGAAGAGGGATGAAGGGAGGGAAAAAAAGAGGAAAAAAAGGGGAAAAGGAAGGAATAACCTATTGCGATAATAACGAAGGGAGGGGGGTAGGTTGAGAGAGGGCAAGGAGGTCCATGCCGAAAGAAGAGAGGGGGTTTTCAAAAATCAGCCTGGGGTGCAAAAAAAAAAGCCCTAGGGCAAAAGAGGGTGGCACAACCCGGGGTGAAGGGGGTAAAAGTTTGAACAAAGGAGAAAAGAAAAACTTGGAAAAAAGGTTCACTGGGGAAAAGAACTCGAGTTTTTGTATGGGCTGTCGGCAAACAGGGTGGAGAAAGTGGCAAAAAGAACATTAGCCTAAAGGGGGGCCAACATCTGTCGAAGGGGGGGGGAGGGAAAATAGGGCAGGGTAAACAATCTAAAATCGAAAGAAATGTCGTGAATGGCAAAACTCAAAAACAAGAAATAATCAAGAAACAACTTGTGGTGTTGAGCACAGAAAAGGAAAAATACTGAAGCCAGAAAGCGGCTCAAAAAATTGGAAAAAAAATTTGGAAGGGGGGGTTGACAACTGTAACCTTGGGGCATGGGGGACTCCAGATTTCACGAAAAAATGGCGAGGGAAAACCTGGATACTGAGAAAGCCCGAACCAGAGGCTTGAGCGCTATAAAAAGGCAAATCCAAAAAACGGCAATCTGATTCTAATTAAACGGGGCAGTTAGGAAAGTTTGGATAAACTAATCCAGGGAATCAGGGGCCGAACAGGAAGCGGTACGGGTGCTACATAGGACCGGTGTGGGGTTAGGGGGCCGAACTTATCACCTGGACATCTGAATAAGGACATTTTGGACGCAACTCAAAAGCTGGACGTGGGAAGTCACGGGTAGGCCTGAGGATTATGGTGGAATTGGGAAAGGGGACCTAAAGAAAAGGGGGTAGTCAACACAATGGGCACAGACGCAGATTGGCGGAGCCTCAAAGTTTTGTCTGGGAAACCGGAAAAAAGTGAAAGTTGGACACCCCCCAACCTGGGCAGGGACTCACAAAAAAAAAGGGGGAGAGACACTCTCAAGGGACAGTGGGGGGGAGGGGAGGGTGGAACTCTACTAGCAAAACAGTTAAAAGTGAACACTGGAAAAAGGGGAGTAATGGGACTCACTTCTACTCATGGAAGAAAGGGGAGGGTTTCTCCCAGCCGAGGGGGAAGGAGCCGAGATTAAAACAGGTTTGCGTCGTGGAAAAAGGAAGGATGAAGCGAAAAAAGGGCATTGGTCACTTGACATTAGTTCAGAAACGGGCCAAGGGATGCGTGGTGCGCGGAAGGTAAAGGGGGCATGCACAGAAAAAACTACTATACTTCGTATTTTTCAGAACGGAACGGGGGGGACGCCAAGGGGGGGGAAAATCACGGGGGTACAAGGCATTCAATCGACGTGAACAACGGGGCAATGCGGGTGGGGGAGGGGAAACTATTCAACCACGGTGCGAAACAGAAGGGGAAAAATAAAGGGGGGAAGGGGAAGTATACCTAAACGTTGCCAGCTACACAGTGCTTGGCAAAACAAAAAACACGTGTATGATGATGTGGCAAAAAAAGAGAGTAGGGGGGGGGAAACGCAGCGTATGGAATGGGGCGGCAGTCTCAAGTGGACTCTTTTAAACGTAACTCCACGAAAAAACAAAACAAATTTGGGTGATACCTGAAGCCGCGATATTTTGTTGCCGCTAGGGGCTGCAAAGGGGGGAAAAAAAAAAAGGGGGGGGGGGGCTGGCAATTGGGTTTTGGGTGGGGGCCGAACGGGGGAGACCGTTCTGATCCTCAAGGAAAGCGGGCGGGGGGGGGGGAAAAGGGAAAATGAAAAAATAAAATTTGAGGTTCTGGATGACAGCCTGCAAAGCACAAAAAAGGAAAGTTTTCTGGAAAACCGGACAAAGAGGCAGGCAGGATGCCCGAAAACGGTTTGAGTGGAAAGGAAAAGGGAAAATAAAAAAACCGCCAGGGGGAACAAAAACCTCCGGGTAGCACATGATGTGGAGAAAGTAGAATACTAAAACCAAAAAGGGGGATGCGGCAACTGGATGGGGCTGGAGGGAAACAATGATTACCACGGATAGGGGAAAAGGCCGGGGGGGGGGGGGGGGACAAATCTGAAAAAAAGTCCTCCACACACGGGGTCAAGTTCCCATCGAATGTGTAAAGGGGGGGGCATGAAAGAAATTCAACCGTGGTTCTTGCACGCGTATCACTTAATACCGAAAGAGGGGGGATCAAACAGGAAAAGGGAAAAACCCTTTTAAAAACAATCGAAAAACCCCTGAAACCGGGATTCAGCCAAAGGATCAGCGGCAAAAACTGAAACCCAGACCCCCCATTTCAAAAAGAGCAGCACCCAGAGCGGAAACAGTAAGGAGGTTAACAGGGCCACAAAAAAAAAGGGGATTTGCCCGAAAGCAGGAGTGGGGACGGGGCCCGCAACCTCAAACCATAAGAATCAGCGCCCACCCTAAGAAACTAGAATCCGTTAGGAACCTGGGAAAAAGAAAGACGGGAAAAGGGGTCAATTGTCAGTGTGAAAGGCGGGCAACCCGGGGTCTAAGGGAGGGAGTTTGAAGCCTCACCGGAAAATGGTAAAAAGAGGATGGACCCAAAAATGAACCCGTTGACAGGGAAAATGCGTACAGCGTTGCATGGAGTGTAAACCCGTTGAAAAACAAGGCCGGAGAGGTCCCGTGGAACCAATCTGAAAATCCGAGGGGTCAAACAAAAACGGGAGATTTCCGCGGACAGGAATAACCGTCAATGTAGAACCGGCCCGACAAGGGGGAGGGAAACAATAAAGGTGGAAAGGAAACGGCCTTTGAGACCGGACTAAACGTTGGAAAAAAATACAAAAAAAAGTTATCCACAGAGCTTCATCGAACTCGAAAAGACGGAGCGCAAAGGAGGGCCACAAGGGAAGGGAAGAGGGGGCCACGAAGAAATGGGAAGGACCGTGGCCCAAGTGTGGGGAAATCAAGAGAGGCTGGGGACCGTCAACATAAAAAGGAACAGAAAAGAAGAAAGTGGTCCGTTGCGTCTTTGTCCCGCCCGCCCAACAGGGGGGGGGGGGGACACTTTGTTTTGGGGCAAAAACTGGCGTTTAACACGGCAAAAAAGAATTCCATTTTCCTCTGAAAAAAGAAGAGGAAACCCATGGTGAAGATAAAATGATCGGCCTCATCCACTTAAGTCAGAACGACCTACGGGGAAAAAAAGAACACACGCAGGGCGCCAAAAAGGTCTTAAAGTTACAATCAATGAAGAAACTGGGAGTCGGCGAATAGCAAAGGTTCAAACATCACAGGGGGAGAATGGGGGTGATTGTACAAAAAGGGGAGCCTTCCGAAAAAGGGAAAGGCTAAGGATACCTTTGGATAGGTCCATCGTCCAAAAAAACAGTGGACCAGAACGAAAAAAAAAAATGTTTTATAAGAAAAAGAGGGGGACAAGGACAAAGAAAAAAACGAGCTCAGTTGGTCAGAGCGAAGGAAGGCTAAGAAAGGGGTCTTTGGGGGGGGGGGCAGAGGTCGCCCCGGGCGAGCCATCGAACTCTGGGAAAATCACAATGCAAAAAAAAGGACGAGTTAAACAAAAAATAGGGTATTGTTTTTGGGTGGGGTTTGGGTCAATGGGCATTGAGCCTGGCTTTCGCCAAGAAAACGTTGGGGGGGAGGAAAAAAGAGAAAACATTTCCCTACAACACAAAGGACATACTGAGAGGGCTGATTAGGTATTAGGTGTGTTGAGAGCATTTAAAAATCGGGGTTAGAACCGGCAGAGTGGTCGAAGGTTTTTTTTCACACACGAGTAGGGGGGTGGGGGCACAGCACCCCGGTGGGGGGGGGGTGGGGGAAAAACAGAAATTCCAGTTTAATGTCAACCAAGTGGTGCACAAAACCACGGGCGACACGAAAAAACAGGAACAAAACTTTCCACGCGGACGGCACAGGTGAAAAAAGGAAAAAGGAAGTGCAGTAGGACGCTTATGTCTAAGAGACGGGGGGGAAAAAAATATAAAACAAACGGTGCAAACCGCAGCTTCCAAGGGTCCCCTGGGGGCGGGAAACCAGAGGGGGGGGGAAAAAAAACGTCAGTTCTTTCGAACGGTGTGGACTCACGGGGGGAAACGGGGGATTCACTAAGCAAAAGCCATAGGGGAATAAATCGACTATAGTGTCCATCCTAGGGTGGTAGGTCCTTTAATGCGTTGGAACTGGGGGTCACGCGGTCAAGTTCACGATATGGACATTGGGCAGAAAAAAAAGAGGGTGTGGGGGCCAAGTCAAATTTCACTGGAGGGGACAAGGAGAAGTTATGTAGGGATAGCCAGAGACTGAAAAAGCAGTGAAGAAAACCACGGTCCAAAAAGGGTCTCAGTACTTTGACAAGCGAAGAAATTTGGTCCAAAACTACCTGGGGGGAGCAGCAACCAAAAAAAATAGGACAAAGGATAGTATTCAGAAAAAAAAAACAACCAAAAAAGGAGGAGATTAAAGAGAGGAGATCATGTGGGGGGCAAAGAGGGTAGATGCCACAAAAGGGGCAAAAACAACGTAGGTGACAGCGAAGACAAGTAATCGCAAATGGGGAAGCACAATTTTCTCCACTGGACTTGTGCAGTGTCGAGGGAGAAGAAAAAGTAAACAGGGGGGAGAAAATGAACGAATAGAAGGAACCGCAACCAAAGAGGTGTGCAGGGACCAATAGTCGAGAACGGCAGAAAAAACAGAAGAAAAGAAAAAAAAAATACTGGAAGAAATATGGGGGGGTCAAGTTATTCCCGAGGCAACTTTGGGGGGGGGAAAGGGGGGGGGGAGGGAGAATGGAACAGTAGGGACAGGGAAGAAAAGAAGAGAGTTTTCAAAGAAAACCGGGTCAATCCCAAAGACCTAGGGAAAAAAGCAAGGGGGGTTGGCACGACCGTGTGGGAATTTTTTTCATCGGACTACAAGCGAATAGCACGACCAACGGTTCAAAGGGGGGGCACTGGGGGTATACTCAATGGGTATTGGAAAGAGGCCACCAACGGGTGGAGCAAGGGGCCACACCACAAGACAGTGGAAAAAAGCGGGGGGTTGGAAAGAAACAAAGAACTGGAAACTAACGGAAAAAAATACTACACATAGGGGAAGGAAAAGAAAGTATATGCAGACAAAATCAATAAGCATCAAAAGAAGAAAAAAAAAAGGAAAATGAGAACGGGTGGGGAATCCAGGTCTCCAGACACAAAAATTTGGTGGAAAAAAGAGGGGAAATGGCAAAAAACGCTCAAAAAAAAAAATGGGAAAACAAAAATAATCGGAGGGTCGGGGGGATAAAGTACCGTTGGGGGAGGGGACCTTCAAAGTACTTCGAAACTGCAAAAAAATTGTTCAACTCGAAAGCCAATGGAAAAGATTCAGAAATACTCTTCATAAAATAGCTACGGCGCGCGGCACGCGGGACATAAAAAAAATTGCCAGGTAAACCGGTTAGGACATGGTTTGACGAATTGACACCTATACGAGGGGGAAAAAGTCATTGGCACGTAACGATAGACAGGCCAGGGGAAAGAATGACGACAAAGGGTCCGGGGAGGTTTGAAGTAAGCGATAGCCAACGAGGGAGGGGCGAAAACTGATAACGAATCCGTTGCGCCCAAACGTCGAAAAACGGTGGGGGGTGTGGGGGAATGTATAGGGGGCCAAGGAAATATAGGAGGTTGGTACCTATCATGGGGAGCAGGAAAAAATGGGGGGGGGGGGGAGAAAAGGCAGAGCCGAAGATGTCTGGGCCGGAGAGTCAAATTTTACACAGTAATGAAAAACACATTTAAAAGTAACACTTTGAGGAGTGCTTCTGCTTTGGGACAAACGGCTCACTTTAGGGGGGAAGGGGAAAACGCCTTGATGAACGGCCGTCGCGATGAAGAAAGGGCGTTGCGCTCTAAAGTTTAGGAGTAGAAGGAAAGGGGGGTTTCAGCAATGACGGTCAGAAAGGCCCGTCAGCAATAAGGTCACCTACAGAATTAGCGGGTCGGGAAAAGGGACACAGGGGTTTTGGGGTGGCAAAAAAAGGGAAAGGAACACGTGGGGCCTGCGAGCGCGGGAACTGCAAAAAATTTGGGTTACGGACCGGGACCCGGGGCTGGCAACGGGTACAAGCAATACAAGCCGAGGCAAGAAAAAAACAGGGGGGAAATGCCGGTGAAAACTTAGTCAAAGGGGGGCGCGAAAAGAGGGACATGGGGAACATCCTAACCGGAACTCCGATGGGGGGACCCCCAAAGGGCCCTGAGTGAGCCGAAGAGAAGGGACGGGCGGTGAAGCAAAAAAGGATAAGGGGAAGGCGGAAAGACGAAGAAGGACAAAGGACTCCTAAAATCAAAACATTTGGGAACTGAGCCGCAAAAATTGGACCGCCGGGGGGCAACGCTTTGAAAAGGGGGTCTGCAGGGGGGAAAACGGCAGGGGGGAAGGAAGAGGGGGAACTCCGAGATATGGACGCTGTGACATGGGCGGAGGAAAGGTGGAAAGGGGAAATTTCTCAATAGCGCTTCACGCACAGCGTGTGGAATCAAGAGGGTAATCAAACGGACAAAGAGGGTCAGTCCGAGGACTACCCTGTGCGGGATGGGCGGGTCTCGGGGGAAGAAAAAAAGGGCCAGATCCCATTTAAAGCAAAATGGGAAAAGCTCTCGAAAAAACAAAACCAAAAAAGAGAGGAGAAAAAAAAATAAGATTCCAGGGGAAAAAGGAGTGACACACTGGATGAGGAAAGCTCCAGGAAATAAAGGAAGGAAAAATAAACCCGGGAGGGGGGAAGAGGACCAATGAAAGACTTTTTGTTTTAAAAACGGGTGCTTAAAGAAGGAGGCCAAAACACCGCTTGTTCTGCGTATAAGGAGTCCGCAATTCCGGGGGAGTGGAGGGAACGCCAGCAAGATCCATCTCATGAGGAAGGGAGCAAGGGAGGTCACCGGAAAACGAAAAAACAAATTTAAAAGCAGACCCAGTAAGGACGACAATACGCCGCCATCATGTTCCGGAGACCAAAAAAAGGGGGGATTCAAAAACAGGAGGACGGGTTGCCCGCAGCAGCAATGCCGCGCAACGCATCACACGAAAAAGAACTTAAAAACAACCGGCCAGCGAAGCCTTCGCCCTCCACGGCCCCAAGGTCCATGGGCCAAGGGACGGAGAGGGAAAAAAAAAAACGGAAATCGTCAGGGGGGGGAGGGGACTCTCACAAAAGTCTTAATCAGGGCGTCAAAAAAAAAGCAAGGAACAAATTTCGGCAAAAGGGAAAGCTGTGGGCTAATTGGGACCCGTGATCGTCCAACACGAACGTCAAAGGGTGCCAGTTGAACCAAATAATCAGGTCTCTGATTGAAGGAAGCACAGGGACAAGGAACACAGGCAACATAAAAAGAAAAGGGGGAACACGTGCGAACCACGGGGAATAATTCTGGTAGGTGTGCACAAAAGCATTGAAGCGGGACACTGGGTTTGAAGAGGAACCGGTAAAGGGGTGAAAGAAAACAGTTTACACCGAAAAAAAAAAAAAGGAAAACCTAGGGGGGGATTGCGGCAACAGAAAATGAATAAAAGCAGAAAAGGCCTTCATCTTAAGACGGTGGGTAGGGTCCATGAGGAGACGGAAAAAAACGTAAACTAAAAAAAACGAGGGGGTGAAAGTAGGGTTCAAGGGGAAAAGTGTGGGGAAAGGAGGGGGGCTTGTTGCACAGGCAAAGAACAAAAGGATTCTCTGACAAAAAAAAAAAAAAGGACCAAGGGGTGGAAAAAGGGGAAAACTGATCGGGCACAATACCTTATAATCGGGGAAACTTACCAATACAAAACATGAGCGGGGGGGAAAAAGGGGACATGAGTGAACTTTAAGAATAGCAAGGCAACCTAATGGAGGAGGAAGAGCGATGAAAAACCTCCAAAGATGGGGGTCGCAGTGTAGGGGGACCGAACGGCCTACTCGTGGTTTCCGGCAGGGGATTCCCAGGAATTGGGGTGGGTAAAGTAGGCAAAAGGGGTCCTAAAAAAAATTGTTGGGAATAAAGTAAAAAAAAAGTGGCAAGGGCGCCCCGTGGAAGCTCAACATAAAATAGAGACGTCCTCCCTGCTAAAGGAAAGGGGCGGGGGGGAGGGGGACCAATTCTCCAAGGGGGAAGCAGAAAAAAGTGTCTGCAAGAAAATATGAAAAATGAAAAAACTAAGTGAAAAAAAACAAAAAAGCAAGATTAGGGGTGGTCTGTTCGTTGGACACGGGGAGGGGAGAAACGGGTGGACTGAAAACCCTGCTCAAAACAGTTTCGACAGCTGTCGAGATGCTTAGTTTGGGGAATGTTTTTTGTACCGTCAAAAACAGACTCGGGGGAAGCGGAAGGGAAGAGGGGGGGGGGGTTTGTTCACGCTAAGGGTACAAACAAGGAAAAACCAGGCGACAGAGAAACTCGACCAAACGTAAATGGTCCAGTTGTGGGGGGCAACAAAATTGGCATAACAAGGTGCAAGATCAAAGACATACCAAAAGCAACCGGCCAGTATTTCCCAGTAACCGAAAGGGGCGTGCAGAGGAAGATGGGGGGGGGGAACGTGAAAGATCGATGAAAAAAACTATAACCAAACCGAAAAAGGCAACCGCGGCATAGAAAAGAGGGGAGGGGGGCGACACCGGGGGGGGATGAAAAACTAAATGGACTTCGGAACCGGGACGCATTGCACCTGATCAGAAAAAGAAAAAAACCAAGGGAGAAGCGCGAGGGTTAGGGTGACACATCTTTTTGGAGGGCATGAGTGGGGGTTCCTGACAAGGTCTTGCTGGGAGGGAGGATTGGGCAAAGAAATGCATGTTCAGCAACAGTCATTGGGTGGGCCGGGGAAAAATTCCAAATCTCAGGTCGACGGAACGGAGGGAGTGGGGGGGATAGCCATGGAAGTCACAAGCAGGTTAAACAGGGAAAACCGGGGGGAGGGAAGGAAGAAATTACCTTGCAGGCAGAAAAATACGGGGGTGAGAACTAATTTGAACCTAATTGGTGGGGCGTCAAGCGGAAAACAGTGAAACCCACAAGGATCATCAAAAAAAACTGAGGAGGAAAGAAGGGAAAAAAGGGGAAGGTGTCCTCGGAGGCACACAGAAACCTGGGACGGCGGGGCAAAGAATCTATACCTGGGACCTCCCAAGGGAGTAAAAAACCGGGCCGGTGATGGCTAGCCAAATACAATGGGACAGATGAAAGTAATGACGGAAACAACACCATGAAAGGGGGAAAAACAATGGAAAAGGAAGTCTGAGGGAAATCTATAGCAGAAAGAAAAAAGGGAAAAAATGTCGCATTAATTCCGGGCTTTGGTGTGGGGTACGGGGGGGAGGAAGGCAGTGACAGGAAAGGAGCATTGGCACAGCAAAATCCTGGGGTAAAGCCAAAACATCATTAGGGTTGGCACGGTGGATGGAATAGGGTGGTAATAGCAGGCAGGCGCGAAAAGAGACGCCGTTCGGGTTCACGGTGAGAAAAGAGTGGTGGGTTGTTGGTATGGAATCGAAAAGTGGAGCAAGTTAACAACGGGACATTACGAGGGATGAAGGTGTCCGAAAACCGGGGGGGGGGGGGCTGGTGAAAAACCAAGGAGCGAAAAAAAAAGAACGGGACAGGTCGTATTCCTCAAAAAATCAAATAAGATCAAAAGAAAGGGGGAAGGTTGGGGGTGGGGGGAGCAGGTAAGAGCAGAAACAACGTTTCGGGGAGCCAAGAAATGCTCCAAAAAAGAAAAAAAGTTGGAAAAAAAGGAATCGGTGAAAGGTCTGGTCCTTTGGCACCGTCAGATTCGCATAAAAGGAGGGGAGGCCCGGGGAGACGAACTCCCGACCCGACTATTAGAAGGCAAAAAACGCGTCTATAAAACAGGCGCAGTGGGCGAAAACAGAAGAGGAGAAACTGCGGGGGTCTGTTTCAGGACAACTGTTTTTAACTAAATTGAAAAGAGACAGGAAGGGAAAAAAGTAACAGAAGGGGGAAGTAGGGGACCGAATGGACAATCGCAAGAGGGAGGGGGGGTTAAATCGGGCAAAACCGGGCCTGGCAACAGGGGTTTTGCGCGCCCCGAGGGAAGACGGGGGGGAAAAAAAGGGAAGGGTAGCCAAAAAGAAGTGGAAGGGGGATGAAAAAAACAACAAAGGTCAGTTTTGCAGCTGCACACATGGAAGGGAAATATCTGGGAGAATCAAAGTTTCTGGACGGAACGAAGACAAAAGGGAAAAAAGGGGGGGGCAAAGGGGGCCGCCGTACCCTCGGCTGACGACTGGGAGGGGGAAGTCAAAAAAAAACGGCGGAGTGGGAAAAAAGGAACACGGCTTTCCGAAAGTAAAGCCGGGTCGCGCTGAGCAATGGGGCAAGTGGGACAGATCAGAAAAGTTCGAGAAACCCGGAGGGAAAAAAAATAAACAAACAAAACGTACCTGTCAAAAAAAGAAAAGGAAAGAAGCATGGCATGTTCACTACAGAATTAGGCGTACGCCACTGTGAAGGTGGGGGAGAAAAGGGGGAAGAAAATTTGCTGGGAGGAAGACGAACTGCGGAATTGGTTCCAAGAACGACCTGAAAAAAGGCGAAAGAAGGGGTACAGGCAAGAAAACAAAAAAACGCCGTGACTAGTGGAAGGGGCAACTGGGGGACAAGGGAAAGGTACCAGAGGTGGCATCCAAAAAGGCATTGAGATCGTAACGATGGGACCGACAAGGGCAACATTTGCCAGGCTGCGTGAGCACGAAGCTACGAGCGGCGAAAGATTCTGCGTAGTGGAGTGTGATCACCAGTTCCTTCTAAGGGAACAGAAACTGCAGGGGGCGGGAAAATAAAAACAAAGGGGGGTGGGGGAAAGCCGAGCGTATGTGGGGGAAGCTCTGGAAAAACTGCGGAATTGGTGGTGTGTGTCACCAGGGGGGAAAAGACGTGCTGAATCCGCATGAGATGGAACTCCGTGAAGGGGGCTCTGAAGAATTCCGATTCGGAAGGAGGAAAGAGAAGGTGGAAAAAACAACGTGGGAAAAAAAACTGGGGACGTAAGCAAAAGGCAAAGGGGAAAGGTCTCTGGCAAACCCACTTGTGCGAGGGGCGGGACAAGGTTTTGGCCAAAACCGAAAGAAGGAGCACTTGGGCGAAGAG
>Ga0179593_1400807_pt1 | contig 13773 bp, 18 predicted proteins | sample CZODoug2_1_08_16_FD_185931 | JGI IMG/M metagenome (GOLD analysis project Ga0179593, IMG submission 185931) | Vadose zone soil fungal communities from Angelo Coast Range Reserve, California, USA - CZODoug2_1_08_16fungal (PacBio error correction) | ecosystem: Environmental > Terrestrial > Soil >...
CTAGAAGGGACTAAAAATTCGGATAAAAGAAAAAAAAGGGGGGACAAGGGGCATTGAAATTTTCCACTTAATCGAGGAGGGTCGATTATCTTCCGCGCACACTTTTGGCCGGAATTCTAGGCGGCGAGAGGTTGATGAAGAAAAGGGGAGGAAAAAACGGCATGAGCAGCAAAAAGTGTGGATTGGTTTGTACGTGTGTTGAAACTGCGAAGGAAATGCAAGGGGGGGGGACAGGCGGCCTTGGACGAAGATTGTCGGTGGGGGTCAGGTGAGCCGGAACTCTGGGGAGACGGAAATTAAAAGATGGCGTCGTACGACCCTTATTAGTTTTTTTCAGAGCCATTCACCTGCGCTCTTGCAGGCAAGTTCTACTCAGAGAAGGCACGAGGGGGGGGGGTAGAAGAAAAAAAAGCGGGGGGAAGAAACAGAAAAGGCAAAGAGGGAATGAAAAACTTTATTTCGTGAAGGGAAGAGCGGCACAAAGGCGGTGGTTCGCTTCCCTAAGGAAACTGGTGCCCAATTTAAACGTCGCAAGAATTTTGAAGGCAAACTAGGGAGTTGAGCAGGTAGAGTAATCTGAAAATCTTGCCTCGCAGACACATATTGTGTCAGCACCGCAAGCCCGGCCGAGGAGCAGGGGAGCGTTCAGAGGGGATAAAAACTTTGCCACGCTTTGCTCTTCCTCTGCGACCGCAAAAACTTCCCGCGGGCGGTCACAGTCGGAAAGGGCATTCTACCCATATGCGGGGTAATGGAAACTGAAGCCTCGACAACTGTCGGAAGTAAGAAGAGACGGAGAGGTAAAAAAAATGGTGTTGAAGGAAGGAGTTGATTTGATCGTCCGCGAAGACGAAGGCCCAGATCGGTTGCGCTGACTGTCGGGTTGGGGCCCTGCTGGCCCTCATACTGAATCAAAGCAGGAAAAGCAAACGAGCAACCGGGAAGCCGGCGCAGACAAAGAAAAAGTCCGTTCAGGCCTCTGGTGTGATGGAAAAAAATAAAACAAGAAAAGCGTAGAAAGGGCCAAGGAAAAAATGAGTTGAGCGTACTCCTTTGATCTGAAGAAAAAAAGGTCGAAAATTGTGAACGCGGGCAAATTTTGGAATCAAAAGGACGTGAGAAGAGAAGAAGAAAAAGAGAAAACGTCGGGTCGGCGAAACTACGAGGTGCAAAATGGACAGGGGGTGGATTAAACAGTCTCAGCTTGCTGACTCCGCGCAAGGGAAGAGACTTTTCACGGGAGGGGGTGAGAAAAAAAAAAAAGGAGGTTTAATTCCTGGAAAGTCGTCCGGCGGCCAAAAAAGGGACTGGCAGCTGGAAAAACGACGGGGGATCGGGATTCCAGAATAGCAGGATCAAAGCGCCTGAGGAAAGTCAGGAAAGGCTCCAGACCATGGTGAGCAGTCCAGAGGCGAGCTCAAGGAGCAAACTGGGCGAAAGGATTTAAAAAAGGGGATGAGGCGTCAGCAATCGTAGAGGGCTGAAAAGGAGAACCAGAAGGGCAGAATCAAGTTTCAAAAAAGCAGTTGGTCCGACCACTCGTATACCGAGAGGGGCGGCGGAAAGCGAACTGAATTCATGGACGATGCGGTTTGTACGGGAAAACTCATGAGATCGACTAAACATTGGGGGAAGGGAGTACATTAACCATTGGCTGCCCCGGAACCCCCCTAAAATTCCTCAAGGCTCGGAGCCTAAGGGGAGAGGGGGGGCTGATTTCCATAAAGGGGCCCATCATAGATGGAAGGCGAAAAAGAAAAAAAAATCAAATCGCGGGGAGAAGGGTTGTTTTCTGGGGAGGAAGTGAAAGAAGCGGATCAAATTGGAAGATTGAATAGTTTCGGGAAAAAGGGTGGAGCGCTCAAATAAAGGGAGCGAACTTCAGCTTAAAAACACCCAAGGGGAAAAGAAAAGAAGATAGGAGGGCGAGGTTTCTCTCGAATGTCTGTTTTGGGAAGGGGACATGCACAGGAAGCCCGGCTTGCGAAAGGAAGAGGGAGGGCGAACTGGGAAATGGTGATCAGTCGCGATATAGGGCCAGAGAGATGAGGTGGCACATGAACGTACGGAAGGGGTGGAGACGTAGAATAGGTGAGGTGGGGTAGGGGGTGTGACGAGATAGATTGGAGTTTGCCGAGGCTGGGAGACGAGGGCGGAAGTGTCTATTTCCCGGCGTTAGCGAAGGCAGAGGGACACTGAGGGCGTGGGGAAACAGGAAGGAAAGCAAACTTATGGTCGGCGGTGGGTTTGGGGGGGGGAAGAGACCAGGCGAATTGATCCGGACAATAGGAACTAATCTCGCCGGGGGAAACGTCGAAGAAGTTAAAGGAGGGGACCGCAAAACGGGGGATATAAGGGTAAAACAAAAAGGGTATACCTCGGCGGGGTCCGTATAATTTTTGGGGTTTCTCAGGTATCCAGAAGGTGGGGGGAGTGGCTCGCGGAGAGGCTCGGGGGGGGGATTCCGACGGGGAGGGGGAACTCCTGTTAAAAGGGAGGTATTCACAACGGGTCAGAGGGCTCTGGAACGGAAAAACTATTTCCGCTTTCAAAGTGGACAAGGTTCTAAAGGGGGGACGTGGGGGCCTAGAGCGGGGTTTGGGGGAAAAGAAAAAAAACGAGGGGACATAGGTGAGAGACTGGGGTCAGAGCACACATGGGAGGAACAGCTTCTGAGTAACACCCTAACGCCAAGACCGAATGGGCATCAACAAAACAAACGGAGGATGGAGGATTTTGAGGGGGTCTTGGGGTCTGTTCGGTCATCCCTATAGAGGGTTGCGACAACGGTGCGGTCGCTGTCAAAACTCTATTCCAACAGGAGAAAACAAAAAAAGTGAAAACGGGAGGAAAAAAGAAAAAGGGAGAAATGGTTCCAGAAGAATGATTGTTCCATAGAAAAAGGCGTACGGGGGACATCAATTAACCGAGAAAGGGAAGAGCAAGCCCAGAGAAAGAACTATCGAAAGGAGAAAACCACAAACAGTTGGCTGCCACACAAAACTTCTCGACTACAACAGCCCAAGGGAAAACCTTTTTGGTTGGGGGGAATCGTTATAGCAAAAAGAATGTGGAGAAAAGGGGGACTCGGGAAGTAGGGAAGGGAATGACTCGAGTAGAAAGGGGTGGGGGACGTATTCTCCCGTGTGGAATGGTCGCTCCAAACCGCAAAAAAAATCCGAGAGAGTAGGTACTGGTACATGCGAAGAAGCAGTGGGGAGGCCGGAACTGAAAGAAAGACAGGTAAAGGAAAGGAGTACCCACGAAGCCATCTCTCAAAAAAAACAGCTATCTCAAATAAAAGTTCGGAACAATCGAGCAATTTTTTGAGCAGAAAGGGAGATAGGATGCCGTCAGAGAGTAAAAGAAGGGAAACATGAATACAAAGGAGAGGTAGGCAACGCAAGCCGATTCAGTTCTATGAATAAAAAGAGGGGAAGGCGACGAACGAGTAAAACGGACCAATGTCGGACGCGCTGAAGGGAAGTTGAAGCTGAAAAAGCCGAGGCAACTTGAAAAAAAGAGGGGCGATCTTAAAATCGGGTCAAAAGACAGTGTCCCAGCAAGAAAACAGATCGCTATGAGGCTGGGGGAGGGAGGAAGAAAAAAAAGATGGTACGGACTTTGGGGGAATTGTCCGCTACCCTGTTCAGGCTCAGACCGGAAGATTCTTGGGTGGAACAAGAGAGGGCAAGATTCACATGAGGAAGGAAAGGAAGGGACGATCGTTCGACCACCATCGGATGAAGTGGACTTGCAGGGGTCGCTGCCGCCCGCCGGTCTACGATGGGGGAGGGACCAGAGAAGATTGATAAGCGCCGGAAACTGGCGGGCTTGACATCCATAAAAGAAAAGAGGAATGCGCGTTCACTAAGTTGTGAAAAAAAGACCCAGTTTGTCTTTAGTAGAGGTCGACTCGTAAGGGAAACGTACAACATGTAGTCCTGAGAAAGCGGGATAGAAGAATCAATGGGGGGGGGGAAGATACAGTTCTGGGGAGGAAAGAAGGAAAAAAGAACCTGGAGGCCTTTTCCAGAGCTGAAATTCTTCACGGCGCCCCGGATCGACGGGGGGGGGGGGGGGGGGGGGAAAAAAAAGGGGTGGGGAAATGGGGGGGGGGGGGGGAAGGGGGTTTAAGATGTGTGGGGGGGGTCGGTTGTGGGGGGGGGGGTAGGGGGGGTTTGGGGAGGGGAAGAATTTGGAGTGTCTGGGGGGGGCCCAATAGTTTATTTGGGGGGGAGAGAGAGGGGGGCTGTTAAGGGGGTGGGCTGTTGTTGGGGGGGGGGGGGGGGGGGGGAGTCCCTCCTCACTGTTCTTGACCCCTCCAACGGTCATATGCCTCCAAAGTAATAGAGCGTGATTCAGAAGGAAAATTCCCCAACTTTCCAATGTGTTCTCAGACCAACCGCGTTCGGAAGTCGAGAAAAAAAGAAAGCAAGGATCGATTCCAGTCATCAGTGGGGAGAAAGAAGAAGACAGCCCCTGTACTAGGAATGATAAGAATAGTTGTTCGCCAAGTGCTGCCTACAGAAGGAAGTGTTTCCCAAAACTTTGTTTTATTTTCACCAAAAGCGAGACGGGGAGGCCCACGGACGGGAGGTACTGGGAGACCGGGAGGGGGAAAAGGGGGGGATCTGATTCGCTTATTGGTATTGAGTTCCATCATTCAATAAAAGAAAGGGCAGCGCAACATCGGAACGTGGCTTCTAATAGAAACTACGCACAGAATCAAAAGACCGCTAGGCTAGGCAGAAAAGGGCGGGAAACTTGAACGAGGGTCTTAGTCGGAAAAAAAGACATTGGGTAAGAATTCGATTCTCGACGTTAACACCGAATCCTTGGCGTAACTCATTGAAAGGACGGTAAAGGTTCTCGACCAAGCGGAAAGTCAACCCTTCGAGAAAGGCGCATTCTAATAGGGGGACAGAGGGGGGCTGGGGAAGGGGGAAGAGACTTGGGGGGAGGAGAAATCGAACCAAAATATAAAAGAACTCCACACTACGAGTGCCTCTAAAGCGCGATTGGCGAAGTTCGAAAGGGGCCATTTTCCCTTCAAGCGCGAAACACGGGGGGAAGGGATTCAAAGGGGGGGGAACAAAGAAGGAGACAGGAAGGACCGTACACTCGATTGGTCTTGGAGTAACCAATCTTTTTTTATGGCGGGAAAAACGGAGGAGAGAGCAAAAAAGAAGGGAAAGGTCAGGGTAAAGGAGGGAAAAAGACCTGTCAGGGGAAATGGGACCCATTCTCCCTCATGAACGGTAATGGAGTGAGGGAACCCAGAGAAGAGCACATCCAAAGACTGTACCATCTCGGATCACGATGGAAAAAGGAAGGGGAAGGAGAGTTAAAGGGCAGACCAACAAAACAACAAACTCCCAGAGCGCCACCCTCATTTCTTAAAATGAAAAGGAGAATCAAGCCTGTTTTTTTTACTCTTCATCACCAAGGCATCCAATCGGAAAAGACAAAGGGGGCTTGGGAAAGAGACATCGAAAAGAAGAGAAGTCCGGCGAACTTTCCAATTTCTTTCCAAAAATCAGGAGGACAGAAGGTGCAGCGGCATGAGGAGGAGGAGAAAGGATGAAGAAAAGGAAGAGAGGATAGGCCATAGGAGGCGCAGCGAGGAAGGAGGGACAAGAAAAAGGGGGGAATTGGAGCGAGGGGGGAGCTCTGTCCAACCATCGTCTTTCGATGATCCCTTAAACGGGACCATAGCTTGGGGCGTGCGGAATGATGAAAAAGGGAATCTGGGGCTGAGTCCGACATGCTAAAACCAAGGATGTGGGGGGAGGGGGGGGGAGCAGAGGGGGAGTTTTGGGAGGGTGTTTGGTGACTTCAGGAAAAAAATTCCCACTGTCGACATTTCGGAAAGAAAAGATACGAGATATGGTACGAGGGGGGCCGTACGCTTAGAGTGTGGGAGGGGCAATCAAAGAAAGGAATATGCTAAGACGGTAACAAATCCCTGGCTGGGTTTTGTAGCGAGGTCAAATCTTGCTGAGCTAGGGGAGGGAAAACGAGCGGGAAAAAAGAGTGAAGGCCAAATACCAGTCCGTTCGAGGGCTTCCCTGCGTCTTGTCATCGATCGTGAAGAGCGAGCGCGTTTTGGGGCGCTTCCTGCAGGGAAAAACTGGGGTGAAGTCGAAGGGCGAAGGAGGAAAGCTGTGGGGTAGGAAAACGAGGGGAGGTTGAGAGGGGGATTTCAGAGAAGCTGCGCCTTAAAAAGGGGAGGAAAAAACAACCATCCTCCGCAAGCAACGCTGGCACCAGCTTAGCAGGAACTGGGTAGCGAAAAGGGTTGACTTGGTGGCCGCTTTTTGCTGAAGGCCTCAAGCAGGACGACACGGCACGGACGGGGTTCACGCGCTGCGGGAATATTTTCTTACCAATGCGGGGAGATTGACAAAAGAACTCTTAAGGTGCACTAACGAAAAGGAGGAAGAGAGCAGCAAAAAAAAATTTTGGCGTAGTTCTTCTCACGATATGAGCAGAGCGGGGCGCATGAAAAAGGTGTTTTTTGCAGTGCTGCCCTTCTAATCACATAAAAACACTCCAATCAAAGGACACTAAAGAAGGGGAAAACGCGCAAGAAGAAGAAAAGGAAAGGAGTGTACTCGGGAAGACGCTTTGGTTTGATGTAAAAACAGGCATGAGGGAACAGTCAGGCCGGGGGCAGGCAGCACCGTCTTGGAGCGAAAAAGGGGAGAAAAGATCATAGAAAAACTATTCCGGCTAGTAGGACTAGATGAAAGTGAATTCGATAATGACCTTATCCTTAGACAGGCCGAGGTTCACCGTCGGAAAGCCATGAAGGAATGGGTTGGGGGAAAGGAGGAGAATACCTACCCTCTAATGGCGCGCAAGGAGGGACCAAGTTGCTGGGAGGGGACAGAAGCAAACCGGCTATGGTGAAATTTCATGGAGGACGGGGCGAAGAGAGGGGGGGGACAAGCTGCAAAGGAAAGGAACGGTTAGTTTATCTTAATTCCATAACCCTTAAGAAACTAAAAATCTGCGAGAACGACGATGGCTCCGGCAAGGGTTTTAGGGAAGGCAGCAAAGAAAAGAGAAACGGGGGGAGGAGCGACAACCTTTTTGACTAATCACCTGATTGAGGTTTAAAAGCGGCCGCCGTCGTGGGGGAAGCCAGGTTGAAAATTCAAGAAGGTGGTAAGAAAAAAAGTAGAGAGGAGGGAAAGAGGAACTTGAAAGTCATGAAGCGAGACTGTGTAAGAAAAAGGATAGGGAGAACGCTCCGAGGCAGGGAAAGGGAAGGGAAACTTTGGACGCTCTGAAGATTCCCCCCAAATTCCTCAGTGGGCGGAGCAAAAGGGTGCAAGGAAGCAGAAAACATCATATTTCAGCCGGCCCCCACCCGGAAAGGGCTCTAACTTTGTTACCACTGGCGGGGGAAAAGGGAAGTGGAAGGCGGAAAAGGAGCCCGATTTGGAAAAGGGGGGGCGATCGAATCGATGGTTCTGCATCAAAAGTCATTCTACCAGAAAATGAAAGGGGGGACAAATTTTCGAAGCCGCAAACAGGGGGAGGGGTCCCAGCTCCGTGGTCAATTCGAAGAGAGGGGGGTTTTCAGGGGGACAAGGAGGGGGCAAGGAGTCCGGCTGGTCGGTAATGCTCTTTTCTTAAAAAGTCATCAAGATAGAGAAGAATCAGGGGAGCTAAAAAAAGAAAGAGGCGCTAGGAAAGGGGGTTCAAAAAAAAAGGGGGAGGGTTCAAAGGAGAGGGGGTGAGGGTTGGTTCGGGTAGCTGATACGATTCTGTAAGTTCGGGGAATTTTCCCTTCGGAGGAAGGGCAGCACACTGCAGGTGCGCTGAAAAATGTAAAAGATCAGAGAACCAAGAGAGGGGAGGGGAGTTGTTTGGGGGAGCGAACCATTCACGTTATCCTCCTACACACGAAAAAACGTAAGGAGCGAGGACCCACCGGGCTATAAAGTGAAAGGGCAGTAAGGGGAAGCAAGTACCAAAAAAAGAGCGGGGAAATGGATTTCAAAACCCCACCCCAATTTGACGCCCAGGAGGTGCCGAGAAGGTGGGGGTGGTGATCTATATAACCAAGGGTTGTAGATGGCTAAATGCGATCGGCGAGGGGGGGGAGGGAGATGCTGAAGAGTCGGTCAAGGTTCAGTTTCGAGGGCAACGTAAAAGCTTGAACTTACCAGCGAGGCGATTTCGTGGTGCAAAATAGGTTCTATCGGGAGGCTGAAGACTGCTAATTTCTGCCGAGTTTGCAACGGGTGATAACGGTGACTCCGTGCCGGAACAAACCGGGGGCGCCAGAGATCGATATCTTAAAAAGAGACCTAAAAGAGCAAGACCGTCTCGCAAAAAAAAGATTGATGAAGAGATGAGTTCGGGGTGTCTTGAACTCCAGTGGGGGAGTATCAGAGTGGTTTCTAGGGGTAAGGAAGAAAAGGGTTTCAAGGCTCACGCGATGCAGGAGAAATCATTCTCACACGGATAGAAAAGGGTTTGCCCACAAGAATCTTGCCAGCAAGAAAGGGGAGAAGTTTGAAAAGAGGGGAAAAAAGATAAGGGAAAGGGAGCACTCCTATCAAAAGCTCGATCATCCTAAAACAGTGTAGGGGTATAAAAAAAGACTCGCTACCAAAGGGGGTAGAAAAGGTGGGGTGGGTGAAAAGAAAAGGGAGACCAAAGAAGGGGGCAAGGGGAAAGGCGAATTCTCTGTTGAATCCTCAAAAACATTACGAAGGTTCGTGTTGACGGATTAGAAGGGTCAATGGTCCTCCCAGAAGAATACGCTAAAGGGGGAGGAGGGCGAGGTGGGAGAGAGAAAATACAGGGCTTCGGCCTCGCGAAACCCAGTTAAAATTACCTGCCCTCGTCTTCCAGGAAAAAACAAAAAAACTCAAAAGCTATCATCCAAAAAAATTTCGTAAGTATGCCGAGGGGGGATATCGATGTTTGAGCCAACTAGATCGATGCAAAAAAAAGATATAGCAACTGGGGAAAGGATCACATGCATCGTCAGGGCGCTCAATCAAGACCGGGGGATCATGGACAGGCTAAAAAACGATGGGGATTCGCGAAAAACTATGCTGAATCTGTTCCAGTCGAATGAGGGAAAGGGTCAAAGGGGGAGGGAAGGGAATCCGAGGACTTGAAGCCTCTTCGATTCTATCGAAACTATTAAATACCCAAATCGGAGATCCGCTCGACTTAGTCCTATTTCCCGCATTATAACCTCTCTGGAAGGATGAGGTGGGCGAGGAAAAACATTATGACAGGGGGGATTGAAGGCCGCTGCTCCTCCTGGTTTTGGGCTACAGGGGAGAAATAGTCCTTTGGGGGTATAGAAGAGAGGCGACAAAAATGTCCGCAGGGAGGGGAAAAGTTAAGCGCCTCATTAGCTGGTCACGACCATCATGCTTAGGAAGGGGCAGTTCGGAGAGGGCAAGGGACTGACGAGGTGAGGGACAAAATGCGGGGGAAAAGGGGGCAAGCCTAAGAGGGCGGGAAATTTAATCATACGATGATTGAAAACGCGGGTCATAAAAAAGGGTTGGGCAAAGCGCCATTTTTTCACTGAGCTCGTCTATCTAAGGAATGGAAGCCTTGAAACAACATGGATGGAGACCACAAGGGGGGGAAGCGGATGGGGGGATGATCAACGGTCTATGATTTAAGGAACCTGTTTCCTCCGGGAGCGGAAGAGAGCCACAGGAGAAAAGCGTAGAGAGTAAATTGAAAGAGCCGGTTTGCTCACCCAGGAACTCACGTGAAGCGGCAACGCGCCACAAAAGGCAAGACGTTGGGGAGGGGGAAATGTGCAAAAAAAAAGACATATGGGTCAGCGCCGAAACAGACTAACGGCCCTTTGAGGGGGGGACAAGTCGCTAATGATAGAGGAAATTAAAAGGGAGAGGAAAGTTAGGCCCCGAAGGGGCGAAATGGAGACATCAAGGTGTTCGCGCTCAAGAATGCTGCTGTTCATGACTTGGGGTACCCTAGACGGAGGTTAGCCTCAAAAAAGGGGACGGGGGACGGCAACGGACGTTCTTTATGATGAGAAGGAGGGGTCCGGATTGAAGAAGGGGAGTGTTCTACGTTGAGGGGGGAAAGAGTCGAAAATTCACTGCACTATCGTATTCCTAGGAAAGAGGGGGGAAAGAAAAGACAAAAGAGCGGCCACATCAAGACAACGATCTGGGCAAGTTCGTCGAGGAACTGGAAGGTTCAGGGACGGCATACCAAGCATCTGGGTAAAAGATCAGTTCAAAGAAAGGAGGACCACCCGGAGGAGGGGGGGAAAGGGGACGGCAAAATCGGCGCTCCTAAGTTCAACCTTCACTAAACGGCATACGAAGCTCTGTTCAAGAGGGGGTCGTTGCGAAAAAGAAGGGTCTGAGAGATGCAGACAGCGGAAAGAGGAAAACAACTAAGAAAGAGGAAAGTCGCGTGTCCTTTTCACAAATCACATTTTCATGAACGTAGAAGCGGAAACGGAAGGGGCAACTATCTTAGGCTGCCCAGCGCGCAGCAGGGGCAGAGCCTCAGAACAAGAAAGGAGTTGCTGGGACATTTGAGTCACTCCATGCCTCCTCGATCATAGTAAAGACGGGCAGGAAAGAGCAAGGAATTGGTAACAACCATAGAGGGCCGTAACTATTCCCGAGTCCGTGAAGTTGGGAAACATCACAGAAAAGAAAAGGAAAAAACAGGGGAACAGAGCATCCTGGCAGTAAAGGGAGGAAGGTAATCACCAGTCATCTCAACAAAATTAAAAAAACAACCAAAATCACCCCAGCAAATTTCTAGAAAGGAGGACCGAGGGAAAACACCGGGTATAGAGAAAGAAAACTCCTCAAATTCTACAAGAACAAACCATTGCTACACGCTCAATCACCTCAAAGGGGAACGCGAAAGATTGAACATTCTAAAAATAAAACAAAAAGGACTAAAAGAAGGTGCCGCCGAAAAAGCCGCGAGAGAAACAAAAAAGGGAGAGAAGGAAGGATAGGAGAGGGAGAAGGAGGGCACTTTCATCGGATTGGGACTCTTTGACACGGTTAATTGAGCGCAAATAAGAGGTCGATATCAGGCGCCATAGCTTTTGTCTTGGCGATGGGGAGGAGGGACAATGATGAAGGAGCGGGGTGGAGGGCTTCATTCTCAGCCATGGAGGTGTTTGCTTTCGGAGGGGGATTTTGTAAAGGTGTTGTTGCGCGACGGAAAGCTTCGCCATGGGAGAAAAGAAGAGACGAAGCGAAAGGGGGGGCCGTTTTTTTGCGCGCATATTGGGGGAGGGTGGAAATCAAGGCCATTCAGGCTGGCGAATGAGTACAGGCAAGTATGAGGGACGGGGGTTGGCCGAAAGGGGAACTGATCTCAGGGTAAGGAGAAAGTTACAGAAGGCATCCTAAAGAAAATCGTTAATCGGCAAATAACAGTAGCGGGCGAGGCTGGCACTGGAAGAGTGAAAAAAGTAAAGGCATCGGAAAGAGCAGCGTTCCCCCAAAAAACAAAAAAAATACGGCGGTGTTCTTCCGACTTTTTCCCAGTCACAGAAACAGGCAAAGACGAGGTCGCGACCACGTAGTGGTGGAGGCGCGATTTCGACTATCGGCGCCTGCGAAAAAACAAGAGGGTCTCAAGGGAAGAAAAGCGGGGGCGGAGGCGCATGCCGCCTGTTGGGGGGGGGCTAAGGTTGTTGCTTCCTTGGTCGGGGGAGATCCCGATGGGACGACAGTCAAAAAAGGAAACAGCAAAACTCAGGAGAAGGAACGGAGGAGTCTATATTCTATCTCTTTTTTCATGTAATCGAAACGAGGCCAGTCCTCGACGCCTTTGAAGAATAGTCGGTGTGATCGCGGAGGGAGGGGATGTGGGGGGGGGAGGCTGGAGTTCTGGGGAAATCCATCGAAAAGGGGAAGCACCGAGCGGTGGCAGAGTCCCTTCTGCGCCGCTTGAACTAGAAGCAAGCCAAGAAAAACACAATTAAAGGACTCCGAAAAGAGGCCATCATCAGTAAAAAGCCGAATCAGCCGTTCAAGGGAAAGGTGTTTGATTCAAAAAGAAGGTTCTAAAAGTCAATGCAAACAGGCGGGGGGGCACCTGGGGAGGCAGGGCGGAACACAGTAGGAGGGAAAGAGGATGAAAAAGAGGGAAAACGGGTAAAACAATTGATGGGACGTCTTGAGATCCACAAGAGAGACGGGATACGCTCGAGGTCGCTCAGGCAAGATTGTGGGGTCAGGGGGGGGGGGGGGAGGAAATGGGTCACTACGCTCCTGAAGATCTTTCACAACAATGGATGGGCGGTGGAAAACGTCTACTGGGAAATTTTCCTTGCGAGTGACGGGGGCAGGCAGAATGTAAAGAAGAGGCAAGGCAACCCGGGGTGACGTTCTTGAGGATTCAAAAGGCCCGGATCACGAGCCTATGCGAGACATAAAGAAGGCTCAGGCTCCATGTTGTAAGGATGCAGTCCGAGAAAGAAACTCAAAAGGGGCAGACGTCGGGAAAAACCTTGGGGAAAGCGGCGTTTCAGGATTGTCACAAAGCAGCCCAAGGTAGGAGGGAAGTCATTTTCAGCACAAATTTGGGGGGGTCTAAAATCGTAGAAAAAGAGAACGACCGCGGACCGAAAGGAGCAATGAGAGAATGCGGGGGGAACGGAAATCTCAGAGGAGAGGATCAAACGTCATGAAAAATCCAACGTTTGAACCTGACCTTCTGCGATGCAAACCGAAGACTGAAGCAGGCAGACGAAGAAGAAACATTTTGGGGCAAGCATGGAGGACACTACCCACCAGCAAAGCAGAGAGGGGACGCGGTCATCCCAAGCATCCTTCAAAGGGGAAAGTTGGGGACTTTGAAAAAAGGGGAAAAGAGGAAGAAGGCTCCCGATTTTCCGAGTATAGTTTCGATCTACACGATGGGGGGCACGAAGATCAAGTGTACTCTGTAAGGAACAGGAGAGCATCAAGGAATTTTCGAAAAGGATGTCGAAGAGGGAGAACTAGTTTTTCTCCTAGCACACATAAAGGCGTCAGGAAGGAGACTCCGGACACGCGGGGGATGTGGGATTCGTCCACAACTCTCTATATACGTCATAGATATAAAGGGGGGTGAATGAAACTTCGGGAGAGAGGAGATAGGGGGGGCGAACTTTGTATTACGATATCTTGTTTGAGTGGGGTGAGGAACTGGAGGAAAACCTAGTGCGGTAATGGAATTAAAGGGCGTGAGGGGAAGACGAGAAAGTGAGGGGGGGAGAGATGTACCGAGTCACTACTCACTGGGGATTGCGGGTTGGAGGCAAAAACATATGTGCAATGGATATAAGGGACAACACGAAAATCGTACGAATTCTAACCAAAAGAAAAGGGACAGGGGAAAGATTTTTGGGAAAAGACCTATCGGCTAGGTGTATTTCAAAAAAAAGGTGTCGCACAACGCAGAAGAAGGGGTGTGAGAGGGAGATCCAGCCCACGTGGGGTAATGTATCTCGGAGCGAGAAGGTGTTAGAAGGGGGGAGTTCTCTTCACCCGCTTCTTTGCCGAGTAGGGGGTGAAAAAAACGCGACCGCCGGCAGAGGTGGAACTGGCAACAAAGATCGATTTCGGTGGCCCAGTGGCGTAAGAAGAGATCGGGAAGTCAATTCTGTTCTCCGAGGGGGACAAAGAAGAGGTAGAAAAACGGGGACTCGGGGAGGAAAGGCAACAGGGGTTCAAACAGAAAAAAAAAGGGGATAAGGACCAGAGGAACGGGGAGAAGTTCAAGAACCGA
>Ga0179593_1462644_pt1 | contig 13773 bp, 12 predicted proteins | sample CZODoug2_1_08_16_FD_185931 | JGI IMG/M metagenome (GOLD analysis project Ga0179593, IMG submission 185931) | Vadose zone soil fungal communities from Angelo Coast Range Reserve, California, USA - CZODoug2_1_08_16fungal (PacBio error correction) | ecosystem: Environmental > Terrestrial > Soil >...
AAGGGAACTGAGCTCTACAACGCTAAACTAGCCTCGAAACCGAATATAAATTAGAGGGGGGGAGAAGTGGAAAAACTAAATCCCACTCCCTACTGAGGAGCAATCAAAGGGAACGAACATAGGGGAAAAAACAACGGAGGTACTGGGAAGAAACCTGCACAACCAACAACCGAAGGACTTATCCATCCAAAAAGCACTGAGTAAAACTACTAAAGTCGAGGTCTTTATGGGAAGGGGGAGACGGCGGGGCCAAATCGCGCGGCGCATCAGAAGCGCCATATACTTAGAATTTCAGGATCATGCCGAGCTGAGGAAAGGGGGGAGGGGAGGGGGTTCACTATAGGACGAACGCTAGAAGTACCCAAGGCCCCCATCCAACTCGAGAATTCACGCGTGACGGGGGGGGGAGGTGGGCGCAAAGCAATAGGATCAGTTTATCGGGAGAGGTTTAAAGAGGAGAGGGCGAAAAACTAATGAAAACGATGCGGGAATGTTAATCAACCCCGAAAGAAATGGGAATATACCGAGGAAAAGGCGCAAAAAAAAAACTTCGCTCTAAATGAAAATTAAAAAGCAGCCTATGCCGGGCGTGGCTTCGTTATCTTCAGAGGGTCCGCACAAAACATCATTAACAAGAGAGGCTTCGCATACCGTGGAGCAGACGAGGTGGTGACCGGTAGAGAGCAGTGGGAGTAATGGGGGTACGCTCGCCACAGAGTAAGAAAAAACATGAACTGAAAAAGCATCGGGTGGGGGGGGAAAAACATTTGAAGGGGGGGGAAAACGCGCAATATGCGCCGTGGGGGAAAAGAGCAGGGGGAGGCGCGGCCAGCAACAACATCACATCTCGAAAGGGCGTAAAAAAAGGACGCGTGTCCGGGACGCAAAGTGCACACGAAAGGGAAATAGCGTCGAGAAGACGTAAGCGAGGTGAGGGTCAGGCTCTGGTCCGCGCCGCAAGGGCTAAGGATAGTAAACGTGCGTAGCGGGGGGGGGGAACGACGGGCCCGAATGGGGGGCTTCTTCCGGAGCGGGGGCCGTTTGGCTGAGGTCTTCCACTACACTCACCATAGGCGATCGGCATAAAAGCTTTCTAGAAACGCAGGAATGGAAAACGCAGGAGTGGGTTGGAAGGGCATAGAAGAGAGAGCTTGAACAGAAAATTAAATTCGGAGAAAGGAAGTGGGTCTGAAAACCGCTGCAAACCGGGAAAACAATGTCGGAGGCAAGTGAAGCGCAAAGAGTGCGTACCTCTTAGCCCGCAAAAAAACGACCAGGGAAAATTGTTAGCTCGTTTGAGGTTTCGAAAAAGCGGGAAAAAGAGGAGGGGAGAACTTCGGTAAGCGAGCCGGAGGCGGACTGCAAAGCGAAAAGCGGCAAAAAAAACGTAGCTACTCTTTATGTTTTAATATCGTTATGCTCAAAAAAAAAAAATTCTGAACAGATACTGAGACATGTCAAAAAATCCGACCAAAAATTGGTCTGAAGGGTTCGAGTTCTAGTGACTCAAAGAAGGGGGGGACCAGGTAAAAACACTCGACGGATGCGAAAGGAGATCAGGGAGGATTCGGACTACCGTTTCGAGGGAGGGATAAAAGAGGATTAAAGGAACGGGGAGACGCTCGAGAGAAAAAAAACTCAGTGAATATGCCCTGGGAAAACATGACGAAAAAGGGTAAAAAATGCCTGTCTGCTGGGCGTCGCACTAAAAGACCCAAACTTGCCATTTAACGCTCAGTTGGAGGTGGGAAAGAAGGGTTGAACCGAAAAAAAAGGATGAATGCTAACTGAATCTTTAAATTCAATCTGCTACGCTCAGGCGGGGAAAGGCTGATTCGAGTTCAAGACCTCGGATGGAAAAAAGGATAAGGAGAAAATAACTAGAAAAAAATCCATTTATTAAAGGGGGAGGCTTCAAGTTGTGAGTCAGGTGGGAAAAAGGAACCAAAAGCTAAATTCAGTTCACCAGGCGGTCCAGTTCGCGCGTAGAATTCCAACTAGCAAAGGGACGGATGAGCACATGCACCAGGTCTCTCCGTCGTGATCACCATTAAAAATGTGTTTCGGGGAAAATTGCGCCGAGAAGAAAAAAAAAAGCAACTGCAGGTGGTGGGCAGGGGGGCTCACGTCGCGTAACGGAGGAGAATCGTACGACGGGGAACGGAGGAAAGGGGGGAAAAAAAAAAAACTGTTGGGGGGGGAGCCTTGTTCGTACAAAGGGTAAACCGGGGGGGAAGGGGTGGAGAAGTACCTCGAGACAGGAGGGGAAATAGATACGGGCTGCGTTTGCAAAGTTCCAGAAAGAGGAACGCTCTGCAAGCAAGAGCAAGAAAATAGGTTTTCCGTGGTGAAAAAGGGACCAGAAAGGACTCCCCAAATTCGCCGCAAAGACGATCGCAGATTACCGGGGAGTTACCGAAAAAACGAGGCATTCCGCGGGGGGCAAGAACTATCTTGCCCGAGAAGAGGGGGTGGACTTCTGGGACGATCGTCAGAGGTGGGGGAAGGAGTCGGACACGTGGGTGTGTGGGGGAGCAGGGGTCAAGATAAGAAAAAGGAGCGACGAAGGAACCTTGAGTCTCGTCGAAGCTCCGCTGTGAAGTCAAGGTGAAAAAATTTTGGCTCTGGGGAGATTCAGGCGAGAAACGCCGAGGAAGCTTGCAAAGTTCAATGGAGAGGGGTTCAAAATGGGAGCAATAAACGCTGTCGCGTGCAGCAGAAGCGGCCAGGCTTAAACAAACACTTCACAAAGAGCCGGAAGTGGGGTGGGGGAAGAGACGACATGAGGGGAGACGCACAGAAAGGCGCCAGGTCTGAGCGCGGGGGACCAACGTTCAGATCCCCCTTACACAGGGGGAAGCTAACTAGAGAGGGAGCTGAAAGCATGAAAATAAAGTAACCATATACCTTTCGAATGAGTAAAATCCGCTTCATGCGAACAGCCTCTAAGGGACCTGGAAACGGTGGGCACCTGGACTCTCTAGTGAGAGAGGTCGTTGGCCACAGTGGAAATGGACAATATCTGGCGCACAGAAATCTAACAACGTCAATCTGCAGCAACAGCCGTGGGAGACGTCATGCCTCCTTATCGGGGTGTACTAAAAAAACGGCGACAGTAACGAACTCTGGAATGAACCCAGAAGAATGTGGGGTAAATTACTGAGCAGGGGACCTAAAGTCAATTTCTGTGTGAAGCTGTGGGGAAACAGATCTCGAAAAAAAAAAATCAAAAAACAACAAAACGAGGCTTAAAATGAAATCATATATCGAACAGGCGCCAAAAGGGGCCAGATAGCAATCCATCAAAACCAGCGAAACTTTTCATGTCCTCCCGAAAGTCTGCGGTCGCCGTGGAGACCGGGAGGGGCTGCAAGACGAGAACGTCCAATGCTTGGAGCAGTTCGAGGAAGGGGGGAAGATTGGAGAAAAGGACGAGGAAAGCTCACAAAAACGAGGGGAAACGAAGAGGGAAGGAGGCATCTTCTGGGACAATCACTACAACTCCGCAGGGAAAATTAAATGGAGTAGCGCGCGCTGGGAAAAAGTCTCAGTAACGCTGGGTCCGGGAGGGACCAAAAAAAAAAAAAAACCAAAAAACGTCGAAGTGCGTTCCAGAGTTGAAGTCAATGGGGAAAAAAGCGGTGATAGAGAAAAAGAGGAGGTCAACCGCAGCAACCGCATGGCGAAGGGGGCAGAGAAATCAAAGTTCTTCTAGAGACAACCAAAAAAAGGAGTGTGGGGGTGCTCAACAGAACAAAAGCAGAGAGGCACTAGAAAGAGGGGGTGATGAGAAAAAAAAACTAATCGAAGGGGTTTTCAGACGAAAGCTTTCGAGCGCGAATAAGCAGACATCTAAAAAAAAAAAAAAGAGCGGGAACAAAAGAGAGAGGGAAACTAGACGAAAAGGCGAGAGGCGCGTTTAAATATCTACCCAGACGAAAAAAACACAAAATAGAATCGAAAACCCAGACTAGAAAAACCACGCCCCAGGAGAGGGAAAAGAGTCAGGTCAAAAAAAAGATACGAGCGAAGGTAAAGAAGGGGTCAGCGCGATCGAAGTCTCAACTGGGGGGAAGGATGAGACGTTCTCCAAACACAGAAACTAAAAAAGACGTGCAAAAGAGGGATCTAATTAGAAAATCTTGGGGGTGAGGACGGGGAAAACGCAGCAAGTAAGGGGACCATCGGGATCGAGTCAAAGAAAAAAACGGGCAAAGGGGACAAGGATTTTGTACGCAAAGCATCCAACACCCTCCTAGGTTTTAGGAAGGGAGAAGAAGTGACACGAGAGCGAAGGGGAGACGACACGGTTAAGAGAAAGGTCGCCCAGCTTTCAACACAATTGAACGGGACTGGGCCTTTTGAGCCGGACAAAAACGGTTGAGGAAAAAACTTGGGAGGTGCTGCACGGAAAGGCGCGCAAGGTAAGTTGGGGAACCCGCGAAAAAAGGCAGTGGCAGGTTGTAGCTTGTGAAGCAGCCGGGGCCGAACGCTGAGACCGCTGAGGTGTACCTTCTGAGAGATTGATGGTCTAAAAAGGCAAACCTTGGCGCACTAGCATGGGGAAAGGGACACGGGAGAGTCTTGCATCGGAAAAGGAGGGGGGGAGTCAAGAGGGGGGGAAGCACCGCCAAGCAATTCAGATGAAGGTACGCAAGAAGAAAAGGGGACACGCCTGGGTTCGGACCTATCGAACAGAAAAAGAACGGGGAAAACGCCCCGGGCTGCGCGAGTTTGCGAACCGAAAAGGCAGTCTTTACCCAGAGCATGGGGGTAAAAAAAAAAAATACGTAGGTATAAAAGCGAATCAGGGAATGGGAAAGCCGACTGGAAAACGCCGAGTAAGACGGGAAAAGACTAAGCTCCGTGGCGTCTGCACATGGTTCAAAAAAAGGGGAAGAAAGAAATCGCAACCGTCACCCAGGGGGGGGTGAAAAAAATGCTGGGATTTGCACGGAGGGGAAAACAGGAAACGATAGAACCAATCAGACGGAGACACTTTTGAAAAGCCGAGGGGGGGAAAAGAAGAGTGAACTGCCCCAAAAATACGCAGCTTCACGAATTAACATTCCTAGGACTTAAAAAGAGAGGACAAAGTGCCACTGAGAATTGACAGGATAGTAGTCGTCGCCAATGGCGCTTCAAGAGCGGCACCTAATTGTGTAGGTGTGTGAGAGAGCACATCCAGGGATCAAGAAGAAGTGTCTGTTCAGATCCTCAAGTTAGAGGGAGAAAAAAACATTCGGTGGGAAAGTCCGGAGAAGACAAACTGGGTCTATGCAAATGCTGTTAGAGGGCGTGGAACCGCAGCCACAGGGAAAATGACGCGGAGAAAGTATCACACTCGGCAGTGCCAAACAAGACGTAGGAGGGGAAAGTTCCTACAGGCAGCAGCCGAAGAACAGGATCAGTAAGAGGAGCCGACGAAAGGAAAGGGTCTCTTCAAGGGGGGGGAACAAAGAAAAAAGCAGCGCGGGAAGCGGAACGAGGAAAGCATATTGCTGCCTGTTTTCTTTCACGCGCATTAGGAGAAAGACAAATCCTAAGATTTCGCGGTCAAGGAAAAGGGTTATCAAAAAGAGCCCATGGAGTGGAGAAAAAGGCTGGCGAGCGCCAGGGACCCATTGCCCAAAAGGACGGTTCCGCTGATGAACAACAAAAGAGAGACACGTTAAAGTATCTGGAGAAACCATTAATGGGGGAAGACTGATGGTGAGACGCATTTCCGATCCCAAGTAAACAACGAAGAGGCTCTGATTGAAGTTGAAGCGGAAAGACAGTACTCTCTCCTTCTCAAAGGCTGGGAGAAGAAGGCGGAAGGTGCAGTCAAAAGAGAAGGTTGAGGGCGAGGAGCGAAGCGCGCGCGCTAAAATAAGAGGGGAGGGAAGACGCCACCCCCGTCCGCTGCGAAGTGCGAGAGGGGGGAGGGGGACCGGTTTCAGTTCATGCTCAGCCTTCCTATCAAGGGACCTCCATAAAAGCGAGGGCGGGAAGCGAAACGCAGGAGAACCTATAATAGGGGGAGACTTGAAAATCTGCGCATCGCGGATTGGACGCAGAGAGGCCACAAAATAACAGAATAAAAAAAAGAAGGTAACAGAAAGGAGGGCTGGATCAGAAGGAAGTGAAAAATGGAGGCAGACCGGTTGCCCGCACGCCCGAAAAGGGCTTGAAGAAGAGGGGGGGGGCGTGAAAGTGACTCAGAAGCCTGGGGAAATGGGGCTTCGGAAGCACAAGGCGGTAGGGGGAGCCGATTGGGGGGTCGTGAAGCGAGATGACAAAAAACTACCTATCCATGCTGGAGGGGAAAATCGGGGGAAAGACGGACAAAACGCTATAACATACTAGGGACCTTCCTCCGTGATAAAAAGAATATACTAAATGGTAACACAGCCCACTCCAAATCGCGGGGGTCACCCGTTGGATGCACAGGGGGAGTCAGCACAATAGTGAGTGTCCTAAAAAAAAGCCGTACAACAAGGCCCAACTTCTGAATAATCCAAAGATACTTTTCAATAAGCGCGCTTAAAAGGAATTTGTTTAACTCCGAGGGGGGGGAAAAAACTAGGGCTTGAAATGCATAATCTGACAGAAAGATTGACGAAGCTTTCCATTAGAAGAAAAATCTTTAATGAAGCAAGCGCATATATTAAGGTCATCTCAACTGATCGCATGCTGGGGCGAAAAGCCTCCCCAAAAAACACAAAAGAAGATTCGAAAAATTACTTCAATTTTACAAGCATGGATCCCGATAGTAATGAAATGTTTTATGCAGAGTTGGAATCGAGGTCTCTCGAAAGTAATACTTGGAAACTGTTCTAAGAAGTAGGTTGAAAAAGCACCCAAATCAACCCCCAAAGCAATATCAGCCACCCACGACTCGTGGGGAGAATTCTTCTCGACTGAGATGACATTCAACTTACCATCTATCGGGACCTCGTTAACCGGCTGGGGCTCTCCAATCCGTAAAGCAGATCAAATTCACTAAATTCGAGGGGACTGGTCGCAACCGATACGTACCAGTGAAAACTAGGAAGAGGTTGGGGTCAATGGAGCGGTCAGTCTTTGGTAGTTACTGGTACCATGCGATACTACAGCCAAAATGGAGATCCCATTCCCTGTGAAGGGACATATTTGGGAATCAAACGTGTGTGTACTTTTACCTGTCTAGAGAGCTATCCAGGGTTTTTAGACGCACGAATGCTCTTCCATGACCGCGCCTCCTCTTATCAGGCGTACCGCATTGTTCCCCTACTCTTATGGGTTCGTTCCTGTTCGACTTTTCCCATCGGCCTAATTACTATCTCGGATCTGCTCGATGGGGCAGTACTTCCCATGCGCTCGGTGGTTCAGTTGTGTCGGGGAGGGCTGGCGCATGGGCATCCGTTCCGGAAGAACCCGCGCTACCTCGGCATAATTGTTTTTTTGGGTAGCCGTCCCAGTTTGCCCTCTGTGATCGGATCCGATTTGCCTGTGGGTTCTAAGGAATTCCAAAACTCACCCAAACAGCGAGCGCGACTCCGAAGACGGGTAAAAAGATGCCGGGTCCCAAATAGGCGTTTTGGAAAAATAACGAACAGGCAGGACAGAAGCTTCGGAAGGGAAGGAAGTTTATTCTCATCGCAAAGTGTGACTGCCCCCTGACGGAGAAGCCACTTTCGTTCTTGTCATTACTGGTACACGGGCGAGGAAATAGCCAACTAACTATAGCGGTCTCCTCGTACTGGGAGCCCATGTGGCCAGGTGCGTCTCCCATAAAGAAAGTGGTGGGGGGGTGGGTTCCTCGATTTTGGAACAGGAGGTTGTACGTCACTAACAGTGCCCATGTCTTTATCCGGTACGTGTAATACACAGAGAGCGCTGCTTCGGGCGGGGGACGTGGGGTAGCGATCCCGGATTGAGACTGTACACAGCAGGTCTAAATTCGGTTGAATCTGAATTTTTGTTACAGAGGATCACATGCCTATCTTCGGAGGTAAAAGGGAATCGCCGTGCCCAGACCCTCACTAGGGGCCCACCCAACTTGGTGGAGTCACAGGGGTTTAGATTTCCTTTACTCGTTGCACCTTCCCCTCCGGGTTGGTGGAAAAGGTTGGTGAGTCGGGCCTACTTTAGCGTGGCTTCGAGTAGTCATTGAGTACGGGAAGTACTCGTGAAACAGACTGAATCTTGGGAATTTCACCCGTCGTAGGAAGTCAGGGCAAGACGGGGTAGTCTGGGGTGCTATCCACATCATCTCGATGGTCGTCACATGCACCCATCTAAAATGCTTAGTGTCCGCGGACTCACGGGGCGGGCTGGGTCGGGTGTCTCAAATCTACTAGTTCACAGCCATGGGCAGCAATGTGACAACTTGCAATCGTTAGGCACCTGTGAATTAATTTGTTAGTCATCGGTGTTCCAAGCAACGAGTCCCGTCCATCCCGGCGGCAAATTTGCGTCCACTTCCGCGGGGACGTCAAACATCGAGGTCTCATATCCGAGAAATTTCGGCCTGGAACAAGTTCCCAATCGAACTTAGCCCCTCTGCCTCGGACTACTCGCTCCCCCTATTAAATTCTCCCCAGGGCTTGTGCCACTTTCCCCGGTGCGCTTCACTTGGTGGTCCAGGGTTCCTCCGCACCATTAACCAGCGGAACGCTCCGGATCCGTTCCAGGCGACGTCAACCCGCTTTCCACGGACATTTGCTCCCAGCTGTTCGCCCGTGAGTACCCCGAAATCCCAGCCCTCGATACGGTCCAGTCTCTTGTTTCGAGCACATAGACAGAACGACTGCTCGTTTCTTGCCATGACTACGCCACCGATCCACGATGGGGGATGGGATGGATAGTAGTAAAGAGGTTTAACTTTACCTTGCGTAACCCGACTCCGGAATAGTCGCCTGGACAGCGGGGGTTGTTGGGGGGACATTCTTTAACTGTCTGCAAGGTTGCGGGACAGTGTTAACACAAATTTTCTCGAGACTCCGGCTGTCATGCAGCTGTGTGATGCAACGTTGGAGGGTGGCGCCTGGGGCTTGTGACGCCGCTACTCTTCCAAGGCAGGGGATGGTGTGGAAGAAGGGACAAGAGGAAGAGGGAGGTTGGAGTGCTGGTATATTCACGTTACACGAATTGCTAGTGGCACCGCCCGGCTAGTCGGATGACAGCGCCAGACACTCTCTAGTTCCCTTTGCTGTGCGGTCAGAGATGGTAATGGCCCATTCCTGAGATCCACGCCTTCTGGTGATGACCAATATAATGGATGCGTTTCACTGTTCAAGCGTGCGAATGGTGGGGGCCTCTTGCTCAAAGACTAAAGGCTTTAGTGTCGTGTCTCAATTATCTCAATTAAAGCACCCTTCTTAGCTCAAGCTGCTCCCTCGGATCGCCGCGCTTCCGGCGGAAAGTTCCATAGAGCCAAGTATTTACATTACCGGCGGCGGGAAAAAAAGACCAGAGGGGGGCCATAGCTGGGAGATTGGGAGAATAGGTTCTTTTTGGCAAGGGTCTGAAACTGTTTTGGAGGGTTTTCAAGGTCGGTTTCGAATCACGAAACCCTCTAAAAAAATAAAGTCACGGCCTGAGGAAATGGGTCGCAGCCGCATTCTGTGTCGGGATCTTGACTGGATTCGAGCAAACATCTGTGTTTGTCACGTTTTAGTCCTTCGGCAGTTTCCGCAAATCTGCTCATAACGACATATTCTGAAGGTTTAGGGGATCTTATCCCCTATTCACTAGCATCAGGGTGTCTTTCGTTTTGAGATACCATCCGCCTGGATTGATGCAGCAGTTGCCGAGGTATTTGGCCGTTGGGGGGTCCCTCGCGTGGGTTTTCGTCAATGCACCCAATGCCCAATAGAACTGCTTGTTTTGGGGGGTTTTTCGGATAACTGCCTTCTGTGTACTGCGTGAATGCCTGTGAGCCCAAAGGCTGTGGCCATATTGTTTGGGACATGGAATACTTGTAATGGTCCGGCTGCCTTAGCCCTTGGGGCTTCCCTCTGGGGGACTAGCTATACTTTATCAATATTGAGTCCACCTCCCGACCCTATAGATTTTGACGTTTCATGACTAGGTGATCTGAACCTCACAGCGGCATGGCGGGGAACACATAAAGCGCCTTGCACTTTGGATGGAGAACGATAGGTAGACATTGATTAATGGCCTAGGCAAGGGGAATGACTGACGGGCTTACGTGAGTGATTAAGGCTGACGCCTCAGCCAACAAAAATATTGGCTTCTACCGATGGAAAGTCAGAAATGCGAGAGGGGCTGTCCTTTTCGGCAGTGCTGATCGGACCACACACCTAGCCCGTCATCCCCCCGTCATCTAACATGTCAAATCAAATATCCACACTTGTCTTTTTAGACTTAAACTCACTTGCTCGTTCCTCTTCCGAAACCCCTTGATCACAGTGCACTCAACTTCGCGGCTTCATTAACCAGACCCCGCTGTCGATATCGAATAATTTAGTCCTGTTCCTGCTTTAAAGGAGGGTCGGGGCGGGGCCGGGTGGGGTCATCTTTCTCGTCTAGAGACCTCGTAAAAAAACACCTTATTAAGGATAAATAATGAGATGGACTAGCTACAACATGGCAGCGTCAATATCAGCGCACATACTTCTGTTACTTGAAGTCCGTAGCAAGTGTTAAGGGGCTGGTTTCTACTTGGAAGGTATGAGACAATTATCTCCATAGACCCTCAAACTTTCGTGGGGACGTTCGGGCGGCGTTGGAGGGATGGGGGAAGAATTGGGCAGGCGCAAAGAATCAGAATAAATGTAACAATCTTTTAAGGACGAGAGGAAAAGCGCGGTGCTTTCATAACTAACCGATCCAACGTGACCCGTCAGCAGCTGGCGCGGCAAAAGAAGTCTTTCCGAATACGCAAAAGTAACTCTTTTCTTATGTTCCTCCGCTACATTCTCATCGGGTCCAGCTTTCCTTCCGAAAGTCCGTAAGGTGATATTAAACAGCTTTCTTTCCACCCGCTCGACCTCCTGAGTCCTTGTCTGGGAGAAGAAGCACAAGGGGAGTCTAATAGGCAAAACCAAAGAAGTGTTCTTAGCAAAAGTTGGGTCGGACGAACACTATCGGGGCCCAGAGCTGAAGATAGTCCGCACATGAGGACAGAGGGTGGAGAGTTGACATGGAACCCGCTGGGAAGCAGAGGCTCAGCGGTTAAACTGGATCGAAGAATGTAGGTTCGCGGTCGTTTACTCATCGAAATGAGCCAGTCAGACAGTCGAGCCTTCATGACACGAGCGGGGGAAACAACTCTCTAGAACTAGGACGAGCTTCTTCCGGATAGATAATTTTTCGTATTCGGGGAAAACTTACACACCAAAAAAAGGCCGGACAACAAAAAAAAAGAAACTAGCTGCAAAAAGAAAAACAACAGAGTCTTTCAAATGTCGGTTTCACTCAAGGCATTACGAGAGATGAAACTAGGCAAAGAGGTCTAACGCGGTGAGCGTTCGAAGTGGGGAATTTTACGTTCTACTAGCAAAGCAACGACTGTCCTTTTAAGCTCTATCACTTCTGAACCCTCGTAGGGAAAGGTCTGTGTACCTTGTGAAGAGCACAAACAATTCAATTTTTTCAACCTACCTGTTCCTATATTTCCTGGTTTACAGAAAACGGCCAATAGTGTCCGATGTTTAGCAACAGGATCACCAAAAACAGCACGATGGTTTTGACCAGAGAAGGTATCCTAGGTACACGTCTATCTATCTCCGACATTTTGAAGCGAAGAGACCAGCCTCAAAAAAATTGCACATTGCTTTTAACTTTAGCCGCCCTCACAGGTGAAAACTGGTGCAAGTGCTGCCACGCAGAGAGGAACTGGGGAATGGAAAACCGAGAAAGTCGTCGTCATTTGTTGTCGTTTGAGCATAGGAAGGGGAGGCGAAAAGTGGAAAAAAGGGTGAACTGGCTTAGTCGGCGAGTGCTTGTCGGCAAAAGGGAAATTGAGAAGAACAAAAGATCCCTTTGAGAAGGAGAAAGGGATAGCGAAAGCAGACGGTGAAACATTTATGAAATCGAAAAAAGAGGGGAACCCAGAGCACGTCGATCTGTTAAAAAAAAAGATCGTCTAAAACAAAAGAATTTGGGGAGGGAAAACTCATCTAAAAAGAACTTCTCGTGGGCCGCTCAACGTGGCCTGGAGTGGGCGACGCAAGCAGAAATGCATGCGGATCCAAGATCAGGTGCAGGGCAATGATGAATGCGGAGGGGGATCCGCCCCAAACGCTCACGGTTACACGAAGAGCTGGGAGGCCGGAGCGAAACGTTGAGGGGGGAGAATTAAGTTCGAGCAAATCCCGGCCTACCGCGCTTGCCACGGGGAAAAAACCTGGATTTTAAAAAAGAGAGATAGAAAAAACATGTCTACACAGGGGGAGGAGGTGAGGGGAAAGACAAGTGTCCAGAAGCAAGGAGCAGAACGATAGCCACTCAATCACATTTGCCAGCAAAGGGGAGGGGAGAGACGGGCTTCTGCAGACTAGCAGGAGAGAAGTGACGCGGAAAAAGGTGTACATGTGAGCAGAACTGGAAAAAGAAGGGACCAAGTCTTAGAGAAGGGGAAGGGCTAAAAATCAGCACGAACAGTGGGCTCTTCAAGAAGGGAAAAAAAGCGTTGACGGGGGCAGAGGTTCGCGGAGAACAGGATTCTCAGAAGAAGAATTTCGTGCAAGAGAAAGGATAATGTAAAAAAAAAAAATGCTGTACCGTCGGAGAAGACTCGACCGCGGGAGCGTCGATCGAAAAAGAAAGGGCGAGGAGGGAAGAGCCAAAACCACGCGCACTAATAAGATCACCCCATCGGAAAAAAACCAGCAGAGGAGGGGGGGACACCTATCTCCAGGGAGGCAGAAGGCGACCTAATCGCTGGGAAGGGAAAAGAGACAAGAAAGGATCTGCGCGTGGAACGGGACAAGGGAAAGCCTCGAGGGGAAATCATACAAAGGCAAGGCGGGGGGCTTTCCGGACAGGAGTCTAATCAAACACAAGATTAAAAAAAGTCCAGTAAACCCAATGGGTACCCAAGAAAGAACATGGGGGCCTGGTGGACATGCGGGTGGTGGAGGAATCTCCTTACCACATCCAACTGAACGGAGGATAAGTCAAAACTCAGAGCACTTGACCGTAATTGCGAGAAAGAGCAGAGCTTGCAGGGGGGGGGAAACGCCTGTTCACAGAAAGCCTGGAAAGCGTCACTAGCTTAGGAAGGGGAAAGATGAGAAAACACGCCCGGCTGAGGAAATGCATGGAGGGGGGAGGGGGGGCTTGGAAGAAAAGCATCGAGAACTTTTGCAGAAAGAGGAGTTTCACTCAAATATCCGACGCTCTAAACTGTAAGAAGGGGACAAAAAGCCCCCGCCGCGTCGGACGTACTCAGGTAGTGGGGGGGGGGGATGGGGGGGCTCATTAAGGGAAGGAGAGCACGTAAACCAATGAACTCAACTACCCGCGGCAGTCCTAAAAGCGACGCATGAGCGCCGATCCTAAGGGTGCTCGGTCTTGACTGCTGCGCAGCAGCAAGATGGAAAAAAAAGCGTCAAAAGAAAGAAAGACAACGCGTCCGTTAGTGGACCAGAATTGATTGGCATAGCAAAAGCTGTTGACAGGGTTTTGGCGGCCACTACCGTGGGGAGTCCGGGGACGCGGGGGTGGGGACAAAAACCCTACTTTAATAGCAAGAGGGGAGGGTTATTTATTAATCAGAAAGGTCGTCGGAGAGAAAGTCTGCAAGAGGGGCGAGGGAGGGCAGGTGAAAGTAAAGATAAA
>Ga0179593_1469196_pt1 | contig 13773 bp, 20 predicted proteins | sample CZODoug2_1_08_16_FD_185931 | JGI IMG/M metagenome (GOLD analysis project Ga0179593, IMG submission 185931) | Vadose zone soil fungal communities from Angelo Coast Range Reserve, California, USA - CZODoug2_1_08_16fungal (PacBio error correction) | ecosystem: Environmental > Terrestrial > Soil >...
AGAAGAAGCCAAAAAAAAACTTGGGTACACAAAAAAAAACCCCCGTGTTGACCAAATGAGGGAAAAGGGGGAGGGGGTCCCGGGGAAAACGGATTTTCCCGAACAAAAAGCGGGGGGGAAAAGGGACAAACCCCAATCCAAAGCGTGAACACTTGGCGCCCAAGGAAAAATATCCTTTGGTGAAGTTGAACCAACGTGGTCCGATCCAGACCCAGGAGGAAAAGGGGAAAAAACAGGGGTTACCCCCGCCCAGGGGGGAGTTGCCAACCGGGCAAAGAGGAGTGGGAGTTAGCGAACAAAGTTTAAGTGGTGGGTGCGCAATTCTGGGGGAACAAAGTCACACGGGACAAGAAAAGGGGGAAAAGGGGATAGGAGGAGGCAATGCAGCACCCGCCCCTGGAATAACAGGGGACATAGGGGAGTGGAACAAAAGACTAGAAACCGGGGAACGCCACCAATAACAAAGAGGGAAAATTGGGGGTGGGTCTCGAAATAAAAAAATGGCAGGGGGAAAAGAAAAAGAAGGGGGGGGGCAGGGAAAAAATGCCTAAGAAATAAGGCGCATAAAACAAAAAAAAAAAAGGCGGCGAAACCTTGTGTCACGAGCCTGGGGGGCGAAAACGGGGGTTTTGGGGGTTCAGAATCACTGGGAAGGTCAGGGACGGGAAAAGGGAATCAGCGCCGATACAGTAAAACAACCGCTTGGGTGGTTGCAGGGGGTGTGGGGGGGACGGGGGGGGTGGGTTTTTAAAACAAAAAAAAATCCAAATTCAAGGAACGGAGGGGGGCACCAAGCCTCGGAGAAAGTCACCAGGGGGGATGCAAGGGGCAGGGGGAAGGGGGGGAAAGAGGACATACCTAAAAACGCTCAAAAAAATGAAAAGAAAAGGGGGTAAAAGGTCGAATAAAAAATCACGCTAATGAAAAGGAAGAAAAGGAAGCCCAACTCAGGAAGCTGTCGTATTTTTTTTGTTTAAGAGGTAAAGGCGGGTTCGCGCACGGAAAGGGGGTTTGACCAAACATCCTTAATAAAGGTATTCCCAGAAAGAGAAGGCGGGGTCCCTCGGGACAGAAAAAAAGGTCGAAGAGGGAGGCAGTCACAAGCCGGGGATGCAAGAGAGGGATAGGACTGAAATGAAAAAGTCCGGGAAAGGGGTGGGATTTAGGAAATATCACTTTGGATGAGCTGGGGGGGGGGAGGGGACAACCAAAATTAAATGGCCTGGTGTATGACAAAACAAAAAGAGAGTGGGCGACGGGAAGAAATGCCTAGACCCACGAAAACCGCGCCCAACGTAGTGGGGGGTTCAAAAACCGCCGTTCGGGACACAGAACTGTGTGATACGGGAAGGGGAAAGGTGTTCGCCGCACCGATTCCAGGGGGATTTGGGGAAAAGGGGAAAAATGTCCGTTTCACAGCATTCCTGGGGTTGAATGAAAACCAACTGCGAGGGCTAAGGATGGGAAGAGTTTTCACCAAAGAATTTCAATTTTCCTACCAGAGAAAAAAAGAAAAAAGAAGAAAGAAAAAAAAAAATGGGGAAATCGCACGAAAGTTATTAAAAATCACAATCTTCAAAAAAAAAAAAAAAGGAGGAGGAGGACAAGAAAGCCATGGACGATAAAACGGAGGTTAATCCAAGGGGAGACGCGCAGCGGGGGCGATGGGATAAAAAAAACGGAAAAAGCAGAAAAAGGCAAATCAGCAATCCCTGTAGGCCAGGGGGTTACATAAGGAAAAGGCACGTCCACGGACATTGGGGAAGGCGAGTAAAACCTCCGAGTCTGAAAGTGGGGGAAGAGTGGAAGCGGCAAGGGGTGGAGACACGGCGCCAACCCAAAGGGGTAAAGATAACCAGCATTGGGGGAGGGGGTGGGGAAAGAAAACCAAAAGAGCATGGAGAAATCCAAGTCACGGAACTTTGTCCACCGTTCAAGAAATGCCCGAAGGAGGGAAGAAGGAGACCACCGGCCTTGCGCCGCTCCTTTGTCCACGGGGCAGGACGCAGGGGCAGCACTGTTCCAGGGAAAAAGAAAGGAGAAAAGGAAAAGGAAAAAGACCGACAAGAATGCCAAGAACAGGGGGTCGTTCATCGGGTGAAAATGGAAACGAAGGCTGAAAAAAAGGTTAGGGAAATAAACACATCATGACTTTAAAGTGGGGGGGAGGCACCTGACGTGCCCGTAGAATGACAACAAACGCCAAGGAAGGGCTAAAAAGGGAGGGTTGGACACGACTCCGCGAAGAAAGCAGGGAACCAGGAAAGGTGAAGGAAGTGCGAAAAGGAAAAGCGAGAAAGAAAAAAAGAGCAGCGCACTCAACGCGCCGAACAAAGGGAGGAAGGGGAACGTGGGAGCGGAGGCCGTAACCGTCCTGTTAAATCCAAACCAAAAATTTATTAAATCTACAGGAGACCAGGGGGGACCAATACTCGAGTTCTTTGGTGGGGAACGGAGGGGGGGAAGGGCTGGATGGAAAGCGAGTCAAAATTTATGAAGGGCGGGGGAGGGGAACGGAGCCGCCTATTAAGGCAAGGGGGGGGCAAAAAACAGGGGAAGTCGCAGAAAAAGAACCATCAAGGAAAAAAAAAAAACTTGGGAATCTACCCTCAAAGAAAAAAGAGGAGGGGACCAGAATCGGCCACAGGAGATCACAGACAGTTGGGTATAAGGGGGAAAAGTAGGAGGCAACAGCACCCACGATGTATTTTGTGTTCCTTAAGCAAACAGTAGAGGGGGGGGCAAGAAGGGAACCCGATGGCGACCAATTTGACACGAAAAAAAGTGAAGGAGGAAAGAAAGGGTGGGGGCCAGGGTGGCTGTGGTTTTGGGGGAGGGAAAGAAAGGGAAGTGAGGGAAATTTACGAGGGGGGTAAAAGAAGAATCCACCGAAAAGGGCTGATCACGACGTATTGGAGGAGGGAGGGGGGGGAAGAAATCCGGAAAGAGTCGGCATTGGGGGGCATTGGGGGGGGATCGAGGAAACGGTACCGAACGGTTTGCTCCAATGAAGCGGGGGAGGGGAAAAAAGCGTCGATGGGGGACATCTTCCACAAAAGCCTCTCGGAGACAGAACGTATGAACGGAGGGGACTGGCGACTGTGTGGATATACCGGGGAAAAGAAGGAAATCTACGTTTTTCGCGTAAATTTTGGGGGGGGGGCGGGGGGTGTGGAACGGAGGAATCGTACGAAGACTATTTGCCTGGGGAGTTGCGGAAAGAAAAAAGTGAGGGAGGCAACCGAGCTTTTGGGAAAGCAAGGAAGCGGAGTTGGAGGAAAGGAGGACGGAGCGAAAAGGCTGCACCAGGGTTTCGGGGTAAAAACGAAGAGAGAGGAAAAACGGGCCGGAAGCAAACCTTTGTGGTGCAAGCGGGGGGACAAGGCATTGTTGAAAGCAGTCTGGTCTCCGTGCGAGAGCCCGAAAAAGCAAGGCTTGAAGGGGGGGGGGGGAAGAGAAATGGTAAGCAGCACGGTAGGGGAAAAGCCATGGGGAGGGAGTTGTGGTGCTCCTGTGCCACTCTTGCATTAAAAAAAGAAACCGGGGGGGGAAGTGGATGGGGGGAAAGGCGCTTGGGACGGAAAAGGGGTGTGCTAACCGGAGACAACAAAGAACGCTACATGGACATAAAAAAGAAACCCATGAAAACTCTTCTTGGTGGGGAATAACCGGAAAAAGGGAAGGGGGGAGGGCGGAGGGTGTATTCAACGGGCCGAAGTTTTGTGGTAGACGGGGAAGGATTGGGGGGTTACCGGCGATTAGAAAAAGGGAAAAGAAAAGGAAATTAACACTCGTCTTCATCGTCCAAGTGGGGTTGGTGTCAGGGGGAGGGGGGGGTTGGGGTGTGGGCAAATGCAAGCGCAAAGTAGGGGGGGGGATTGAAGGGAAAAGATTTCCTTGAAACTGGGCGCAAGGGCGCGCGAGGTGGGGGGGGGGGGGGCGGAGGTGAATTCGGGAAGGGGAGAGTGTCGCAATGGCTGAAACAACTGTCAGGAAAAAACTGGTTTGCCTTTTAAACAAACGGTGGGAAGAAAAACGGTGGGAATAGACACCGGGGGAAGGGCGGATCCAGTCGGGGGGGTCGCCAGGAAGAAAAGAAGTTGGATATGTAACAAACAAAGGGGGGGTTTGGAAAAAAAAAATGCGCTGCTGAAAGAAGGAAAGAAAAACCCAAACAAAAAAAAAGTGGGATTTGTGTACCGGGGAAAGTGGCTCAGAAACAGAAGGGGCTTGTATGTGCCCAGTGGCAGGCCGAGGGGGGGGAGAGGAAACGAAACGAAAAAGGGGGAAAGAGGCTTTGTGGAACTGATTGGCTGCATTTGGGGGAAGCAAGCCAAGAAGTCATCAAATCGGCAAGCAATTGCCAGAACTTGGGGGAAATGAGAGGGGTGTCCAAAAAAAGGAAACGTGGAAAAAAGGGGGGGGGCAGTAAGCGCACGATGAAAGGCCCGGGAGAGACTAAAAAAAAAAAAAGGGGGGGGAAAAAAGAAGCCACCCATCTCAGAACACAAAGAGGAAGGAAAAAAGAAAGATGGGGGAGGGGAAGCAGGCCGTACATGTCAAGAGATTTTGGGGGACAAAAAAGGGCAACCCGGGCCCTGGCAACATCCTACAATGACCAACAACAAAGGGGGGAACGAAAAAACCGCCAATAATACCAGAAAGACCCAAGGGGGGAAAAAAAGCCAAAAGCTGAACCGATATTGAAAGGAGTGGCAGGGCAGAAAAAAGGAAAAAAAGAAAGGCATTCCAAGGCGAGGGATTCGCCCTCGATAGCAAAGCAGGACTATGCAAACAAAAAAAAAAACAACCAAGAAATTGCGAGCGAGAGGGAAACAAGGGTACTGTGGAAAAGCCACCTGTGGCACGGAATCAAAACAAAGTAGTCAGCAGAGATAACGTACTCCAACCGCTTGGTTACACCCTTTGAAATTACGGAAACAAGAACCCTGGATCCTAAAAAAAAGAATTGAAACGGGGAATTTAAAGGTTGCACCCAATCACATATAGATTGGGCAGGGGGGAAAACAGATTGGCGCCACTCAGCATCCCCCATTCAAAAATCAAATGAAACAATTCACCCACACAAAATGACACAAGAACTGGAAAACTATCCACCGCTGTGGGGACCGCAAAGAGTTTAAAAAGAATCAAGAAAAGTCACCTATTGCAGGGGGGATGTGAACCACAAAAACCCGGGGGGAAAACCACCAAGGAAAGGAGGCTGAAAGCTTGCAAGGATGCTTGTTTCGATGCCTTGGGGGGAAAGAGTAGACCGGTAAAACTTCCACCAGCACGAAAGGCCAACAGTCAAGCGCCGGCCCAGAAACGAAGGGGAAAAAAAGAACCCGGGCCCGATTCCAATCAAGCACGCAGGGAGGGGGAGGAGGGGGGCAAACACCACATAACTTTTACTGGTTCCCTAAAAGAAGAGAGAACAACCGCGGGCCAAACGCTTTCAGAAATCCAGGGGGGGAAAAGGGGGCCGAAAGGGAGCGTTATCGAAAAAAGAACGGGGGGGGGAACGAGCACGAAACAGACCATGAAGAAAGGCGAGCACAAGGAAAAAAGACCAACATAGCCGCAGCCGGAAAAGGGGAGTCAAACGCAAATAAAAAACAGAACGCCCAACAAAAATCAAGCGACCAAGGCAAACCAACCAGGTGGGTCAAACAGGGCATTGGAAAACACCGAATGGTCAGAAAAAAGTCAGCAGCCCCCAGTTGAAAAAAAAGAAAAAAAAAAAGGTACGAAACAAGTAATAATGCACGTTCCAAGGAAACCCAACTTCAACTCCGGGACCCAAATTTGCCAAAAGTCCCTCCAACCCCGAGCTTCCCGCAACATACGGCCTGCCCCAAAAGGTCAAAAAGCCCCCATAGCAATCCCGAACGGGAAAAAATTCCACCAACACAAAAAAAACAAGACCGAAAAGAGAGAAAAACAGTTGAACGGCATCGGAAACAAAACAAAAAAGGTCGCCAGAAGCCAAGGTCACGTCTGATCCACGGGTTACGACAGACGCAAGGGGGGGCCCGCAAAAAGGGGCAGGAAAAGGGGGTTTCACATCACAACACCGAGGTTAACAGCGCGGAGAAATCAGCCAAAAATGAGACAAGGGGGGGAACGTGATAAACGCAAACAAATCAACATAGCAAAAGCAAACTGTACGTGGTGAGGAAACAACCGAGCCGCCGAAAAAGGAGAAAAAAGAAAAAAAAGAAAACCGTCAGGCATCCCGGAAGAAAAAGGGCAAAAAAATCCACCCACAACCAAGGTTCCATCCCTGAACAACAGAGAAGCCCACTGAGGGGTAAAGAAAGCCCCGGTGTCATCCACCGCGAAAAGGTTAGGGGTCCTGGAGGGCAAAAAGTTTCGGAGGGCGTATAAAACCGGGCACCACCCCTAAGCCTAAAGAAGCCCGGACAAACAAAATAATAGGGTGCTTTCTCCCTACGTGTAAAAAAAAAAAAAACCCAGCAAAGGAAAATGGAGCCCAGGTAAGGTGAAGAAAGGGTAGCCCGCGAGAGGCAATCTCTGCGGGGGGGGGGGTAACGACAAGTTTGGTTTCCCAGTGAGGGGGGTGTCAGGTCGGTGCCGCCATTCACGCGAATACTTACTGCAGGACGCGTAAGACCACATGGGAGTCTGAACTAAATCCATTCCAGCAAACGCCATCGCTAGCCGTGTCACCAACAACGAAGGGAAGCCGAGTATGGGAAAAGGGTGGAAAAAGGGGCGAACTGTAGCTAAATCATAATAATTGGTGGGCGGAAGCGGAAGGGGCGAATCCACGAAAAACGAATAAAAAAAACTGGGTGTGGAAGGCTGGCGAGGTTGGTCCATGCGCGGCTGGGGGGGAGGAAACAAGCCGGTCACTTGCAGCGGAGGGGGACAATACAGGACAGCGAGTTCTTTTGGTCCCTTTTCAAGGGAACGTAGTGTCCAGTCACTCTGGGATAAAAAAAAGTGAAGTACCTACCGAGTGATCAACTTTTCCGGTCTGACATAGACAAAAAGAACAGAAAGGGGCCTCAAAGATCATGAGGTGGGGGGGGGTTGGGGCAGAAAGGGCCTCAGGTACACCAACCGTGTAGATTACGAAAAGAGAGAGGAAATAGCAAAATGGGGGGAAACGGGTTTTCGAAGGTCTCAGGGATGTGAGACCGTGTCGCCCTTTCCTGTGAACATAAAATTTATACTGATGCAAGGGCACCGGGCCAGGGAAAGGCCGGTCAAAGAGCGCGAGGAAAGCCGTGCTGCAAAAAAGCTGCAATATAGGGGGGACTCGGGGTGAAGGTCACTCCAGGAAGGTATGATTCGAAATAAGGGTGGAGTGCTGTGTTCTGCAAAACCAAACTTCTGGTTATAAATGAAAAAACAGGAAGGGGGGGGAGGACAAAGTTGAAACGCCACCCGCCGCGCAGTCAAAAAAAAAAAAGGATTCCACGGCCAACTGTTCGAGGTTGGGCTACCGCCCAAGAAAAGCGCACTGGACGTGCCACGGCAGAAAGGAGGCAGCACGGAACGGAATTGCGGGGAAAAGGCGTGGAGCTTCCCGTTAAGTGGTAGGCACCCATCAAACCCCAAGAAGCTCTCTTGGACACTCCTGGTCCATTTCCAACGCCAACGGTATCGCAGCAAATTACCTCTCTCTACAACAAAAAAAGGGAGGGAGGGAGGAATCTCTCGCAGCAACCGGCGGGGGAAAATCACAGCAGGAACTGGAAAGGGTAGGGGGGGGGGGAAGCAGGAGCTTACTCAAACGTTGTATGGGACACGACAAAGCAAAAGGAGTTCAGAATCCTGGAAAAAAGGGGGACCAGGGTTGGGGACCGGGCTAAATACCAGGCGCCTTTCACTTCCACACGCACTTTTGACAAAAAAAAGCGCTGGGGAAACACTCACAAGACCTTAAGCGTGATCCGCGGGCAGGGGACGGCCCGAGAACAATACCAGTGGTAACATACACAATCCTTGGCTTGGGCAGGAAAAACAAACAACAGCTGAACATGACAAAAAACTGGATAACAAAATAACGGAACTAAAGGGGAACACGATTCAGGCAGGCAAAAGGAAAAAATTGAATAGACTCTTTTAGTACAAGGCGGGCCGGAACGGCAGTCACTAAAGGGATGTAGTCAACAAAAAAGCACTTCACAACGCGAGAAAAAACGCAAAATACCGCCGAAAAGAAAAGGAGAGCGGGGGTCGGGAAGAAAACTAATTTCAATTTAAGGAAAAACTGCACGCTGTTAGAGCAATCCCAACCAAGGAAAGACGAGGGGGAGGGACTATGCCGGGCCCGAAGTGCATACGCGCAAGGGACTTTCCTGAAAAAAAGTGCATTGGAAAAAAAAAACGGTACGCGAGAGAGTAATAAGGGCTGCGAAAAAAAAAGGAAACAGGTGCCAGAGGGGAACGACGCCTGGGGAAAACGCAACGAATGGACCCGACAAATTGTTCCTACGCTTGGGAGTGAGCGGGAAGGAATCTTAAACAATGGAAAACCCAAAAATCTTGAAAGACTAACCGCAAAGTGAAAAGGGAATCAAAAAACGGGAATTTGAAACTTTTGGGGTAGTGTGAACGCCGCCGGTGAGATCAATAAGTAGAAGGAATTGCCCCAGACCGTCTGACACGCCGAGCCCCCTTCATGCACGGGGAAAGGATGCGCCCCGAAAAAAAAAAACAAAGAAAAAAAACAAGGTTCGCTAAAAACCCAGCAAACCCACAAAACCCCAAAAACCAAAAAAAAGGAGTGGAACAGGAGGGGAACTACCTGCGCATCAAAGGTATCCGTTCTGGTTAAGGTTCCAGGAGGTGCCAAAGCCACCAAGTTATTTTTTGGGGAAGCGCCAGGTGAAGCTTGTGGACTGGCGGGAACGATGGTGGGCGACCATTTGCCGAAAAAACAAGCCCGAGGGGAAACGGTCCTTGTACACGCATGTGGCAGTAAGGGAGTGGGGGGGGGGAGTTGTAAAGGGCCCTAGGATATGAGGGGGTGTGGTGTTTCCAAGATGTGCGCAGAGGTGCGGCGCTCGGGCTGGAAGAAAAGAAGACCGTACAGTTTGACAGTTGCGAGCAAAACGTAAAGCAAATGGGGACTTGGAATGACCGAGGGAGGGGGTACCTCTGTTTGCTTGAAAAGGAATGCACCTGATACAAGGGCTGGGGTCAAATGCGGGGTATCGGAACAAAACCCTCAACGAGTGCGAAGAGCCTGGCATCTTTGGGTGGGGGGTCTGAAAGGCAAAAAGTTCAATTGCACTACGTCTTTTGCGTTTGGGGTGGGACGGGTGGTTTTCCAGTGAGGACAAGGAAGATGGCGAAATGGTGGGGGGAAAGGAAACGTGGGGGGCAGGGCACGGTGCACAAGAACCAGTGGGAAGAGCAGTTTGGCAAGTTGAGAGGGGGAAAAAGGGGGAGGAGGGGGTGGTTGGCCTCAGGGAGCAAAATATCACCAGGAAAGTGTTGCCGGGTCAAAACGGAAATGGCTGGCGCGCTCTGGCCAGGACCTGGTGACACCTTTGGGGGTGAAGTTGCAGTGGGTGGAACCGTTCTGTACCGGACGCGGAAAGGGGCGGCGGACAGGCTAGGTTAAGCAGAGAATTTTAAGGCTGGGATGAACGCAAAATGGCCTCGGTGCAAGGGGGGTTCAATCCTGGCCCAAACATACGCGCCTTGGCCCCTGGAAGGGGGGGGGGGGATGGGATGGAAACCGCGCCCTGGAACCCAAAAAACGGGGGGGGCCTCTATCTGAGTTGTCGAAAAAAGAGCGGGGGATGGGTCCCAAGCCAAGCAACAACGCCCCACAGCGCTTTGCTTGGAAGAAGCAAAAGGGGGGGAAGGTTTATTGGCTGCCCTGTTAATCCAACACGGTGGGACGGTTGAAAGGGGGGGAGTTTCGTAGAGGGGTGAAAGATGTTTTTGGAAAAAAGCGACCGTGAAAAAAAGGGGGGGGACCCAAGCGAAAAGAAGAAGGAACGCGCCTTCGACCCTGGTGTGGTGCGTTGGGTTGTCAAAGAAAAGGTGAAATGGGATGAAGAGGTGCTGGAACTGGCCCGGCGGCGGGGTTGGTGAGCAGCTGGGGAAGGGGGAATGAATTCGTGAAATTTCCAATGGGGCGCAGGGGGATGGGCCCTCACAGAACACGCGCTTTGTGGGGATAGCTTGTTGGGGCGGGGGAAACCCGCCCAGGGGCATACGGAAAACTCAGGGGGGATAAAGACTGGGGGAAAAAACAGGGTGGAACCACACATGTGGCTGGAAATGAAAGCTGCTGAAGCATGCGAAGCCACAAAACAGGTGGTCCAAATGCGCACCTAAGAAAGCATGATGGCCAGGGTTCCAAAGCAGGAGTGCGAAAGAAAAGGGCGGGCTAAGCGCGACAGGGAAGAATCTTGCCAACGTTGATGGCTTGCAGGTTGTTTACTGCCCTTTTCAAGTATAAGGAAAAACATGGAACTTCTGGAGGGCCATTGGGGATTGTTTCGCCGCAGGGCAAAAAGTGGGGGGGCAGGGGAGGCAAAATGCCCCGGGGAATGGCCAAAAATTCTCACCTGGAAAATGAAGAAAGAGGCCCATCCACTCAAACAGAGGAGGACACGATAGGTGGGAGGGGACTGTGTTCTCATTGTTGGTACAAGGATGCCAGTTGAACCCGGGGCTGGGGGGCACAATTCGATACATGCCACAGGGGGGGAAAAGGGAAAAACAAGCGAAAAAAAAATCCCAAAAAAATTTGTCAAAGCAAACTGCAACCGAAAAGCTGGGAAGAGGGCGGGCAATGCAGCACTAAAAAAACAAGGAAGAGAGGACAGGGGAAAGCCGAAAAAAACATAAGGATCGCAACCCGACGGGGATGCACCAGCAAAAAACATCCGATCGGGGGGAAAAGGGTAAAAGGGAAAAAAAAAAAAAATTACACCAGTGTGCTGCAGAAACAAATCAAGCAGCGTTAAAGACCACAGAAAAATGTGGGGAACCCCAGTTGTGCACAAATCTTCTTCAGAGGAAAGACAACCGACCGGGGGAATCGATCCTTGAACAAGACGTCACGCCAGCAACAAAGAAACACGAGTAGGGGGGGCACCCACAACGGTGGTTCCCACCAGGCGAAAAAATCTTGGGAATCCTCCTCCAAAACATTCCACTCCCGGAAAAAAAAACCAAGACCACGCAGGGGGGTCAAATCACGGGGCCCGCAGGGGGGAAGTGAAGACAAGTGGAACCTAAACCTCCACATCGTTTCCCTCAAATCAAACTCAACCCCACAGAGGTGAAAGCATGTGACACCACGACGCCCACCGCAACCCAACAGGAAAGCGATCGTCGCCAACGGGGAAGGAGGGTTCACACGGGAAGGGGAGGTTTCCTGGCCCGGTGGTCAAAAAAAAAAGCGGCACCTGTATCATTCCAACCAAAATACAAAACCTGGCCACAAAGTTTTCAAAACGTCTCAAAAGTGACGAAACGCCGCCAGGAAACACGGCCCAGCAAGAATGGCCAAGTCACAACAGCGCAATGGCGTCGCGTGGCCACACATTAAAAAAGTTCGGGTGCAGGAAAAAAGCTCCGGATAGAAAAAAGCGGGGGCCAAGCCGTCAACAGACCCAAGGCCCAGGGCCGCCACGGCGTAATGTAGATTGAAAACCAGAAAGCGAAACCGACAAGCCATGCCCCCCCAGGTGCGCATGAAAAAAGGCGCATGCGAAACGATCCGCCGCAGGGCACAGCGCCGACAAGGAAAAACCAACACTACTGGACGCACAGCCAGAAATGACAAACAAAAAGGTGATCCCCACAAAGGGGAAAGGGTCAAAGAGAGCCCGCCCAGTCTCCGACCAAGTGAAAAATCCGGGACAACAAGAAGTGGAAAATAGCATCCCACACCCAAACGCCATGAGCCCAAGAAAAACACTGAAACCGCGTGTTTTCGGCCGCGCACCCATTGTCCAAATTGCGGCCCAGCCTCCCACCAAGACATGCCCGCCATAACCAAGCAACGCAATGAAAAATCAGAAAGTGAACGTCGAACTGGTGGTCCAAGTGGGGTTCCAGTAAACTGGAACAATCCGTCCAAACACCCCAAACCGGCAACAAGAAACGTAGAGTGGGGCCCGTAAACGGTCAGAAACAAAACAACAATCGCCAGCAGGCCTTCAGCAATACGCTATTACAGCGAGGTGCTGGGGGGAAAAGTTGTTACCATCTCCCGTGCCCGGGAAGGGGGGGGGAGGGGAGGGTCAAAGAACACAAAAAAAAAAGAGGTACCAGACGCAAGAAACCACTCAAAAATACGGGTGGACCAAGTTTTCAAGGTGAAAATAGAGCGCCTCTATAACTCGAAAAATGACAACTCCCAAAACTGGCTTTGGGTCATAAGACCCCCTATCTCCTGAAAAAAGAATGAAAAGGATAAAAAACCGGAGAGATCCATTATTCATAAAACCGCACCACATCCATTTTCCTGCCACAACCCTGGGAAAAACCAGGCCCGGACAACGGACTGAGTGGCGTGCCCGGCCAAAAAAGGGTGTAAAACCCTCCAACACTGAAATCGAGTGCACGCAAAAAACACCAGCATAACCTTCTGCGGCTTTAAAAACAAAACCAGGGTGCTTCCCAGCCCGCCTGACCCGGTCCTTAATACAAACAAGAAAGGGGGTAATGGGATCAGAGTAGAGAGAAGTTCTAACATTGTCGGTCGATTTGCTGGGGAGCAGGGGAGTGTTTGGGCCATTTTGTGAGTTTCGGAACACGGGCCCCGAAAGACTAAGGATATGTCGCGCCCTCAGAACGCCAACATTCGTGGTCGAGCCTTTTTCAACAGAAGCACCCGGGGCACGACGCGAGGAGCCCCTTACCCCCAGAAAACTCCATGGGCCACGCCGGGGAAGGGGCGTTTCTGTCAAAATGAGCACTTTAAAAGAACTGAGGAGTTAGGGGGAAAATCAATCATTGTGGGGCACAAAGAGAGAAAGAACGTTGGGTAAGGCCACAAAGAATGCCGAAATTTTGCAACTGAAGGAGGGGGCGCGTTTCCGGCGCTCACGGCCGCCAGGAGGGCAAAGGGCAAGGTCAGGGCGTCCAGGCCGTGGGGGGGGTTTCCTTCGAAAGTCACGTCGTGCCTGAGAGTCCCGCAGGGGGGGACTTTTTCCGGGCCGGCCAGAGTCCATACCGCATCCCCGATCCAGATTGGGGTGAGGGGAAAGAAGTTCCAACGGAGCAGGGTCCAAAAGGGAAATAGATTGATAACAGGACGCAAGCAAACCTGCCTCTGCAAGGTTTTCGAATCCCTCAAGGCGAAGGTCTGACAACAGAACTAGGCGGGGGATGCATGCGTTTCGCGCCAAAAATAATCAAAGCGCGTCGGATGCAAAAGAAAAGGGCGTCGGAGGGGAATGAGATAGACGCGGGGTGACTTCAAGAAGGCGAGGTTGTGATTGGTTCTATCAGGGGCTAGGCTGGTGGGGGAAAAACAAATCAAACTGGTGAGATATGCCAATGAAGGAGAAAAAACCGTCAGGACGAGGAGAAATCTCCACCTCTTCAGAGTCCCACGGGCAAAAGAAAATCGGGAGTTTGGCCCTCCTTAGAAACAGTGGGGAAAACGTGCACGGCTCCGGGTATGGAGCGAAACCCCGGGAAAACATTTAAATATTTCCCTTTCAGCCCAGGTCCTGGAGTTTGGAAGTCCCCATACCAACGGGGGGGGGGGCGAGATCCAGAATTTCAAAAACAAGATCCATTTTGAAGACGCAGTGGTTG
>Ga0179593_1555299_pt1 | contig 13773 bp, 16 predicted proteins | sample CZODoug2_1_08_16_FD_185931 | JGI IMG/M metagenome (GOLD analysis project Ga0179593, IMG submission 185931) | Vadose zone soil fungal communities from Angelo Coast Range Reserve, California, USA - CZODoug2_1_08_16fungal (PacBio error correction) | ecosystem: Environmental > Terrestrial > Soil >...
AAACCGTGATCCTCCGCCTAGAGTGGGCAAGGGGGCCGGCGGTCAGGGGTTAAAAAAGCTAAAAATTATCACAGGCCGGCTACAGAGACCTGGAAAAGATATGAGGCTTCAAACCAGGAAGGGGGGTGATGGGGCGCCGCTGTGCCAGGGCCAGCGGCTCAAACTTCGGTAGGGACCCGGGATCGGGGATCTTCCCGTGTTGGGGGGAAAACCGATGCAGGCTTTCCGGAACGTTTGAAGGCGACTGCTGCTGATGATGGAGGGCTGGAGATTCTAAAAAAGAAAGGAAAGTGAAAAAAGAAGCACTAATCTCCTAACTTGGAAGGAAAAATAAGGATTGACGTATACAACGAAACCTCAAGACCAAAGGACCGAATAGGAGCGGAACACACATCGGCGGCACAGCGGTTGTGGACAACCGGAGAGGGTCATGCGAGGGGGGGGGTTACTCAAGGGGAAGTGGGAAAAGGGGAAAGCGGTGCGGATGCCGCTCAAAAAAATTCGCGGTAGGGGGGCCATCGAGGGAAGAAAAAACTCCCTGGGGAAAAGGTGGGGGGGGGGGGGGGGGAGGACTAGGCCTTCATGATTTTTAGGAGAAAATGGATCAAGCAGTGGGAGAAGAGGGTCAGAAGTAACTCGAAGGTGTTGAACGAAAGGAAGGGGAAAAGTCTAGGGGAAAAAAGTTAAAGTCACGGAACAGCGCTGGGGTGCGAACATCGACTGAAGAAACGAGGTGCCGATGCGAAAAATGAGGGGGGAGGGGGGAAAAAAGGGGAAAACGAAAGCCGAACAAAACGAAAAACTAAAAGGCGAACCAGATCTCGAACAAGGGGTCGGATCGGTCACGCCTTTTTTCACGCGCAGCTGGGGACTCTGAGCTCGTTCCGGGGAGGGGCAAAGACAAAAACCCCAGTTAAAAATTTAATTAACACTGACAATTAAAAGGATTTCGATCATCAAAAGGGGGAAAAGGGGTTGCCAAAAAAACGCTACAAGGACTTCTGGAGGAAGGGGGCTAAGAAAAAAAAAACAGGGATCCACAAAGAACTATGGATTGCCCCTGCAACTCGGGAGCAGAAAACTCTACCTGAAGAATCAAGGTCAACGGGTGAAACCTTTAAAAAAAATTCGGATTAGGAGCATGGGGCGCCTCACACCCTGAACCTGCCATCTTACACGAAGGGGTCAGGGAAATACCTAAGGGGAGGTCCCCTTGGGAAAAGGAATAAAGGAGCCGGCGGGGACGCCCTTGGGGCTGAAACGGTGTCAGGAAAGACAATCTCAAGTACAGTTTCCAAGGGAAGGGGGCTGAACGAAAAAAACCAAAAGATCAATCAAGGGGCGCGCAGGGGTAAAGAAACGTCCGCGACAGGGGGGGGGCTCGCAAAATGTGAAAGGGTGGGTTGGTAGAAAAGCTTGAAAAAGAAAGGTGGTGTCAGGGGGGGCCTGCAAAATGCGGGGGATTGACTGGTAAAACTTTGCGGGCCGGACCCCTGGGGGGGGGGAAAAAGCTTAAAAGGTGGGGGACGCCACGAAACGGCCTAACGAATGCTCATTGATAATGACCCTGAAATCCAGCTCGTGAGGGGGGGGAAAGAAAAGGGACAGCGAAGGGAAACCTTGGAAGGCGGACATAGGTGTTACTTGTCAGCAAAAAAAAAGGGGGGAAGGAAAAGGGCATTCTGGTGGGGGGGCGCGCAAAAAGGGGCGCAGCCAGCGAACCGGGATCCTTGAAAAAAAAAAAAACGTCAACCGAGGGGGAAAGGGGGAAGGCCAATTGGGCGACAGCCCGCTTTGGGGTAAAAGCGGATGCCCGCATGTCATCCCCTCAGCGAAAAAAACAAGCGTCCCCGTGCCGCCGACCAAAAACCCCCGGGGGAGGGGAGTGGTTGAGGGGGAGGAACTGAATCACGCCCCGTAGAAGTTACGGAAAAAAAAGCAGGGACTCAAAAAAAAAAAAAAACGCCAGTCGCGGGGAAAGTCCGCCGCGGTTTTTCTCCCGCTGCCCCACGAAATTGAAAGGGAAAACGAACCAAAACGGAGGGGGAAGAAGAAAAAGAGGGAAGATTAAAAGTGGCAGGGGTAGATGAAAATGTGGAGAAGGGGAACTGCAAAATGTCACGGTGAGAGATGACGGATAGGAAAACTGAAAAAAAAAGGAAGAAGTAATAATCAAGAAAACAAGGCTAGGGGGTCAGGCGGGGGGGGGACTTTGACATGCCCCCAACCGGTCAGCGAGGGGATGAAGTGTATGAAGCCACAGCAAACAAATCCATGCTTCGGCAAATTGAAAGGCACCTGACGCCGTTTGACGAAACAGACCGGGTCAAACCGGAGGAGACACGCTCTAAACTGGAAGGAAAGGCAAAAAACATCCACCATCATGGCTGCGATTCCAAAAAGGAAAAGCTTCAAAATGAAAAAAAAACCGATGAAAAGAGGGGAAAAAAGGACCAAGACCTGTGCTGTGGAAAGTGCAAGGGGACCCGAAACCGGCTGTTAGGCCCTGGACGCAAAAATTGTGAAGAAGCGGAAAAAAAGGAAAGCCGGAGGGGGGGGAGGGTTGGGCTTCCCAAAAAAACGCTCAAGGGGTCATCAGGAGGGGGGGAAAAAAAGAAAAAGAGCGGCAAATTTCGTCGGTAAAGAAGGGCAAGACAAAGATGTGGCAAGCCTGCACGGCCATGAAACCAAGGGGGGAGCTAAAAGCCAAAAGGACCAACAAAAAGTCAACAAGTTGGCCCGAGAACAGCTCCGGAACAGTGGCAAGAAAGTTAGCGGGGGGGGGGGCGGGGAAAAAGATAATCTTTACTTTAAAGCCCAACTCAGCAAAAAAAGGCCTACACAGGAAAACAGGATAAAGTGGGGGACTCCCTAAAAAAGGAAAGAAGAAGGACTCGTTCAAGCCCACCCCGCATTTAGAAACGTTTCAGGGAAGGAAAAAAAAAAGTTAGGACTCGGGATCTTTTGACCGGTAAAGGACGCGCTTTAAATGGCAAGAAGGGGGTAAGGTGTTGGAGTAAGGCGCTCGACGTAGACTCCCAGTTCATAATAAAAATTGGGGGGGCATCTAAGGCGGGGAGGGAACCTTGCATCCTTTCTTCAGGTGCGAGGAGCAGCAGGATTCCAATTCGTGTGATTTGGGGATAAAATGAAGTGAGGTTCCTGGACGTAGTACGATTTGATAAAGAGTAAGCTCGCCTCACCGAAGTGGGGGGGGTTTGGTTCAAACAAAAAAGTAATCGGAAAATAGGCCGAGGGGGGGCAATTTTTAAGGTTAGATAAAGGGGGAAAAACGGCGGGGGGTTTTCTGCCCGCAAAGCCAAGAAAAAAAAAAAAGCAGATAGGGTTAAAGAGGACGGGGGAGAGAAAGGACGTTACCTATGATTGACTTCATGGAGAGAAAGAACAAAAACCGTTTTTGGGAAAGAGTTGAGAGGTGGTTAGCGAAGGGGTAACCAGATCAGATGAACGTCTGGGAAGGGGAAAAAAACTCGATCCAAAAGCACAGAGGGACCCTGATTTTTCGCGAAAAAGCAAACGATAGCAGCGAAGCAGAACGTCGGCAAGGACCGAGCTAAAGGTACCACCCAATCCAGAAGGGGGGAAACCACCCGAACATTGCGCCCGAAGAAGCTGAGTGCCTAAAAACTCCGGGAGCGACAAGCAACCGGGACTAGACTCACCTTTGCCACGCGGGGGAGGGGGGGACGCATCTTCGTTCCGCCTGGGGGGCCCGACACAAGCCGGAAGTTGGACGGCCACAGCAACCCGTCCCTCTGAAGCACACTGCAAGGGGGAGAACAACCAATCCCTGACAATGAGTCAGAAAACCAGAAGGCACCCCGAAGGTGCCGCCCTGTGGGGGGGCAACTTTCAAAGGGGAAAGCAAAAAAAAAACGTCAAGGTTGGGGAGGGGGAGTATGGGTGTATCAAAAGGACGCCGTTTTTTGCTTGGGTTTGCTGGAGAGCGCAAAGTTAAGTTGGCTCATCGGCGTCCGACGGAAAAAGAAATGGAGGCGCAGCCGAACACGCCCAAACACCCGGGCCGGCGACGACCGAGAAAAAACGAAAACGCCTGGAAAAACACGAAAAAGGACACAGACAGCCTCCCGGCAACTACACATACTGCCCGGCGGAGCCCGGAAAAAAATAGCAATTCACCCGGGGAAAAGGGACATAGGCAGGGACTCGGGGCGACGACCTCAAGAAGAGTCCACAGGGAAAGCCCGCCGAGCGAAGCAAAACGTCTCGCAAAAGGAAAATTCCACATCCCGGACACGGAACACTGAGACAACTTATCCCCATAAAAAAGTCCTGCTCGCCCGGCAGACGGGAAACCAACCGGGGACTCCCGACCTGCAGGAACACGCGGAATCGGGCCAGGGCCTGATCAACCGTTTGGCCAAAAAAGACTTCGTGGACACGAAATGCCAAAAAGGGCACGAGCCAAGCGCAAAAAAAGCCTTCGGGACAGGGGTTTGATTTCACAAAGATAAAAAACAACCTCTCAGCCAAATCCGCAGCCCTCGCGCCAAACGGGGGACGCGGGCGGGGCCCGGGGGGGGGGCATGCCGCGGGGCGACGATTTTTCAAACGCGGGGAAGTTCAGTAGAACGTTTCCCGATTGAGCGATGTACCAAGGTGGGGGCAAAAAATACCAAGGAAAAGAGGGGCGCCCGAGTCCGCTGGCGAAAGAAAAAGAAGCATCGGTTGCGACAACAGAGGCTCGCCGAAAAAGGGGAAGAGCAGCCCCCCCCGTAATTAAAGTGGGTGTCATGGAGAAACAACTGGAATTGGGGTCAACGCCACCGCCCCGGCTGGAAAACCATTTCCTCGGCGACAAAAAAATAAAAAAAGAAACGCGGGGCGTCGAAAGGCGGCGGAAATCGCCGCCGGCTCGCGAATTGTGCGGGGGAAAAACCTCCTCCAGGTTCCGAAGGTAAACGACAGAGTCTTATTTCGTAACCCAAATCTCTCCTTATCGGGGAAGTGGACCAAAAAGAACATCGAACCGGCCTTTCAACGCAACAAAAAAAGCGACATTCGGAGGAGCATGGGTTGGGCAAAAGAGGAAGAAAGACTCATCAGGGATTAGGAAGCAAAGCCCAAAGCAAGGGGGGGAGATATCATGTTTCCGACCACTGAAAAGGGCGCGGAGGACAGCAGACAAATCCGCAGGGGGGGCAGAACAGCGAAAAAGGCCGAGGCAAAAGCGCGAAAGGACGAAAGAAACTTCCGTCATGGGGAGGGGGAAAGCAAAAAAAAGTAAATACCAAACTCCGGTAACCTTGGCAAGGAAATGGCCCAAAATGCGTGCGGCGACGTTTTGACACCAAAGAAAAAAGAAGGGTAGACGAAATCACAGTTGGCCGGTGGCACCAGGGGGAGACCTAATCATCTGGGAAACTGACTCAAACAAAAAACAAAGAGAAGGAGAAAAACCCCCGGAGTCGCCCCATGGTTCGTTCCCTGACCCCTGGGGGGGGGGGTAAGTAAAGCTTCAACCTGATCCGGTGAGAGGCCCCTGGATCAGGAAAGGTTACCGAAAACCGGCCCAGAGCGGATGACGTTCGAAAAAAAAAAGGTTGCGTGCCGGAACTCGCGGGCAGTCTGGGGTAGAGACCGAAAAACGCGAGGAAAAGCGTGTGGGCTCGCCTCAAGGAATAGAGCGAGCTGAAGGGGCAAGAGACGAAGGAAAAAAGCCGTCGAGAGCAAGAAAAAAAGAATAAAACACAATTGAAAAAAAGGAGTGGCGCTTGTCCGGGAGGGGAAAAAGAAGTAGCTGGGGAAGAGATAAGTAGCTCATGACAAATGTGCCGGACGCCGGTACCGGGTGGGAAAGCAACGTCCACGCGAAAAGAAAAACAAGAAAAACCAGCTAAGCAGTGGAACGGGTTCGAGTTTGGGAAGAGCATAAACTGCGTTTGGGGCAAAGGGAGGGCGGCTAAGGATGCAGGGGGCAAAGAACTTCCACCCAGCACACACGAGGCAGGATAGCCTTCTGAGGGAACTGCAAAAGAGAATTCTCAGCCTTCCTGGATAGCCCGGGAGGGGGGAGGGGGGCAAAGGGGTCACTGGCTGTCCCGGGGTAAAAACCCGGAACGAGCCGAGACACGGGGGGAACCGCCCAGCCCGATAGGGTCGGAGGACCAGCAAAAAAAAAACGGCCCCCTCTAAGCCGCCTGGCGCAGTAGGCCTAGGAGGGAAGGGGGGGGGGTGAAGTTGGCACAACGAAGCAGGTGACGGGGTCGATGAAGAAAGGGGGGGGGGGGGCCATTTTAGGGGGTGGCCCACAGAGGGGGCGTCTGGAAAAGGGAAAAACGACTCGAACAAGAGAGGGTGGCCGTCCGTCGTGCCGGGGGGGGGGGGGCACAACCGCAAAGGGAAGAAGGGGGAAGCAGGGGAAACGGGCCGTGGAAGGGAAGGGGGGCATCGGGGGCGGGGCAAAAAAGCAACCAGGGCCGCGGCTAGGTGGCAAGGGGAAAAGGGAAAGGAAAACGGAACGGAAGGTCGGCGCGCCCCCGAGAGGTGCGTGGAAGGGGACGTAAGTTTTGCGGGCGGTGGGGGGTTCCAGGACTGGGGATGTCTGCTGTGTGGGGGGGAAGGGGGTATAAATTGCGGCGTCGGGTGACTCTTCTTGGTAAGGAAGACAAGGGTGTGCTTCGGGGAGTCGGGCCCGAAGCGACGCGATGAACAGATGAAGGAGGAAGAAAAAAAAAATGAAACAGCAAAACCGGGTACCGGATACTCAACAATAACAGAAAAACTCAACTTCGAAAAAAATCGCAGGCACCGCTACCATCGGCGGCCACCGCAATGGGAAGGGAGGGGCGGAAAACGATGTCAAGGCGAGGGGGGCGCAAGTTTGCCATTAGACTAGGGGTGTGCGATGCAAGTCAAGAAAAAGGGAGGGGTGGACCGCAGGCGTAGAAAAGATGGCATTGCCAACGGGTGGATTCGAAAACAGGGAAAAATGAAGGGCAACCTGCGAAGGGACAGCCGACGTCCAAGCAAAAAGCTAAACCCAGAGGGGTCAAAGAAACTGCTGTATTGAAGGCGAGGGGGGGACGCTTGCTCAGTGGCGAGGTAACGACTCCTCAACAAAAAGCGGCCAGGAAAGGAGATCGCAACCTAGGGGGGGGGAAAACTGGGGGGCACCTAACGGCCTGATCTGGAACAGACCCAAAAAGTCGCGATAAGAAACCGAAAAGGAAAGAGGGCTAACACAGAATCTGCGTCACCTTCTGTCGCAGAACTCGCGCCGTCCTTGTGGAGCGGGCAGAAAAAGAACCACAAAAGGGGGGGGGGGGGGGAGGGAGGGTGTGGGGGGGGGGGGGGGGGGGGGGGGTTGTGGGGGGGGGGGGGGGGGGGGGGGGGGGGGGAGGGGGGGGGGGGGGGGGGGGTGTTTGAGAACTGTCCCAAGTGGGCATCAATGACCGCGTGACGCAAGACTGCTTGGGAAAAAAAAAAACGACCCGTCGGAGAAGATACTCAAGCGCGAACCGAAGAGGCAAAGAAAAAGGAGACAGCAGCCCTTGGAAACTTGGCAAGGCAACGCGCAAAAAGAAACCAGGAGGAGCCCAGCGTGAGGAACTATTTGTCGAGCATGGGACCTTCAAAAGGGGAAACCCGCAGGGAAAGCTTTACAAGTTCAGAAGAAAAAAAAAACAGACTACGCACGGAGTTGGGAAAAAAAAAGGGGATGAAAGGGGGGGAAAACGGCGCCTGGAAAAAAAGAGCTGGAAAGGGGAAACTATCTCCGTCAGAGGAGTACTGGGATTCTCAACCGGAACCGAAAAAGTTCACGCAAAAAGGGGGGGGAAAAAAGGGGTCCTTGGGAAAAAAAAACTGGTCCGCGATGGACTGGCAAACACTTGATGGTTTTGGAAGACTTGGGCGACAAGTGTCATGGGGGGGGGGGACCTGCATGGCTGAAACCATTTCAGGGGAAAAAACTAGCGGGGGGTTACAAGTTAGGGCCGAGATCGGGTTACCGGCGGGGAAAGGAAGGCGAGGGGTTGCCGAACGGAAAATCGAATAGCCGCTGGGCAAGGAGACCAAACTGATCCCCAGCAGGCCGGGGGGAAGAAGCCAGGATGACCGGTTGCCCAGGAGAGGGAAAAATCGGGGGGGGGTACGCCGGAGCGGATGGGGGTCGGTATCGAAAGGGCATGGGAGGGATGTTGCAAGAAAGGGGCCACGAGCCCCTAAGGGACGTGGCTGCACGGTAACGTTTCGGACAAACGGGCAAGGTTGCGCGAAGTGGGGCGAATAGAACGTTTGGGGAGGAGGGGGGGGGGAATGAGCAATACCCGTCAAAACTCGACAAAAGTTCGGGGACAGCACCGAAACAACGCCCGCACGGAAAGGGGGGGGGGTCCCCTTATGGGTATTCACTGCAAACTCAAGCCTGGAGGGGCGTTCCTCAGACGGAGGAGGACGTGAGAACCTCCTCCATCTCGGACGCAAAAGAACTTGTTTCGCCGCGCCCGGATGCAAATTAGCAGGAAAACAACAAACAAAAAGGGGAAGAGAGGAAGAGAGATGAATGGGGGGGAGGGAGAAAGCGGGCCCGAAAAAAAAAAAAAAGGGGAGGGGGCCGGCTTCCACGAGGAAGGGCTGAGGATACTCGAGATGATCACAAAGGAGTACAAGGAAGAATAAAGGAACAACTTAAACCGGAAGGAGCGGGGTGGGGAAGGGGGCGGAATCCACCGACCGAGGGGTGTGAAAACTGGGCGGAATTGCCCCCCGCCGTAAATCCAAGAGAATTGCGTAAAAGAAACGTTTGGGGGAAGGGGACGAAACTTTACCAGTCAAAAACGGAGCTTACGCCCCGGCGAGCCGTTGCTAGAAGCAAATACCCATTACGGAGAAAAAAAACCAGGGAAAACGAAAAAATGGGAATCGGGCAAGGTCAAGCAAGTTTGAGGGCCGAGAAACCCGGAAAGCTGGGATGCAGGAATGATACTCAAAGGAAAAAGGAGAGACCATCTTCCAGAAGTGGGCCACAAGCGCAACCATAGAGAACCCGGAGGATCGAAAAATTTGCCAAAGCAAGGGGAGTAAAAAAAACGATCAAGCGAAAAAAGTGGCAGGCCCTTCAGTGGGGTAAAACCAGCAAAGCCTGGGTCCGGCCCCCAAACATCCCAAAAACTAGGTTTCTAAAAAAAAAGTTCCCGGAGGGGGGGAGGGGCGGTAGGGTGGGGGCTATATCAAAACCCAAACAACGTGCTTGTGGACTGAAGCGCAACCTTCTCGAAAGAGGAAAGGATAAAGGTTCGCCGAGCCAAGTTTTAAACACCGCGTCCCCCGCGGTGGTCAAGAAGGGGCCCTAAGCCCAGTTCGCAGGGGGGGTTCCCACCCTGAAGGGGGGCGGTAAATCAGGGGGGTGGAGGGGAGGGAGCCCATAGGGATACTTCAAACATGTTACACGATGGCCATAGCCGGGAGGGGAAGAGCAACTCTTTTGCACGGTCGAAGAATGCATGTCGATTTGGAAAAAAAGGAGAGGGGGGTGCTTTTGTAGAAAAAAAGGTGTGGCCTCCGGTCGGAGCGAGGGGAGATATCTCGGAAGGAAAAAAAAAGGGTGGTTTTTGGGGGGGGGGGGGTTGGCCAACCGAACGCCGACAAAAACGCAGGACGAAGAGGGAAAGGGGGTTGAAAGTCTCAAAAAAATCTCCAACGGGGGGGGGGGGAGGGGGGGGGGGGGCTGCAAAACGAGCCAAGACGGGAGGAAAAGCATCAAAAGGAAGCGCCTTCCAGCGCGTGAACGCCTGCTCAAAAAATTTTGGGGAAATACGCGTGGCAGGGGAGAGAGGAGGGGGTGGGGCAGGGGATTTCTCCGGGGCTCATGAGCCAGCCTCGCTCATTGGGCCGAAAGGTTTCAATCTGACCCGGGAATTAACACCGGTTGAAAGGGAGGCTCGATCGAGCAACCCCCCATCGATGCCAGCCGTCGTGCCTCGGAAAAAAAAAATCAAAATTCTTCAAGGGAAACGTCAGGTAACACCCAATAGCTTAACTATGGGGGGAGTGACGAATCCCCGTCAACGCTAGAAGCGGTGCAGGAACAAAAATGGCAACCAGGCCACTAACTAACAAGGTTTGAACAAAAAAAGGGAGAGATTCTTCCGCCGAGCCAACGATCGCATTCAGGGGGAAAAAGGCATCGGCACACCGCGTGAAAAACGCGGCCACACAGAAGAACCGGGAAAATCGTTCGCCAGGGCAGACCTCTCACCAAGGTGACGCAAGATGTTTGTGCAGAAAGGAATACCTGAAACCTCAGGGGGGAGGGGGGATTGGGGGGATGTGATGGGGGAGAGTGAGTTGGGGGTTGCACTTGGACAGGGAAAGACGAGGCGCTTCAGGGGAGAAAAAGGGGCTTCCATGTCGAATCACGGTCGAAGAAACGCCCAAACCTAATATAAACAAAGGAAATGAGGGAAAAACAACCGCAGTAAAAAGAAACTCCAAACGCCGGCCCGGCAACAAAAAACCGGCACCAGAAATTCCCCCGGTATGCAGGTACCTACTGAAAATAAAAAAAATCCAGAGTAAAGATAGGGCTGTCCAAAATTCAAGGTGGTCGCTGTCCGCAAGGAAAGCTTGGAGAGCAGCCCTTAGCTGACGGAGACCCGAAAAAGCTGCTCCCTAAAGGAGCATGTAAAAAGAGGGCCAGGCCCCAAGGCCAACCCGGCGTGCCACCGGCGACGACCAACGGCCCAACCTAACTGAAACGAATACCAAAACGCAATGGTAGACGAGGATAACATTGGCGAGGGCTCTGTGGGGCCATCACAAGCAACCTAGGGGAGAGCCAAGGAGAAGGGAGGGGAACGGGGACTTCACCATAAACACTTAAAAAACAAAAAGCCTACCGAAAAAAACAAACTCGGGATGCCAGGAGCTTTTCGAAGGTGCTGGGAGGGTGTTCTCAAAAAAAAATTTGGGCCTCTGTGGAAAAAAAGGGGGGTGAGGAAACGTGTCCAAATCTTCTATGGTCGAATACCGGCCGGAACCGGCGTTGAGAGCTCACGGGAGAATGACGGGCCGCACATAATTCAAGAAATCTAGCTTGACGCCAAAAAGAAGGCCCCGGAAAAAAAATAAAACCTGGCAACCCGGCACTTGGGGCGGAGGTGGTGGGACTAAAACAACCACCAAACATGTGGACCCTTTAGAACGCCAGCCCGGGCCGCTGTGGAAAAAACGGCATTTGTGGCAAGGCGTAGAAAAAAACCGGGACGGACCGCAAGGCGGAATAGGTCTGCCGGCTACCATTAGGGGAGGGAAAGGAACGGGGCGTTCCAACATACAGTACAAACAAAACAATTAATTTCATGAAAACTAGAACGTATCTCGGGCAACCTGCCGATCAAAAAGGCCAACTGGCAACTGAAAAAAGCCTCCTCGGGGTCAATGCAAAAAGGGGAAAAACTAATACCCTCAGGGGTTCATAAAAGGTTTGAGGGGGACGGCAAGCCAAAAAACTCTCAGTCACTGAAAGGGGCACTACCCTGGAAGGAAACGAAAACGCGCACGCGAATGTATAAAGAAGCAAAGCGAGTCCGCAAAGCTGGGCACGCTCATCCGGGCACGTGTGTCATAGAAACGCAAAGGAAACGAGCGATGGGGGGAAGACGTCGTATCACAAACCTCTGCGGGAGTGAAGTACTGAACAACCACTAAAAAAAGGTATTGCATAGCAGTTACATTCCGTGTCTAGAGGTCTGTCGGGGGGTCACAAAAGGGTCCGAAAACAAGAACTGATGAGAAAATCAAATGGGAAAAGAGCGTCACTCCCGCCACCAAAGGAGAACTGGATTAGTGGACGGGTCACTTTTTGGGGAAACTCATGAGCCGGCGCCTGGGGGGGGAGAGCCGATGGTCGATCTTCAAGGGGGGGGAAATGCTCAGGTTCCCCAAAAAAATGACAGAATCGCCGAAGTTACAGAAGGGAAACTCTCCGGTTCTTGCTTGATCCTGGAACTATCCAGCCGGAAAAAAGGGGTGGGTCACTCCGAGGACCGGTACAGACATGAAAAAGAGAGAAGGGGGAAAAGGGTCTATCAAAGAAGAATGGAGAACTCGAAGAGGGGAAGGGAGCCTCCCAAGAAGAGATCCGATGAACGGTATTTGTTCGGCCATTGAAGAAACTTGGAAAAAGGTGCCGGGAAAAAAAGATGAAAAAGAGTTGAGACATATGCTCTTCGTTGCCCCAGTGATACGTCGGAGGGAAAAGGAAAAAAGACAGAGTATACCTCGGTAAACCTCTAAGAACCTGAAGAGGAAAACACAACAAAAAACACGTTGGTTGGTCGTCCAGATTGCACGGGAGGGGGTGGAGCAACTCCGGTAGTGGAAGGAGCTGGGTATCCCAGAAAACCCAGAAACTTCGGAAAAGGCTCAAGCGCCAGCAGGGGTAGTATCTCGAAAGGCGGGAGCGCCATCTCGAAAAGAAGGGTCATGTCCTTTGAAGGACGGAAAATGGGATAAAAAAGTTCTCCATTCCACCAAGAAAATCGTAGGGGAAGCCCCAGGAGACCAACCTTAATCCGAAAACGGAAAAAATCAGGGGAAACCTTCCGAAGGGGAAGGCTGGGAAAAAGAAAAAGGGCACGAAGCTTTTTGGTACTTGGGATCGGTTGTTATCTGGTTCCTGGGGGGGGGAAACATCCTACTGTGACAAAAAGGTGTAAGCCGCGTCGACTCCGCCCCAGGGGGGCGACGAGTCGTCCGGCCCGGAAAATGGAACGATGCCTTCAGAATGGGAGGGACAAACTTGAAAGGATTGGGAACCTAGCAACGCGGGGAGGCAAGCTGGGGAGGGGAGAAATCACGGGAACCGCCGGCTGGGGGGGGGGGCTCCACCGTTTGCGTTGTTTGGTTAAAAAAAAGGGTACCCCGGAGGTCCCTCAGCACCCCATCCTGCGGGAGGGGGGGGAGCCTGCATCACCTGGGGGGGGAAAAACTGGAGGGTTGGGTGCAAGCCCGGGGAAAAAAAAATAAAGCCGTGGGATTCGTCTGGGGGAAAGTTGAAGGCGGTCTTCTTGGAGGATGGGAAGGCTTCCGTTGGTCCGGCCATCGGGATCGGATCTGGTGCTTGGCGCGGGGGAAAAAAAAGGGAAAAAAGAAAAGACGTCCCGATGAAGCAAGAGGAGAATCTGAACAGCAAAAAAGAAGAAGGGGGCGCACGAAACCCATCAAGGCTACTCCATCGAGGGGGGGGTGGTGAGACAGCTCCACCGGGCAACTGGACTCACTTGTTCGATGCCGAGTCTTCTTCAAGGGGAAGGGGAGACGGGGGGATTGGGAAGAGTACCGAAGGTGATGAAAAACGAATTTCTACGGAGGGGTTGTCCTTGCCAAAAAAGGGACGAAGAAGATGCCCTCTTGGGAATGGGCGGGCTAGGGGTCCTGCAAAAAGGATAAGGAATCATCTTTAGAAATCGGGCACCCAGAGAACGCGAGTTGGTAAAAAACACCGCCCTGTAGGCTCATTGAAGTGGGCACCAAAAAAAGAATAGGGGAGCAGGAGGGGAGACGGGGCACTCTCCGCATACGAACCAAGGGGAAGAAATCTTGGGGAAAAAAAATGCGAAGAGGATGAACAGCAAAAAACCCGAACGAAGCGCAAGGAAAAAGAAAGGAAAAAGCCCAAGAATACGAAACCGCAAAAACGAAAAAATCAGGGAAACCAAGGTGCTTCCACGCCTTAGGGTCTAGTAGCCTTCAGGGGGGAGAGGGTTGCGAAGAACCCCAACCAAA
>Ga0179593_1673365_pt1 | contig 13772 bp, 19 predicted proteins | sample CZODoug2_1_08_16_FD_185931 | JGI IMG/M metagenome (GOLD analysis project Ga0179593, IMG submission 185931) | Vadose zone soil fungal communities from Angelo Coast Range Reserve, California, USA - CZODoug2_1_08_16fungal (PacBio error correction) | ecosystem: Environmental > Terrestrial > Soil >...
CTCCTTTTTTTCATCCCCCCACCCCCCTCTGGCCCCCCGCAGGAAATTTATCGGTTCCCCCCCCGCGCCCCCACCATCAAATTCCTGCCCGCCGGACAAAACAAAGTCGACATTTCCCCCCCCCCCCCCCCCCCCCCCCCCCCCGTCCCCCCCCACCGAAGTTGGCCTGCCCCCGCCCCTTATTTTTTTCCCACGTCCATCTAATATCCTCTTTCCCAATCCTTTTTTATTCTTTTATCCCCTTTTCCCTTTTCCCCCCCATTAATCTTTTTCCGAGCCCGTCCCCACGCCTGTCTCCCCTTCTCTTTCCTCTTCTCCCCTCCCCCCACCGCCTCCAACGCTGGCCGAACTGTTTTGCGGAATTTTGTTTTTTTGATCCAGGGAGAGGGGGGAGGGAGGGGAGCGGCGGCCATGGAGGCAGGCCGCCCGGTTTGTCCCCTTTTTTTTGTTCCATATTTTCCGACCGAAGCCGCCCCCACAAAGCCCCCCGGGTCCCCCGGCGCCCCCAATTTTTCCCCACCCACTCTCTGCCACTGCCGCCCATTGCAGCCCAAGCCGGCCCGTTTTTGTCCCCCCCCAACGGTGTGTGATTTAACCCGATGAAAAACCGATTTTGCTTACCTCCCGGAAAGCCCCCCTTTGTCCCGGGGAAATCGAAGCGTGGGCCTTGTGGCCCGCCGGCGCCCCGGTGTGAAAAAACGAAAAAAAATTCGCCCGATGCGTTTCCTTTCCACCGGTTCGGTAATTAAATGTCCCGTGAACGTGCGGGAATGAATTGTCCAAACTTCAAAAAAAAACCTCCACCGCGGTCGCCTGCGGGGGTCCGCGCACCAATCCCCCTTCACCCCCACTCCGCTGTGGGCCCTGAAAAAAATCCAAACCTCCCCGGTAGATGCCCCCCCCACCTTTAAAACAATTCGCATGCATTCCCCCTCCCCCTCTATTCCTCCCCTCCCAAAAAAATTCTTTGCTGTCGTCCGGGGGACGCCGAAATACCCGGCGGGGGGTGTCCCCCCCCCGGGGGGGTCCCGAAAAAAAAAACGAAAATAAAAATTTCCTTCAATCTATATTTGTCCCCCCCGGGTGGTTGGGGCCCCCGAATTAGGCCGGGAAAAAAAAAATTCCCCCATCGCACGCCGCTTGCCCGAAGTTTCCCGTCTTGTTAAGGGGTTTTTGGCGCCTTGAATGAAGCCGGTTTTCCGCCCCGGAAACACACACCTTTTTTGTCTTTTGAATGGGCCCCGCCCCGAGCGGCAAGTTTTGTTTCTTTTCCCAAAATTTTGTTTGTTATTTTTTTTTGTTTTTTTGTGTTTTTTTTTTTTTTTTTTCCCCACCAAAAACTTGGGGTGGGTTGATTCGGCGGGGGGCGGCGCGGGGGGGGTGGCGGTGCCGGGGAGCGGGGCCCGCGAACCACCCTCCCCCCCCCCCCCCCCGCCCCTTCCCCCTCCCCGAATATTTGGTTTGTTTTGCAACCGCGCAAGCGTTAAAACCCTACCCTTCTTTTTTTTTTTTTTCCTTCCCCCCTTTTCCTTTTCTTCCTCCGGGCCCCGGCGGCGAATAGAAGACTAAGTCAACATAAAAATCATGGGCCAAAGGGGGGGAACCCCCGGCAAGGCCCCTTTCGACGGGCGCGGGGTCACGCAAAAAATGTTTTTGTTTTAAAAAATTTTTTTGTTTTTTAATTTTTTTTTATTTGTTTTGTTTTATTTTTTTTTGTTTTTTTTATAAAATTTTTTTTTTAAAAAAAAAAAAATTGTTTCATTTATCGTTTTTTTTGTTGTTTCGGGTTTCGCCCCTGACGCACGCCCCCCCCGCCGCCCCGTCCGCCCCCCCACGTACCACTGCCGCGCAATTCCCCCCTCAGAACCGAGCCTAAGCCGTCTGCTTATTTTGTTTTTTTTTGTGGTTGTGGGTGTTTTGGTTTTTTGGTTTTTTAGTTTATGTTTTTTTTTGGTTATTTGTTTTCGTTCCCCGACCCGCGAAGTTTTGTTTTTATTTTTTTTTTTTTTTTTTCGTTTTTTTGTTTTTTTAAAATAAAATTTCCATTGAAAAATTTTCAAATTTTTCAAATCATTCTGATTTTATTTGTTGCCCTTTTTTGTTTTTGTGTTTTTTCCCCGTAAAGGTGAAAAAAATGTTTATTTTTCAGTCCCCCCCCCCCTCCCCCTTTTTCCCCCCCCCCCCCTAACCCCCTTACAAATCCGGCCCCGCCGACAACACAAAAAATCCCTCCCCTCTTTCGAATCCGCCGTGTTTGTGGGTTGCGTGCTGTCCCTACCCCACAAAAACTTTCCCCCTCGCCCAGCCCGGCCCCCCCTCCATCCCCCCACCCAGGGCCCTAACCCCAGTATTGAGGTGGGGGCCCCTCCACCCTCGCATTTTTTTTTTTTTATTGGGGGGGGTGTTCCAAGGGCAGGTTATGTTTTTTTGTAAATTGCAATGCCGCCCCCCCCGAATCCGGCCCCAAGGGTTGGTGGGGCCCAAGGTTTGCGCGGGGTGGCCCGCCGCGTCCGACATAACAGAAGGGAACTGGGGGGGGACATAATTTTTTTTTCGAAGCCTTTTTGCCTAATAGGAATCCACACCCCCTTACTTTCACTCCCCTTACACTTCGCGCACCCCCTTTAGTCTAGTTTGTAGTCGGTCCTGCGAGTTTCTCGACGCCCTTTCTGGTCCTGCTCCCGCGTCCTTGTTTGTTGTCCTCTTGTCCCCATTGGATGTTCTTTTTTCCCCCCGCCGCCCTCCCCTGGGATTTTTTAAGTTCGCCGAAGCATCAAAAAAAAAAAAATAAAAAAAAAAAAATCCCACCCGAAAATCGTCCCAAACGTGGTCGGGAACAAAAAAAAAAAAAAAAAAATCCCCTTAAACCGCGTTTCACCTCCCCTTATGTCATTTACCCAAAAAAAAAAGATCCCCCTTTAAACAAAACGCTCCCGTTTTCCCAACAGCCGCCCCCCTTTTCACGCCCCTTCCTTCCCCCCCTCGTTTTTTCCTGAAATCAACAAGCTAATGCCGGCGGGGTGCCAAATCTTTTTTCGCCCCTTCTCTCCCCCCCCGAAAATCAATTGCCCGATGAAAAATTCTCCCCCATCCAATCCGCCAACAACGACCGTAAAACAACGCCGATTAAGTGTTGTGGTGAAGTTTCCCCGGGTGTGGTTCCCCGCCCGATAAAATTTGGTTGCCCCGCCCCAGCCCGCCGAACGGAAAAGACAAAAAGGACGCAACTTAGATTATCGCCCGCGCGCGCTGCGCCCGCCCCGGGGATTTTTTTTTGCACCCGCCCCCTTCCCCCGCGCGGCTGCGCACCCTGTTTTTTTGTTCCCATTTTTTTTGTCTTGCCAACTTTCCCTTTACCACAACTTTCCTAATACTTCCTTGGTCCCTATTCGTGTTTGATGCGCGTTTGTTATTATGGTCGCATGTGTTTTCTCCAAGAATAAAGAGACATGATATATTTTTTCCCTTCCTTAGGGACCTTGAGAAGAGTGGATCTTATGGATAGGACGCTAGTGGAGGGGTGATTTTCGGGGGTCGAGGGCTATTAAAGGAGGGCTTTTTAAATGTTTGCGCATATTAGGATGTTCAGTTTGAAGCTTGGCCCCCCCCCCCCCTCCCCTCCCAGATAAAGATCACTAAGTATTTTGTGCCCCGCCAACCTGTAGAGCATAATCTGGGGGTAATCGTTGATTTTACTCCCCTAACGGGGCGCTGAACCTCTGATCTATGTCCCGCCGTCCTCTCGGTATGTGTGAACGAAAAGCCCAACGCCCCCCCCCCCACAGGTGAGAAGCGATAAGATTAGAAGATGAGGCATTAGAGAGTGGGTCCCGGCAGATGGCGAGATGAAAAGGGTCGGCAATGACAAGGACAAAAGGGAAGAGGCATACCGCTCGTGGGAAAACCCCCCCGTAGAGGCCTGGTTGGAGCCATGTATCCTTGCACCCTGTCTTGTGCCCGCCCCGAACCCCGCAAAAGTATGAGGGACTAACTTGTTTTTTTTTTTTAACGTGTTTTTTTGAACCTTTTTCCGCCAATCGGGGTCCCGCCCCCGACCAAAACACCGCCGCCCCCACCAAGCCAAGAGAAAAATAAAAAAAAAAAAAAAACAGAAAAATCGAAATAATAAACCGAAAATAGAAGTGAAAAAATAAAATATTAATGTATAAAGAAAATTTCGAAATAAAAAATTTAATAAAATTCCATCCCCCGCCCTCCACCCCTCCCCCCCCCTCCCCCCTCCCCCCCCCCCCCCCTCTCCCCACCTTTGCTCCCCCAAATAAAACGAATTCCCCAGCTGCCTTTCCCCTTTTCGTGGGGCCTTAACCTGGTCCCCTGGCCGTGGCCCCCCCATATCCTTTTTTGTTTTTTTAATTTTATCCCCCCACTTTTTTCCCTTTTTTTTTTTTTAGGTTTGTATCCCATTACGCAGGTGGGGGGCTTGTTCTTTCTTTTTCTTTTTTTTTTTTTTCCTTTTGTTTTCCCTTTTCTCTCTTCCCCTTATTTTTCTTTTTCGTGCGTCCTCATCCAAGCACTGTCCCACTTTTGTTGTTTGGTGTCCAGTGTGCCCGCCAACAAGCCCGAAAGATAAAACAAAGAACAAGAAAAAAAAAAAATACCCTCCCCACCCCCCCACTCCCCCCCCCCCACACTCCCAACCCCACCCTCCCCCCTCCACCCCTTTTACTCTCTTACTATACCCCTTAAATCCGGCCTGAATCAGCGCCAATTTTTCCACAGTAGCCCAAAATCAAACCAAGCGCGAACCCCTGCACACGGTGCCCCGGGTTTTTGCCCCTCTTGAAGGGAAAAACTACTTTTCCTTGGCGCCATTATTTTTTCTATATTCAATCGTTAAATTTCTTTCCCTTCATGTATATGCCTCTCCCGCCATGCAAAAATATTGGCGCCCGGAGGTGTTTTAACATCAAACAAAAAAACCAACAAAAAAAAAAACAACCCAAACAAACAAAACCCGCGGAAAATATAAAAATCCCGTTCCTCCCGTTTCCTTTTGTGTAATCGTGGACTTTTTTGGCCTCGTGTACCAAGATTCGGCCCTCCCCCCCCCCCCCCCCCTCTGGCGAGGAAGACCCCTAAATCCCCCCTTTTTCACCCCCGTCTTTTCCTCCCCGCCGCAACCAAAAAACCCATTCCCGCGACCAAATTGTTAGTTTTTTTTCCCACCTGGTTGGACGCACCACTCAAAAAATGCTTTTGCTTTGTATATCCTCCACACAATTGCCTGTTTTAATGCCCTTCGGGAATAATTATGCCCCCCGCTTTTTTACGGGGCGGGGGGGGCCCCCGTGCCCTTTTCAATGCTGTTGTTTTTTTTTTTTTTTTTTGTTTTTTCTTTTTTTTTTCCTTAATGCCTTATGTCAATTGCTTGGTTTTTTGCCCCTTGCCTTCCCTTGCTCTTCCAACAAGTTGCCCCTATTTTTTGCTGTTATACTTTCCGCGTTTTGTTTTTTTTTTTTCCTTTCCCCCTTTTTTTCCCCACGCCTATTGTCTTCAAATTCCTCGCTCCTTCAAACAAATTTGCTTTTTTTCGGGCGCTGGGCTTTTTATTATACCCACAAATAAATATATTGTGCTAATGCTTTTTTTTTTGTTGTTTCTTTTTTCGTACATGCGGTTTGCCCCCTTTAATTGCTTTCGCGGGGCCTTGTTTTTTTTCGGAATGCTATGTTCCGGGCCGGTTCGTTTTTGCTTAATATAATGCTTTTTTTTTTTTCCCGGGTTTTCTTCCCCTTTGTTTTACCTTTCCCTCACAATTAAATTCATGATTAAATGCCCTTTTAAATCCTTTTTTTGTCGGGTTCGGGTAGTGGGCCTTTTTTTTTCCGTTTATAAACTGGCTTTGGTGTTTCCCCTTCCGTGGGGGGGGGGAATGCTTCTCCCTTGTTTACAGATAATTGCCCCTTTGTTTTTCCCTTGTCCAACAATGACTTTTCAAATGACACCACCTCAAAACAAATATTGTTTCCCACCCTCCCTCCTGTCCCCCACAATATGTTGCCTTTTCCCGGACCTTTTTTTCCCCTTTTTCGGGCGGCCGGGCCGCGGCCGAACGCCAAGCCCGTTTTTGAGCGTTAAAGCCCCAAATCCGCGGGCCCCGCAGCCCGCCCCCCAAAGCCGAAATCGACTCGCCCCCCGAACCCCCAAAAATCCGGCCCCGCTGGGCGCCCCGCCACCCCCTGTCCGCTTGACTTATATTTTTTAATATTTTCCCCCCGGCCCCCTATTCGCCAAAGCCCATAAATAGCGCGGGCGCGCGCCCGGGGTGGACCCGTTTTATACGTGTCCCGAAAAAAACTTGTTTCGGAGACACAGGCACGAGCCCCCCCGAGGTCCCAAAATTTTTTTTAATTTTTGATTTTTTATTACTTTTTTATTAACAATTTTTTTTATACGCGAAAGCCGGAGGGGCATTTTTTCCCGGCCCGGAACGATTTCCCCCCCCCTGTCCTGGGGTTTCTTGGACATTTTTTTTTTTTTTTTTCCCTTTTTTTACCTTTTATCCCTTCCACCCCCCCTTGCTGGCCCGTTCTCCCCCCCCCACCCCGCTTTTTTTTTGTGTTTGTTCCTTCCCTTTTGCGCCGATATCCATTTTTAAAAGCCCCGGGAGAGGGTCCCACAACAAACGCGCGCCCCCCGACCATTTTTGTTTTTAAATGGCATTCAATCAACTGAATCCATCACTAATCAAAAACTTTTCACCTATTTCCCCCAAACTTTCACTTCTTTTGGTGTTCAAAACCCCCAACCTTTTTCACTTGTTTTTTTCCCCAACTTTACAATCCACCTTCCACTTTTTTCAAAATCCACCCTTTTCCTACTTACTATCCAACCCTACCACCCGTTGTTCACTACGTTCATCGAGCCCAGCCCCAAGTGCCGGTGGGGTTGTCGTGCGGCCCGGGCCACGGTTCGAAAAAATAAAAAACCCCTTCGGCGAAAAGTTTTTTTTTTTTTTTTTTTTTTTTTTTTTTTTTTTTTTTTTTTTTTTGTTTTTTTTTGTTTTTTTTTTTGTTTTTTATTTTGTTGGTTCTTTTTTTTTTTGTATGTTATTTTCCCCCCCCACCCTTTATTTTTGGAAGGACGAGCACCCGCCAACAAAGCAGACCGCCAGAAAAATTTTTGGTCCCGCCGGTTCCTTTCGGGGCCCCCCCCAGGCCCCCCGGCGGAAAATTTGGTGTCTTCGCAGCCGTCCTGCCCCAGACCTTTCCCCTTCCCCACTGAAGTATTCCCCAAAACACGAGGGGGGGGTTTGTTGGGGTGGGGTGTCCGCCCCCGAGTCGTCACCCCCAAGTTTTTTTTGTAGTGTTTGAAAACTCTCCTTTGAAACAACAACCCAGGAAGTGCCGTCCCCCCGTGGGCGGTTTGGGGTTCGTGGGTTGGGGGTCTTCCCCCCTTTGTATTAAGGACGCCGAAAAACAAGCGCCAATTGTGTGGGGGGGGGTTTTTTTTTTTTGTTTTTTTTTGTGGTTTGGTTGGCCCGAAGAAGCGGGACCGCCCCGCCCCCGTGGCTGCCCCGGCCCGGGGCCGTTCCCCCCCCCCCCCGGGGGAGCGGTCCTTTTTTTTCAAAAAAAGCCGAATGGCGGCGCGTCGCCGTAAAAAAAGCGGGTCGCCAAAAAAAATATGTTTTTTTTTCCCCCCCCCCCCCGCAAATTTTCCCCCAGCAGCCCTTTGGTGGAAGTTTTTTTATTTTTGGCTTTAAATTTACCCAATTTGTCCCCTTTATTTTTTTATTTCCTCCATTTTACTTTTTATTTTGATGTGGTTTCCCCCCCCATTTTTTTTTTGATCAACTCATTATTTTTTATTTTAAGTGTTTTGTTTTATTCTTTATTTGTGTTTTTTTTGGTGTTTTTGTTGGCATTTTATTGTTGAACTTTTGTAGTTTTCCTATATTGTATTTTGTGTGTGTTTTTTTTTTTTAATATGGGTTAATATTTATTATTTGCTTAGTTGTGGGTATTTTTATTTTTTGTTTTATTTTTTTTTAGTCTAACTTTTCACGTGGATAGAAGAAAAGGGTCTAGCTTGATCTTCCCCCCCCCGCTTACCATTCCGTTTTTGGGAAGGTTTCAGTTTTTGGTTGTGTTTTCGTCCCGCGTGAGCCCCCTAAGCCCCCCATCTGTCCCTTCGTGACTGTACCGTCTTTTGTGGCTGCTTTACGCGTTGCACCATCTGTATATTTTACTTTCTTAATGAGTCCCTGGTTTACCATATTATTTGAGGGTGCACTTGTTTCTAGTAATGGAGGGTGAGTATTTTGAGTGTAGGATTGGTCTAGATTGTTTGTCTTTGGGAATTTTCTCATGCCCAAGAATCTTATCCACGATTTTTCCGCGCATTTTATTGTTTGCTGTTGTCCACCCGCGTTCTAACTCCTTCCGCCCATATGTTCCACCCTGGCTTTACTCTTCTTGGCGTCTCGATGTTTTAAGTTTTCCGCCCGTTTTTTTTTTTTTTTTGTTTTTTTGTTGTTTTTTTTTTTTTTTTTTTTTTTTGTTTTTTTTTTTTTCCTCACAAGCTTCCAGGATTTTTTTTTGTCCCATTTTTTTCCATGTTTCCATCAAAAACGCGGCGCCAAGAAAATCGGGCTCCCGTCTCCGGCCAAATAAAAACAAAAACAAACAACAAACAAAACCGTCCTTCCCTCCCCCTTACCCCCTGGCCCGTGGGGGTTTGGTGTTCCTTTCTCTTCTCTTTTGTCACAAAACAACAAAAAACAAAAAAAACAAAAAAAAAAAACAAACCCGGTCCCCCCCCCCACCTTCCTTCGTTTCCCCCCCTCCGCCCCTTCTGTCCCCCCCTTGCCGGGTCCCACCTTGCCACGGGGGTGGTCTGCGTGGGGGGGTGGGCCTTTTGTTTCCCCTTTTTTTGCCCTGCCTGCGGTGGTCCGCCCCCCAAAAGCGGGGTTTTTTTTTTTTGTTTTTATTTTTTTGTTTGTTTTTTTTTTTTATTTGTTTGTTGTTTTATTTTATTTTTTTTTTTTCGTTTTTTATGTTTTGTTTTTTGTTTTTTTTTTTTTGTTTTTTTGTTTTTTTTATTTTTTATGGTTTTATTATTATTTGTCGTTTTTTTTTTTTTTTTTTTTTTGTTGTTTTATTTTTTTTTTTTTTGGATTTATTTTATGTGTTTTTTTTGTTTTTTTGTTTTTTTTTTTTTTATTGTTGTTAGGTTTTTTTGTTTTTTTATTTTTTTAGTTGTTTGTTTTTTGTATGGGTGTAGATATCTTTTTTTATTTTATTTGTTTTGGTTTTGGTTTGTTTTTTTTTTTTTTTTGTTTTTTGTGTTTGGTTATTGATTATTTGGTTTTTGATGTTATTCTTTTTATTGGTTTATTTCTGTATTTAATTTGGTTTGTTTTGTTTTTGTTGTTCTTTTGATTTTTTATGGTTTTTTTTTTGGTTTTGGTTTTTTATTCTTTTTTCGCTTTCGTTAGATTGTCCTTTTTCCTGTTGTTTTGGCTTTCCCCCTTTTTTGTTTTTTTTTTTTTTTTCCCTTTTTCCCGTAAAACGCGGCATTTTTCCTGTTAGTTTTTTTTTTATTAACTAAGAAAATTTTAACTATAACGAAAAGAAGCCCCCCCGAGTTGTTTTGAGAATTCGCCACGGCCGGGGGGAAAAAGCCCTTGCGGTGGGTGCCCCCCTGGTTTTCAGACAGGACCGGGGCCCCCCTTTGTTTTTTTTTGTTTGGAAAATTGTAACCGTGGACCCCCGCGTTTTTTTTTGTTTTTTGGCCCCGTGTTTTTTTTTTTTTTTTTTTTTGCCCGCCCGCTTCTCCGCAAGGAGGAACAAAGTTGCAAAAAAAAAACTTGTAACATCTCCCAAATCAAAAAAAAATACGGGGCCGACCGGATGCCCCCAATATCGGCCCCTCAAAACTGGGGTTTTTCTGGTTTGCCAAATAGCAATCGCAGCCAAGTTCCCCCCCTTCCCCCCGCTGCCCCGTGGCCACCCCCGTCCCCCTCCAAATATATCGGGCCAAACGGCAAAAACCAAAACAACCGGTCCCCCCCCCCCCCCCGCCCCTTTTGTGGCTGGGTGGGTGCCCGCCCCGCATACCCGACGTGGTGATCTTGGAGGTGTATCACATGCGCGCCGTCCCGAATGGCGGCGCCCCCCCTCCGCCGGAACAACCAAGAACCAAACGTTCCCTCCCCCCAAAATGCGGCGCGGCGCCTGACGGCCCGAAACAAGCCCGGCTTTTTTTGGCCCTCGTTCAGGTGTCCCCCCCCCCTTCCCCCGCAACTTCTACCCCCGAACTCGCCACCGCACCCACAAAAAAAAAAAAAAAAAGAAAAGGCGGACGACACATGACTTTTTTGCCTATTTTTCTGTTTTTGTCCGTTCCATGGGTTCCCGGAATTCCCCTTTGCTCTAATTCTTTTTTTTTTCCCGCCAAACCGAAAAAAATTTTTTGCCCCGGCGACCTGCCACCTTTCTCTTCTGCTACTTGTTGCCTGCCCCACTGTTCCCCCTCAACCCGTTTTCTTTCTTCCCCCCACTCCCGCTCGCGTTTTCCCTACCGTGTACTTGTTACCCTTTGCACACTTCCTGTTCCTTTTGTTTAGCCCACTTTTGACCCTCTTCATAAACTAACTCTTCCCCCCCGCCTTTTTACCCTTCTCACCTCTTTCCCCCCCCACGGAAGTTCCTTTTTCGCACTTCAAACTGCGCTTACCGGTTTCTGTACCCTCGAGTTGCCAAACTCTATGCCCCACTTTTCCTGCACCCACCGAAACCACCGGCGGTGTTTCCCCTCTCCCCCCCCCTCCACTTGGACGAAAAGAACCAGGGTGCAGTTCCGGCCGGCCGTGAACCGGTGGGGGTTTCCCCCCCAAAATTTGGCCCAACTCCGCAGGCCCGGAGCGGCCCCCTTTTCCCGGTTCCTTTTCCGAATGTGGCAAAAAACAACAAAAAATCCGAAAAAAAAAGAAAAAAAAAAAATAATCGTGAAAAAAAACAAGAAAAAAAAAAAAAAAAACAAATCTGTCGGGCTAAAGTAAGGGTTGGGTGGGGGGGGGGTGGGTTGTGTCCCGCCCTTTTTTTTTTTGTCCTTTTCTTTTTTTCTTTTTTTTTTGCCCCCCCCCCCTTTTTACCCCCCTTTTTTTTGTCTTGGCCCCCCTTCAGTGTTAGTTGGCTTTCGGTTGTAACATTTTTTGTGTTTTTTTTGATTCGTTTTTTAAACCCCTTCGTGTCTGATTTTCCCTTTTTTGTGTCCCTCTACGGCTGGATTTTTGAACCCTCCTCGCCGACAGGAGTACCCTGCCCCTTCCCCTGCGGGGTTTTTGTTTTTTTGTTGTTTTTTTTTTTTTTTTTGTTTTTTTTTTTTTTCCCCCGGGAGCAAATCGGGGGGCCTGGGCGGCAGTTTTCTTTCTTTTTCCCCTTCCCCCCTTTTTCCCGTTTTTTGTTTTTTTTTTTTTTTCGTTTTCTTTCCTTGTTTGTTCCTTTTTTTCCCCCCCCCCACCTTTTTTTTTGTTTTTTTTTTTTTTTTGTTTTTCGTCTTTTTGCCTTTTTTTTGTTTTTTTTTTTTATTATCTTTTCTTTCTTTTTTTTTCCCCGCCCCCCCTTTTGTTCCTTTTTTTCACTGTATCTTTATTTTTTGTTTTTGGGTTTTATCCCTGTCCTATGTTTAAACTAACGGTCCGTTTTTTTTTTGTTTTTCCCCCGGTCCCGGTTTTTTTTTGTTGTTTTTTTATTTTCTTTTGTTTTTGTTTTTATGTTTTGTTTTTTTTTTTTTAGTTTTTCGTTTTTTTTTTTCTAGTTTTTGTTTTTTTTTTTTTTGTCTTATTTTTTTTTTTTTTTTTTTTTTTTTGGGTTATTTTTTTTCCCCAAATTCCCCCCACCCCTGGTGCGGGTGCGGGCTTTTTTTTCCTTCCCCCCCGCCCCTGAATTAGTACCCAAGCCCCCCTAGCTAAAATTCGCCGGGCGTCCCCCCGCACGCAGGAAATTTTTTGGGTTATTTTGGCGGGCCGGTGCCCAGGGCAAAGTGAAATTATTTGTTTTATTTTTTTTTTGCCCACCTCCGCGAGCCCTTTTTGCAGCTCCTCCTTATGACCCCCGGGTCAACGCGCCATTCTTTTCCCCTCCCCTCCCTTCCCTTCACCCCCATGTCGTCCCGCAAACCCAAAAAAAAAAACAATCGGCAAATCCGTCACATTCGGTGGTGGGCTGTTCCCCCTTCCTCCCGTGGGTTCCCTCCCTTTCCCTTTTCTGTTGCGCCCTCCTTTCTCCCCCTTTTTTTCCGCCCTTTTCTTTTTTCCGTTCGTCCTGGTGGTCCCCCCGCAAAATAAAAACAAATCGGGTCGGCGTGTCCGGCCGATTGAACAACCCAAGCCGCCCCCGCCCCTCCCGCCGCAAACAATAAAGCCCCCCCGGCCCCCCCCCAGCACCCCCCTACCGAGAAAAATAGCATATTTCACCCACAAACCACGGGCGGAAGACCGCAAAAGATTAAATTTGGCCGGGGGCCGGGAAAAATTTTTTCCCCTGGGGTTCACACTCGTGTGGGGTGGGGCCGGGGCAAAACAAACCAACGGACCCCGGCGGGCCCCCCCCGCTGTGGGGTGGGGGCCCCTGGGGCCTGTCACCCCACGTTGCTTGCCCCCTTGCTAACCCTTGTAAAATCGGCGGTAGGAAGTTTTTTTTGTTTTTGTTTTTTTTTTATTGTTGTAGTTTTTTTTTTACCTCAATACGGACCAAACCATAGGCGCCCAAACCTAATGTACAATTTAGTCCCCCCGATTAGATCTTAATGCCCCCTGCCCCGTCGGCTCCGACATCCGGCACGTATTGTCCATTCCGGTTTCCCTTTTCTTTTTCTTCATCCACATCCCCCAACCCCCCTTTTTTCTTTTTGTTTTTTTCCTTCCACAACCCCTTTTTCCCCCCCCCTTTCCCCTCCCATAACAACAAATCACACCCACTCCCAAACCATTCCAAAATCAAAGTCCACTCGCGTTCGAAAGATGAGAGAATGAAGGTACCCACTTTTTCTTTCAACCCAATAACCCACAAAACGCTCCCTTTTATTAACTCTGGTGTCGCGCAACGACCGGGCCATGGTCTATGAACTGCCGGGTGCCCTCGTTCCTCCCCCCCCGCACTAGCCCGCAAGATCCGGAGAGGAAGAGTGCCTCGCCCCGGGAAAACAAAACATTCCCCCTTCGAAAGGTGACGCTGAAATAAAATAATCCTCACGGAGCAAATTTGGTACGGTGGGGGTTGGTGGTTTCCCCTCCCCTTCCCCGGCCTTTTGGGAGGGCAAGGGGGGGTGGGGTTGTTTTCGTTTGTTGTTTCCTGAAAGTACAAATCGCGGGCGCCCGGAATTTTTTTTTTTAAAGTGGTTTTTTTTTTTTTTTTTTTTCCTTTTTTTCGGCAAAGGGGAGGTGTGGGGGGGAGAGGGTTGGTTTTTTACCGGAGACCGAATTTCAAGAAATCCGCCAAGATGAAAGCCCTTTTTTTTTTTTCTTTTAATAATTAAACAAAATTGAAAAGTACTCCCCCCGGTTACAACCCCGGCAAAAGTTTTTAGTTTTTAGCTTTTTTTTTTTTTTCAACACCCCGCAAAAAAACCCCAAACACGGGTTTTGGCCGAAAAATGAAAAAGGCGGCCGACCCTCCCCCAAACTGTTCCGCCCCTCCCCCGCAAAAAAAGTGGCATAACCATTCCCCCCCCTCCTTCTTTCTCATCCTTTTCTTCTCATTTTCCTTTTCCTTTTCCCCCCCTCCCTTTCCCCCCTTGTTCTTTCCCTT
>Ga0179593_1438580_pt1 | contig 13771 bp, 22 predicted proteins | sample CZODoug2_1_08_16_FD_185931 | JGI IMG/M metagenome (GOLD analysis project Ga0179593, IMG submission 185931) | Vadose zone soil fungal communities from Angelo Coast Range Reserve, California, USA - CZODoug2_1_08_16fungal (PacBio error correction) | ecosystem: Environmental > Terrestrial > Soil >...
CAGGGGAAAGGGGGAAGAAATGCGATTTAGGAAACAAACAAAAAAAGGGAAGGAAGGGAGGGGTTAATTGGACGCGGTCAAAAGCAAGAGGTGTCCTAAATAGTTGGGGTGTTTAGAATGGCTAGGCCTGCTCTCTCAACCTAGAACACGGGAGCAGTCGCCTCGACTCAAAGAAAAGGGGGAGGAAGGGGAAAGGTTTTGAAAGGGGGAAAGGGGAGAAAAAAAAGGGGCTTTCACGAATGGTAGAAGAAAATCCGGCGGGGGCATAAAAAATGAGCATTTGCTGATACTGATTGTTTCGCCCAAATTTCATTGGGAGGTGGAGGTGGGTCGCTAGGAAAAAAAAGGGAGTAAAGGGGTAGACAGAGAAGGGGGAGAGGATTGATATGTACAGAAGTCATGGGAAGGGTAAGGAAACATCCGGAAAAGGTGTTTGTGTCGAGTTATCGGCTGGGGTGTATGGAAGGTTAGGTGCATGGTGAAATAATGAGGGGGGAGAAGGGGAGGAGAAGGGGACAAAGAGGAAATGCTCCAGATGGCACAAGGGGAAGTGAAGTGCATCAATATTAAGAGTCCAAACTCAGGGCGACTACATCCTAGAAAGTTGGAAAAAAGCCCTAGGAAGGAGATGGGCTCAAGAGGAAGCCTGCCACAGAAAAGAAAAGCATTCCTGGTCTCCGCACAAAATCCAAAGGACCAACCGAAGCTAAGGGAGTAATATGTGTCATCCCTTTTCCTCTTAGACAAGGTCTGGGGGTGGGGGGGGGGGAGAGGGGGTGCCAAGAGGAAGAAACGAAAGGGAAAAGTCTGGGAAGGGAGGTGCGAGGAAGGGCGTCCAAGGTTGCGCGTCACCTGTCCTTGACGGAGGGAAGCATGGGCAGTTGTTTGGGAAGGGGGAGGGGGGGGAGTAGATATTCATCGGCATGTTTATGGAGATTCGCTGAGTGTTGGCGGGTACCGGAAGTCTTAAGGGGGGGGGTAAAAAGACTGATTGGTATTAGGGGTTAGCCGTGGGCGTATCATATGAGTGGAAGGAAAAGAAGTCTTCTTAGGAGAAAAAGAATAAAGGGGGTGGTAAAAATCAGAGGGGGGGAAATGGCTCGAAAGAAAAGAAGGGGGGGAACCCCTGCTTCCTCTAGGTAAACTACGGGACAAAAAGATACCAGTTAAGAGTCAGCAAGCCACATTTTGCGAAAGTGTAGAGGAGCCCATAGGTCTTTCAGAAACACAAGGAGTCCCCCAACAGCTTTCAAGCAGGTGGGAAGGAACAGGGGTGTCCAGTGCGGGGGGTTGGCTTTAGGGAAAAACAGGGTTAAAAAGGACTTCCCCTTGAGGTGCGTTCTGGGACGGAACGGCAAGCCAAACGGGTTTCCCAGGAGTCAAGCGGAGGAAAGAGAGAAAAACATGTAAGGAAAAATGTCACGGGGAAACCGCTATGGGGGAAAAAAAAGGAGTTTTAGAGCGGCAAGCTGGAAACACGCACGAGGCGGTAAAACTTGAATTAGGGGGATCCCGAGGAAAAAAAAAGGTGGATGAAAGGGGAGGGGGGGAAGTGGTACAGAACTAAGAGGTCCACCATAAAAAACGTAGCTGAAGGGGGAACAAAAAAAAAAAACGGGGGGCATGGACAATAGTAATCCAACACATCATAGATTTGAAATTTAGCACAGGGATGTCTCCGTAGAAAAGGGGGAGGATGAGGGGAGGGAAAAAAGGATGGGAAAAGATTCAGGTTCTCAGACAATAGACTTGAAGCTAGGTAGGAAAAATAGAGAAGGGATAGGTTCGATCTTTGCTAAGGAAGCAGAGAGAGGGACGATTTGAGAATAGGGTCGATCACGTTGGGAGGGGGGGGAAATCGAGGAAGGGGGGCCAAGGGTCAACTGGGAGAGGATATTGGGGAAAAAAAAATGTGTGCCCTAAGACTCGCAAATGGAAGAGGCACTAGCCAAGGGGGAGGGAAAAGGGGAATACTGAGGGGGGGTTAAGATTGTTGAGAATTGGGGGTATTAGATGAGGGGAAACTCCCATTGCCCCAATAATACACTGTGGACCCTAGGATGGGGAAAGGTGGAACAGAAGGACCCCTCACTAGCTTTCTGAAACGAAAAAGGAAAATACGTCAAGAACAGACCTATGTGGGGGCAGGAAAAAAAGGGCAGGGTGTTCTGTGAAGACTGGATTTTTGCATAGTGTTGCAGCGGCAACATCCAATAGACTCTCTCTAAACGAGGAAAAAGAGAGATCTATTGTGGGGGCTGGCAATGAAAGAGGAAAAATAAAAAAAGACAGGATGGAAAAATACAGGAATTTGTAAAAGAAGAAGCTGGGGAGGGCGGTCTTTGGATTGAGAGGGACTTAAAGCTAGTGGGTTAGGGATATCGTACTTTGGGGTTAAACCAAAGGGACTTATCCAGGGCACAAAGGATCCACATAAAAGCCAAAAAAAAAAGAAAAAGGGGGGGGGGTGGGGGGGGGGGCAAGGGGGGCTAGGTAAAAATCTTACACCAAACACATAATAACACCAACTCTCAAAGAGGAACCAACTTTTCCCCATTTCAAGAAGACCCTTGCTATGTATGCTGGGGAACAGGGTCGTCTTATAAACAGGGGGAGAAGAACGATCCTCTACAAACTGGGGGGGGGAAAAAAAAGTGGAAAAAGGTAAGGAAAAAGGGAAAAGACCGTTAACAAACTGGAATGGAGAAATCTCACAGCTAGCTTACTCTATACAAAATGCTCGAAAAACGAAGAGAGTTCTATTCGAAAGGAAATGTGTACGCAAATAAAGGAAAAGGAAGAGAAAGGGGCTGAAGAAGAACCTATCAGTCTGATAAAAAAAAGAATAACACAATGGAGACGAAAAGAAGAGAGGGGAAAAACTTTTGTGCAAAAATCTATATGATGAGGAGTACTATGTTTCATGAAAAAAAGAAAGGAAAAAGGGGGTGAGGGGTGAAAAGTGAGAAGAGAATACTGTTCTGGGAAAAAGCAGTCTCGGAAAAAACAACGCACTATCCTGACCAGACCCAGAGTTTCGGGCAAAATAAAAAGTATAATAATAGGAAAGGGAAAGGAACCTCCGAAGGCGGGGGAAAGTGAAACGAACTAAGGTGAAAAAAGAGCGGGTTAAAGACAGTGCTCGGAAATCCAAAAGGAGAGATCACGCGAACCCCATGACCTGGGAAACAGTGGGTTTGTGCCTGTTCCGAAAAAACAAAAAAATAAAGGGTACGGTAAAGGGGAGGGGTAACCCCGGGGGGCAACAACAAAATAAAAGGGAAAAACACTGGTAAGAAAAAAAGGAGGACAGTGGGGGTCCCAGATCGATGAAAAACAAAACGGCTACCTACACAATTGGAAAAAAATGGGAGTGCTCAGTCTTATACCTGTACAGGTTCCCTTAGCGAAAAGGGGAGAAACACTCATGCAGGGTTCTATCGCATTGAGCAAAATAGAAAGTGCAAAAAGAAGGTTGGAGAAGAGAATAAAGACCTACCTTATAGGACTTAAAAGTACTAGCCTACTGATACTCCCCCCTGCGAACAACGCCAAAGACTCCAGACACCGAAAAAAGAGACGTCCCCTAAAAACCCTAAAACCATCCTAAGACCGAATACCACTTTAATATTCTAGTATATGGGATACGAACCAAAAAAGGCAAAAACCAACGCCAGCTACATATGCGTAAACGCCAGAAAGGGTACGGAAAAAAAGAGAAAAAGGAAAAAAGAAAAGCGAACTACCTCCCGCATTACCAAAAGGACTAGGCCCTCCAAGACAAAAAGAAAACGCAAATTAAGAAGATGAGTAGGTCATGGAAAGCTTTAGGGAAGACCTTGCTTCGTGTGGGAAGGGGGGAAGGGGGGGGGGCGGGAGGGAGCGAGGGAAGGGAGGGGATTTAGGACAATGGAGCCAACCACCAGCAGCAGCGTCTGGGTCGGAAAAACCCAAGCTCTACTAATTGTGATAGCCATTTATATGGCTCTCTAGTGAAAAGGAAAGAACAGGTGACGCCTGGGGGGAAGAAGGAAGGGCCTATAGCTTGGTCTAAGGAGACAGGGAAAGAAACCCGCCTATTGAAAACACTAAAAAGAAAAGAAAAGCAGATACAACAAGAAGAAGAAAATCTATCACAAACCCGGGGAAGAGAGAGCTGTTCATGGAAACATGACCAACCGCAAAGCAGTATCCAAAAGCCGAGAGCTGCTACCCTGGCCAATCAGGAGACCTACCCGCCCACTAACTGAATCGGGAACGAGAAAATCAAGAAACAAAGAGCCAGTGCTGCAACAAAAAGGGGAGAGGGAAGGGGAAGCTTTCTCAGGAGTGAAAAGGAGTGAAAAGGAAGGAGCGGCAAAGGCAAGAAAAAAAAAAAGCCACCCTTCTACAAGATATCATTGTAGGTGACGGGTAGCAAAAAGCGCAAACGGGAAGAGGGGGGGGGGAAGGTAATATAAGCAGAGAAAAAACAAAAACCACTATGATTACATCTTTCTATCTGTACGCGTTAAAAAAGAACGTGACATACTTCTTCAATATTTGGGTAATCGTCATGGCAAGTCAGTGGGACACCTGACCGAAGATAGAGAGCAACAACAAACCCTGTATGAGGGGGGGGAAAAAAAAAAAGATATGAGGAGGGGAAGAATTGCATAAGGAAGTATTCACACAAGTATTGGGGGAAATGTAAGTTTTTATTTACAAGCCGCAAGCGCTATAAAAGAGGATGGGGGGGGGGTTAAGGGGAGGAACGATGATACAAAAAGGAAGAAAAGAGTAAACAAGTTTGAAAGTCTCATCGCCTCCACGTGACAGCCTGGTCGAGGGTGAAAAAAAAAAAATACCACTGGGGGAGGGAAATTAAGGGGGAAGGAAAAGAAAAAAAAGGAGAGGGAAAATGATTATCATCACAAGCTTGCGGGGAACTGATTTATCTCCGCTTAAAGAAGGGGGAGGGAGACATTTTCCTTGAGAAACGAGGAAGAGGAAGGAAGAGTCTAAAGGTTGGAATGAACTCTCAACGGGGTGATAGGGGAAAGGTGGATATGCCGGTAGGGAAGGAATTGGGGAACACGACGTGGGATCACAAACGTCCTCCGGTAAACACAATACATAGCCGCCAGCACCTTGTTAGAGGAAGGGAAGAAAGAATTAAAGAAAAGAGCAGGGAAAGAAAGACCATAGAGAAGCGGGGTGGAAAACCTCTTGCAGTGCTGATGGTGTGGCTCATCTCAAAAACTCCGTCAAGACACAAGAAGTCCGAAGAAAAAAAGGAACAAGGAACCACCTGATAGAGGGAAAAAAAGGGTGAGCCTTAATTAAACGGGAGGGGGGATGGGCGGTTGCTGGGGTAATATTGAGGGAAAAGGTGTATCCACTTAAGTGGTAACAATATGATTGGGAATTGGTGAAGGGTGGGGGAAGAGGAAGGGTGGCCGTCAACACATGTTTCTGGAAAGTGCATATCGCTTGTGGTGTTTTGTTGCGTGGTTGGGGGGAGAGGAGGGAAAAGAGAATGGAATAGAGTGGGGAGGGAGGGGTGGGGGGGGAGGGGAAGAGGTGGGAGGGGGGGGGAGACTAGAATAGGGGGAAACGTGTATCATTAGGAGTAGGAACAGGAACGGGTATCAGTAGGAGTAGGATATCAGTATTGGGAATCGAGTGGCAAATGTCTCGAGAAACGGCAGTAATGGAAAAAAAGGGCAAAGAGACCTTAAATGGAGGAAGGCTATAAAGCAAAAAAAATACTGGTGTAGCCCAATAGGTGGTTATAAACACTCAAGAAAGTTTACTCAACCCCGAGGGAAAAAAAAGGGGGGGTAGACCAGGGGGGGGAAGGACATTGTGAGGGTTCACAATGGGTAGCGCTTGACTTGGCCAAAATTCGGGGTGCCTTGATGACGATGAACGCACCAAAAAAGGGGTGGAAAAGTGGGGGTGGGGGGGAGAGGGAGAAAAGAGCAGAAGGGTAGTGCCCCTAGCACTGAGTGTGGAACCGATAGGAAATGTAACCCAGGAAAGTTTAGAAAAGGCAACGAGGGGCCACAACTAAAAAAAAAAAAAACTCCCCAAACCGGAGGGGAAAAATGGAAGAGGGATGAAAAATAAGTAGCAAGAAGGGAGAAGCACCCCTGAACTGGTGACTGGGGAAACTGGCCACTATCAATGAATGTCAAGTACCCGTCTTAGCTGCTCTTGAAAAGAACCTTTCTTCAGCTAGGGGGTGTTCCTGACAAGAGGAGAAAGCAGAAAGTTGGGAAGAAAAGGAAAAGGAAGAGGTCAGTCAAAGGAATACCCGGGTGGGGAAGATGCCTGTAGGAGAGTATGAATGAAAGGGGGGGGCGAGATGGAGAGATTAAGTGTAAATTCGGGGTACAAGCGCAAGAATAGCCAGATGGAAGGGGTCAGAAGAGGGTAGAGAGAGCAAATAGATGGGAAAGTGGAGAATGTCTGTCTTCGAAAATGTTAAAAGGTAGGTAATCTAAAAGTGGTGCAGGGTCAAACGGTGGAGTATATTTTAGGCTCGGGTTTGCAAAAAAGAAAGGCAACAACGGAAGGAAGCTCACCTAAAAAGGGGAAGGACAGGAAGACTGGGGGAGGGTGGAGATTTTTGGGGGGGGTATTATGGAGTGAAGATGGGGGGAGAAGCCAATTTTGAAAAATCTATGGGTGGATAACATGTACCTATTGGATAATCACTGTGGGGAAAAAAGGTAATAGTCCCATAAAAAGGGAGATACAGGGGAGAAAGAAAAGAGCCACGCCAAGGAGGGGGTCAAATTCCTTGTATTCTGGTCCAGACGGGACTTGGTTGGGTGGTAAGTGTGGCGTGCAAGAAATAAAGCGCGAGAAAAAAACAACGGAGGGAGGGAGGAAAAAAAGAAAGAGAGATTGGATGTTGGCCGGAACAACTGCAACAAAGTGCCCACACAACCGAAAAAAGTAATAATGGAACCGAAACAATGCAAGGGGAAAACTTCGGGAGTGGGGGCGTGAAGGGGGCATGGGAAGGACCTCTCAAGAGAGGGGGAGGAAAGAGGTACTTGGGGCAAAGGGACTTTCCCAATAGGTAAACAAAGTCTAAATATGGGAAATGGGTGTGATAAGTTAAAAAATCTTCAAACCATAAGAACCACCCACGAAAACTCAGGAAAGGGGAAAAAAGAGGAAGGAAATACCTTGGAGAGGGGGGAAGGAGGACAACATTGGGAGAGGGAGGAGGCCCACTTTGACCGAAATAGAAAGGACAGTGGGGTTACCCAAGGGGATGATTACCTACCTTGACAAAAGGGATCCACGAGAAAAAAATAGAGGGAGCAGAGAAAGAAAGAAAGAAGGAAAATCTGGAGGGATTAGAGGGGGAACAAGGGTACATAGAAAGGGAGAAAGGACTCTCGAACTGGAGAAACGATCGACCTATCCTTCTTCTATCACCTCCCCGCCCAATGGGGACGAGAAGAAGTCGCAGGGGGGGGTGGCAAAAAAGTAGAAAGGAAGAGGGGATGAACAGTTTCAGAAACCCATAACTAGAAGGAAGGGGTCAACTGTCATCTAAGACGTGATCAGTTTTGACATCAGTGTAAAGAGGGAGAAAAGTGAAAGGCTTACCATACCCATCAAGGGGGGGGGAGGGGAATCAGTGACGATAAGAATCATAAAAAGATTTGATTAACGAAAAAAGGCAGCGTAAGCTCTAAACTCCTGGGTTAACGACATACCTAGCTGTGTTAAAAAAAAAGTGAGAAGGGGGAAAAGGAAGGGGTGGGGGGGAGAAAGAGAGGACGGAAAACCAGTACCTGGGAAACCGTGGGGGGTGGAAAAAAAGGGTCCTCAGAACTGCACCAAAATGCAAAACATTTTCATCAGCGGGAAAAGAGCGCAATCCCCAAAAGAAGAAAAAGTGCAAGACCAATAGGGAAAAGGGGGCCACAGATCATGGGAAAAAGCAAAGATGGGCTCTCTACACAGGATTCTCAATGGATGCATCGCTGAAAAAGTTCCTTAGCGCATCGGAGTAAGCGTGCAACTCATTCCGTGGATCTGAAGAAATTTGACCAAAGAGGGGGAGGGAAAAAAGTGGGGACACGGAGAACTAATCAAAATAAGCCGTCAATACTAGTACTACGCCTAAGGAGGACTCCCACGGACTACAAGAAGAAAATCTTCTAAGAAACCAAGAATACTCCGACGACCAATGACAAACACTCATCCCCCTACTACAACATATAAGGCCGAGTCAGTACAAACTCCACAGGCACCAAAAAAACCAACGATTACCATATTCCCCTACATAAAATGGTCCTTGCCACACCTGCGGAGGAAACAAGGGAAGCGGGGGGAAAAAATAGACAGAGACCAGAAAGTTGATAATACTATGGCCCTCAAAATGAAAGCAAAAAAGGAGGGGCCGAGATGGAAGTAAGGGCAGACATTGTATGGTCAGCATTGATTAGGGGGGCCTTTTGCCTTGTGTGACTTAGGTGAAAGGAAAGGGGTCTGTGGAGGCGGACTATTAGCCAACCCAACAGACTGGGGGAAAATGGTGGGATGAGAGGCAAACCAAGCTTCATCTATGGGAGGAGGACCATGAAGATGGTACTCTCATAGTGAATACATATATCCAGGCCGCTGGGGGAGAATTCATTAAGAGGGGCGACCGAAAAGTAAGACCCAGCACAATATTTACACACTGCATTACCTAAACAAAAAAACCCCGAAACCCTCGATCACAACACTGTGCCGCGGAGATGTTCATTACCACCGTCAAAAGGAAGCACTCGAGAAAAAGCAACGAAAGGCAGAATGGCCATTCATAGAGCAAAGAAAACGCCAAATACTGAAAGATGGGAGCAAAAAGGAGCAGCAACTGGGCTCCCGTTGAAAAAAAAATAACAGGGCATCAGGGGAGCAAGTAATTGGCACCATTCGTGAAAAGGTATCGCTGACTTCCCCACCTGCGCCGGAAAGGGGCGAAAAGGGGGAAATTAGAAGGAGAAAAAAAGCTCAACACAGGGACAGGGAGTTGAGTGGCAAAGAGAAGGGCGCAATCTACACAAAACCTGGGGAAGGGAGAGGAAGATGAAGCTGACCATAAAAACTAAAAACCTTACTCAATATTGGGTGGAATCGCATTATCAGTCGACCACCATAAGAGAAAAATATAGCGAAAAAACAAAAAAGGGAGAGAGAAAAAATGAGAAAAGGGAAGGGGGGAAGACTGGGAAGATGCCGTTTCTTACCACCACAAGGGTGGGGGAGTTTTTTATTTTATGGGACCATCTTGTCCAATCTGATATAAATAAGTGGGGGGAGGAATAGTGGGGGGTGTTGTAGAGTGGAGGAAAGAGAGAAAATACAAAATAAGATAAAAAGTGTGAGAAAGGGTCGCAGCGCCTCCCTAGCAATGGATAGCCAAGGGGGTTGGAATTTCCAAAGTTCCACTGTGACGTAAACGAATTTGGGTGAAATGAACGTATAAATTCCGGGGCGAGTGCAGGTTAAAAGGGAACACATTGTGATTCGTAGTGAGGGGTGAAGAGAATCTTGGAAAAGGTGGGTTAGCGAAGAATGCCTTGGCAAAGTGACATCAAAGTCTTCGAAAACCTATTGAAAGGGGTAATGAAGAAAAAAAGAGCTAAGTTGTGCTCGAGGTAGTGACTAAGGGGGGCACGGGGGGGGGGGGGGAAGGCATTGTGAAAATTTGCAGGGGGGAATAGAACGGCGGCTCCGGTAAGCTATAGGCAATGATCCAGGAACTGTGGTTGAATTGAACATGAAAGTCAATCTCTGGCTACTCATCCATAAAGCTGGGGTGTGTGAGAAAAAAAGCCATCTTAGGAGGGGTTTGGGGTGGCTCGAGGGTAAGAAGGAAAAAAAAAAGAGAACAATGACACCGCACACCATTAACAAAAGGCCAATAGAAAAGCAGAAAAAGAATATGGGATAACTTACTTGCCACGAAAAACTCACAGTTTGGCGGGGAGGGGGTTAAGTGCTTGAGGAGGGAAGAGTCTTATAAAAGGAAAAAGGGGGAAGGAGGTAGGATACAAAAAAAAAAAGGGGCGGAAAGTACGTGTGGAAAGAGAACATTTCATGGACTTGGAAGGGAAGGCCTGGGGGTGGGGGGGGGAGGGGAGTCGGAGTAGGAGGAATAGGAATAGGGTGGAGCTAGATGGGGGGGGGAGGAGTAGGACTTGGGTTTTATGGACGTTGTATTAAAGTGTGATCAAGGTTGGACTAGGAGGAAAAAAAAAGGTCTACAGCCGGAGAGTAGAAAAAGGGAGGGGATAGAGGGAATCGCGTGAGGGTATACGGAAAAAACAAGAGGGCCAAATTCTTAACTACACTGACGCTAAGGAAAAATATTACAGGGGGAACGAAAAAGTGGGGGGGAGAATCGGTGGAGATTATAAAAGGGGTGAGGGGATCACACACTCATCCGTGGGACCCCCTTCTTTCAATCAGGGGGAATAACATGTTTTTCCTTGTCTTTGGGCTTGGGCACGGTGGAACCTGCGTGAACTGTAAACCGGTGGTGCCGGTTTCGGACGGTAACTGACAAAAAAAAAGGTGGAAAAGGGAGGACTTATCCTCTACGCGATCAAAAGGAAAGGTAAACTGGAAGCACGGGGGAACACATATGTCTGTTAACCAGGCCTGGGGGAGCGGGACGCAGCCCACCTTCACTCGGAGGGGCGGAATGCTTATCTCTTAAAAAAGAGGAAACCATGTGCTGGATGGAAAGGAGAAGGGAAAGTAAAAAAGACAATGGTTCCAACAGATAAAGTGCGACAAGCCTAAAGACAGCTATGGGTTAAAAGGATATAATAATCCGCAAATAGGAGGGGGGGGAAGAAAGAGCAATTATCAGGGTATCGACGTAGACAACCCCTTGAGAGAGGGATAGAGTACTTGATAGTTATAGTCAACGCAATGGCGATACGTGTAAAATGCTTGGAAAGAGCGGGGCAAAGCACAAGGAAAGATGAGGAGTTTTAGGGAAAAGATGGGAAGATCAAGATAGAGGAAAAGGGGAAAGGACATTCTGATATCAAGGGTGGTTCAAGGGGGGAGTAAATAAAGGACCGTCCAAAAACTGTTTAGAGGGAGGTACTCACCTGTTGGGAAAAAAGAAAAAACTGGAGAGGGGAAAATGAAAAAAAATACAAGGGGGGGGATGGAACCGGGGACTGGTGTAAGTTGGGGGTGAGAGTAAGGGGGTGTTTATGGTAGGATAGGGGGACTGATCCACAATTGGCCCGCAAGATGGGGGCTACCTTTTGGGACCTAGGGGGATTCACTTGGGGGTAAATGGGACTAGAACTCAACTAGTGAAGAAGAAAATCAGAAAGAAAGCAAAAAGAATTTGCTGGCCATTCCGGTGTAGAGGAATACGGACGTGTTGCAGAAGTTGGGGGGCAGCAAACCAGGGGAAGAATCTCAAAAAAAAAAAAGGAGTGAGGAAGGTGTAAAAGAGGGAGTATGGGATTTGCTGCAAGAAACCGCAATCCAGTCTTGAACAGAATCAGGATTGGAATCCAGATTGGGGGTGGGAGTATTTGCATTGAATAGGGACTCTCAGCTAGGTGAGGGCATATAGTACTTTGTACAAAAAAGTTACTGGAAAGAGCCAAGGAAAATATATTGGGGCAAATTGGGAAGAAGGAAAAATCTTAACAAAATACTAACCCACTCGACAAAAAAAAAACGGGAACCAATAAAAGGGTGGAAATAAAACCTTGGCTAGTGTATTCTGAAAGAAGGGGGGGGGAGAGTATGAGCAAAAAAGGAAATAATAACTCTACACAGTGTGGACCCTTGGCAAAGGATGAAATGAACACTGGGGAACCAACTGAGAATAAGAATGCTCAGATCGCACATCTAGCTGCACAACTGAGAAAAGAGCGGGAAACGAGGAACGGGCTAAGACGCTGAAGAAGGGGAAATAAAATTTAAAAACGGGGCTCAATCGACATTGAAAAGTAGAACGAATCAGCCATAATAGGTCACTATCCCGCAGAAGCCCAAAAGGGGAGACGAGGAAACCGAGTCCGGTGCTCGGGTTGGGGGGGACGAGGAGAAGGAGGATAACTATGTCCAGGACGGAAAAAATGAAAGGCAGTTGTTCACCGGGGAGCAGCTAAACGTGGGAGAGGTGTGGGAGAAAAGGGGGAGTAAAGAGGGGGAACGGGCACTTCAGAACCAGAAAGCCGGTGGCTTGCATCCATAGTTTCCTAAGTATCCGAAAGGGATTTCTTAACAAACCGGGGAGGAGAGTGGAAGAAAAAAAAAAACTCAGAAACTCCTTGGTTGAAAAGAAACTCGCGGGGGGAAAGGAAGGCGAAGGGAAAAGACAGGACGGAGGTGAGTCGAGGAAAAAACCTGGGAAACCATTTGGTTTGGAAGAAAAACAAAAAAGGAACAAAAAGGAAACATCCAGATATAACCCCTTTCCAAGCCCACGAAAGTGAAAAAACTGGGTAGACGAAATCACCTGCGTGTAAAAGCAGGTTGGTGCAACAATCGAGGTGGGAAGAGGGACAAGGAAAAGATGGTAGATCAAAAAAGAGCAAATGGGGACGAGAAAATAGTCTGGGAAATTTTCCAAAAAAGAGCACGGGAATCATTGGGGCTCCTGCCGTGGAGTCTATCCAGGGGGAAACGACGGAGGTTCCCATCCTTTTATTACTCCGTCTGACCTACTAATGCACGAAACAGTCTCAAGAGGAAAAGGAACAACTGATACCCACTGCTAAACCCCTAAGACCATACCTCCTCAGAAAAAAAGAACTACTCCTCCCCTCCAAAAAAGTCCGACCTAACCATCCCACTCCGATTCCTATTCACTATTCCGAAAAAAAAGCACAAAAGACAAAGAAACGAGGGCATATCCAAGACAGAAACGGGGGGGAAAACGTCCACACCTGCGACTGCAAACCCTGTCAAAACGGGGGAAAGAAACCGGGGGGGGAGTAAAAAGGGAGAGAGGGCCCTCCAACAGCCTCTTAAAAACACAAAAGAAAAGTGGGAAGAAGGATGGAAGCTGAAAAAAGTGTTCTCCCTTATCTCGAGTTGACGGTGGCGGAGGGGAAAACGGACTGTGGAGAGGCAAGAACAACAAAACATCCAGCACTGAAGAAGGGCGTCGATGAAAAAACCAAACTTCTCTTTAGGAAAAGACAAGAGATGGACTCTAAGGGATGTGACTTCAAAGGACATGGAAGACTGACTAGGAGCTGGCTACAACAGGGACGCCGTCTAGACACACGCCTATGTAAACAAACTGCCATCAATCAAACGTATATACCAAAAGAAGACAAGCGATCACAACACCTGTTAAAGGGAGAGAAGGGTTCTTACAACTAAAGAAGAATCAGTAGCCAACGCCACGAGCTAGAACATGGCCAATGCTTCTCTCGACATACAAAAACAAGTAACAAAGGGGAAGAGTCAAATACAGTATCACCATGCTCAAAGTGAGGAGAATAAAGGGGGAAGAGGACCGGAGAAAGTATGAAGTCCTGTGGAAAAGTCAAGCCAGTGGTGAGCTGTTAAAGTCAAAAAACACCGTCGACCAGGAGTGAGAAAGTGAAGGGGACATGCGCAGTCTCAACGGGACTCAGATTATTGTGTTTAGGGGAGAGAGAAGACAAAAAATCGAACCACCACCTATTAGTAAATAGTTACTATCCGAGTGGGAAAGAGGGGACAAACTGAGAAGGAATCCAATATTGGGGTGAACAAGGTCAAAGGATTAAACACTTACCTA
>Ga0179593_1739552_pt1 | contig 13771 bp, 24 predicted proteins | sample CZODoug2_1_08_16_FD_185931 | JGI IMG/M metagenome (GOLD analysis project Ga0179593, IMG submission 185931) | Vadose zone soil fungal communities from Angelo Coast Range Reserve, California, USA - CZODoug2_1_08_16fungal (PacBio error correction) | ecosystem: Environmental > Terrestrial > Soil >...
AAAATGACTGTTGGAAAAGAAGGGAAGGAAGAAGCGCCGATCGAAACCTGGCCCCATTCTTTAATAAGATTTGAGGAGAGGGAAAAAGGACTTGAGGGGAATAAAACAATGGGGACCGGGAAGGAATAATCAATAGGTGTATACAGAGACCTAGGGAAGACTTTCGGAAGAGGCCGAGGGAAACATTTAATTTATTACGGATAGGAGGAGGGAAACTGGGACTCTTGTAAAGATTTCTTGCGTTGAATTTTGGGGGGGAATGGCGTGCAAAGTCGAAGTCTAGGAAAGGGGGTATAGATGTTATAAGGAATTCGAGACAGCGGGGTACCAAATCGGGGGAGGGACAAAGGGGGGAGGTAAGGAGCGAATTTTGTGTTAAGGAAAACTTTTAGGGTCGTGGAAGAGGGGGGTAAATATCAAGTTGTTCAGTATCAAAAGAGGAGAGAATAAGGGCTAGGTAAAGGACTTCGGCGGTGTAGGTCTAGAGGAGGAGAAAGGGGAGCGGAAGAATGGGGAGGTTTATTAGAAAACTAGACAGAGGGGGGACATTTGGCGGGGGGCAGGGTTCCCTCAAAAAAAAAAGAAATCGAAACTTGGATTCCTACATGGATAGAAAAGAGAAAGGAAAAAAAAGAGAAAAGGGGGAAAAAGGAGATAAAGGTCTGAGACAGCAAGGGCCTTGGGAGTGGAAGAGAGAGGGTTCAATAAGGGGTTTGGGGGGGGGGACCCGGATTAGAGAAGATTGTATCGGTACGGACTTAAGCAAATAGAAGAGTACAAGGAGATAGATTCAAAAAGTCGGAGCATGCGAAGAGAGAAACAGGAGATTTCAATGAGACTAGAGGACGATTGTTCAAGCGGTGTCCATTGAGCTTCTCTTATGGGGAGGGGGAAGAAAACAACTTGTCTGGAATTTTTAACCCCGGCAACGTAAGAGAAAGGGGGAAAAATTTCAAAAATAAATACAGGAGAATTGAAGGTTCCTGATCGTTTTTTCTTTTAAAGGCTGGTGGGGGAAGGTAAAGGGGAAACTATCCCATCCTAGTTAAGAGAGCAATTTAGAGGACTATGACAGGGACCTTCAGTCGCGGGAATGGAAAAACAAAAAGAAAAAAAGGATGAAAGGGACGAAGGGCTCCTTATGTCATTGGGGGTGATTTTGGAAAAAAATAAAGAAGCCGGGAGGACCCCCCCACGCCCAAAAAAACCGAAAAAACAGAGGAGAAAAAAAAAACCAAGGGAAAGGGGGAAACGAAAACCTCGAACTGCCTGCGATGGGGGGGTTCCGGGTGGAAAGGGGGGAGTATAACTGGACCTTTAACTTTGAGTTAAACGCCTGGTATTTGATTTCAAGGAGAATTTCGGGAAAAAAAGGAAAAAGATCCACCCATTCACAAGAGCAGTAGAAAGGGGAATGGGGAGGCAGGGGGATCATGGGAAAACCTAACTGAGACGGAGCCTAGAGGGGAAAAATATTGACTTAGGTAAGTAGTTGTAAGGGGGAAGGGGAGGGACTTAAAAGAAGGGGCGCATCCATTAAAGCTAAATTCTCTTCAGATCGAAGAAGAGGAAGGAGAGTTGAGAAATATAGCGTCGGTTCCTCATAACGTCGTAGCAGGGAAGGGAGTATGCAGAATGCGGAAGTAATCAGAGGTTGAAATTTTTTCCTCCAAGAAAAAAGAATCTGGGGGGGAGGGGGCGTGGAAGCGATAAGGGGAGCCGGAGGGTGGGGACGGGTGGAGAAAGAAAACTTGTAGGAAGGGAAACCCAGGGGGGTCAGAACAGTAATAAGAATTCTTCAAATAAAAGGAAAGAGGGAAGGAAATAAAATCAGATTTATGCCTGCAGACCAAAAGGGAGAAGGGATCATGCCGATGGCTCCAGAGGAGGGCGTGAAAATGGTCGGTGAAGAAAAAAATCCTCTGGGAAAGTGGGGGTCTAGGGGGAGACATCTAAGCGACGCGGAAGGCAGGAGGGGAAAACGGGGAGTGGTACAAGAAAGGCCAAAGGAGGTCAGGAAAGAAGAACCTTTGTAAAAGAAATGGCACCTGTCAAGGACAGGGGGAAAATTGAGAGAGCGTCCTGGACATTTGGTCGCGACGGCGCGGTCAGAGGAGTCCGAGCCAGTTACCTGAGACTCGAGAAAAAGGTAACGAGGAGAGGAGTAAAAAGAGGGGGGAAAAACTTCTGGGTTTCCTTCATGATTCAGGGGAGAAGGAGCGAAAAAAAACATGACATACCCCGATGCCTTAAAAGGAGAGAAAATTAAACAATTGACTTGGGAAAAGGGGACGGGCATCCAAAAAGACATACAAAAAAAGGGGGGAGAGTAGCGCAAATGGGGGTCAAATCAAAGGGAAGAAAGGGGTCCCGCCGTGAGACTCCGGGGGCGCAAGGGAAAGAAAAAAAAACACTGAAAGAGAGATTGAAGAGAGGAAAAGTTTGAGGAAACGTCGATGAAGATCATCGGGATGGAATTCAAGAGGAGGGGAAAGGAGGACGATCGTTTGCCGAAGTCCGTTCTAGACTGGGAGAAGGGGGAGGGGGCCAAGGAAACGGAAGCTGCGGGGGGGGAAAAAGGGGAAGAGTAAAATTATGAACTTCCACGATACACCGCAAAGAGACAGAGGGGCTACAAACAAAAACGGAGGGCGAAAGAAAAGTCCCTGATCAGAGGGGGTGAGGATAAAAATGCTACTTCTAGTCTTAGAAGCTCAGAAGGGAGAGAAGAGGAAAGCAATATGACCCAACGGGAACGGCATTGGGCACCATTGAGAAAGGAGGAGATCGTAAAGCTCAGGAAAAAAAGACAACTCGAAACTTAAGGTTGAGAGCAATCGCTTCCGAAGGAGGGGGCAGAAGACTCCCTTATCTCAATTGCTCGGGATGGCTTTAAACTTTAAGGAAGTTTATATCACGAAAAAAGAAAAATATAAGAAAAGAAGAGGGGGGGTAAAAATTTCCAGTCTATCATATCATCCAATAAATTAAAAAGGAAGGCGTTCGCAGAAGTTAAGAGGTAAAAACCTCTCATGCACATATGATGAGAATTTCAAAAGACCTTTGGAGGGGGGGGACAGGGGGGGCTCCTGAGACTTCTCTCCTGCAAAACCTCGAGAGGAAGGAGGGCGGAAAAGAACGGCCTGCGTCTGGGACAGATAAGGGAGGGGAGAATTTAGTAACCCGAGAGGAAAAGTACTGGGAGAGGGGGGAGGGTGATAGATGGAATCCAGAACGTTCCTCTTGCGTTCCAAAGAAAAGAGACAAAGTGTGCAAAAAAGACAAAAACAAAGGACCAAAGGTACCCGGTAACGAATCACAACGAAAGGGGGAAGATCTATGAGACTCAGAGGGGAAGCTGCGGGATCTCCCGGTGGCAAGGGAGATGTGGCTGTGGTATGGAGAATTTAAAGTGAAAAGAACTGAGGAAGTATGGAAATCCAGCATTGGCCGGTCTGGAGGGCAAAGAAGGTGCCTTTTTAAAAGGTCAAAGGAACTGTCTACGAGGAACGGGCAGCGAATAAGACAATCGGGAATTTGGGGAAACAAAAAGGAAGAAGGAGGTAAAAAAAGAAAAGAAAAAGGTGGGGGGAAGAAGAGGGAAGAAAAAAAGGGAAAAAAAAGGGAGAATGCAGGAAGAAAAAAGGGAATCCCCATGGAAAGAGAACGCCTACAAGCAAGACGAAATAGTTCACGCGTGAAAGAACTGACAAAAAGGGGAAAAAAAACCTGAAAAGGGGGGAGGAACAAAGCGTGATAACAACAGAGGTGAGGGAAATGAACCACGATTGCCCGCCGAGCCGGAACCCTTAAAGAGGGGAGTCTAAATTAGAGGAACTCCCAGAAGAAGTCCAAGAAACAGCGGGGCCCTCGTCTTTAGAAGATATAGGGAAAGGGAGAAGCATAAGTGGGAAACTGGCTTCCGGCAATGGGCCCGAACGTTTCGGGCTGGAGAAAAATTTGGGCAGGGGGGGGGGAGGTTCCAGGGCAACGGAGGGGGTGTTCTGCAAAACCGAACGCAGTAGGAGGGGTCTTGGAAGATCTCTGGGGATTGCGCTGGGTGGCGCTAGCGGCATTGCAACTAAGCAAATGGCCAAAAAGCTCATAGAAAATCCACGAAAAGAAGGGGGTAGGTCGCCTTTGTTAATTTTCGGAAAAAAAAAAGAGAGAAGAAACAGGAGCGTAAGCCAGGGGTGAGCTGCGAGCGTCGAGTTTTGCAAGAAAATGGACAAAGCCAGAAATAAGATCCGTCAGAGAAGTGAAGGGGAGCGTTGAAGAAAATAAAAAGACAGGAATCATTGAATGGGGGAGAAAAGGATCTCTCGAACGACAGGGAACCAAAAAAAGGGGCGAGGCGTTTACTTGAGTCCGGACAGCGCATGTTCGTTAAGGAAGCCGGAAGTGGTCGATAAAAAAAACAACCTCTCTCTTTGAGGGTACGGGGAAGAGAGGGAAGGGAAAACACTCTTTGGGAACCGATCGGCTAGACCGGGGGAGCGTGGGGGTAAAAGGAAGAAACTGGAAGTTACGGAAAATTTTTTGGAATAGAAGTTTAGAAATATCCTTAGGGATGGGTCATTGAATGGGGAAAGGAGGGGCGATGAGAGATTATGGGGGAGTCCATTCAGTGAGATGGGTATATGAAAAAAAAAATGATTCCGTGCCGGGTCCGGTGAGAAAGAGGAATCGAGGGGAAGGAGTCCGCTGCGGGGGGTCAATCGTAATAAGCATAGGGAGAAAGGGGACAGTGAGGACGCAAAGTTTTGTAACGACAGAGAAGCAGGCCTGGGCAGAAAGGGAGTAAAAGGAGGGGGGGAAGAAAGGCGTAAAAAGAGAACAGGCACTTATTAGGTAACAAGGGAAAAAATAAGATAAACGACAGTGAATCGCGGCGGACTAGGAAAAAAAGGAAAGACGGGCTTTGGAGGGTCTTTTAGAGAAGGTCAGGAGGGAGGGAGGATGACCGGTCTTTAAAAGTAAAAGGAAACAAAGGAGGTCTCGATGGTACCCCGCAAATCCGGAACGAAGAAGGGGAAGACATTGCATCACGTGCTGCAGTAAGGGCCTCTAAGGGGGGGGAATGAGGGGAAATCCATTAGAACGAGCCCATCCGTATGGAGAGGGGACTCCTTAAAGGCTAGATGGGGTCCGTAGTCGGCGAAAGGGAAACAAACAGAAAAGAATAGTAACAGCAAGAAGGAGAACTTATGTGGGAAATGCAGGAAAAAGGAAAAAAGAAAATCGCGTTGTTATTTGGAGGAGGAGAGGGAAACGGAAGCGCAAAGCCTCCGGGGATCGGACAAACGGGAAGAGAAAAGAAGCAAAATTGAGTAACGCAGAAAAGAGATCAATGTAGAGGAAGAAAGTTGAGAAACTGCCGTCAGAGACTCGCTTGTCGCTTGATGGAAAGAGGGGGAGAAGGAGGGATCAGAAAGGGATGAATGCCGTTTGGTCTGCGCTGGAAGATAAGGGACGGAAAGGAACCGAGCCGAAAAAGGGGATCTGAACAGCGAGGTGATCAAGGTCAGGGATAAGGGAAGGGGTCGGGGGACGCCTAGCTTGGGAGAGTCGTTTTATAAAGAAGGGCAGAGGGAGAAAAAAAACGGGAAGACGCAAGGAAAGTTGGGGTGTCCGTACGTAAAACATCGGGGGAGGAAGGTAGTACAAAGGGGAGAGTCGGGGGAGAGTGTGGGGACCGCTTCAGTACCGGTTTGATACCACGTGAGGATGAAGAAGGAAAAACCATGAGGGCAACATCAAAAGAGGAGGAAACGAAAGGAGGGTGGGCTCGAAAAAGGAGATTTGGAGGATGGAGGGGGGGAAATCCTGAGAAGGAGGCCAGAAGAGTTGGAAAAGAAATCCTATAACGATATACAGGGATCTGGAAGGGGGAGGTGTGACAAAAATAAATGAAGCAATCTTAGGTATGACCTCGCGGCGGAGGTGGGGGGGAGAGAATGGGGGGGGACACATCTTACGAAAGAGTCTTCAAGAAAGGGGAGATGGGGGACAGACATCATTAGCGGCTCCTGGTTCTTTTGGGGAATACGGAGGGGAAAGGAGTAGCAAAGTCGCAGAGAAGATGAAACACCATTTCCTATGTTCACACTAGGAGTCTCGACTGGCGACACGAATAGAATATCGTGGAAAAACAGATAAATTGGGGAGGGAAGGGTCGGGAGGAAACGGGGGGAAGATAAAATTATCATACTAAAAGAAGAGAGGAAGAAAGTGAGGGGAAAAGTTACTTGTAAAAGTTTCAGCAGACAAAGCTGCGAAAAAAAAAGGAAGATGGAGGTACAAAAACACACTGCAGAAAAAAGACCGCAAAAACCACTAAAAGAAGCCGATTTTCTCAATTGCCAATCACAGGGAAAAACAGCGATAGATCGTGAACTCCGCTCATGGAGAAAAGAGGGAAGAGAAAAAAAATCTGTCTGCAGGTCAACTCCGAGAAAGCCCGGGAAAAATGGGGGATTCTGCTACTGTGGGTGTGGATAGTTTGTCAGAGGGGAAGGGGGAAAGAAAAAACGTGAGCAACCCGTAAAAAGGAGCGGTACAAGAGAACAAAATACAAAGAAAAACGGCAGAAAAGGGAACCCATCCTCTTTGGAAAAGGCACACAACAGGCTAGTGGCACCTGAAGTAGAAAACCTTAGTTCGGGAAAAAAAGGAGTCTCAAGGGGAAAGATCAGACGGATTTCTTTACCGGGATCTCCTGAAGGAGGGAGGAGGGGGGACGTGGGAGAGATGGGTAAGATATCCATTTAGAGTCTATGGATGAAAGGAGGGGGATGGTCTGTAAGAAGAGAAAAGGGAGTTCAACATGTGAACGACTTGAAAAGTTTAACTAGGAAAAAAGAGAGTCGGGAGAACGGCTTCAGTGAGAGGAAATGATAAATTATCAGAAAAGGGCGTCGATCATGCGCGTGTTCATTTGGGGAGAGGGGGGGAAATCAAAAACGTGGGGGGGGCCTAGAGAAGAAAAAGAAAAAGACTCGGGCAAAGTTCCATTCTATCCTTGCCAAGGGGAAAAGGGAGGAAAAATTCTCGGTCACTAGTTTCGATCCTTGAAAAACATGGAAAGAAGGGTAGTACAGTTAGGCGATCAGTGAGGGGGGGTAAAAAAGCGTGCGGTCATTCATTTCAGGGGAAAGATAACCGTCAAACTCCGGGTCGGGGAATAGAAGAGGGGGTCGAGGACAATCGGCTGGGGGAAAGGAAAAAAAGAAAAAAAAGGGGTTGGAAACCACATAAAAGTGTCACAGAGAAAAGAGGCCCCGTGCGGAAAATACAAGGCGGATGGGGGAGTTATAGAGGGTTGTTACAGAATTGACCTAGGAGGTAACCCCGAAGGGGGTGGTCTAAGAGAAACGGAACCTTACCAGTAGAAGAGTTCAAACAAAAAAAAGAAGAACGGCCAACAAGCAAGGATGGGCCTCTATCCAGAAATTCGTAGGGAGTCATCTGAAGGGAAAAAAATAAAAGGTGAAGGGAAAAGATGGGGGACTCTACGAGGGCCTCTGTTAGAAAGGGACGGAGGGCTGGGGGGTACCATCAATCGGGGAAGTTAGGTTCAATACAGTTTTATAAATAGATGAAGTTCCGGAGAAATCTATAGGATTATTGGGAAAAAAAATATTCAATTGGGGGGTTGTTGTCCAAAGATTAGGAGACGCAAAGACATATCCACTGAGTGAATGGCCGCCGAAGAAGGGAAAAAGACGAAAGCAGCCGACCTGAGGTCCAATAGGTATTGTCGAGAGCAAGAGGGTTGAGTAAAACGTGAAGAACACGAAAGGAAAAGGGGAGACGTGGTCAGGTGCTGGGAGAACAAGACGCTTCAGAAAAACTGAGGTTTAAGAACACGATTGGAAACTCGCCTGAAGAAAAGGGGGGGGAGGGGTAGGTTTGGGTTGCCATAGGCTGTAAAGCGACTGTCCTGAAAGGAAAAAAAAAGGACACAATCAACTGAGACTATTATCGTGAAGAGAAAACATGGAAGGGGAAAAATAAGCCTTCCTCATGGCGCGAAAGAGAGGGTATAAATTAGCTTGTACAAGGAAAGCTTACGGAGGGGGGTGCCATGCGGGAGAAAGGGGGGTTTCAATCAAAACAGAGAGCATCGGGGGGACTTGAGAGAAGGGTATGAAACGATCTTCGCTAGAAAATGACGGAAAATCCCAAAAACATCTAACTCACCAAACAACAACGGAGTAGGAAAAAAGTCTTTTTTAGGAAGGGAGGCGAGGGAGAATAGACATCAAAAAAAACCTTTTACGCTCGATTGAGGTAAAGGAAATTAAGGTTCATAAAACATGGCAGGATGGAGAAAAGGCTAACTTAACAATGTAAGAGGGAAGAAGAAGAACGGAACTCTTCATGAAAGAAAAGAGGAACTTTAAGTACCATTGTAATGGGGATAGAGAACAACGGCGAGGAAAAGGCCTCGGGGAATAAGGGGAAAAATTTGAGATTACAGAAACTTTTCTTTAAGAAGGGAGGGAAAAAGAAAAGAGATCTGAAATGGGGGGAAGGGGGGGAGGCGCAAGAAAATGAAAGGGGGGTTCACTTAAGTCAAAAAGGGGATGCGAGGGGGTTTCTGAAACAGCCTGAGTGGACAGAAGTGGCCCGCCACGTTTGATCCTATCACGAGAGGGGAAAAAAAGGGGGGGGGAAGGGACAAAAAAAAAGGAGGCGTGTGGAGGTCGAGGCTTCTCTGAGATAGGGGAAAACCAAAATACAAAAGGGGACCTGAACAAAGAACTGAAACTGGGTCAACATGTCTTTCCTTGGCGACATAAAAAGGCGGGATAAATAAATTCCGCTGGGAGGGGAAAAATCACATACAGTAGCCCTTGGAGGCCCCTTGAAAATGGGGGGGACCCACCCCTGAAAGAAAGGGAAAAGAGAACAAGAGAAGTGGAAAAATTCTCTTAATCCTCGTCGACAGGCACGTGTGGGAACTGATAGGATACAAGAAAAATACAATGAAAAATCCACGGAGGGGTTTCTGTTTGCAGTCATAGCTAAGGAACAACGGTCGAAAAGCAGTCTGTTAGAGCCCCTTAAGAGAGAAGGAGAGGAGGCCAATCGGAAAAAAAGAAAAAAAAAAATATGGGGGTAAATGAGAAAAGGAATACCATCGCAAGTACGGACGATCTGTTTTATAATTAATGAAAAGAGGGGAACAATCAAGAAAAAAACTGAAAGCCCACGATAAGGGAAAATTGGAGAGGAAGTCGGGGAAAAGGAAGGGGGACGAACGGGTCAAGGTGAGGAAGGAAAGGGACCAAAAAAAAGAGAAATCGGGAACATCCCGACCTACTATTGGATGAGGGAAGAGAAGGGAGAAACAACCGAGACGACGCGTTGTAATTCTTACGGGATCAGGAGAATGTACAGTGGGATCAAGCCGGGGAGTTGGGAATAGGAAAAAAAAGGTAGGGTTCCAATTAGGCTCAACAATAAAAAAACGAAAGACGGCATTGAGCATCAGGGAGAGGCCAGAATCCTGAGACCTCGAAGGGCTGCTCAAGAGAAAGGTTGAAGGGAACGCAGCGTAAGTAAGACCGTTGGGGAGAATGGAAAAATTGAAGGGGCAGCAAGACGACGAAATGGCGCACATCGCCGTGGGGAGGTTGACAATGGAAAAGGGAGGGGGAGGGATTTACGGACGGATCTTTGGGGGGGGGAGGACGGTGGCTATGACTGGGGCAAAAGAGAGAACCGTGGAAAAGGGTCCCTTACACCATCGGCTGGCGGGGGTGCAAGGGGTCAGATCGAAGAAGTAGCGCGAAGAAAAGTAAAAACGGTTTGACTGAAAAGAATTATTTTCTCATTTCCAAATGCAAGGGGAAAAAACAGAAAGGAGTCTTCAAAGAGTCTAGCGTCTCTCCGAGGAGGGGGAGGGACCCCAACGATTACTCTCATTCTAAGTCTAAAAAAGAGCTCTCAAAGAAAGGTTTCTTTTTATTAACAGTTCGAAAGGAGGAGAGAGGAGGGGGAGGAGGCAAGCAAAATGTTGCGCGGGGGGTACAGCTTGACTGAACGACGTAGGGAGAGAAAGAGTGCATCACAGGGAAAGGGAACGAAGATGGGAATCCTTAGGGAACATTCATCTTCTGAGCATTTTTGGGGACGGACGGGGGAGAAAAAAAGAAGATTGCGAAAGGAAAGGGGGAAAGGGAATCAAACAACAACAATAGGGAAGAGGGGGAAAGAGAGAAGGAATGAAAAGGCGAAGGTTGTTCAAGAAGAGAATATGAAAAACAGAAATAGAATCAAATACATTATCCGAGTACCAAGGGAAGAGGGGATGGGCAGGGCAACAAATGCTGCTGAACGTCGGAGAGTAGGTTAACAGGACTAACACTCTCCGGACGGAAAAAAGGAATTTCAATACAAGGGTAATTCAATCACAGGACTCAGAAAGAGGTGAGAGGGGGAGGATAAAAATGGATCAATCGCGCATATAATAAAGGGGGAAGAAAAGGAAAAAAAAAAAAAGAGACAAATCCGCTCGGCGATCTCCCTTATCGTTGCCGCCAAAGAAGGAGCGGTCGTTAAAGGTTGCACTGTTTTTGTTGGGGCAAAAGAAAAATGGAAGAGCAGGCTAGAAAAAGGGAGGGGGTATGAGTAAAAAACAGAAGAGGAAAGAAAGGGAAGAGGGACCAGAAAAAGAGTAAAAACCGGAGAGAGGAGCCTAGTTGATTCTCTGGGGAAAAAGAAGTTGACCGGGGAAAAAAAAAAAAAATGCAAGGCAGGATAGGGGGAGGCGCATTTGTCATGCAGATTCTCGCAGTCTGACGAGAGAGGAAAGATACGAATAAGACTCAGTGAACTATACTGAAAAGAGGGATAGAGCCTTCTTATGATGCGGTCCTTTCTCTTCCATCAAGAAAAAAAAAAAAAACTCGAACGACGTCAACGGTACTTAATCGGCAATCGGGAGGGGGGAAGAGGAAAGGGGTCGTTGAAAACCTTAAAAGAAATTGCGAAAATTCTTCCGGTAACTGGGGGGAGGGGGGGGAGAATAAGAGATAAAGTCGAATGCTGAGGGAGGAGGGACCGGCGAGAAGAATTAACGAGAGTTTAAGGCCGCGTTTTCCATCCAGAGGAAAAAAAAGATTGAGCATGCTTTTCGGCGCTCGTGAATGGGGAAGGGTCGGGGGGTGTTGGCGACAAAAGAAAAAATATCGCCCAGCTAATATAGGAGAAATCTGCGAAAAGAATGAAGGCAGATAAGGTGGCCCACAGAAGGAAGGAAACACCCAGAATCGGAAAATACTAGGAGGTATTGTAAAACCTCTTTCCGTCTTCCAGCGGAACCAGGAGCACGCAGGGGGCGCTAAAAACACAGGAAAGGACCACTCTTTAACAAAGTTCCCGAGAAAAGATAACCCTTACTATATGGCCGAGAGAGGAAAAAGAATCTCCGGGTTCATAATAAGTGTCCCCTTTAAGGATTAAAGCATACGATGGGGGTCAGATGTTGCCGTCCGATTTAAGAGAAGGGAGGGGCTGGAATCAATGCTATCTGGTTCCGAGTAGAAATCTCAGTCAGGGCATAATAGCAAAGGTCTAGGAATTCCTCCCCAGAAAGGGGGTCAGGGTTTCTCATATCACACTGAAATGAAGACCAAAAGGAACAATAAACCTGAAGGGGAAATATGAAAAGTAAAAAAAAAAATCCGGGATACGGGCAAAACGGGGAGAAAGAAAAAAAAGGACGAAAATAGCTAACCCACGACTGGTGGAGGTGGGAGCCTAATGTGGGAAAGGAGGCGTGAAGGAAAATAACAAAGGGGGGATTTGCTAACATCTTAAAAATCTTTTAAAAAGGAAAACTCAAACGATTCCCGCGTCTTGTCGAGAGATAGAGCCACTTCCTGAAAAGGGAATAAGGGAGCCCGAGGACACGGTTTCTAATACATTTCTTGACGTCGGTTTCGACAGAAAAAGGGGTGGGGTAAGGGAAAAAACAAAAGCGACGCATCGCGAAAAAAACGCTCGGGGGGAAATCTCCGCGGAGAAGGGGCAGGCCCAAAATCAGACTCCTCAACAACAAAAGTAGTATTTGAAAAAGGGTGCCGCTTAATTTGAACTCTACGCAGAGAGGGCAGAAAGGAACTTGATAAGTGTCTCTGGCTAGTTAGAGTAACAAATGTGGACAAACTTCGCAGCAAATTCTCGCAGAAGAAAAAAAAGATGGAATACAAACCGGGGGGTTTCATGACCAAGGGATTTCGAGAAAAGGAGAGCAGACTAGGGCCGGGAGGGATGTGGACAAGCATAAAACTGGGCGTTGAGAGATTGTTCTATCAAACAATAGGAGGGGGAGGGGAAGCACGTTCCACACGGCAATTTCCCAGACCGAGAGGGGGGAAAGGAAGGGGCGTCGCAAGTGGGGGTGACTCGTAAAGACCTTAGGGGGGGCTAGGACTATTTGTAACGTCGGAGGTATGAGTCGGATTCCATAAGTGGGTGGATAGTAAAATGAAAATGGACAGGTCCTGGGCCGGGTCCAGGTGGAGGCCTGGGATTAAGTATTCCTCTAAGTCAAGACAGCCTGGGTCACAAAAACTGTTTGGGAAAGAAACTCCACGGTCGGCAAGAAGGGTCCGTCTTAATCATCTAAAGGAATTGGGAAGGGAAACCTCTAAAGACGAACGTACAATGATCCGGTACTATAGAAGAAAGGTTTGGGGAGGGCTTGGGACAGTTAAACAGAGGAGAAAAGAATGACGGTCTTTTACGGACCCGAGGAGGAGAGAGACATCCGGAAGAGGTTATCACATTAAAGAAAACAGGCAAGACTGAATAGAGGGGTGGAAGGAACCTGTGGGAAAAAAGAATAGAAAAAAAAAAACCGGCAAAAGCTTTTCCGATGTAGAGAATTCTAGGGAGGCCGCAAAAAAGGAAAGGACATCGCCCAATGGGGGAAACCACAAGGAGAGGAAACAAGGAGCGTCTAGTCAGGAGGGGTCCTTGTCAAGGGAAGCTAAAAAATGGAGAGTATCAGTGTACTGGATCATTAGACCTGGCGGGGAGAAGAAATCTTTGTCTACCAAGTAGGACCGTCAAAAGTCACAACAGAGAGAGATGTTGGAGAAGGGCTAATGAAGTCAGGAAGCGAAAGGGGGACTGTGAAGTAACTATTGGAAAGGCAACGTTCGGGGTTAAGACGGTTGTCCGGCGTGGAAGATAAAGACGCATCCCTAAAAGAAATTCTCAGGCCCAAGAGAGGGAAAAGGACTCTTGAAGTAGAAGGCGGAGGTCCTCCGAGCCGTCGGGATAGAGGGGGGAGAAAAGATGGGGAAAGTTTCGACGAGTCAGAAGAAAACGGTCCCATGGGTTTCCCTCTTCAAAAGAGGGCGTGTCTCGTGGACGGCCTGTCGTGGTGTAAATCAGTCTTGGGGATCCTCCAAGTGCGGAAAAAGGGAAATAAGGGTCTAAGAACGAAGCGGAACTAGATGGGGAAGAAAGCTCTAAGAGGTGGTCCTGGGAAGGGGGGACCCGATGAGAGGAAAATCAAGGAAGGAAAAAGAAAAGAATCTCTCAGGGTCAGGGGTGTGCTGTGAAATTCTAAAAAAAATCGTATAGAAAGGCGGAAAGTAAGCGGGCAGCTTGTGGTGAAGCTTGACTCCGCAGAGGAGGAGAAGGTTGGGTGAGACAGCGGAACCAGGGAATTCAGGGAAAAAGATCCAGGGGTAAGTCATCTGAGAGTTATCAATGGGAAAAAACTGCAGGAGGAGTCAAAAACACACGT
>Ga0179593_1280779_pt1 | contig 13770 bp, 17 predicted proteins | sample CZODoug2_1_08_16_FD_185931 | JGI IMG/M metagenome (GOLD analysis project Ga0179593, IMG submission 185931) | Vadose zone soil fungal communities from Angelo Coast Range Reserve, California, USA - CZODoug2_1_08_16fungal (PacBio error correction) | ecosystem: Environmental > Terrestrial > Soil >...
TCAAGAAGAGGGGCGTCAAAGACTCTAACAGTAAGTGTCCACGGTCAATAGGCGGGGAAAACGTAAAATACACAGTAAGTAGCACCGGAGTATATCATTGGGAGGGGAGATTGAAGAATGGGGGGAGAGGAATAGAGGAAAAGTGGAGGTCATGAAATGACCTTTGTGAAAGTGTGACGCGCCGGCTGAAAAAAAAAGGAAGGGGTGTTGGTCGAACCAATCCGAGGAGTCTCTGTTTTGCGGCAAACCGGGAGATATACCGATGCGTCAACGTAAACGGGATATTTCTGGTTTGTGGGGACTTGGGGGGGAACACCTTTTCGGGGTGAGGGATCAAACCAAATAGAAGTCAACTGAGTACAAGGGACCCTCTTGTGGAATGAAAAAGGCAGCCTTTGTAGTCTCACGTTCCCCGTGATGATTCATGAGACAATCCGGAAAAGGGGAGGGTCGAGGAGTGTTGGTGGCTTGGACAGGAAGACGCTCGATTCTACCACCAATACGGAAGGTCGTTAAACAGGTCAGGTTGAGGGTAACCATAAAAGGATCACACAGGGGTGTTGAAGGGAAAAAGCATTGAAAAAGTCTGAGTATTCCGTAGGGAATATGGATGTCAACGCATTCCACCTTGGGTACATATCGGAGGAGGGGTGTACCAGGCTGCAGAAAAAGGAGAATTTGAGGGGGGGTGGCTGAAGAAGGGGCTCAACTCAGTTCACTCTATAGATGGAATCAAATTTTAGGTAATGAACAGCTAGGGAGGGGGGATAAAAGGGATGAAGTTGTTCGGTTCTGACAAGAACGGGAGAATATACGTGGAGAGACGGTGATTGAGCAATCTAGGGGGAAGTGGTCTCCGCGTGTGGGTAACATTACAGAATCAATCAACCTACTACACCCGAGAAAGTTCCAGCACCCAAAGGAAAGAATGGGGCTTGTTGTCCAGTGGTACAATCGTGTTGTAGGAAAGTGGGATAAAAAACACAGGGTGGTGAGCCAATAGCTTAGCGGGAAGGTCTAAATCTGCTTTTCAGGTTGAACTGATTCTAAAAAAAGTATTGAAAAAAAAGGGGGCAAGGGGCCAGGGAGGTGCTTCATCACGCTTGGGGGGGGAGTCTGGAAGAAATAATTTAACCTAATTAAGAATAAATGTGGGGAAGGGGGGAAGTTTAACTAACGGAAGATGATGTCAGGTCAAGGTGAGGGGGACCTGTTTTCCTTAAATGTCAATTGGAGAACATGGTGCCGGAAAGGGGACCGGGTCGCTCCATCTCGCATCGGAAAAAAAGAGGGAGCAGTAAAGAGGCCCCCATTAAAGGCTGGCCGAAATGAAAAGTTCTTTGAAAAGGGGGGCGGAAACTATCACACATTCCGTCGCACTACAAAGGACAACTAAATTGCATCCGGAACCCAGGGGAAGGAAAGAATCAGGATAAGTTCAAAGGGGGGATGATGATTTCTCACTTACGCATGAAGTTGTGAGAATGAAGAGATCCGAGAAGGTGCTTCCCATCAGACAGGGAGTTTCCCAAAATTCAAGGGGGAAAGATATACACGGGAAAGAAGAAGGCCCTGAAAAGATTGGGGGTCCTCTCAGACTTGTGATTAAGCAGGGGGGAGGGTATTCTTTTTGACAGAAAACCCAGGGTGGAAAAAGAAAAAAAGGAAGAGTTCCTAGGCAAACCAGAGAAAAAGGTTGTCGCGCTTGGAGGCAGGAATTTTGGTATTAAAGCGTACTTGACGGTTAGATCGCAAGAGGGAAGGCTTCTCGTTGAACCGAATTACTGAAGGAGAGGTTACATCACTAAAAGGGTGCGGCGAGAAATCGTCGTCCGGAAGATCAAATAAGAAAAAAAACGTAGGGGAGAATCGACAGCGCACTTAACGTATAACTATCCAACAAAAAAGGTGATTGGAAAAGACGAAGGAGGTAGAGATTGAGCTCGGGGAAACTTACCCGTTATGTGCGGATTTAGCGGACGGATAGGGAAAAAAGGAAAAAACCTCCTTCTTTGGAAGGACTAAAATCTGATTGTGGACCCCAGAACGAAGACGTTGAGTCGAGGAGCCGGGGGGGACGATAAAGCTTCAACCAAGGGCGAAAAAAAGACAGGGGGGGGGGAAAACAAAAGGTTTCATCAGGGGGGGAAAAAAAACCTAGGTTCAGGTTCTGGCAAGTGGGGTCAAAAGAGCAAGCCCATCCGCAACTGAAACAAAGTAAAGGATCCGACAATCGGAAAAGTAAGAGGGTCGTCTACACGTGGTTAATCTCGATCATTTTTGAAACTAACTCAGGAGGGAAAATTATTCCGGAGATAGCACAAGAGGGGAAAGGGTGAAGAATTGTCTGAAAAAATAAAAAAGGGGGGAGGGGGCCTGCTGGGGTACTGTCGGGGGGTGTGAAACAAACCATTCCAGCGGACGTGGTGTGCGTGGGAAACGAAATGATCAACACGAGAAGTGAATGAGGAACCAAAATTTTAAAGAAGGGTGGTGAACATTTCACGGGGAGAGGAAAGGGGTTCTGAGCAGCGGGGAGGGGTTTGCAGAATGATTTGGTATGAACCTCTTTCCCGACAAGGAAACAAGCACAGTGCAAAGAAGAAAAAAAGGTAAAAAATCACCTTGAACTTGACCTCAGTTTGTTGGAAAAAACCTAACCAATGTTCTGAGGACGGCCGGGGATGAAGTGACCAAAATAATTGCGGGAAGAGCCTTAACGAACGAATCGCCAAAGAAGTGCTGAAAAAAAAGGAACAAAAATCCACTGCCCGTCAATGGGTAACGGAGGGTCACTACTAATAATTGGAGGTGAGAAAGAACGAGAAGGGGAAGAAAAACTTTGGTAATTACCAACAGGGTGGTCGGGGAAACCAACAACGAAATAAAGGAAAAAGGAAATAGGGACGCGCTTGGGGCGGGGATCGGGTGGGTTCTTCGGGATGTCAGAACGGATGGGACTTATCTTTGTTACCTACAACGGGAACAGCAAAAGATAGCTCGGAAAGATAAATCCAATCAGGATAGTACCGATAAAGGACCTCCAACTGTTGGGGAAGCCTAAGGAAGGAGGACCCTAGGAGGTTTCACTGAGATGTACGAGGTCGTCCAGGATCGAAAAAAAGATGGGATCCTGAACTCAAAACCAGAGCGGCAGTTGCGCGGGGGGAAGACATAGAAGAGTCATCAAACTGGGCATGGAACCATAACGTGAGAGTGACTGTCCATAAGAAGTACAGCGGACTGTAAGGGAGAACACCACTGAGTGTTTGAGCAACCGTTGTAAAACCCAAAAAGCCAAAAAGGGAGTTAACCGAAGTTAAAGGGGAACACGAGCGTTGGGAAAGGGGTCAAAAAAAAAAGACCAAATCAAGGAAAGTGGACGAAAGGAAGAGGGCCGAGCAATTATAAGGAAACTAAGGAAGAAACTAACTGAGAAAAGGAGAACCTCGGTGCTTTCCAAAGAGGCCTCGGGTTGGGGCTAAAGAAAAAGGGGGTGGAAACAATGTAAAGAAAAGAAACCAGAAAGCGCGGTTCGTTGAACATCGAACTCATGGAGAACTCCCTGGTGATCTCCCAACTTTGAGAACAAACAGACAGCACTTGATGAAGTAAAAGGGGAATGTACACCAATGGAAGCAGGTAGAGTACTAAAACTCCGTCCCATAACGAAAAGGAAATACGGGGGACTGTTCTGTGGGATGGGGGAGGAGTGGACTTCTAGCTGAACGGGACCATGACGCTCTTAAATAAGGACTTAGATCGGAAAAGAAACGCTGAACTGGGAAGGAGACGATTGGGGGGGAATCGTTCGCCAATTGCAAAGGGGAAGGGAAAGTTCCGCGGGATAATTCCAGGTGTTTTGAGGGCCTCGCCCTGTGAGAAGAGAAGTAAACCCGTCTGGTGCATCAGGAAGGGAGGTACGATGCGGTCTCACCAGTGTCTGCTCACCCTCGGGAGCGAAATTCAAAGGTCCCAACGGGGGATTGAGGTCATAAAGTTTGAAGCAAGAAATCGAAAGGATAGAAGCGGGAAAATGCCTGCCAGAACAGGGGGGGAGAGGGTTGGTCCAAGCGGGGCAGGGGAGGAGTGACCTAACCCGTTTGCAAAGATATCCCCCACTTATCAAAAAACAAGTAAAAGAGAGGGAGGTCTAATACAGTGAGAAGCAAGACAGGGGGAGGGGACAATATACGGGAAAAAACCAAGCCTTAAGGCATCACTGAAAAGCTGGAGAATGGGAAGATGTATGACGGTCGCCAAGGGACAAGTTGGCCTTGTAATCCCTAGGGTTAAGAGAAAGGAAAGAAAATACTTTCGGAAGGGCAGGCAAAAAAGGGGTAGAATGGGTTGGCTGAAGGGGCTAGGAGTAGCACGACCGAAAAATCCAGACCCGGAGAATCGCTACGAAAAACAAAAGGGCAAATTTGAGAAAAAAAGAGAAAAATACGCAAATCAGTGCCATTCAAGCTTTTTCAAAGAGGAGAAATTCGGGGAAGCTACAGGGGTGGTTAATAGTCAAAGGAATGGGGGGGAGGAAAAAGGAGGAATAGAAGCCAATACTCAATACAAATCGAAGAAAACAGGTATAATCAATTGAATTTACAAAACATGATCTTATAGGCGTATACCGTGCTGGCCTGTGAGGACCAAAGGGTAAGGACAAGTTCGCTGTGCGCAGTGATATAAAAGTGAGTTGGGTCGATAACAGCCGGTAAGCTTTTTGTTCAAATGGAGTCCCGAAACCTTTTCGGGGGGGGGTACATTGTGGGGGGTTCAAACACCAACTTGGTTCTAGATTCTGATGAGAAAACCCAAATTTTTGGGTGAGAAAAAAGACAGAAAGGGGGGGTGGGGGGAAAACTAACAGTTCTTCAGAGGTGTACCGGCGGCCAGGGCTGGGGAGGCGGCAACCGGCCGGGTGAGTATGGGTTTTGGAACATAGTTCTGATGCTTCAAGGATATGTGGGGGGGTTAACTGAATGGGCCCTTAGAGCTTTTGTGTGAGGAGGTATGGCTGATAACCATGGTGGATTAACCTACCTCAGGTTTAAGTGCGGAGTTGCACTGTCTTAGGCGGTTAGAGCTGGTAAGAAGCGAATTGTCCGCGGTGCCCAGGATGAAAAAAAATAGAGGACTCACAGAAAAGGGCTTATTTCCAGTTTGGGTATGACTATAAAAACTCTATTCGATGGAAGAAAGTTCAGCAGGAGTTAGGACCATAGACTGGAAAAGAGCATATGGCTCCAGCAAGGAGGACCAAGATTTATGGGGTCGTGACCCTTCAAGAAAAGGTTATCTGGGTGGAGCCGAAAGGGGGGGGGGGGGGGGAGTTTGACTCCGAGTGGGGGTTCCCGGAACCTCTGATGGAACGACCTCATCCAACTGCCACAACATCCTCAGAAGTAAAGGTGTAAATGGGTTTGTCAAAAAGGGGGAATGAGTAGTGAGGAACCAGGAGAGAAAGAGGGGCTGCTGAGGCTGATCAAAAATATTCTTGAGTTTCTCCACTTAGCCACAAGAAGTTAAACCTTCGGCAGTGTACTTTTGTCTTGCGTGGACAACACATTCGTTGGAGATATTCTTGAAAGTCTCAAAAAGGAAATCAACTCATAGAAATGGTATAATTAACTAAACAGAAGAGTCCCGCACTGGGGTACCTTGCAAAACTTAAGGGGGGAAAAAGGTCAGTTTGAGAAGGGGGCAAACCGGGCAGAGTTGCCAGGGGGACCGTCCCAACATGCTAATCTCTCACCCATCGGAAAAGTAACCCAGGTTAATGTCCTTAAAAAATGGGGCACCTTCTTTGAAGTTTTCGGGGAAAGACACGATACGTTCATGAGCATGTTCCGGTGGAGACCGGCAAAAAGTAAAAAATTCCTAATTGACTTAAAAAAAGGTAAATCACTCCTCTCAGAAATCATGAGGGGAGTTCGGGGATTGGCAAAGCGTCAAAAAGATGGGTGCGAATCGGGAGAAAAATCACTACTCTGTGGAATTATTTCGTCCCCGGGAAGGGGAAAAAAAAGGAGGAACTTTAAGTTCCTTTAGGGGGAAAAAACGCGGTTGGGGGACTTGGTCATTGGTGTCCGATTGTTGGGAAAAAAGTGGGAAACACTTTTAAACTCGAAATCCGGCGACCGGTAAGAGAGGGCGTGGGTTATAGAGAGAGTCCTTCATCTGGAGGGGGAGGGACTGGGAGGCGCTTGCACGAGGGGACACAATCGAGAAGATGCAGGCTGGAAACGATACACAACGACGGCCGGGGATCTTAGCCTAAAATCAGCCCGCTCTGGGATTCTACAGAGACTAAGAAGGGTAGACGGCCCTCAACAACACGGATGAGGAGAAATATATATAGAGTACGGGAAAAACCGTGCGTAAAGAAAGGGCCTCGAACTTACCCTGGCGGGTGATCGAGGGAGGCTAACTATTCCAAAAAGGGACAGCGAAATCTGTCGGGGGGGGAGTACTCTAAAATTACAAGTCCTCTTAGAAAAAAAAGGAAAGGAAAAAACTTGAAACAATTTAGGAAAAAAGCGACGGGAAAAAGGTGTTCATCTGGACTGCGGGGGTTTAGGGGGTGGAACAGTTGTACAGTGTCCCCAAACGGACGAAAAGCAACCTTACCTACGTGCTTCAAGAAAGTTGTCCAGGCGGGGACTGAACAGGTTTAGAGAGGGCCGACGGGGGGGCAACTAAAAAACTTACTTCAAGGGCCGGTCACGCGGGGGGATGGGAAAAGAGAATCGGTCATTGAAGTGTCAAAAAGCGAAATCGGGGTGAGCAACTGCAGGATAGCTGTCCGGGAGGTTTTTTTTTCACTTTGGACGGCCCTCTAACATTTGGGTCAGGGGGTGCGGGGGGTCTGGGGATCAGAACGTAGGGGATCGACCCAAAATTGTCAGGGAATGGCCGGCAGCGGAAAGTGGGCAGGAAGGAAGGTAGCGTGGGGGCTTGCAAAAAAAATAAGGGAGGCGATAAAACGCTGGGAACAGGAACGGGTCCACACTTGCCCCCATTCAAAATACTAAAAAAAAATTTACCAACGTGGAAAAGGACAAGATGGAGTTAGGCAAGACCAACCAAATCTGAGGCTGGGGACGGCCTTGGCGGAGGAACGCCTTGAAAATAAAATAGTGGCTGAAAACTAGACCAAACGCCACTGCCGGCACGTGGAGTCACTACGCTTGAATACCGAAAAGCCTTGTTCAGCCAGCAGCTGTTCTAAGGGGTAAAAAAAGGTTGGTGCGAAATTAAAACAATAGGGGCAAAATTGGAAACAGACAAAGCGTGAAGGTGACAGAGCAAGGAGCGTTAAAAAAGGATTCTAGAAAGGGAGGGACATCGGGCGGTGGCCGGGTAACAAACGCGGATCACCTCAAAATAGAGGGGGCAGCAACACAAGATATAGAAGACGTCGGCTCTGAAGATAGTAAGAAGAAGCACATCAATTCAGCATAACACTGGAAAAAAAAAATATTCAATGGAGAAGGACTGTATGAAAAAGGGATGGACCATCCGAAAGATCCTTACGGGACGCATAGGGCGCAGCATCTCAAGGTGAGACGTGTTCAACAAGGGAAAAGGAGGTGTTCAAAAGGCACCAAGAATCGTTGTATGCCGCACGTGAAGCCGGTCCAGAAATGATGAATGTCCGGGAACCCTACTACGCTTTACTTGGGGGGGACCACCACCGGGGCTTGTTATCGACCCAGGGACTGGGGGGGGTGCTGGAAAACAGACAAAAAAACGGAGGAATGTTAACCAAATGGTGCAGCCACAAGGTGTCGTCCGGGGGGCAGAAACAAAATATAAGGACAAAAGGCCAGGATTGGGCCGCGCATCTATCTGACTCGAAGAGAAGTACACGGAAAAGGCGGGTCTGTCAACAGAAAGCAGAGGGGGGGTTTCAAAAAGCGTATAAGAACACATGTAACCAGAGGGTCTCATTGTATAAGAGGGGATAATATGGAAAAGCGCCTCCCCGCAGGAAGGGAGATAAAAAAGCACTTGAAAAAACACTTCAGAAATCGAACTTGAAAGTGAAAAAGGGAAAATCGCCAAAAACAAAAAAAGGCCACAGGTTCTAGTAACTGCAATACGCCCTCAATTGTCAGTGGGTTTCAAAGACCCTCCATGAGGCTGGTTGGTCTTGGGGGATTGGCTTCAGGTTTCATCAATCCTCGAAACGAAAATTACAAATAAAAAGAGAAATGTCTCGGCGGAAAGATGCGACGATGTACAGAAAAAACGTTCTTCGCGGGGTGTGTTAACCGGGGCATTGGGGGACCATTTAATCCAGCGCTCTGGTTCGTTTGGCTGGGTGAGGGACAATAATACGCAAATCAGCCAAGATAATAAAGAAACTCTCGGTTGCATGTAAATATATGGTGCGGCGGAGTGCTTTCGAAAAGAGGTAGAGAACCAAATTTCCCCTGGGCGGTCATCCATTGACAAGAAATCATAAGAGTCAAAGACTCAAGGAGGGACGGACTGAGCAGGGGAGAGGAGGTACCAAACGATTTAGAAGTCCTCACAAAGGTTGGCAAAGGAGTCCCCCACGGAAATCTCTAGAAAAAGACCAAACAACAAAGGAGGAGGAAAAGAAGAAAAAGAATTCCTTGGTTCGATAATTCAAACTGAAAATCCCGCAGCATGTAAAGGCGAACCCCTCCCTGCAGAAAAACATCACTTCACCTTGGGGGGGGGGGGGGGGGGGGCGGTATAAATGGTAAGAGTGCCCCGGGGGCGGCGAGGGGTGGAGAACCCGTGTTACCGTGGGGTTTCTAGAGGTGTGATGAAAAGAAGAAATCAGCATCAAATGCTGTCTAAAATCTCATTATTGTTGACTGCTTTTTGGGGGAGGGGCGGTAGGGGCCCACACCACAAAGCCGTAACAGGTAATCACGGATAAAAACTGGGAAATTGAGAATTCGAAACAGAAAAAATCCAACCGAAGCCATTAGGCTGAATCGGTGAGCAGAGGAGGGATCTCAGTACATCAAAGAGACCGGATTTTAAGTATAGTCAAAGAGGAATTGTGAAAACCAGGAAGAATAGAAGCCAATCCGCAATACAATCAGGCCTTCCAACATCATTTTGAGGTCAAAAGATGGTGAAACGGAAATTGGGGCATAGAAAAGGTGGTTGTTTAATCACCCTTTGAAAGTCATCAAGTTTCCGCTGTGCTGACCGGTCAAATCTCCAATTAGTTTGTGAGGGAAATCCGACGGGTTGGAGCCTCCGGAAGAAAGCTTACGGAACAAGTTCTGGTGGTTGATGTAAACAATGGTGGGTGTTCACCCATTTTCCATAGTATTCCATGAAACACCGGGACCGCGGATGAAAGACGTATGGAATAAAACGAGTGGGGAGGTCGTCGAGTTGCAAAGGTCGACTTCTTCAGGGCGAAAAGAGTTAGTGATCTTTTGGGGGGAAGTGGGGACCAAAGGAAAAAGCAGGGCTTCACAACTGGTGTGGTGTAAAAAAAGGAAGATTATCGCCGTGTGGGGGTTTGAAGTTACTACAACGGCTGGAACACGCACGGGTTGGTAATTCACGGACAGGCAGTGTAGGTTCTAAGAGTCAGTCGGAGGGGGGGAAAGGGCAAGTCAAAGTGGGGGGAGCATACAACGGCTTTCGGTGTTGGGGGATGACCTCTAGGACAGAGGAAAACTGCGATTTCTGGGTGTCTAAACATAGACCTCAGGCCTAGATAGATCCTGGGAAGTTCCATCGATACTATCTATGGGAGAAACACATAGGGTGGTGGTGACTATAGTCTGAGAGGAGGGGAAAGGGTCGTCGTTGTAGAAAAAAGAGATTTAGTGGGATCCGCGTTGTGGTACCACGGACCGGTCTGGCAACTATCTAACCACCGCAGAAGAGGAGTCCAATGGAATCACCATCCTAAGAAACGAACGATTGTGTAGGGGTTTTCCAATTTGTGGTTCCATGGGGAGCATTTCAAAAAAACATTGGGTAACGTAGCAAGATTCGGATTCACTAATATTCTGTGTAGCCACTGATTCGCCACAAAAGTATTGGACGACGGCCGCAGGTTCTTTGGGGGGGGGGGGACTGTGCTGTCACTCTGGGGAAGTAGTATTTAAGCGCGAAATAGTAAGGGAACAGTCTCAGGTGGATGGGTAAAGGAAAACACGAAATCAAATGGAGAATATTTAAAAGGGAAGGGGGATTGGGAATTTTTGCAGTTGAGGGTAGGGGTGAAAGGTGCAGGTCATCTTTCAGGGTCGAAGAACAATCTCTCAAAAGCACAATCGATTCATACGGCCCAAATTGGAAAAGTAAATGAAAAAGGAGGGGACTACACGGGTCTTGAATTGTCATTGAAACGCAACTAAAATTGACTAATAGGAAGGGAAATGAAAAAATGGAAGACAACAGCCCCAAGTCTCCGGGATTCTGGGGAGAATGGGCTTCTCACTGGGAAGGCAAGGGGGCGAGAGAGAGGGAACAAAAAAAGAAAATACCGGAAAAAATCGGTTTCCTTTCCGTTGCATGAGGAAAAACAGGGCAAGAAAAGAAAAACATTAAAGAATTCCATTTAAGGAGGGGAATCATGTGGTGTGAAAACTGGTGCATTCAGGTGGAAAAGGAGGGCGTTGGGAAATTCGGTGGACCACCACGGTTAACCGAAAAAAGAACTTGGCCAGCGTAACTTGTGCCGCACTGAGCCTTTATATCGTACATGGGGGCGGAGGGTACGATCGAAGAAGAACTGGGTCATTCGAGGGCGAGGGGGAACACGATTCGCAGGTCGTGAAAAGACCCACTACTGGGGGGCTCGAGAAGAGGACGGGTAATCTATGGATATAGCCCCTTTTCAAGGAAAGACTACACCATTTTATGAAGACAAGTAGGAAAGATACGGTTCTGAACGCAAACAAGCCGGGAGTAAGGAGGGCTGATCGGAGGGGCCAAGTGGCTGTATGGAGGGTCCGGCTACGAGGATTCCGGTTGTATGAAATTCCGTAATTATGGGGAAAATCGCCCAAGCTTAAGAGAGCTAGGCTGGGGGAAATCGTAAAGAAGGGCCGAAATGGACGATCAGTCGGAGAATGGATCTGACACCAAGGAGAAGAATAAAGCGCGCACAAAAAAAGGGGGGGGGTTTGAATACTGGTCTTCCGTTTCCGAAAAGGGGGGTTACAAGTTGGTAAACAGAATTTTCCCAAAAAAACGCCAGCCGACAACCTGAGGAAAAATTCAACCGGAGATCAAAGAGGGGTACAGAAGGAGGAAGACCGTTGGTTTCGCCGCACGGGGAGACGAAGGCGTCAAACCTAGTTCCCAGTAGGAATGGCACGAGTCAACCTAACACAGCTTCAGGGAAGAAAGTCGCACTCGCAAGCAGGTTATCCTGCTGGATTGATGCATTTGGGGGGGGGTTGAGGTAAGAAAAAATCTGCCTGGTCGTTGGGAGTGGGGACTAAAAAGGGGGGACTAGAAGATGAAGTGCCAAGTGAAAACTGGGGCAGGGGACTGCACCGGTAATTGGGGGGGACAGGGATTAATGGCACGAGAAAGGGGGGCTGTCAGAGCGGGATTCTTTACAAAGGCATGGCCCTTCAAGATGAGCCAAGGAACCGTTGCACAACCGGGACGAAAAAAAGTTGACCTAAGTGGAAACGTACAGGCGTTGTCGGTGACATTCAAACAAAAGAAACGTTATGTCCGCGATCGACGTTACAATTATGCGGCGCGGCCGGGGGGGAAAAAGCTCTAAGAAGGGTGCTTACAAAAAAAAATCAAAATGAAGGGAAGCGTAAGTCAGGTTTTCTCATACATTTTACATCGAACGTCCACAAGAGGGTGCGAATCAGAAAGCTCAAGATAAAACTTTTACCTCCAATGTGGAAAACGGGACAAGCATACACGATGACCAAAAAAGTGGGGGAAAACAACAATAGGTTGAGTTGATAGTGAGGGGGTGGAAGATAGGTGTCTGAGGGATTGATCTAAGGGAAAAGTCTCCTCGTGGGGGCCGGGTAAAAAGGAGGAGCAACTCAAAGCTATGGGGCTATACAACTGGAATCCTGAAACTCTCTATGTAAGAATACCCAGAAAGGGGAGAGATACGTTATATCCCCTATAGAGTCGATGGGAATCTCATGGGGATGGAAAGGGAAACATCAGGGATCTATAGTGAAATTATTTAGAACAAAGATGACGAAAAGAAGTCTATGGCATTCATCGTCAGACCGAAAAGAAGATGGGGAATCAAAAAAAAAAATGAATGCCGGGAGGAATCCTGCCGACGTGAAAATAGACAAGTGACAATTGTACGGGTGGGGTAGGCGATTAAGAGAGGGAAATTCCACCCCCCAGGGGAAGGGGACATCCGGTTGCGCAAACCCAAAAGATAAGCAAGGGGCCGTGTAAAACCAGAATGCATGATTGTGTAAAAGAAATCAGTTAGTTCAAAAAATCATGTTGTGGCTACCCTGGGAAAAGAACTCAAGGGAATCCTGGCAAGGAATTTGGACACGACGAGAAAGGGAAGGTACAGGTGAATGAGAACACTCTTTCGGGTAAAGCTACGGGGTGTTCAATAACGATAAAGGGCAATGTCCAATCAATAAAGAGGGGAGAAACTAATCGAAAACAAACATCCTGGGACATCCCACAGAGCCTCCCGCCGGATGGTAGAGAACCACTCACTTTGAGAGCCATACGACATAATAGGGGGATAAAAGGGATTTAAAAGGTATCCCTTCTGAGTACTGCACTATACTCGCCCGACCCTGTCCAGGGTTGGAAAACCCAATCCAATGATTCTCGGTGGCCGATTATTGGCTGTATTATGTTCTTACGGGCTGGGAATAGCAATCCTCCAGATACTTAAGGTAGTCTCTGGCGAGAAGCTGCCTGAACTTAACTGTGCGGCAGGATTTGGGGGTAAACTCGTGCGATTTGCAAGTTTAAAGTTCAAATCGAGGTATACTGTTCGCTTTGTGGGATCCTCCGTACAAGGGACAATTTCAGAATTCGCTTTTCTAAAGGAGGGGGAAGCAAAAAGAAGTTCTTGGGGGTCTCACATCGGGATAGAAGTCAAGAAAGGTCAAAGGGCTTCTTCAGGCATACCATTTCAGCCCTTCATAGGACTTCCAATTACTCCGAAAACAGTGCTGCCAGGAAGGGATCTTTTCCCAGAATTAGATTATCACCAGGGGGGGCAAGGTTCATGAAATCATCGCAGCCAAAAAGAAACAAAGAGGGGGGGAGGGAAAAAGAGAAAAGAGAGGAAGGTTTTCGGATTTGCCAACGTGAAAGGTCGCATACTAAGGTTAAAGGGCAGATATCACCCCCTCCATGGACCTAACGCACGCTGGGAGAAAGGGGAGAGTTATGCCGAAATGGATGAAAGAAGCCCGGTTACAAGGGGTAGTGGCTCTCCCGGGTCCTAATGTAGAACGAGCAATAGGGATCCGTGGGGTTACTTTTGGACGGGAATGCTAGAGGATACAAGAAACCGCCAAACCTAAGTATAATCTCGTGCGAGACTTAAAACGTTGAAAAGGCAAAGAACATCGCCAAGGGCATTCATGAGTTTCGCATCTGCCAAGGGAAAAGGGGGGAGAGAGTATTGAGAACTAAGAATAGAAACCAACCTCATACAAGCATAAGGACAAAACGAGAATCCGGGCTAAAAGTGACAACAGGATTGTGGGAATGAATCTCGAAAACTCTGACTGGTGAATTGAACAAGATGTATCCTTCAGAAAAGTGAGTTGTATCAAAGGG